>Ga0182030_10001748_pt1 | contig 45262 bp, 49 predicted proteins | sample 812S3MmetaG_FD_121299 | JGI IMG/M metagenome (GOLD analysis project Ga0182030, IMG submission 121299) | Permafrost microbial communities from Stordalen Mire, Sweden - 812S3M metaG (Illumina Assembly) | ecosystem: Environmental > Terrestrial > Soil > Wetlands > Permafrost | place: Sweden...
ACATTCGGCGGCAGAAGCAGCGTCTGATCGATATTCCAGGGGCGAAAATACTTGCTCATGGCCCAAGCTTGAATCAGAATCGATCAGAATTGAACAGTCACTATTCGGACAGGCTCCTAGGATGGTTCGCCGCACCGGCCGATAAAAAAACACGGGAGAATGAATGCCGCTGACGCGTCGCGAGGCGATTACCGGGTGCGGCGGCGGACTGGCTTTGCTGATCGGGCTGCCGGCGCGTGCGGAGGCGGCCTATCCGAGCCGGACCATCAGGATGATCGTGCCCTATCCGCCGGGTGGCACCACTGATTTTCTCGGCCGCCTGGTCGCCGACTGGCTCAGCACCGGCCTTGGCGCCAGCGTCATCGTCGAGAACAGGCCCGGAGCCGGTACCACGCTCGGCGCCAGCCAGGTGGCAAGGGCCGAGCCCGACGGCTATACGCTGCTGATGGCCACCTCGACCACGCTCGCCATCGACAAGACACTCTACAGGAACCTGCCCTACGATCCCCTGCGGGATTTTGCGCCGATCGCGCTGGTGGCCGGCGTGCCGTTCGCACTGATCGTCAACCCGTCGATTCCCGCGGCCACGCTGTCCGAATTCATCGCCTACGCCAAATCGAAGCCGGGACTGGCCTACGGCTCGGCCGGCAACGGCAGTCCGCAACACCTCGGCGCCGAGATGCTGAAGGCTGCCGCTGGCATCGAGGCCCGTCACGTGTCGTACCGTGGCAGCGTGCCGGCCATGCTCGATGTGATTGCCGGACATATTTCCTTCATGGTGGTGGATCTGCAGCCGGCATTGCCGCAGATCCGCGCCGGCAAGGTGAGGGTGCTCGGCGTCACCACGCCGAAGCGGGTCGCCGCCGCCCCGGATATTCCGACACTGGCCGAAGCCGGTCTTGCCGGCTTTGAACTGGTCGCATGGCAGGGCGTGGTTGCACCCGCCGGCGTGCCGCCGGCGATCGTCGAGCTGTTGGCGGCGCAGCTTGCCAGACTGGTGGCCGATCCTGCCACCCGCGAAAAACTCACCGGGTTGGCGCTGGAGCCCCTGGCCGGATCGACGCCGGCCGGTTTTGCGGCCTATATCAAGACCGAGGTCACGCGCTGGGCCGACATCGTCAGGCAGTCGGGCGCCGAGCCGGAATGATGATGGCTTTGCCGAAACGTGCATCGCCAATGGAAAGAGCGATCGCCGCAACCTCCTTCACCTCTCCCCGCGCGCGGGGAGAGGTGAGCAATCCCCCTGCACGAAAAGAGCGATCGATGACGGACCTGACCGGTTGTGACGTATTGATTGTTGGCGCCGGGCCGGTCGGGCTGACGCTGGCGATCGATCTGGCGTGGCGCGGCATCGACGTCACGGTGGTGGAGACGCGCGAGCGGGCCGCGGCTCCGGAGCCGAAATGCAACCATGTCGCCGCCCGCACCATGGAAATCTTCCGCAGGCTCGGCCTCGCGGGCAAGGTGCGCGATGCCGGCCTGCCCGCGGATTATCCGCATGACATCAGTTATCGCACCAGCTTTACCGGCCAGGAGCTGACGCGGATTCCGATTCCCTGCCGCCGCGACCGCTTCACCGCCAAGGGTGGCCCGGACTGCGGCTGGCCGACCCCGGAGCCGCCGCATCGCATCAACCAGATCTTTCTCGAGCCGATCCTGTTCGAGCATGCCGCCGCCCAGAATCGGATCCGGATCATCAACCGGACCTCGGTCGAGGAGGTCGTGGTGGAGCAGAACTCGGCGACCGTCAGCCTGCGCGATCTCGAAACCGGCGCGGTGCGGCGCATGGTGTGCCGCTATCTGATCGGCTGCGACGGCGCGCGCTCGGTGGTCCGCAAGGCGATCGGCGCCGAGCTCAGCGGCGATGCGGTGATCCAGCGGGTACAGTCGACCTTTATCCGGGCGCCTGACCTGATCGACCGCCAGCAGCACGCGCCCGCCTGGGGCACCGGCGCCATCAACCCGCGCCGGTCGGGCATGGTGTACGCCATCGACGGCCGCGAGCGCTGGCTGGTGCATAATTACCTGAGGCCGGATGAAGCGGATTTCGACGCGGTGGACCGCGACGCCTGCATCCGGACCATCCTCGGGGTCAATTCGGATTTCAGCTATGACGTCATCTCCCGGGAGGACTGGGTCGGACGCCGCCTGATCGCCGACAGGTTTCGCGACCGTTGCGCGTTCATCGCCGGCGACGCGGCGCATATCTGGGTGCCCTATGCCGGTTACGGCATGAACGCCGGGATCGCCGACGCCATGAACCTGTCCTGGCTGCTGGCGGCTCATCTCAACGGCTGGGCGCCGGCATCGATTCTCGACGCCTATGAGGCGGAGCGCTGGCCGATCACCAGCCAGGTCTCGCGCTTTGCGATGTCGCATGCCGAGGCTGAAATTCGCCGTCGCGGCGCCGTCCCCGACACGCTCGAGGAAGCGGGAGAGCAGGGCGAGGCGGCGCGGCGCGAGGTCGGGCATCTCGCCTACCAGATCAACGTCCGGCAATATGCCTGCGCCGGCCTCAACTTCGGCACCTATTACGATCGCTCGCCGATCATCGCCTATGACGGCGCCGAACATCCCGCCTATACCATGGACAGCTACACGCCATCGACCGTGCCGGGCTGCCGCACGCCGCATCTGTGGTGCCGGGACGGCAGTTCGCTGTACGACGCCATGGGCCCGGAATTCACCCTGCTGCGGTTCGATCCCGCGCTCGACGTTGCAGCGCTGGAGGCCGCGGCTCGCGACAGGGGCCTGCCGCTGAAGCTGATCGACATCGAACGGCCCGCGGCCGCCATTTTCTATGGCAGCAGACTGGTGTTGTCTCGTCCGGACCAGCATGTGGCCTGGCGCGGCGATACCTTGCCGCCCGATCCATTGGCGTTGATCGATCGTGTCCGCGGCGCTGCCGACGACCAGCCCAAAGGCTGAGACCGGCCGGTGGGTTCACCTGCCTGCAAGCGCCATCGGCAAAAGCTGGAATCCCGTCACGCTGGACAAATCTCAGGATTGTCCAGATCGCGCTCGAACCTTGCGAGCGCATGACGCTTTCGCCAAGCCGCCGAAATCTCGGCGGAGGATGCCCTAGTCTTCGTTGGCGGCGATCGATTCCATCAGGGACACCAGCTGACGCTGCACGGTCTGATCCTTGATCTTGCTGTAGGCCCGCAGCAATCTCAGGCTGAACGCGCTGTCGAGAAACAGCAGGCTTTCGACCTCCCGCGCCTTGCCGTCACCGTCGTAGAAGAATGTAACGGGGACATCGAGTGCGGTTGCGATCTGCTGAAGACGGGCGGCACCGACGCGGTTGACGCCCTTCTCATATTTTTGGACCTGCTGGAAGCTGACGCCAAGCTGGTCGCCAAGCTCCGCCTGCGAGATGCGTTGCTCGACGCGCCGCAGCCGAATTCGCTTGCCCAGTTCAATGTCGGGTTTTCCGGCACTGCGCTGCTTCATTTTCTTTGCCGCTGATTTGTTCATACTGCTTTTACCGTCCTTCGGTCAGGAAGCCCCCGAACAGATGGGTCAGGGATTCACCCTTATATACCGTTTTAAGCTCGCTTGGATGGATGAATTCGTCCTTAAACCACGGGAATCTTGTAGGGTTAAAGGCCTCTGTTAGCCAGTCGATCATGCAGCGCACCCTGGGGATGCGGCCGCTGCCCGGATGGAACGACAGCCAGATATCGAACGACCGGCGCAGCTCAATCTCAACAGGTACTATATTACCCCCGAGCGCGCAAGCATAGGTCGGAAACACGCCGACCCCCGCGCCATGGGCGACGGCCCAGTAGTTGGCGCTGCTGGCATTGGTTTTCATCACCACGAGGTCCTCCAGGGCGTGACCCGGAAGCCAGCTATCGAAGGCTTCCCTGGCGGCAGCCTGATCGGCGACCTGGATCACCAGCCGGTGCCGGTGGACCAGCTCTTCGATGGTTCGCGGCGCGTCGAAGGTGTCGATATATTTCTGGCTGGCAAAGAACATCAGATGCATTCGGCCGAGCCGGACCAGCTTGACGTCCAGCGCGGCCGGGCGGGAAAGGTGGATCGCCACGTCGGCTTCGTGCCTCGACACGTCGGCAGAGCGCATCGCGCAATGCAGATCGACCACAATGTTCGGAAACGATTGTTGAAACGCGACCAGCCGCGGTGCCAGCCAGAACGTGCCCAGGCCTTCGGTGACGGCAACGCGGACTTCGCCGGACAGCGAATTGATGACGGAATCGCTGGCGCGCAGCAGGTCGAACGCAGCGGCCTCCATGCGTTCGGCCGCCGTCACCACCAGCGCACCTTCATCGGTCAGGCGGGTGCCATGGACGTGGCGGGTGAACAACGGCGCGCCGATTTGCCGCTCGAAGTCATCGATCCGCCTGCGCACGACGTTGATCGACAGTTCGAGCCGTTCGGCGGCGGACCGGAAGCTGCCGCAACGCACCACCTGCAGAAAGATCCTGGCAGCGTCCCAGTCCGTGACACAACCGGCGCCGACCTGATGGCGTTCCCCGGGCGGAACGCCGCTTTCCATCAGCCCATGCATACACAGCCCCTTCTGCAGGCTAAACTTGCCAGAATATTGAACAAAATACAACCATAACGGGTTCGGCGCGACGGGTTTTGGCGTTACGCTGTGCCTCAAGACCGGCCGCGCCGGGCAATCTCCCGGTGGCGGCGGCAAGCCTGTCGCGCCATGAAAGGGTTGCCTGTGATCTCAGTCGTCAGCCTTCGAACCCTGGCCAATTCATCGAGCGTTCCGATCGTGGTGCCGGTCGATATGCAGCAGGAAGATCTGGCGAAGCCGCGGCTGTTCGCGATTTCCAGAATCGATTCGGCGCTGGAGAATTGCCGAAGGGTGCTGGACCACTCGCGCCGGATCGGCCTGCCGGTGGCCTTCATCCGCACGCTCAACGAGTCGGCGTTTTTCAACCGGGCGACGCCGTTCGTGCGCTGGATCGAGGGCTTCGAGCCGTGCCGCAACGAGATGGTATTCGAGCGCAGCAGTCCGTCCTGCTATTCCTGCGAGCCGTTCGCCGCGTTGGTGAACCAGAGCCGCGGCGGCATCGTGCTGGCCGGATTTGCCGGCGAATCGGCGTGCCGCTCGACCCTGGTCGACGCGTTCCGCCGCAATCACGGGGTCGCCTATCTGTGCGATGCCTCGGCCAGTCACGCACTCGACGACATCTCGGCCGACGAAATCCACCGCGCCGTCACCAAAATATCCGCACTCTACGGAGAGGTATATGAAACGGCCGACTGGATCGAACAGACTCACCCTCGCAAGCTCGGTCAGGGGAAAGACGCCAGTGGCTAGCCCGGAACAACCCTTGCATTCCGTTCTCGCGACCCTCGAGCAGTGCCGCGCGGTTCTCGCCGACACGACCAACCGCGAGACAGCGCAACTGGTGTCGGTGGCGATACTGCAGCTGCGGATGCAGCTCAACCGCATCGCCGATTCGGACCTGAAGGCGTTGTGCGATGCGATGACGCCCGATGACGGGCCGCCGGAAAAACCACGGGCGCCGATCTCGCCGCAGGGCCCGCGGCGGCGCTCCACGGCGGTGCTGAAGCTGGTCAAATAGCCGCGCGGTTGCGGCGGGCTTTGGCGTGGCGCGGCAGCGCTTCATCCGACCCTAGAAATTACGCCCGTCAAAGATACGTTCAGAATGGTTTTCGCTTCGCGGCGCAGCATCGACTTCATTCATCCTGCTGTGTCGATGGATACAATTCTGTCAGGCATTTATGTGATGGGCATCATTCCAGCGGTATTTGCTGGTTTGGCCGTCGCTATAGGCATGCCAAAACTAGAATACTTCAGGTTTTGGCATTCCCTCGCGATAGGGTGCGTTGTCGGACTACTTTCATTTGCAGTGATTGGTCGCGGTGATCATTCTGATCGTCAGTTTGAGTTTTACTACAACATGGCGATTGCGATCTACACGTGCGTGTTTGCCACATCCTTCTGTTGGTTTTTATCTAGCCAGTGGTGGCCGCGTAAGCGCTCACCAAAGAAACGCAGGGCGAGCGCGCCACCGCTCTCGACCGGCAATGATCAGTCTCGCCCTCGCACCACCCACTACAACCGATTTAAGGCCCGGTCTCCGCTGCGCTACGCCGGTTATGCCTATCGCAACCGGCGGGCAATATTCTTCCTTCTCGCCATCGCAATTGTCTTTTGCATCATTTTGTCTCAAGTCCAAGCATCCAGCAATCGGCGCCCCCTCGACAAGATCGATGCCGGGAGCCAATTCGATAAAGACTCGAATCGGTATTTTCGGCCGGCTTGCCGGAAGCGACCATGATGACCCCGCCCGGACGGACGCAGGCGGAGAGCCGTAGGAGGGCGGCGCGTTCACCTTGACGAAAGAGGGTCAGCCGAGCAACGACAGCATCGAATCGATCACGGGTAACGAAGGTGTCGGGATCCGCGGCGACGAACCGTGTCCAATAGCAATAACCGGCTACTGTAGCCCGCTTTTCGGCTACATCGATGGCTTCCGCTGAACGATCGACCCCGACGACCAGCCCAGAAGGACCAACCAACTTGGCGATCGAGAGAGATGCGTCGCCGGCGCCGCATTCGAGATCGAGAACACGCATGCCGCGTTCCATGCCCGCCTGCCTCAGCACGTCTTCGGTAAGGTCCAGCACGGAGGAGATCCGAAGTCCCAGTGGAGTCACTTCAATTCCAGAATCAACCAGATCGGAGGGAGAAGTGCTTGCTGTTCTTACCTGCATACTGAGCTTTTTCTCGAGTTGACGCATCGGTGTTTCTCATTCGACTAGGGTGGGCCGGCCGTCGCATTCCCGGATCTTGTGTAACGAGAGTGACGAGTGCTCGAGCCGATTGTTGGGCACTCGAATTTGAAGTTGCAGGACGATACGATCGCCCTTTTGAATGCCACGTCCGGTCAATCCGCGCGCGAGGCGCTCGGCCTGCGCTGCCAGCCACCCGTATTTCCATTTGTCATCGCCGACGATGAAGGCTACGCCGTTTGGACTGGTTCTGGCATGTTGATACAACGCCTCTATCGGGGTCATTGAGTTTTCTCCGATACGCACGCGATTTCCCTTCCGTTCTGCTCGGTGCCGCCACCGCGCGACAATTGATCGGCGCGGGCAGCGGCGCCAAAGCCGCCGTCCCTAGTTTCTAGGGAGCCGAGTTATGGATAGATTGAAAAAATCAGACTCGAAGGTGCCGCACCATATCAGAGCAACCCAGAAACCGAATCCACCGAGCGCCCCGAACGAGCCAAAACAGATCAGAGGCTTGACGTAGCTGGTCCATCCGATCGTCGTGATGGCTTCGTTGATGATCATCAGAACACCAGCGACCGACGCGCTCGTATGAAGTTCCAGATGCTGCATCGGCCAGGTCATGACGCCGACCGGCGCGGCACCGACGGCAAACCCAACGACGACGCACGTCGTGAGGTTGATCCAACTCATTGACCGAAAGACCAAGAAGAGCGGCAGACCGAGGAGAACCGCGTGACCGAGCGCGATGGCGAATGTGAAGGTGAAGATGAACGGCGCGATCGCCGCCGTGTGCCAAAGCGCAGCCATCACTAAAGCGGGAGCGAGGCCAGCGAACAGAAGAGCCGTTCCGGTGCCCGCGATGTGCCGTGTCCGCAACTCGTCGTACCATGCACTTGGTCGCGGTGCGGTGGCAGGCCGCGTTGCGTCTGCATCGGTTAATGATCCTCTGATTCCAGAGGGATTGTCTCGTTCGCCATCAGAACGACGAGCGCGCGCGCCGGTTCGACAACGGTGTTGATGTCGTTTGCGACAGCCGGGGCGACCCAGGCAGGTGTCGTTTGTTTCGAGGGCTTCCATGTCGCCATCACCCTGCTCGCTTTCGATTCCAGGTTCCGATGTTTGGGTCATGCCATGCCGCTCCCGCAACTCAGTGAAGGGTTGTGATGTAGCCAGTTGTGAGAAGACGGCCGTGCCGCGTCTGCACCGGTCGCTGACCCCATCCGGCCACTTCGTGTGCGAGGTTCTACGGACCCGGGAAACCGATGGATTGAGAAAATCGGACTCCCGGGTCGGTTCGGCCGGAGATCGGCTTGGAACAACGGACGATGGCGCGCAAACCGACGGCTGCACTTTCACACGATTGCTGGGCACGCGCTGAATATTTCGAGGTATATTGAGACCATGGTCTCAACCTGGAATCGATTCTCGATACTCACCCGCACGCAGACCATTTTTTTCGCCGCCGGTTACTTGAAAGATATGACCGGTGCGAACCACCGGCATCGTCGATGCCGCGTGACCAAGGTGCAGGGGCTGCGCAAGCAAATTTACTATTTGCCGTATTGCGTCTGTCTTGAACTGAGGTCCGTTCCCTCCACCGGCGTTACCCGGCTTCCGAGGTACTACGAACCTCTCCACCACCCCGGGCCCAGCCTGTCCCTCACGGGCTCCCGGTTGGTCATCGCTTACACGCCTTGGGGCTCGGTGCGGCGATGCCGCCATCTGCCCGGTTTCGCCTGTAACCGAATTTAATCGTTCGGTAGTTGTCGCGTAACTGCGTTGCCCGACACTGGAGTCGCTTTGGGTATCTCTCTGAGTAGATCGTTGCCGGCGGAAGGACTTGGTGCGTGAACGGGAATTCGGCACCGGCTGGGCACGCTTGACACGATTGATGAGGATTCCCATGTCAGTCAGAGACAGCCAACCCGAGCTGTCTGCCAGAGTGGAATATTCATCACCTGCGCGGCCTTGGCTGCTCGGGAATCCCAGGAGGGATGCATGGCATTGTCGGCGTGGCAGGAGCAGCCTGGATCGCGACGAATGGGGCGCCCGCAACAAGTGGAGAAGTCCGGCGGGACCAATGGGCGTCCGGAGAGGCCGGGACCTAACAAGCTCGTCCAGATACATCCCATGTTGGCGGAAATTGTTGAGCAGATCGCGGATTGGGATGTTCCCGATGGCAACCTGGCGCGAGCTATCACGCCCAAAGCACTACCGAGCACCACTCCCTATCTCATCGCGCAATATCGCGTGCCGATGCGGTCGGACCGACATTTCGGTTCGACCGGTTATAGGCATCGGCAGTACGGGCACGTGGCGACCGCGCTCGGGACGGGCGTCGTGACGTTACGACCAAGCGGCCCGCTCGGCGCTCTCATCGTTCGCCTCAAGCCGGAGGCCGCCGCCCGCCTCATCGGCGACCGGATGCAGGAATTCGTCAACGAAAAGATTAATCTGGGTGATCTTTTCAATGCGGGCGAGGTGTCGTTGCTAGAAGAAATGCTGATGGAAGCTTCGGACAGCGCCACGCGGTTCGCACGCATCGAACGTTTCTTGCTGCGAAACCTGCGTCAATGCCAGCCGGCCCCCGTCGTGTCTAGGGCTGCGCAATGTTTGCGGCGCAATCCCTCGCTGCGCGTCCAGAGGCTTGCAGCGCAATTGGATGTTGGGGAGCGGCATTTATCGCGCAGCTTTCGAGCGGTGTTCGGGGCTAGTCCGAAGCAGTTTGCACGCGTCGCACGCATCGAGAAGGTTTTGGCCATGCGGCGAGCCGGATCCGCCTGGGCGGATATCGCATATGCCTGCGGCTTTGCCGACCAAGCACACATGATCAACGATTTCGATGCCATTGTCGGAGAGACACCACAGCGGCTCTTCCGCACGACCGCTCCCGATGTCGATTGCCAGGGAAACGCGCTGATCGGCAAGTTGTCCGCCCAAATTTCTTAGAGTGCTGATGCTGACTCATACGACTTCACTCAAGCGCAATGAATCGCGGTCGTGATCCGAAAAGGCGCGGCTTGTCTTGAGATTCTTTCGTACAAGAGGCAAATTCGCTACACATTGGCAACTAAACGCCTGCGAAATCCGGATCCTTGTTGGCCGCGGCGACGAGCTTTTGCGCCGCTTGCGCCAAAGCCTGGGAGCCGAGGCCAGCGCGATCCTGAACCATCATCTTACCGCTCGGGAAATTCTTTTCAAACTAGGCCACCAGTGGAGCGATTCCATGAAACCGATCGGTTCAGATTCTCTGACCTCATCCTGAGGAGCCCAGCAGAGCGCAGCGAAGCTGGGCGTCTCGAAGGATGGCAGCCTGGCACGGCCGTCGTCCGCGGCCATCCTTCGGGACGCATCGCTGGAGCCTGTCATCGGGCGCGGGTTCGCGCGACCCGGTGGCGATGCTCCCTCAGGATGAGGTTCGGCGAGGATGCCGATCTGATTCAAACTTCGGAATCGCTCCATTGGGAAACAGGCCCGTACTGTCCTCATTCGGACTCTTGGGATTTGAAATCAGGACACTTGCATCCGAACGGATGACGCATTCAAACCAGGGTATAGGTTCGAAATCCTGCTCACCATGCTAGTTATTGGTTGTGCCGGTCCCCCCCGAGCACAACTGCCCCAAGCAGCGGCCCCAGCTACCCCCCCAAGAGCTGGGGCCAATTCTTGTCACGCTCGTTCTGGTGCGTTGGGGATGCGCAGACCGATAGAGGCGCATTCGGCGGCTGAGCGATTCCGTGAAACTTATCGTATCCAGGCTCTCTGACCTCATCCCCGCGTCACGGCTTCGCCGTTATCGCTGGAGGAGCGAGCCTTCGCCCGGAGGGCGAGGGCTTGCGTCTCGAAGGATGGCAGCTTGCACGGTCGTTTGCGGCCATCCTTCGAGACGCATCGCTTCGCGATGCTCCTCAGGATGAGGCTTCGAGACGCATCGCTGGAGCCTGTCATCGGGCGCGCGCTCGCGCGACCCGGTGGCGATGCTCCCTGGAGATGAGGACCGGGGAGGATGCCGATATGCTCAGAGCTAGGGAAACACTGATCCAGAGGCCACCAACCAAGTAGGCCTCGGCGTGCTTACTCCGGATGCAATGCCGCCTTTTGCGCCTTCAACTGCTCCCTCAACTCCTTGATTCCATCGAGCGTGGCCTGGTCGGTGACACCAGGCGACAGACGCCGGTAATGTTTAATCTTGCCGTCGATCTCAATGCACTTCTCGCACATTGCACCGCCCCTTGTTCAGGCGGAAACAACCAGGGCGCTGCTTCATGACGTTGCCTCGGCGGAGCTATTTGGTTTCAATGGTGATTTGGAACACTGTGCAGTCTCCCGCGCAGTTCGATTGGCGAGTGCGTGACATTCAATCGCGATTTCGGTCCAGGCCATCCTGATGGCAGAACAGGTTGCATCGCGCGCGAATGCTTCGCAGGCGAAGGCCTTCAGTCGGTATTTTCCCGAGATATTGATCATGGTGCAGCTCCGCTTTATGGCGGGAGCGCAAAGCCCTCAGTCACCGATAACTGCCCCAGATGTTGCGGTGATACCGGACCAATACTTTGAGTTGTGATCGGTTCCCGATTTTGTGAGCAATATCGCTCACGACTCCAAGTGGGCCGCCATAAGGGTGCGTTCTCATAAATCGTCGTTGATGTCCGCTTCGCTCTGATACCGTGCCGCCCTTGTTCAATCGCAGCAAATGTCGCGAAGGTCCAATGCACTTCCTCCAAGAGCACGAAGAGCGCGCTTAGGCCAGCCGAGACGCCCATTTGGGCGTCTGATCAACGACGCCACCGGCTATCATAGTATGGCCCCTCCATCGGAATGGCGTCTCGCCAGTCGGAAAACAGCAATGCGATCCAAACTGTGCGCCTACGCCCCAGCGCTTCACACTACGACAACTCCTCGATCAGCGCCCGTGCCACCCTGAGGTCCGTCGTTGCAAACCCCTCGGTGAACCGCTCGTAGATTGGTGACAAAAGTTCGCGCGCTGCTGTCTTCTGAGACTTGGCGCGCCACGCTCGGGCAAGGCTGGTGGCAGCGCGCAATTCCCAAGACAATGCGCCTTGCCCCTGCGCAAGGTCAATCGCCTGCAGGAACTGGTCCTCTGCGGCTTTAGCGTCCCTCAGCGACAGCAAGAGTTCACCCTTGACGCGCACCTGCTCAGCGGTTGCCCAGCGATCGTCAAAAAGTTTGGATCGATCGATTGCCTCTTCGATCACGCCGAGCCCCTCGGCGACTTGCCCCATCAAACCGAGGCTTTCCGCCAGACGATGGGCAAAAGCATGCGTAATATATTGGCCTCCGGCGGGATCCGCGAAGGCGGCACGTAGCAGCTCCAACCCTTCGCCGACTTGACCACGCTGGACGACGACCAACGCCCAATAGCAGCGGCCTAACGGTCGCCATTGCGTAAGGGCGTGTTTTGTCGCGACATCAAGCAGGACTTGCGCGTGACGTTCCGCCGCTGCCAGGTCGCCGACCCATAGCGCGATCGGGCATGCCGCAAATATCAGTACATCACCCAATGAGACGATGTGGTTGATCGTCCGAGCTTCAGCGATGCTGCGTTCCGCGATTTGCAGCGCTTGATCCGGCAATCCTTGCAGCCATAAGGTTCGGGCCAGGTGGCTCCTTGCGATATCTCGCCGCTCTCCGTCGAAGCGTGGGGCCTGCCGGTTCCCGGTGATGGCGAGGTTGTCCACGATGGTGCTCTGGAGATGGCGCCGCGCCTCAGGCAGATTGCCCAGGGCATATTGCGACATGCCGATCAATTGCCGGCTGCTGTCGTAATCGGGCAAGTCCGGTCGCGTTGCGGCTAGAGCATGGGATTTTTCCGCGAGGCTCAGAGCATTGCGGTGTTGACCGATGGTGGAGCTGTAGATCCACAATCGCCAAAGCGCGCGTAACTGATATTCGACATCGCCCAAGCGCTCCGCAATCTCGAGTGCTTTGGTGGCGGCTGAAGCGACCTCAGAATTGGCGCCTCCGGTACGCATCAGCGATGCCGCAAGGCCAATCTGGAGCTTCATCTCGCTGCGCGGGTCTTCCGGCAATCCGGCCGCGGCAGCGGCGAGAGCCCGTTCGACCCGACGGCGGCATTCCTTGAGGAGGGACAAATGCATCCACATGGGAACCGCCGCGGCGGTCAGCGCGACGCCAATCGGGACATCGCCGGTTGATGAAAATGCCCAGCCGAGCGCTGCGCGCACGTTGTCAATTTCGGCGCCTTGGTTTGCTGCCGCCGTATCGATTGATTGGGGCCGACTACTCTCTGCGTTTTCGGAAAGTAACTGCAGGTAGTGCCGGGCATGGCGTGCTGCCACGGTGTCCACTTCACCGGCCTGCGCCAGGCGTTCCAGCGCGTAGGCGCGGGTGGTTTCGAGCAGCCGATAGCGAGACGATGCGCCGCCTGGTTCGATGACCACGAGCGATTTCGCCACGAGGTTGGCCACGCAATCGACGATGTCCATGCTCGAAAATTCATTATCCGCAGCGACTGTGGCCGCGGCCGGCAACGAGAAGCCGCCAGCGAAGATCGCCAAGCGACGCAGCACAATCCGCTCCGTCTCGGTCAGGAGCCCGTAGCTCCAGTTGAGCGTCTCGCGCAGCGTCTGATGGCGTGGCAGAGCGGTCCGGCGGCCTCCGGTGAGCAGCCGGAAGAGATCATCGAGCCCGGAAGCAACGCTCTCTATCCCCAGCGTCGCGGCCCGGGCCGCTGCAAGCTCGATCGCCAAGGGGATGCCTTCCAGGCGACGACATATGACGGCAATCGAAGCTGCCGTCCGCACGTCCGGTGAAAAACTCGTCGCGGCGGAGCGTACCCTGTCATTGAATAAGCGGACGGCGCCATAGCGCTGCTGGTCCTCGCCGTCGGAGCTGTTTTCCAAGGGAAAGGCGAGAGGGGGTACCCGATACGCCCACTCGCCCTCTGTCCGGAGCAGTTCACGGCTCGTAGCGATGACGTGCATGGCCGGGTTGGCGCGTAACAACAAATCCGCGATTTGTGCCGCTGCTTCGACTACATGTTCGCAATTGTCGAGCACAAGCATGATCTGCCTGGAGCCGAGCGCAGTCGCAATGGATTGCGGCGACGCGGTTCCCGCGGCGAGTTCGAGCCCGAGCGCCGTGGCGACGGTGACCGGGACAAGGCCGGGATCGGTGAGAGGCGCCAATTCGGCGACCCAGACGCCGTCGGCGAACCTCGGTATTTCCCGTCGTGCGGCCTCGAGGGCGAGCCGGGTCTTTCCGATCCCGCCGGTGCCAGTCAACGTGACCAGCCGCTGGGTCGAAGAAAGGTTCAAAATTTCCCGCAGTTCGGCGTCCCGACCGATCAGTTCGGAAACCGGTTGCGGCAGGTTCGTGGTCCGGCGGGAGGTCAGACGCGACCGTTCAGGTAGCTGCTCAGTTGCCGTTTCCAGATCGGAGCCGAGTCCTGAGTTGCCCCGCTGAATCGACCAGGTGCCGAGCAATCGATAGCCTCGGCCGGAAACGCTCTTCAACAGTTCGCGGTCGGACCCGAAGGCTTTGCGAACGGCCGATATGTGAACATGCAGCGTATTCTCCCCGACCGTGGCACCGGGCCATACGCGGCGGATGAGATCGTATTTGTTGACGAGTTCGCCCGCCGCCTGGACGAGGACTTCAAGGATCTCGAATGCCCGGCCACCCAGGGGCGCGGCAACGCCCCGTGATCGCAATTCGCGCCGAGCCAGGTCGATCTCCCAGTGCCCCGATTTGTAAATTGGCGCTTTAGGCTCACCAGGCATCCTTGCAACCCCTTGTTGGACTTGAAGAACGGGACACACTGAAGAATGGTGGCCAAATTTCAGAACTTTTAAGAACTGCGTCAAGGCCGCAGCCGCCCGCAGAAAATAGGGTCTGACCATTGCCGCCGTGACGTCGACCAGATCGCCTACAGGAGTGCAAGCAATGGCCGCAGAAGGATTGATCACCATAAGCAGCAGCCACGGTCCGGAAGTGACGATGAACCGGTTTGGGGCCGAAGTGAGGGGCAGGGGCATGACCGTATTCGCCAACATCGATCATGGCGCGGCTGCTGCCGCAGCCAATTGTTCGCTGCGGCCAACTGATCTGCTGATCTTCGGAAATGCCAGGGCAGGCACGCCGCTGATGCAGTCCGTGCAGGCGATCGGAATTGATCTGCCGCTCAAGGCGCTGGTTTGGCAGGACGCCTCGGGCGTCACCTGGCTTTCCTACAACGATCCGGGCTGGCTGGCGCGACGCCATGGCCTGGACGAAACCACCAAGGCTGCGATCGAGGCGATGTCTGAGTCGTTGAAGGCCATCGCAGGCAAGGCAACCGAGGCGTGACAACGCATAAAATTCTACCAACGCAAGCAGGACGAATGCGCAACCTTTAACCGCCAACAAAATGGAGCCAACCGTGTTGCGAGAATCTCCAGGCCACAGCCATCGTTTCGAGGACACCGGGAGCCAGGCCTTTGCTTTTGCCATCGACCTGAGCGAGCGAAAACGCGCGGAAGCCGACTTGGCGCACGCGAACCGCGTAGCGACAATGGGTCAACTCTCAGCCTCCATCGCCCACGAAGTCAACCAGCCTCTCGCTGCCCTGCTTACGAACGCCGAGACCGCCGTGCGCTGGCTCTCCCGTCAACCGCCTAATCTGGAAAAGGCCAAACCGCTGATCGATCGTATCATCGGCGACGGCAGGAGAGCGGCCGGCATCGTAAGCAGGATTCGCGATTTCTCCAAAAAGGCGCCGACGCGGATGGAGGACGTCGGTCCCAACGAGGCAATTCTGGAGATCATGGAGCTGACCCGCGTCGCGACGTCGAAGCATGGCGTTTCGGTGAAGATGCGACTGTCGGACGGGTTGCCGCAGGTTTTGGGCGACAGGATCCAGTTGCAGCAGGTGATCCTGAACCTGATCATGAATGCGATAGAAGCGATGAGCGAGGTCAGTGACAGGCCTCGCGAATTACAGATCAGCACCAGCGATTCCGGGGCGGGCGGCGTACTCGTCGCGGTGAAAGATTCCGGTCCGGGGCTGCCTCCGGCGGCTGAGCTCGCGCGCATCTTCGAGCCGTTCTATACGACCAAGTCGAGCGGCTTGGGGATGGGGCTGTCGATCAGCCGCTCGATCGTCGAGGCGCATGGCGGCCGGCTTTGGGGAACGCCGAACCAGCCGCGCGGCGCTGCCTTTTGCATAATGTTGCCGGTTCGGCAAAACGGCACTCCCGACCTGGAGTCAGTCGGGCACTAGTTTCATCTGAACGCCGAACGCGGCCGGCCGGCACCGGAATTTGCTGCGCCTTAATGAGTCCGCGTCCTAGCTCTCAAATTGAGCCGTTGAGGGTCGAGACAGGCCAATACCCGCTGGCCGGTGCTGGCCCCGAGATGAAAGAGCCCGCCCTGAGGCGGTCAAAAGAAAAGGCCGCCCTCAGCATCCTGCTCATGACGCGGGTACTCGCCAGCGGGGTGCTGGCCCCATTCCGTCTTCCGTTCACGTCGTGGTCTCTTTTGATTTTCGGAGCAGCCTGTTTGATTCTCCGTAGTTCTACGGAGACGTCAACCGTTCATTAACCATGTTTGGTCAGGTTTCAGCGGGCGAGAGAACAACCCAGGGCCCGGGCAGTCTGTTGCTGCTTGCTTCGTCTGCATGCAGTCTTGCATGGATACTGCTGTTCATTGTTGCGATTTTCCTGCATCGCGTGCGCGGACTGTGGCTGCTGATGGAGCGCCTGCCGCACTGTTCTGGCCAGCGGTAATCGTGTTATTCGCCATGGCGATCGGCCATTGTGCGGCCAATCACCCGTTCGATGCGGCCGTGGCCTGCTACCCTTAGCGCCTTGATGTCGCTGCAAGCCCAAAGCAGAGGCGATGGATTTTGTGGGCGTTGTGTTCGTAATAAAAGCGTCTGGGATGCCAAACAGCATCGAATCCGTCTCGGCCGTATCGCCAACACCCGCAGATTTAGCGTGGAGGGCCTTTTTTCACTTTTGAGGCCAGGGGTGATGGGTCCCTGCGTGCGCAGGGACGACTCGCTGAGAGCTATGCCAGACCTCTTGCGTCATTGCGGATTCCCGCCCATCCGCTACATGATACCGGACCAACCCGGCACTCCGCCGATGTCCGGTTCCGCAACGCCGCGGGCCGCGGCTTTCAGCGATAGATCAACCATGGCGATGACGGCATGATTCACGATGTCTCGATCCCGGCGGCGCTGATTGCCGGCCTGGTCAGCTTTCTGTCGCCTTGCGTGCTGCCGCTGGTGCCGCCCTATCTGATCTATCTGACCGGTGCCACGATCGAGCATGTCGCCAATGACGAGACCACGTCGGCCTCGAAACGCGCGGTGATGCTGTCGGCGCTGATGTTCGTGCTCGGCTTTTCCACCGTGTTCGTGGCGCTCGGCGCCAGCGCCTCCTTGATCGGCGCCCTGATCCGCGCCTGGTCGGAGCAGCTCTCGATCGCCGCCGGCATCGTCATCATCGTCATGGGCCTGCACTTCCTCGGGCTGACCCGGATCGGGCTGTTGATGCGGGAAGGGCGGTTGCCGATTCCGAAGCCGGTCGGCCTGTGGGGCGCCTATCTGATGGGGCTCGCCTTCGCGTTCGGCTGGACGCCCTGTATCGGCCCGATCCTGGCGGCGATCCTTTCGGTCGCCGCCGCCGAGGCGACGGTGGCGAAAGGGGCGGGCCTGCTCGCGGTCTATTCCGCCGGCCTCGGGATTCCGTTCCTGATCGCCGCCTTCATGATCGAGCAGTTCTCGGCGCTGTTTGCGCGGATGAAACGGCATCTGGCCAGCGTCGAGCACGCCATGGGCGTGCTGCTGGTCATCACCGGCATCGGCTTTCTGACCGGCGCGATGTCCGGCATCAGCGTCTGGCTGCTGGAGACGTTTCCGGCGCTGCAGAATATCGGCTAGGCGCCGCTGCGAAATTCCGATCGTTGATTTGAATCAATTCGATTTGGCTCGCGCCGTTGGACGGTGGAGCGCAAACCCGGTGGACGTTCCTGGCTATCGTTGATCGGAAAATTCTCGGTCGGCAGCTCACCCGAACGCCGCGTGGATTGGCCGGGAATATTGTTTCCTGCGGCTTCCGGCCCGGCCATCATCTATGGAGCAGACGACCATGAAAACTGCAGCGCTGGCGATCTTGATAATGACGGTTGCGGCATTGCCCGGTGCGACGGCATTTGCTCAGGCCGAAAAGGTCGATCTTGGCAAGAGTGAATATGAGGTGGTGTGCAGCTCCTGTCATGGGGTGGATGCCAGGGGCAACGGCCCTTTCAGTCAAAACCTGAAGGTCGTGCCGCCGGACCTGACGGTGCTGGCGCGGAAAAATGGCGGAGTGTTTCCGGCCGACCGCATCAGCAGCCTGATCGACGGACGTACCGAGATCGCCGGCCACGGTTCGCGGGAGATGCCGATCTGGGGCAACCGCTATGCGGTCAATGTCAATGAGGAACACCGCCTTGATGCCGAAGCCTTCATACGCGGCCGTGTCCTGCTCCTGGTCGACTATCTGAACCGCATTCAGCAGAAATGAGCCTGGGATCGTGATCGCGCGGGTTTCGCAAGGCGGCCATCGCTGCTCCGCTGCAAGTTGGCTTTATGGCTGTTGGAGGCACGAATGACGAAATCCGTTCCGGACAAGGCGGAGATAGCGCTCGAATATCCCGACAAGCTCTATGTTGGTACCTTCGAGCATACGTCGCGGTTTGAGGCGCATCTCGACCCCACCGGCTTCTCGTTGATCCTCGAGCGCCCGGGCGACGAAGACGTTCGCAAATCAGTTCACATGCACATCAATTTCGGGCTGTTCGCCAGCATCTTGAGCGAACTGGCTTCGACGGTCGGTCGGATTCCAAAGGACGACATCGTGCATCGCGCTCAACTTGCCGAGGCGACCGCCGAACTGCACGCGGCGCTCATCCAAGCCTAGCTGCGCCACGCCGCGCGAACCGGTCGGGCGCAACTCGCCCCGGTTTCGAAATCGGGAAAACACCGGCGATGGCGAAGTTGCGGCGAAAATGGCCCCGGTCAAGGGGCCATCCGCGTTACATCTTTTTGTCCATCATCGGCTTCTTCATCATGTGATGATGGGAGTGATGATGCATATGGTGGTGCATTCCTTCCTTCATCATCGGCTTGTCTTCTGCGACGGCGGGAGCGGCGACGGCGATGGTGGCCAGCGCCGCCAAAACGTAAGAAATCTTCCTCATTTATCTCTCCTTGGGGGTGATCAGCCTCTCTTGAACGCCGCCCCGACAGGTTTGTTCCATCTGCGGAACCCGTCTTGTCAGCCCCGGCCGTCAGCCTTGCCGGAAAGACAGAGCCGGGCGTTCGGGCGCCCGTTCTCATGACGGTGTGGCGCCGGAGCAGACTTACGCCGGGCGGCAAATACCCGACTCGTTCGATCACCGGATCGGCGCTGAGCAGCGGTGCGCTCCGGCGGCATCCGAGGCCAGCAACACAGCCGACCGCGAAATCGTCCGGTTGCAGCAATCCGCTCTCCGCGCAACGGTCGGCGTGTGGATGTCGTATGCTTTTGGCGGCGACGGGTGGTCGTCTTTCGGACGGCCGGCTTCACTCATGTTTTCCGCTCAATCAGTTGGCGAGCCGCGCGAGCGCGTTATCGACGCGGCCGGGAATCTGCGCGCCGACCGCGACAGGAACGACGGATCCGGGTTTTAAAAGCCGCTTCCAATGTCGCTTCGGAGCCGTCTGCCAATTCACTTTTTGGCGATGACAGCGCGATCGCGATCCATTCTTTCGTTTCATCGCTGCAAATTGCGTTCACGGAAATTTGCCGCCGCGAAAACGCATAAGGCTCAGAAGGAAAGTGGGATTGTCGCTCCGACAAAAACAGTCCACTCCGACGAACGGGGCAGGCCGGAACTCAGCAATGACCGGCGGATGGGTATCCTGCGCTGGTCGGTTGCTATGAGGCTCGCCCGGGCAGGTAAACCTTTGATGAAGGAACACCTGTAATGAACTACAAGACGCTTGTTGCCGCATCTGTGATGTCGGTCGTTCTGACGTCGGCGGCGTTTGCGCAGTGCGTGGACTGTGCATTATATCCGGATCGCGATTCGCTGAACAACGGCGCCCCGACGCCCGCCTCGAAATTGGCTGTTCCGGGCAGCGCTAACACCGCAAATTCCCAGCACAGTGCGAGCAATGCCCGTGCCGAAGCCAGCAGCCGTCACCTGCGGCGAACGGCCCATGGAAGCGGCGTCGACGGCGATCACGCGAAGTGAAGTAAGGACATCGGGAGCACCGGGAGCCGGTCTTCGTTGATCGCTCTCGGTCGCGCCGCGGCCACCGGCCAAAGCGCCGGCAATTGCCGTCGGCAGCAACCGATCGGGGAGCCATCCTAAAAAAATGTCTCCGATCAACGATTGCCTAAGACGGCGACGGCCGCTTGCGTCGCCGCAGCGAGCCAGCACGAATGGGCGGCGTCAGCGCTTCGCAACCCGGCCGCTACATGAGCCGGTCTGATCCACTCGGTCGCGGTCAGAAAAACCGGGTTGGCGTTCGCCACGTTGCTCAGGTTCGAGCCGGGCCGCAGCGCCAGCGTTTTTTCCATCGCCGCCCTGGCTTCAAGCGGGTGCCCCAAGCCTTCGCGGCGGACAATAGCCAGTAGCTGCGTCCCGATGCCGGCATGCTGGCGATCGAGCTTTGCAGCCAGGTTTTTTCGACCGCCACGGTCGCCGCCCGACGGCCATCGATGGTTTCGGACCGCGCTTCGGCCGCGGCCGAATACTGGCGACAGGGTTGGTTTCTGATAGCTTGAGCCGGGCAGGACTGCCGGTTTGCGCCGCGCCGGCTGGAAAGCCGGGCGGCGCCGGCGCGCGCCATAGGGGCGTGGGTGATCCCGGCTTATGGTGGATGACGATGCGGCCAATCTTTTTTGCGGGCTTGCGGCCTTTCAACCGGAACGCTGCCATGCGCGACGTTTTCGCGGGCGTGACCCTTGCATCGTTGAACATCCCGCAAGTGCTGGGCTATGCGCGCATCGCAAGCATGCCCCTTGTCACCGGGCTCTACACCGTGCTGTTGCCGCTGGTTGCGTTCGCGGTCTTCGGCTCCTCCCGCCATCTTGTCGTGGCCGCCGACTCGGCGACGGCCGTCATCTTCTCCAGTTCGCTGTCCCACATGGCGGTGCCCGCCAGCGAACAATACGTGGCGCTGGTGGGCATGGTGGCGCTGCTGACCGCCGGCCTGCTGTTTCTGGCATGGATCTTCAAGCTGGGATTCCTCGCCGACTTCCTCTCGCGCACGGTGCTGGTCGGGTTTCTCACCGGGGTCGGGTTTCAGGTCGGGACGGCGATGCTCAGCGACATGTTTGGCGTCTCGGTCAGTTCGCACAGCACGCTCGCTCAGGCCTGGGAGATCCTGCAGGGTCTGCCGAACTCCAATCTTCCGACCTTGGCGCTGTCCGTGCTCGTGACCGGCAGTATCCTGCTCGGCCAGCGCTTCGCCCCGCGCGTTCCGCTTCCGCTGGTCGCGGTGGTGGGCACCATCGCGGCGAGCGCTGCGTTCGGCTTCGCCGAGCAGGGCATTGCCGTGATCGGCCCGGTCCCCGGAGGGTTGCCCGCGATCGGACTGCCCGACGTGAGCTGGAGGGAATCCCTGGCGCTGCTGCCGGTGGCCGCTTCATGCTTTGTGATGATCATCGCGCAAAGCGCGGCAACATCGCGCGCCTTCGCCCTGCGATACCATGAGCGCGTCGATGAGGACATGGACATCCTCGGGCTGTCGGTCGCCAATGCGGCGGCGGCTGCGAGCGGAACCTTTGTGGTCAACGGCAGCCCGACCCAGACCGCGATGGCGGATCGCGCGGGAGCGCGCAGCCAGATCGCGCAACTGGTATTCGCAGCCGCCGTGCTGCTGGTGCTGTTGTTCCTCACCGCGCCGCTTCAATACCTGCCGCGCTGCGTCCTGGCGAGCATCGTATTGACGATCGCAGCCAGGATGGTCGACGTGACGGGGCTGCGCGATATTCGCCGCCAAAGCCCGGGCGAGTTCAATCTTGCCATCGCCACCGCGGCGGCCGTGGTGGCGATCGGCGTCGAGCAGGGTATCCTGCTGGCGATCGCCCTGTCGCTGTTCATGCACGTGCGCCACAGCTACCGGCCGCATACGGTCATGCTGGCGCCGAACGCAAGCGGCCGATGGGTCGCGGTTCCCGCGACACCGGGCAGGGAGACCGAACCGGGGCTCATCATCTATCGTTTCAATTCGGATTTATTTTATGCCAACGCCAACCGCTTCACCGACGAAGTGCGCGGCCTGGTGGAGCGCGCCCCGACCAAAGTCCATTGTCTCATCGTCGATGCAGGCGCGATCACCGATATCGACTATTCCGCCGCGCAATCGATCCGCGATCTGTTCGATGATCTGGCGGCGAAGGGGGTTGGCGTGGTGTTCGCGCGCGTCAGTCCGTACCTTCGATCCGACATGGACCGACACAACGTCACGGCGGCGATCGGCGATGCCCGAATTTTTACCACCCTCCACGAGGCCATCGCGGCGGTGCGGGGCGGCGCGCCCGGGATATCTGCAGAGCGATGAGGGGGGCCAGACCGGGCCACGATCCGGCCGAGATAAACTTTTCAAATCCGCCGTGTGCAATGGGCGAGATTGTGCCGCCCCTGGCGCGCACGAGCCCGGACGCAGTGGCGGGGGCGATCCGCCGTGGCCTAAGCTTTGTCCTTCGTCGCATCTTTCGCGGCGGACATGACTTCCTCGGTTATCTTCTTTAGCTGTTCACCCGCATTGGTGAATTGCTGCTTGAGAAAATCCGATTGAAGTTTCATTGCTTCCTGCAGATCGGTGGTTTGCACTACCTTCCTGGCGTGATCGAAAGCAACCTTGATATTCTGTTCGGTGAGCGACAGAGCTTTCTTGGAAATTGCCGCTGTCGGATGCGGAATCGAGTCGACGGATTTTTTGGCGGCATCCAAGAACATATCGAAAGCCTTTTCAGCCTGTTCCATCGTTTTCTCCGCCATTTCGCGCAATCCTGCTGGGACTTCCAATTTTGGTTGACTCATGTTGCTATTCTCCGACCCTGGTTAAAGCAATCTAACACCATCGCCGGAACTGCAGTCTTGAGCCAGATCAAGCCGCCGCGGCAGAAACCTCGACATCAGCTTCGCCTCTACAGGGCTTGGTCTAGTCTAGTCCGGAAGACAACGCCTCGGCGATGATGTTTTGCTCTGCGTTCAGTGCGCTGCACTGAACATCGACATCGTATCGGGCGTTGGCATAGATCCCTTCGCGCCGTGGCGTCGATCCGCATGGCGACGCGCGTCCTTGTATTTGCAGCCGGGTTCGGTCAGTTTGTGGATATTCGTTCACGGCATCTCTGTCCGGCTTTCGGGCGGGTGACGGAATCGCCGCGTTGCGCCTGGGGGACTGTCGATGAGCATGGTGGCAATTGCCGACACCCCCGGCGCAGATGCCCCGCGTGGCAGTCTCGGCGCGCTGGCGCTCGGCGCGCTCGGCGTCGTCTACGGCGACATCGGAACCAGTCCGCTCTACACCCTGAAGACGGCGCTCGATTGGGGCGGCGGGGCGACGCCCGAGGTGGCGATCGGCATGCTGTCGCTGATCATCTGGACGCTGCTGCTCGTCACGTCGATCAAGTATGTGGCGGTGGTGATGCGAGCCGACAATGACGGCGAAGGCGGCATCCTGGCGTTGATGTCGCTGCTCGGAATCAAGCATGGCAATCGACCCGGCGTGGTCGCGATCGGCGTTCTCGGTGCGGCGCTGCTCTATGGCGACGGAGCGATTACGCCGGCGATCTCGGTGTTGAGTGCGCTCGAGGGACTGAAGCTGGCGGCGCCGTCAATCGCGCCCTATGTGGTGCCGCTTTCCGTGGCGGTCCTGGTCGGGATCTTCGCGCTGCAGCCGCAGGGCAGCGCAAGAATCGGAAAACTGTTCGGGCCGATCATGACGGTTTGGTTCATCACGATCGGCCTGCTCGGGCTCGGCGGCGTGATGAGCCATCCGGGTGTGCTGGTGGCGTTCGATCCACGCTACGGCTTTGCCTATCTGTTCAGCCATGGCTTTACCGGCTTCCTGGTTCTCGGAGCGGTGTTCCTCAGCGTCACCGGGGCGGAAGCGCTCTATGCCGATATGGGCCACTTCGGGCCGCGGCCAATCCGCTTTGCCTGGTACGGTCTTGTCCTCCCCATGCTGTTCCTCAACTATGCGGGGCAGGCTGCCATGGTGATCGGAGGCGGGGTCGCGGACGCCAATCCATTCTTCGTGCTGTGCCCGGCCTCGCTCCAGGTACCGCTGGTCGTACTCGCGACTCTTGCGACGATCATCGCCAGTCAGTCGATCATCAGCGGCGCATTTTCGATGACGCGGCAGGCGATCCAGCTCGGGCTTTGTCCGCGTCTGCACATCACGCAGACCTCGGCGCAGGGTTACGGCCAGATTTATGTCGGCTTCGTCAACTGGGTGCTGATGGCATTGACGCTCGGACTGGCACTCGCCTTTCGCTCCTCGGACAATCTCGCCGCGGCGTTCGGCGTTGCGGTTTCGCTGACCATGCTGCTGACCTCGGTGCTGATGTTTCTGGTGATGCGCGAGATCTGGAACTGGAACCTGCCGGCGAGCCTGGTGGTCGCCGGACTATTCATCGTCGTTGACCTCTCCTTCGTGACGGCCAACCTCATGAAGATATTCGAAGGCGGGTTCGTTCCGCTGGTGGTTGCCGCCGTGATCTTCTTCCTGATCTGGACCTGGCGGCGCGGTCGCGGACTGATGCTCGACGCGCTGGAGCGCGATACGCTGCCGCTCGCCAATTTCATCAAGCAGATCCACGGCAAATCGCGCGTCTCGGGAACGGCAGTTTACATGACCAGCCGGACCGACGTGGTGCCGGTTCCGCTGCTGCACAATCTCAAGCACAACAAGGTGATTCATCAGCGCATCGTGTTGTTGCACGTGGTGACCGAGAACGCGCCCTACATCGCAGCCGATCGCCGCATCCGGATCACCGATCTGATGGACGATTTTCATGCGGTGGCCATTCATTACGGTTTCATGGAGCAACCGGACATTCCGCAGGCGCTCGATCTCTGCGGCTTGCAGCAACTGAAGTTCGACTTGATGGATACCTCGTTTTTCGTCGGTCGGCTTACGATCGTGGCCGGTGCGGCGCCGCGAATGAGCAGGATCAGGATCAAGCTGTTCGAGGCCATGCATCGCAATGCGCTGGCGGCGACGGAATTCTTCCATATTCCGCCCAACCGGGTGATCGAACTCGGCGGTCAGATCGCGCTCTAGCACTTCCTTTCCGAAGTTCGTATCATTGCGGTGCGTGGCAACGATCAACGACAATTGTCATTCCCCGATGCGCAATTGCACATCCGAGGGCGCTTGTAACGCGCGAAGCGCGGCACGAGCGAGCCCGCAATCCATAACCACCGCAGGGGCTACGGATTCCGGGCCTGCACTCCGCCCGGCTATGCCGGCCGGAGCACATCCCGGAATGACGGACAATGAGTCACTTCCCATAGGATCGGTTTCATGGAATCGCTGTACCAGCCTGCGATAAGATCCTGCGCTATCGCTTGATCTGGGTTGCCAGATATCTGGCGAGCCCCGCGCCGTAGGGCGGGCGCAGCATCCGCAGCGGACCGATATCCTTCTTCATCTGGTGAAACACCGACTTGCGGTGGCTGAATTCGCGGAATCCGTCATAGCCATGGTAGGCGCCCATGCCGGCCGGGCCGATTCCGCCGAACGGCAATTCCTCCTGCGCGACATGCATCACCACGTCGTTGACCGACACGCCGCCCGAGGTGGTTCGATCCAGCACCCGGTCGCGTTCGTCCTTGTCGGCACCGAAATAATACAGCCCGAGCGGACGGTCGTGCGCGTTGATATAGTCGATCGCCTCGTCGAGCTTCCGATAGGCCTTGACCGGAAGCAGCGGTCCGAAAATCTCCTCCTGCATCACCTTCATGTCGTCGGTGGGATTGAGAATCAGGGTTGGCGCGATGCGGCGGTGCGGCTGCTGGCGCAGGTCTTCGCCGGCCGGGTTGATTTCCACGATTTCAGCGCCCTTGGCGCGCGCGTCGTCGACATAGCCGGTGAGCCGGGCATAGTGTCGGTCGGCCACGACCGCGGTGTAGTCGGGATTATCGCGAATGGTCGGGAACATGTGGCCGACCGCGGATTTCGCGGCCTCGACGAATCCGCCGATCTGATCGGCCGGCGCCAGCACATAGTCCGGCGCCAGACAGATCTGGCCGGCGTTCAAGGTCTTGCCGCTCATGATCCGCGCGGCCGCGGTGGTCATATTGGCGGATCGGCCGATCACGACGGGACTCTTGCCGCCGAGTTCAAGGGTAACCGGCACCAGGTTTTCGGCCGCGGCCCTCATCACATGGCGCCCGATCGACGTCGCGCCGGTGAAGATCATGTGGTCGAACGCCAGCCCGGAAAAGGCTTGCCCGACCTCCGGGCCGCCGGTGACGACGGCGATTTCCTCCTGGTCGAAGGCCTTCGCAAACATCTTCTGCAAAAGCTCCGAGGTGGCCGGCGTCACTTCCGACGGCTTGATCATCGCCCGGTTGCCCGCCGCCAGCACCCCGGCCAACGGGGCGAAGGTCAGGTTGACCGGGAAATTCCACGGGCTGATGACGCCGACGACGCCTTTGGGCTGGTGGCGGACCTCGGCGCGAGCGCCAAACAGGCTCAGGATCCGCGGCGTGGGGCTGCGCCGTTCGCTGCGCATCCAGCGCGCCACATGATCGCGGGAATATTTCAGCGGGCCTATCGAACCGGCGACGTCGGCGAAGGCCGTCGTGTAGCTGGAGCGCGCGCCGAAATCGGCATTCAAGGCGGCTTCGATCTCGCCGCGATGGTCCACCAGCAGCGCGATACAGCGGTTGAGCCGGTCGATCCGGGTGGCCGCCGAAGGCGCGCCGTCCCGCAGTTGCGCCGCTCTTTGCCTGGCCAGCAGGTCGTTCAGCATGGTGCGGACGGCGGCGTCCGAAGCCGGAGCGGCGACTGGCATGGCTAATCTCCCTGGGACGCGTTTTGTCGAGCCGGCAGCGCGCCGTTGCCGTCTTTTACTCCAAACGACATCTGGCGCAAATGCCGCCGAAGCCGGCCCTGCAGGCTTGTGCCGCCAATTGTCACCAGCGCGTCGGGCTCAGCGACATCTGCGATTGCAGAATCGCGCTGCTGCCGATCGGCAGATCAACGCGCCATCCATCGGTGCCGGCCACCCAGCCGGAGCCCGGCCTGACCGCGTCCACGCCTTCGAAAAACAGCGGGTTCAAAAGTCGCGAGAACAGCGGCGGCGTGAAATGGCTGAAAACCAGCAGCCTGACGTCAGCGGCATTCGCGACTTCCGCGGCTTGCACGGGGCTCGTATGGTAACTCTCGATGTCTTCCAGGATCTTGCCGACAACCTTGTTGCCGGCGGCCTGCGCGGCCTCGGCAAGGATCGCGCGCATGCGCTGCGACTGCGCCTCGTGGATGAGAACATCGGCGTTGTTGGCGTGCAGGGCAAGATTGGACGACTTGCTGGTGTCGCCACTGAAGACCGCCGAGCGTCCCCCGTAGTCGAACCGATAGCCGACAGCGGGCATCGCCGGGGCGTGGTCGACATCGAAGGCCGTAATCTTCAGACCATCGCTGTCGAAAATGATTTCCGACTCGTCGTGGGTATCCGCCATGCCGATCCTGAAGGGCGCAGCCTGGAGCTGCGCGGCTTCGATCGGCGCGAGGTCGGGCCCGTGAAGTGCTGCACGATAGCCGTCATCGAGGGCATAGGCCTGGTTGAAGCCCGCGACGACCTTGTCGACCCCGGGGCCGCCATAGACCGGCAGCGGCTGCTTGCGCCCGGCGACCCAGGTTTGCAGCGCGAACTCGCCGAGATCGCCGATGTGATCGGAGTGAAAATGGGTCAGCAGGACGGCTGCGATTTTCTCGCCGGGAAAACCCATCAGCGCCAGCGTCTTCCAGGATTCCGGTCCGGTATCGACGACAAACGCCCGATCGCCGACGATCACGAGGGCGCAGCTCTTGGCGCGTTGCGGATCCGGCAGGGGCGACGAGGTGCCGCATAGAATGACCCTGAGCGCCTTGCCGTCGAACAGATCGGGATCGATCGGATCGGCCAAACGCCGCATTGCCTCATGCCTGAAAATGTCGGCAAGCACCGCGGGGCTGCGAAGCGCCATGGTTGCGGCGGCGCCGATCGCAGCCAGAACCAGCAGCGTCAGCAGGGCGCGGCGACGAGATTTCATGCGAGTCCCAACTATAACGGACATCGCGCCGCGCCGGGTCGGTTCAGCCCGGCCCGGCGTCGTTCGCTAACCGCGCTTGGGGAAAAGCTTGTCGCGGATGTAACGCGAGGTCGGTGTCAAACGAATGCCACGCGGCTTGCGCCATGTCGCCCTGTCAATTTCCTTCTTATCACCGATGGCGAGAGGACCTGACGCCTTTTTTACCAGGAATATGGCGTCGCTCATCTTCCGGCCCGATCTGCGATTTTTTTCTTTGACCTCTTTCCAGAGCCTCAACCGTCCCAGCTTGAGCTTGGGAAGCTCTTCGCGGATCTCCCTGCGCAGGCAATCCTTTTCGGTTTCGCGCCCACGCCGACGGCCGCCCGGAAACATCCATAAGCGGTCGCGCTTTCTTCGCACCAGCAACACCCGGCCGCGCCGTGCAGCTACCAGCTTCGACGATTTCGCCATTATTCCCTGACTGCCGCCATAATCGAATCGGCTGGTCCATTTTAAAGTATCTTCCAGTATTTACAATGCTTTACTATATCTCGGCCGTCAGTCGGTGGGGATATTGGCATCTGCCGCATTGACGGAAACGACCCCGGCTATATCGGCCAGTCTTGCCGCCAGCTTGGCGACCGACCTTGTCCCTTGCACTTCCAGCGCCACGGTTACGATCCGTCCTTGCGAAGGATGCAGGTTGGCCGGATCGGTCTCGACCGCTTCATCGATGCCGTCGGCATCCCGGCGGTCCTCCGATTCGCGCTCGACCCGGACCCGGCTGACGGCAAAATCGTGCCGCGTACATACCACCAGGATGTCACGCAGGATTTCCCTGCCGTCCTGGTAGGAAACCCGCAGCCAGGAGGGCGACCAGCGCGACTTCGGCAGCCGAACCACGACATAGGGAAACAGAAAGACGACGATGAAATGGCCGAGGGTGACAAACAGGGCGAGAATCGGAAGGCCGGCGCCGCAGGCCATGCCGACCGCGGCCGTCAGCCAGACCGTGGCGGCCGTGGTCAGGCCGCGGACGCTGTCCCGGCGCACGAAGATCAGGCCGCCTCCAATGAAGCCGATACCCGTGACGATCTGCGCTGCAATGCGCGACGGATCCAGCACCACGCGGTCGGCGGAAAGCACATTGGTAAATCCGTATTTCGAAACCAGCATGATCAACGCTGCCGCAAAGCCGACCAGCGTATAGGTACGCAGGCCCGCGCTCTTGTGCCTGATCTCGCGCTCCAGGCCGATGAGCGCCGACAGCACGAAGGCGAGCGCAAGTTCGCCGATCTGGAGCCAACCCTGTCCGAACGTCTGTCCAATCCACATCGAAGGCTCCCGCACAGCGTCGGTATATCCCGGCTGCCGCCGCGACGTCCGATAAACCGCGACGATACACCGGCGTTCCCCTGATCTCGCAGCCACGACGAGCCCGCACACGGATAGAACGGTCCGGTCTGCCTGCGCGGCGGCGGCGTGAGGAATGGCGGCGTCAAATTCTGGGGAAACGGCCGATTTGCGGACCGGTCCGGAGGCCTACGATGTCTCGCGCCCTGTCCCGATCCTCGGGCTCGTTGGTCTGTCGATGCCGGCCCTCAGAGACGAGGGACCACCTCGACATTCGCCTTGAGCAAGGTTGAGGCCGTCGATCCGTTCATCAGCTCGTACTCGAACCGGGTCTCGAAATAGTCCTTGCCGAGGAGGTTGCGGACCGGGCTGTACGTCGCGCTGGTCTCGTTGTCGGCCCAGTATTTTCCGTGCTTCGGGTCGGCCAGGCGGGCCACCGCGGCCAAATTAATTCTTTATTAGCCTGAATTCCTAACGCGCCTTCCATTCATTGCGGATGTAATAGCATCGACCTCCCGCCATGTTCGGAAATTTCAAGAACAAGATGCAAGGGAAGGATAGAAAAATGGGGCAGCCAAGGAGCCTAGACGTCGCACAGGCCTATGCCGTGCGACTCATGCAACATTTGGTGGTCCCGACCTTCGTCCTCAATCCAAGGCGACGCGTGGTGGTTTGGAACCGTGCTTGTGAGCGCCTGACCGGTGTTGCCGCCTCGGAAGTCATCGGGACGACGGGGCATTGGCGCGCGTTCTACCAAAAGCAGCGATATTGTCTGGCCGACCTGGTGGCGCTTGGCAGGCCCGACAAGCTGGGCGAGCTTTATCCCGAGCACACCGTGCCGGAGGACGGACTTGGCTTCAGTGCCGAGAACTGGTGCGTGATGCCAAGGCTGGGCAACCAGTTGTACCTGGCCATCGACGCCGGGCCAATTCACGACGAGGATGGCAGGTTGATCGCGGTCGTCGAAACGTTACGCGACATGACCGACCAGAAGCGCGCCGAAACGGCCCTGAAGACCCTGGCGGCCAGCGACGGACTGACCGGCCTGGCCAATCGACGATCCTTCGATCAGACGCTTGCTAACGAGTGGTCCCGCGCTCAACGGACAAAAAGGCCGCTGTCCCTGCTGTTTGCCGATGTCGATCATTTCAAGGCCTACAACGATCTGCACGGCCATCAGAAGGGCGACGAGTGTCTGCGCGCGGTGGCGTTTTCCATCGGCGAAAACGCCTTGCGCCCGGCCGATCTATCGGCTCGATACGGCGGTGAGGAATTCGCGATCATCATGCCCGAGACCGACCAGACAGGCGCGCGAAAGGTGGCCGATCGGCTCCGCGATGTGCTCGCGGGGCTTCGACTTGCTCACGGCGCTTCCGGAGTGGGGCCGCTGGTCACCCTCAGCATCGGCATTGCGACGCTGATCCCCAGTGACGAGCTTTGCTCCGAGTGGCTTCTCAGGCAGGCCGATCAGGCGCTCTATGCGGCGAAGCTTTCCGGAAGGAACCGCGTGATCGACGCTGACGAGGTGCTCGCGGCGCTCAGCCGGGCGGGACGCGAAGGCGACCAGCGGATGGCAGCCACCGCGGAGTAGCCGCAGGCATTGGATCGCATCGGCCCCGCTTCGGCGCCACCTGATATCGGCAGCTCAGAAGAACTGAAGTCGTCGCACGGTTTCGGCCCGGATTTGATCTGCCGCAAGGCCTGACGGCGCTTTAGGGATAGTTTTTACACTTCCCTCTGTGGAGCGCTGTCATGATCATTGAGCGGCTGTCCCAAGAGCATCGCAATATCGAGAAGCTGCTCGCCGTGCTTGAGCGGGAACTTGAGGTTTTCGACCGCGGAGACCGGCCCGACTACGAGGTCATTCGCGCGGTCATCAGCTATTTCGAAGTCTATCCGGAAGTGTATCACCATCCCCAGGAAGACCTGGTCTTTGCCAAGCTGAAAGCGCGCGATCCGGTTGCGGCTGCCAAGGTCGGCGATCTCGCTCGCGAACATCAGAAGGGAGCCGAACGCCTGCGGCGCGTCGCTCACGCGGTTGAGAACGTGCTCGCGGATCGCGAGCTGCTTCGGCAGGATGTCGATGCCATTGTCCGCGAATTCATCGCCCATGAGCGGCGCCACATGATGATGGAAGATCGGGATTTCTTTCCCGCCGCGCGTGCGGCCCTCAAGCCCCAGGATTGGACCGAGATCGCTTCGGCGGTGACCGCTCACAAGGATCCGCTGTTCAGCGATGCCGCGGAAGGCCGGTTCGATGCGCTGCGCGCACATATTTTGCGGCTGGAGCAGGAGGCTGAAGCCGAGCGCGTCGTCAGATAATCTCGGATGCGGCCGGGGTATCACCTGACGCTGAGAGAGGCCCGAACCGGGCCGGCGATGGTTTGATCTACCGCAACAATCGGGCGTCGGTTTTCGGCGATGCTAAAATGATGTGTGACCCCGCAAAAGACGGGGCACGATCCCAGATATATCCGGGAGGATAAATGGCCTCAGACCGTAGCGCGCAAAACGACAGCAAAATGTTATCCAGGTCGGACGGTGCGACGACCGTGCCGTCATCGGCAACGGCGGACGATGGAGCCCGTCTGATCGCCAAGACTGCCGGCACGCTCGCGGTCGAACCTCGTATTCGCAAGACAGGAAAACGAAACCAAAAGCTCGCCGCTGACAAAACCGCGGCCCGGATCCGCAGGGACCCGGAAGCTATCCGACGGGCTTTTGAGACCGGCGAATATCCGTATCAGACCCCGATGACCAACAAGAACTACCTGGAGCATATGGAACAGCTCCAGGCAGAACTATTGAAGGCGCAGAACTGGGTGAAGGAGACAGGCGAGAGGATTGTCATCCTGTTCGAGGGGCGCGACGCGGCAGGCAAGGGCGGCACCATCAAGCGCTTTACCGAGCATCTCAATCCGCGCGGCGCGCGCGTGGTGGCGCTGGAGAAGCCCTCGGAGCGCGAGCGTTCACAATGGTATTTCCAGCGTTACGTCCAGCATCTGCCGTCGGCCGGAGAAATCGTCTTGTTCGACCGCTCCTGGTATAACCGCGCCGGCGTCGAACGGGTAATGGGTTTTTGCACCGCCGGCGAGTACCTTGAATTCATGCGTCAATGCCCGCAGTTCGAGGTGATGCTCGTGAGATCGGGAATACGGATTTACAAATACTGGTTTTCGGTCACGCGCAAGGAACAGGTGCGCCGCTTCAAGGCGCGCGAGATCAGCCCGCTGAAGCAATGGAAACTGTCTCCGATCGATCGGGCCTCGCTGGACAAATGGGACGATTACACCGAGGCAAAGGAGGCGATGTTCTTTTATACCGACACCGCCGATTGTCCCTGGATCATCGTAAAGTCCGATGACAAAAAGCGCGCCCGGCTCAACTGCATGCGACAGTTTCTCTCCACCATCGACTATCCGAACAAGAACGGGCACGTCGTCGGTCATGCAGACCCGCTCATCGTCGGCTCGACCTCCCATGTGATCGGACGATCGGACCATATTCTGGGCGTGCTCACCCATCCTGATATGAAGCGCGTCCACCATGTTTAGATCGGGCGCTGAACGGCGGCTGCGCCTGGGGCGCAAAATAAGGTCGATCCGGCTTTCGCGGCAGAGCAGCCATCATGACCGAAATCACTCGTTTTTTCGCATTGGCGTTTGATCTCATCGACGGAAGCCTTGTCGCCAGGGAAGCCGTTGAATGCCCAAGTCCTGCGGCGGCGATCCAGACCGCGCAAGGACTGTGGAAAGTGTTTGGCCACGCCGGTGCCGTTGCATTCAGCCGCACCAGCGATTTCGAGAAAGGAAAATTCAACCAAAAGCACGTCCTGCGCCGGTTTGGACAAGTGACGGGTGAGTATTTCGTCAACAGCGAATAAAGTGGCCAGGCCGGCCGGCCGGTCAACCTATGTGCTACTGCAGGACGGCTGCTTGCGGTCTGCCCCGGCGAACGGACATCGTCCGCGCATGTCAGTCCGACCGCCGGCGTTGCACGCCTGGTTTGAAATGTCACAATCCGCCAATTGAGGTGGCCTATTGGGCTGTCACGAAGCTTTGCGTATTTCGGCACCTTTTGCACTCATAAACGCGGTGGACAAATCCGGGCTTTTCGATTTCGATGCAGGAAAACCGCATTTCATCGCCACACTTGGGACAATCGGGGACGTCCTGCAGCGGTTCAGGCTTATTCATGCCAAGCTCATCCATGCAAGGTATTCGTCGGATCAATAGTCAAGCCCGCCTCGTATCAGAAGCGACGCAGACCTTCACTTTGCTTTACCTGGTTTTTTTTATCCCGCCTATCTTCGGCGCTACCCATTTCGGGTAGTCCGCGCATTTCGGAGCGCGCCATGACAGGTACCGTTTTTTGAGTCGATTTTGATTTGCATAGGAAGTCACGGATGGACGACGCGCAATCCTCGGATCTGGTACGAACGATCTCCAGGCATACCCTCGCCTACGTCCTGTGTTCGATCAGCGAATTGCTTCGGCATTACGATTTCGATCCGCTCGACCTTTTGATCATCCACGCGATTCTGAATACCAACGTGATTAAAATCATGAAGGATGCAGAACTCGACAGAAAGTTCTCGAGCGTGAATGCGGTCGAGCCCGACGACCTCAAACAGGGGATTTCCCGGGCGGCGCTTTCCCGATTTTTGAATTTGCCGATCGAGACGATCAGGCGCCGGGTAGACCGGCTGAAGAAGCAGGACATTCTTTCAGAAAACAAGGATGGCCTGATTGTAACTGAACGCAACCGTTTTAGATTCGGCAACAATCATGAGCTGCAGAACACCAACGTGGCGTTGGTGCGGAAACTTCTCCGCGATCTGAAGCGCGCCGGCATCAACGGCCCCGATGATCTGTAGCACCCGCGTCGTCGCGATTGTCGACCTGGCAAATTCAGGGCATTCCCGGCCGGTCCGCGGCGGCTGACCGAAAGCATCGGCTTGCGTGGGGGTCTTGGCGTCGCCCCGGTCAAGCGTGGCATTGGGATCGTCCGATCGGCCTTAACTGAACGTCTGTTCATAATTCTGGTGTTGGCCAGAAAGAATGCATGCGTTATCGTCCATGGCCTGCAAGATCAGGCTCCATGGAGGGATCAATGAAGAATATTTGTTACGTTTTGGCCGCGCTGGCCGCTATCGCCTTTGCAGTCCCGTCGATCGCAAGCGCCGAAGACGCCAAGCCGATGGCCAAGCCGATGATGCACCACCATCACCACCATCATCATCACCACACGATGATGAAGGAAAAGTCCATGTGATGCAAAAATGGCCCCTTGATCGGGGCCATTTTCTTATCCGAAGGCTTTTTTCAGCTTGGCGGATGCGCGGCATGTCACGCCAAAGCGCAGCCCTGGATCGGCCATCGACAGGACGGCCGGGGCAACGGTAAGGTTCGACCCGCGAATCTGTTCGAGCACATCCCCTGCAGCGCGGTGCCGGATGCGGCGATTGCACCGCGCAGCAAGTTGACGGTTCTTGATGAGCGATACGAAATCGGTGGCCGCCAATGCGCCGCTGTCCACCAAGCGGTCCTTCGCGGCGATGCGCCACCCGGGCTTCCGCGCCCAGTTCATCACTTTCGTGCTCGCCATGATGGCGGACAATATCGAGCACGTCATCAGCTACTGGATGCTGTATCAGAAATTCCACTCGCCGGCCCTGGCGGGATTCGCCATCGTCTCGCATTGGCTGCCGTACCTGCTGTTCTCGGTGGCCTCCGGCGCGCTCGCGGACCGGTTCGACCCGCGCCGGATCATCCAGATCGGCATGGCGCTGTTCATCATCGCATCGCTGAGCTGGAGCTATTTCTTCGTCACCGGCACCCTGCAGATGTGGCAGGCCATGGTGATCCTGGTGATCCACGGCTGCGCCGGGGTGCTGTGGCAGACGCCGAACCAGATGCTGCTCTACGATATCGTCGGGCCGTCGGATCTGGAGAGCGCGGTGCGGCTCAACGCCATGGCGCGCTATCTCGCGGTGCTGGCCGGCCCGGCAGTCGGCGCCGCCATCCTGCTGGCGTTCGGGGCGGCGCCCGGCATCATGCTCAACACCGTGTTCTATCTGCCGTTGGTGCTGTGGCTGGTGAACGCGCCCTATGGTCCACGGTTCCGCGCCGGTACGCCGGCGCCGCGCCGCGCCGTCCGCGGGTTTGGCGACATCGTGCAGACGGTGCGCGACATCAGGGCGCATACCGTCATCATCTCGATGACGTTGCTGGCAGGTGCGGCGTCGTTCTTTGTCGGCAATGCCTATAGTTCGCAGATGCCGGGTTTCGCCAACGATCTCGGCCATGGCGATCCCGGCGTGTCCTACAGCCTGCTGCTGGCGGCCGATGCCGCCGGCGGACTGCTGGCCGGCGTGGTGCTGGAGGGCGGCGGCCTGCTGCCGCCGCGGCAGCGCACCGCGATCGTGCTCGCCATGCTGTGGTGCGCCGCATTGGCGATCTTCTCGCTGGCCAAGAGCTATCCGCTGGCGCTCGGTTTCCTGTTTGCCGCCGGATTCCTGGAATTGTCGTTCAACGCCATGGCGCAGAGCCTGGTCCAGCTGGACGCTCCGGTCGACAAGCGCGGACGCGTCATCGGCCTGTTCAACATGTCGAGCCTCGGCCTGCGCGCCTTCAGCGGCGTTTCCGTCGGCCTGCTCGGCAGCCTGATCGGCGTGCACTGGTCGCTGGCGCTGTCGGCGCTGGCCACCCTGGCGATCGCCGCTGCGCTGCTGGCGCTGCCGTGAAGAGGGTGGCAGATTGACCTCGCTTTTGCCCGGTCCGGGGTGAACCGTCCTCGCTCAAGCGAAGGACCGGACGATGAAGGCGGAGCGTCTACCTGGCGTTGGATCATTGCAGCTTGAGCCGGACGCCAACCAGGGGAGGGGACCAATATGAATTGTCCGCGCGTGTTTTGGCTGGTCTTGGCCGGCATCACGGTTGCGTCGGCCGGATCGGCTTCGGCGCAAATCGTGGCCCTCGGCCACAGCGCGGTCCGCGGCCACGTCGCCGAGAACGAAATGTGGCCGGAAGTGCTGGAGAGCCTGCTGCGCGCGAGGGGCTCTCAGGTCCATGTCATCAACGCCGGAGTCAATGGCGAGACGACGGCGGGAACGCTGGCGCGGGTCGATAGCGCGGTGCCGGAGGGCACCCGGATCGTCATCCTGGCCGACAACGGAGCCAATGACGCCCGTAAACTGATCGAAGGCTCCGCCGGAGCCGCGGCCAATATCGCGGCGATCAGGAGTAAACTGAGGGCGCGGGGCATCAGGATCATCGATGCGATGGGGCTCTATGTATCTGTGCTGAAGCAGCCGGGCATGGCGCTGCCCGACCACCGTCATTTGAACGCCGAAGGCTGCAGGAAGGTCGCCACGGCGTTGGCGGGCATGGTGAGGTAGCAAGCGGGCGAGCCGTGAGCGGTCGGCGAGCGCGCGGGCGAATTTGCCGATCGCGCCATGCCGGCCGCCTCTCTTTCGACATTTCCGGCAGATCGCGTTCTACGGCTCGACCTGGAAGCTCATCCCGGCGTTCAACACCAGGCGCTTGATCAAGGCGTCTCCCATCGCTGCGGCGCTGGTCCAAATACCGCCTGGCGTCACATCCCGCGAGATATCGCGCACCAGGCATACGCCGCTTTCGCCCAGCATTCGCGAGGTCGACCCAGCGCCCGGGTCCATGTCGCCCCTCACGCTGGTGCGAAGGCTGCGCCCGTCGGCCATCTCGCCGATAAAAAGGATATCAAAACATCCACCCTCCCGCTCGGCCCTCGAAGGTCCCTCGCCGGGCTTCGGAGGATTGCCTCCGACCATGTAGAAGCTGGGCGCCCCGACGCCGCTGTCGGCCGGACCGTCGGCGATGGCCATCTCGTCATATCTGAAGTCTTTTCCCCAGGGATGGCCCATCAGGAAGTTGGATCGGTGCACAATCTTGGTGTCGATCGCGGCCATTCTGAATGGCGCGACCCACGAGCCCGTCACGCCATCTTCGTAGGCCTTGCTCCCGTCCGGCTGCGCCGGCCCCTTGAAGCCGGGGGTAAGGGCGAAGGGATCGGTGAGCACTGAGATGATCTGTGGATTCGCCTGCGCTGCGGCCATTACCGCGATGCCCGTGGCGTAGGATCCGCCGGATTGTCCACCGCCAATCCCGCGCTCCAGTCGACGGACCCTTGCGCGGACGCGGGGCGCGGATAGGTCGAACCTCGCCTGGGCGGCAGCTTCCAGGAAATGGACGCCCAGGTCGAAGGGAATCGAATCGAATCCGCAACAGAATACGATCCGCGCGCCCGAGGCCCTGGCGACGGCCTCGTGGACCAGCATGTCCTTGATCCAATTGGGCTCGCCGGCGATGTCCAGATAGTCCGCGCCTTCGGCGGCGCAGGCAGCCACCACCCCGCTTCCGTGCATCTGATAGGGACCCGCCGTAGTGATGATCGCCGATGCGCGCCGCGCCATCGCTGTCAGCGACACCGGGTCCGAGGAATCGGCAAGAACCAGAGGCAGGCTGGCGGGCGCCCCGATCTCGCTGCGCACCTGTTCCAGCTTCGCAATGCTGCGTCCGGCGATGGCCCACCTGAGATCGCCCACGGCGCCGTACACTCTCAGCAAATGCTCGGCCACCAACCGCCCTGTGAAGCCTGTCGCACCGTACAGGATGATCTCGAAATCGCGGTACATTGGTGCCTCACCACGCGTCTGAAATACGGATCGCGGAGTACGCTTCCGTGTGTTTCGCCGGCCGCAACCAGTTGCGCTTTTGATCCCACCGCATCGACCCGGACCAACAAGAGCCTGGAACGGCTGCCGACTGCCGCCTGCGCCGGGTCAACCGGCTCCGGCAACCGGCGCGCGGCTTCCGTCGGCCAATTTGCTGATCCGATCGCGTCGCGGCCCATCAACCGCTTTCCGGGAGCCCAGATGTTGAATCAAAGCGATGGCTTCGGCAGAGGGCTTGCGCTCGATGCGCCGATACTCGCGACCGTCGGTGGTGCGGGAAACCAGATCGCCATCATAGAGCGCGCGCCGCAATAGCGCCGGGTCCCCGAACAAATGCTTCGTCTCGAGCAGTTCGTTGATCTGCCGCTCGTTGAAAATCTCGCCGGCCGGTATGCATGCCCAAAGGCCCCACAAGCAAAGCCTCTGATGACTGGCCTTCGCCGGCCAGCGGATCAGGCGTCCTCGCAGGTCGAAATGTCTGGCCGCTCGCTCCACCCGGAGGTGATCCACAGGGTCGGCTGCAGGAGCTGCAAGCTCGAGCCGACCGCGCGCCGCAGCTTGCGCCCGAAAGTGCTGGTAATTCTGGTACCCGGTCGAGCGGGCGAGCATGTTGAGCAATTCAACATGCCCCGGCAGATGATCTGCCGCTGTAAGCTGCCCGCGCAGAGATCGCGCGAGCGCGGAAATATCATCCGCCGCGTAGGGAATGGAAGGTCTGGACATCGCTTATCCTCAAATTTGGCCGCTCCAAATTGGACTGTCGATGGTCGCCGTCTTACGACTCGGCACGGGATGAGGTGTCAGTCTTAAGCGAATATTTGCAGGTTTAGCTCCCCGTCCGGGGCGGCAACGCCTAGGTGGACTGCAGACCTTTGTCAGATATCTACGACAAGGATACCCTGAGATCAAGCATGGTAATTTCCATTCGGCGCTGCTGCCGCCGATGAAACGGCATCTCGGCGGCGTCGAGCGGGCGAGCCGGCTCAGACCAGGCAAAAACATCCTGCTCGGCATTTCCTGCCTGGCGCCAGGGTATCAAGGCGAGGCACGCGAAATCGCACAAGGCATGTTGAGGGCCTGGAGACTGACTGGAATCAGAATTTGGTATCCGTTTTTGCAATGGCACCAAGTTTGCTTGGCCGCGCATGACGCAGTAACCGGAGAACCAAAGTGAGTATCAGCGCCAGTGCAGCAGCAGGATTTTCGAACAGTTGGCGATCGTCGGCAACGACGTCATCGCCAGCCAATAGCGACTTCACTCCAGCCAGTGCGTCCGGGGCTTCTGCAAGCACCGCCTCGGCTTTTCCAGCGTTTTCTCCGGTTGACGGAATTCAGGTCAATCTGCCGAACGGTCTTTCGGTGGGAGTTTTCCAGATTTCCCAGGCCCCCGGGGGGACGCAGGGTTCGACGACACCGGCGTCCAGCGATAGTGACTCCTTCGCTCAGATGCTGCAAAGCGTCGAGCAACTGGTGGCAGACTTTGCCAACGCCCCAGGGGCGGCCTCCAATGGAGCCGCGTCGGCGAATTCGGCAAGCCTGGCTTCCGCTGCGAATTTGGCGCCGGGCCAGACCATGAATGGAATCGATGTAAGTCTGCCCAACGGCTATTCCGCCGAGATATTTGGCGTCAGTCAGGCCGGCGGCGCGCCGGCAAGCGCCGGCAGCGAAAGCTCCGACGATCAGATGGTCAGTACGATGGAACAACTCGTCGCCAACTTATCGGGATATCCGGCGACTGCGGCCAGTGCCTACGGCAAGACCGCAACCGATCCATCGTCCGGGACAGGAAACGTCAATTCCGTGGCCTGACCATCAAAGACCAACTCCGCGGCTCGCGTGATCGATGTACAATTGGCCATCGGCGATGCACCTTTGGTCGGCGATGGCCGGCCCAAGGTGCAGGCCCCGAATGATCTGCGCTTTACTGGGCCGGACGGTCGGCGTGCCGGACCGCGGCAAAGGTCAGCGCCAGCATCAGCTCGACGGCGACGGCCATCCATATGCCGAGGCCGGCGTGCCCGGCCATGAACTCGTAGATTCCGAGTGCCGCCAGCGCCGCGCAGCAGACCGAGAATCCGGTCGCGAGTGCGGAGCGGGCCGGTGAATTTTCGGCATCCCGCATCAGCCACAGCATCACGGCGAGTCCCAGGAACAGCGCGGCCCCGCGCCGCGCCATCAGCAGCGTCGATTGTGATCCGTCGATCTGCCAGACCCACAGCATGAATTGCGGCGCGCCCATCCACAGCGCCGCCAGCGCAAGGCAGAGGCTGCTCGCGGCGATCGCCGCGCGGCGAAACGTCGGCGTCATGTCGTGCTCCCGTTCGGTTCGTTGGCTGCGCGATATTCGGCGATGCCGTCGGGGCTGCGGGGCTGCTGGAAGCCGTCGAGACACCGCAATCCTGCCAGCGTGTCGCGCACCGCGGTGTCGAGGGATGTCCTGGGCAGGTCAGTTCCCAGCCACGCTTCGAGCTTGCTGCCGTCGAGCGAGATCGACGTGCTCCAGAGATAGCGCATCTCCGCCATCTCCCGGAACAGACCGACGAAGGGCTGCAGGGCGACGATGGCAAACCACGGCAGCGGCCAGACCCGCAGATTTGTCTTGCCGGTGGCCCTCGCGATTGCCGCGGCCATCTCGCCCGACGCCAGCTGGTGGCCGGCGAAATTGAACACCTCGAAACCGCCGAGCGCGTCCTCGCGCTGCATCAATCGCGCGATGGTTTCGCCGAGGTCCGGCAGATAGGCCCAGGCGTGGCTGCAGCCGCGGCGCGCCGGATCGATGATCCGCCTGACCGGCGCGCCGGGCCGAACCATCAGCGCCGAAAAGAAGCTGTTGGCGGTGGTGTTGGGGCCGAAAAAATCGCCGGCCCGCACGATCAGCACCGGCACGCCGTCGTTCGCCGCCGCCTTCAGCCGATTCTCCAGTGCCACCCGGATCGCGCCCTTACGGGTCGTGGGATGCTGCGGCGAATTTTCGCGCAGCACCGGAAAGGCATCGGCGCCGAAATTGTAGATGGTGCCGGGCAGCACGATGCGGGCGCCGACCGCCCGGGCCGCGGCGATGCTGTTGTCGATCATGGGGAGCACCAGGGTGGCCCAGTTGCGGTATCCCGGCGGATTGGCGGCGTGGACGATCAGCGAAACGCCTTGCGCGGCGGCAAGCACGTCGGCCGCGTTCATGGCGTCGCCTTCCGTCCAGCTGATGGCGGCGCTGTCGGCCTGCGGTCGGCGGGTCAGGCCGCGCACCGCCCAGCCATGCCGGGAGAGGGCTGCGGCGGTGGCGCCGCCGATTCCGCCGGCGGCGCCGATGACAACGGCTGTTCTGTTGTTGGACTGGGACATCTGCTGCTCCGTTGCTTGCTGGAGCCGAGCATGCTCTCCCGGACATCATACGGAAATTGCCTATTCTTCTGTATCCGATATACATATTTGCATGAAAGAGCCCGACTGGAGCCATTTCCGTGCCTTTCTCGCCGTGCTGCAGGACGGCTCGCTGTCCGGAGCGGCGCGCCAACTGGGCCTGACCCAGCCGACCCTGGGACGGCAGATCGCCGAGCTCGAGCGTCGTCTCGGAACGGCCCTGTTCATCCGCTCGCAACGCGGCCTGGTGCCGACCGATGCCGCGCGGGATATCGCGCCCCATGCCGAGGCGATGGCGGCGGCGGCCGGCTCGATGATGCGTGCGGCGTCCGGCGGGGCCAGCGACGCCGCCGGGACCGTCCGCATCACCGCCAGCGACATCGTCGGCGCGGAAGTGCTGCCGCCGCTTCTGGCCGACTTTCGCCGCGCCCATCCCGCCGTCACCATCGAGCTGGTGTTATCCAACCGGGTCGAGGACCTGCTGCGTGGCGAGGCCGATATCGCCGTGCGCATGGTGCGTCCGAGCCAGCAGGCGCTGGTGGCGCGGCACATCGGAGACGTGCATCTCGGACTCTACGCCCACCGCCGTTACCTCAAGCATTCGCCGGCGCCGCAATCGCTGGCGGCGCTGGCGAGCGGCCACGCCCTGATCGGCTTCGACCAGGAGACGCCGTTCCTGCGCGAGCTCTTGACCAGCATGCCGATCACCCGCGGCGATTTCGCGCTGCGCACCGACAGCGACCTGGCGCAGCTGGCGGCGATCCGCGCCGGCTTCGGCATCGGCTTCATCCAGCACGGCATCGCGCGCCGCGATCCGGATCTGTTGCCTGTGCTTGCCGAGATCGGTCTTGCGATGCCGATGTGGCTGGTGCTGCACGAGGACCTGCGCGCCAGCCGCCGGCTTCGGCTGATGCTGGAGCATCTGGCGAACGGCCTTGCGGGATACGTCGCGCTCGCGCAGCCCGCAACCGCAAGCGGCGGCTCGCGCTAGAGATTGCTGTCGGTGATGGCGGCGTAGACCATGGTGCGCAGCTCGCGCCGCAAGGGGTAGGCGCTGGACGGCAGCACCTGGGTCATGAAGATGGCGATCAGCTCTTCCGCCGGATCGATCCAGAACGAGGTGGTGGCGGCACCTCCCCAGGAATATTCGCCGGCGCTGCCGGGAATCAGCGTCTGCGCCGGGTTCATCGTCACCGAGACGCCGAGGCCGAAGCCGATGCCGTTGTAGGCGGCTTCACTGAACAGCGAGCGCGACATTTCCGGCAGGTCGCGCCCGCCCGGCAGATGGTTCGTCGTCATCAAGGCCAGCGTCTTCGGCCCGATCAGCCTGACGCCGTCGAGCTCGCCGCCGTTGAGCAGCGCCCGGCAGAAGGCGAGATAATCGGACGCGGTCGAACACAACCCGCCGCCTCCGGAAATCAGCGACGGCGGCGACAGGAACGAACTGGTGGCCGGATCATCCTGCAGCGTCAGGCCGCCCTTGCGGTCGGCGGCGTGAAACGTCATGCCGCCTTGCGGGTCGGCCGAATAGCACGCCGCGAAACGATGCGCCTTGTCGGCCGGCACGAAGAAGTCGGTATCGGCCATGCCGAGCGGATCGAAGATCCGCTGCTTCAGGAACTGTTCGAACGGCATGCCGCTGATCTTGCCGACGAGATAGCCGATCACGTCGGTGGAGACGGAATAATTCCAGGCCTCGCCGGGCGAGAATTCCAGCGGAAGTTTTGCCAGCCCCTCGATCATCGACTGCAGCGTCCCGGATTTGGCCACCTCGCCGATCTTCAGTTCGCGGTAGGCGGCATCCACATTGGAGCGCTGCTGGAAGCCGTAGGTCAGGCCGGAAGTATGCCGCAACAAGTCGACGATCAGCATCGGCCGCGACGGCGGCCTGGTCAAGAACGCCGGCGCGGTGCCGGCCTGGAACACGCCGAGGTTCTTCCATTCCGGAATGTATCTATGAACCGGTTCGTCGAGCGCGACGCGGCCTTCCTCGACCAGCATCATGAAGGCCACGCTGGTGATCGGCTTGGTCATCGAATAGATGCGGAAGATGGTGTCGTCCTTCACCTTCGCCTTGCGCTCGAGGTCGGCAAAGCCCTGCACCGCGCTGTGCACGATCTTGCCGCGGCGATAGACCAGAAGCTGGGTGCCGGGAAAGCGGCCGGCATCGATGTAGCGGTGCTTGAGGTGCGCTTCGACGCGGTCGAGGGCGGCCTTGGACATGCCGGCGGATTCGGGCGAGGCGGGGGTCGGGGCTAACATCGGGCTGATCTCCGGAGCTGGGCTGCCTTGATAGCCGAAAACCGCGCCGCGTTCCAACCGCGGCCTGCTTACCCCGGACTCCTTCCTGGTGTAGGCTGGTTCGGCCATCGTGTACCCGCAGGACAGCAACCCCATGCCCCAATTCAACGACACCGAACTGACCGCCGCCGTGATCAGCAGTTTCGAGGAGACACCGGACCCGCGGGTCAAGTTCCTGATGGAAGAACTGGTGAAGTCGCTGCACGATTTCGTCCGCAGGACCGATCTCAGCTTCGAGGAATGGGACTATGCGATCAATTTTCTGACCCGCACCGGGCAGAAATGCACCCCGACGCGGCAGGAGTTCATTCTGCTGTCGGATGTGCTGGGGGTTTCGATGCTGGTCGATGCCGTCAATCATCGCGAGCGCGAGGGCGCCACCGAAACCACCGTGCTCGGCCCGTTCTATGTCGGCGAACACAAGCCGATGCCGCATGGTGCTGATATCTCCGCCAACCTGTCGGGAGAACGGATGTTCGTGCAGAGCCGCGTCACCGATCTCGAAGGCAAGCCGCTGGCGGGCGTTCCCGTGGACGTTTGGCATGCCGACGATGAGGGCTATTACGATTCGCAAAGGCCGTCCTATGCGACGGAGGGGCCGTCATCGCGGGCGCGCTTTGTCACCGACGCCGACGGCCGGTTCTTCTTTCGCACCATTCTGCCCTGCAGCTACCCGATCCCGACCGATGGTCCGGTCGGCGAAATGATCCTGCAGACCCGGCGCCATCCGATGCGGCCGGCGCACGTGCATTTCCTGGTCGACGCGCCCGGCTACCAGCCGCTGATCACCCACGTCTTCATCGAAGGCGACAAATATCTCGATTCCGACGTGGTGTTCGGGGTCAAGGACGACCTGATTTCCAGCATCGAACGACGCAGCGACAAGGTGATGCCCGATGGCCAGACCACGGCCGAGCCCTGGCATCTGATGACCTATGATTTCCGGATGAAGCCAGGTGCCGGAATGGCGCCGAAGCCGATGATGGCGGCGGCCGAGGACGCCTGAGGCCGCCGGGCGGCGCGGCTGCTCATAAATTGTGCGACGCACAATAAATAAGCGAATCGCAAATTTTGAATGCGGGCGGCGATGGCGGGTGCCGTGCCTGCGAAGGTCTAACATTCTGTAAAATATATAGTTTTCACGTCGTTGCGGCTTGGCACGAAGCTTGAATGCTCGTGCGCGACGCCATTGAAGCCGTCCCTCGAAACCAATCATCCGATTTGTAGCACCGCCAGACTGGGGCCTCCCCAGAGCGTGCACCCATGGCTTCGAGCGCAAGCCGCCGACCGCCAATGGCCAATCTCCCCTTAAGAAAGGAAAGCTCTTATGAGCCAGCAGAACCCGACCTGGATTTCAGAATGGAAACCCGAGGATGAGAATTTCTGGAACAGCAAGGGCAAGTTCATCGCCCGCCGCAATCTCATCTGGTCGATCGTCGCCGAGCATGTCGGATTTTCGGTCTGGCTGATCTGGAGCATCGTCGCCACCAAATTGCCGGCGGCCGGCTTCCACTACTCGACCGACCAGCTGTTTCA
>Ga0182030_10001749_pt1 | contig 45261 bp, 39 predicted proteins | sample 812S3MmetaG_FD_121299 | JGI IMG/M metagenome (GOLD analysis project Ga0182030, IMG submission 121299) | Permafrost microbial communities from Stordalen Mire, Sweden - 812S3M metaG (Illumina Assembly) | ecosystem: Environmental > Terrestrial > Soil > Wetlands > Permafrost | place: Sweden...
GACGTTCCACTCGTCGTGCCTGCGTATTCTGCGTAGCCACGCCGACCGGTTGGGGTACCGGCCCTCGTTCACGGTGTACGACGACACGGACACGCGCCGGCTCATTGAGCTGATCATCGCCGAAATGGGGCTCGATACGAAGCGCCTGCCCCCCCGCTCCGTCGCCGCTGTCATCGGCCAGGCCAAGTCCGAGCTGATCGATTTCGAGACCTTCCGGGAGTCGGCCCGCTCGGGCCCCGATCCCTTCCAGCGCCGCGTCGCCGACGTCTACGCCGAGTACCAGCAACGCCTGCTGGCGGCCAATGCCCTCGACTTCGACGATCTGTTGATGGTCACGGCCAACCTGCTGCAGGCCTGCGACGATGTGCGGGAGTCCTACCAGGAGCGCTTCAGCCAGATTCTGGTCGACGAGTTCCAAGACACCAACCACGCCCAGAACGAGATCGTCCACCTGCTGGGCCAGAAGCACGGCAACGTCTGCGTGGTGGGTGACTCGGACCAGTCGGTCTACAAGTGGCGCGGGGCCGACATCCGCAACATCTTGGAGTTCGAGGAGGCCTTCCCGAGCGCCACCATCATTGTGCTCGAGCAGAACTTCCGCTCCACGCAGACCATCCTCAGCGTGGCCAACGCGGTGATCGCCAACAACCTCGATCGGCCGGACAAGCAGCTCTTCACGGTGGGCGACGCCGGCGACCCGGTGCTGCGCTACCGCGCCGAGGACGAGCGCGACGAGGCGGCCTGGGTCTCGGGCGAGATCCTGCGGCTGCGGGCCGCCGAATCCCTGGCCTGGGGCGACATCGCCGTCTTCTACCGCACCAATGCCCAGAGCCGGGCGCTCGAGGACTCCTTCATCTTCACCGGCATCCCCTACAAGGTGGTGGGCGGGGCCAAGTTCTACGACCGGCGTGAGATCAAGGACATCCTGGCGTACGTGCGGGTCCTGGCCAATCCCGACGACGAGGTGTCGGCCCGCCGCATTGTCAACGTGCCCAAGCGCGGCATCGGCGACACCTCGGTGGCCCGCCTCGCCGCCTGGGCGCAGGTGAACCGGCTGTCGTTCACCGAGGCCGTCGACCGGGCCGCGGAGGCCGGCCTGACCGGCAAGGCCCTGCGCGGGACCGAGCAGCTTTCGAAGACCTTGGCGGAGCTGCGGCCGCTGGTCTCCACCGTCAACCCGGCAGATTTCATCCAACTGGTGGCCGACCGCACCGGCTACATGGCCGAGCTGGTGGCCGAGCACACACACGAGTCGGACGGGCGTATCGAGAACATCGCCGAGTTGGGCAGCGTGGCCGGCCAGTTCGACGACGTGGTCGGCTTCCTCGAGACCGTCGCCCTGGTGGCCGACTCCGACGACCTCGACGGTGACGGCACCCGCGTCTCGTTGATGACCCTGCACACGGCCAAGGGACTCGAGTTCCCCGCCGTGTTCGTCGTCGGTCTCGAAGACGGGATCTTCCCGCATCTGCGCTCGCTCAGCGAGCCGGCGGACCTGGAGGAGGAGCGCCGGCTGTTCTATGTCGGCATCACCCGGGCCCGGCGCCATCTCAACCTGTCCCACGCCTGGTCGCGCACCATCTTCGGCCGGACCCAGCAGAACATTCCGAGCCGCTTCCTGGGCGAGGTCCCGACAGAGCTGGTCAAAGACGTCGGGCTCGCCTCCACCCGGGAGAGCCGCAACCTTTCGACCGACCGATTTGGCGACTGGTCCGCCGACCGGTACGCCGACCGTGCGGACGACCGGGCGGCCGACCGGGCGGACGACCGGTTCGACGAGCGGCCCCGCACCGGATCCTTCCTGCCCCCCAGCGCGCTCCCGTCCCGGCCGTCGGGGCCCCGGGCCAGCACCGGGGCCGAGGATCTGGGACTGGAAGCCGGCGATCGGGTGGTGCACGACCACTGGGGGCCGGGCGTGGTGATCAGTGCCAAAGGAGAGGGCTCGCGGGCCCAGGCCACCGTCCATTTCGACTCGGTCGGCCAAAAGAACCTCCTCCTCTCGGCCACCCCGCTGCGCCGGGCGTGAGCCCGGTCTGGCGCCCCCGCCAGGTCGTCCCTATCATCGTGGCTTCATGAAGCGTCCCTACAGGGTGGTCGTCGCCAAGCCCGGGCTCGACGGCCACGACCGGGGGGCCAAGGTGATCGCCCGCGCCCTGCGCGACAGCGGCTTCGAAGTGGTCTACACCGGGCTCCATCAGACCCCCGAGCAGGTCGTCCAGGCGGTCGTGCAGGAAGACGCGGACGCGGTGGGACTCTCCCTCCTCTCCGGCGCACACCTCACCCTGGTTCCGCGGATCGTCCAGCTCCTGGCCGATGTGGGCCGCGACGACGTCCTGGTCATTGTGGGGGGGATCATTCCCGAGAACGACATCCCGATTCTGAAGGCACAGGGCGTGGCCGCGGTCTTCACACCCGGCGCGCCCCTCGACTCCATCGGCACCTGGTTGGGTGAGGCTCTCGATGGGCGAGAGGATGGGCTGACTGCCTGAGGGCACCCCATCGCACCCCCTTCGATTTTTGCGTCACGACCCCCCGAGCCCCACGACCCCCCGAGCGACACGACACCCCCGAGCGACACGACACAAGGAGAAGGCACCGCAGTGGATCTTTACGAGTACCAGGGCAAGCAGTACTTCGCCCGGTTTGGCATACCCACCTCTCCGGGAGGGGTGGCCGACACGGTGGACGAGGCGGTCGTGCAGGCGGACGCCGCGGGATATCCCGTCGTGATCAAGGCGCAGGTGAAGGTCGGGGGCCGTGGCAAGGCGGGTGGGGTGAAGCTGGCCGACAACGCGGACGAGGCCCGGCTGCACGCCGGCAACATCCTCGGACTCGACATCAAGGGCCACGTGGTCAAGCGGCTGTGGGTCGAGCACGCCTCGGACATCGCCAAGGAGTACTACGCCAGTTTCACCTTGGACCGCCCGAACAAGCTGCACCTCGGCATGCTCTCGGCGGAGGGCGGGGTGGAGATCGAAGAGGTTGCGGTCACCAACCCCGACGCCATCGCCATGCTGCACATCAACCCCCTCGACGGCATCGACGAGGCCACGGCGCGCGAATGGGTGGAGCGGGCCAACCTCGACCCCGAGGCGCGCGACCAGGCGGCCACGCTGCTGGTGCGGCTGTATCACTGCTACGTCGAGGGTGACTGCGATCTGGCCGAGATCAACCCGCTCATCCTCACGCCGGAAGGCAAGGTGCACGCCCTCGACGCCAAGGTGACCCTCGATGAGAATGCGTCCTACCGCCACCCCGAATGGGAGGAGTACGCCGACGACTCCGACGTCGACCCGCGGGAGAAGATGGCCAAGGAGAAGGGCCTCAACTACATCGGCCTCTCCGGGTCGGTGGGGATCATCGCCAACGGGGCCGGCCTGGCCATGAGCACCCTCGACGTGGTCACCCAGGCCGGCGGCGAGGCGGCCAACTTCCTCGACATCGGAGGGGGGGCCAACGCCGACGTGATGGCCGCCGCCCTGGAGGTGATCAACGCCGACCCGGCCGTCCGGTCCATCCTCGTCAACATCTTCGGGGGCATCACCCGGGTGGACGAGGTGGCGAACGGGATCATCGAGGCCATGCGCCGGGTCAAACTCAGCTCACCGGTCGTCATGCGCCTCGACGGCACCAATGCCGCCGAGGGCCGGGCCCTGCTGGCCGACCACCTGTCCGACGGGCTGATCGCCGAGCCCACCATGCTCGACGCCGCCCGCCGTGCCGTCGCCCTGGCCCAGGCCTAGGGCTGGGCCCAACGGAATCTCAGCCCGACAGAATCTCAAGGGAATAGAGGAAAGAACGTGAGCATCTTCGTAGACGAGACGACCAAGGTCGTCATCCAGGGCATCAGCCCGACCAGCCAGGGCCTCTACCACGGCCTGCGCAACAAGGCCTATGGCACCAAGGTGGTCGGTGGCACCAACCCCAAGCGGGGCGGTGAGGTGATCGAGGGCATTGCGGTGTACTCCTCCGTGGCCGAGGCGGTGAAGGAGACCGGGGCGACAGCCTCGTTCATTTCGGTGCCGCCCCGCGGCGCGGCCGATGCCATTGTGGAGGCGGCCGAGGCCGGCATCGCCTTCATCGTGTGCATCACCGAGGGCATCCCGGCCCAGGACGAGGCGCTGGCCTACAACCGGTTGCGGCGGGACTTCCCCGACACCCGGCTCCTCGGTCCGAACTGCCCCGGGATCATTTCGCCCGGGAAGTGCAACATCGGTATCACCTCGGGCGACATCGCCCTCGCCGGGGGCCCGGTGGGCATCGTCAGCCGCTCGGGCACGCTCACCTACCAGGCCCTGCACGAGCTGTCCCAGCAGGGCATCGGCCAGACCACCTGCGTCGGCATCGGCGGCGACCCGGTGCCCGGCACCAACTTCATCGACTGCCTGGCCGCCTTCGAAGCCGACCCCGAGACCAAGGCCGTGATGATGATCGGTGAGATCGGCGGCTCCGAGGAGGAACGGGCGGCCGAGTTCATCGCCGACCACGTGACGAAGCCGGTGGCGGCCTACGTGGCCGGGGTGACCGCGCCACCCGGGCGCAAGATGGGGCATGCCGGAGCCATCATCTCGGGCTCGCAGGGCACGGCCCAGGCCAAAATGGACGCACTGACCGCAGCCGGGGTGTTCGTGACCCAGAACCCGACCGAGTGTGGCGAAATGATGGTGTCCATCGTGCGCGGCTTGGGCTGAGCCCCAGGCACCCAATCCCGCCACCGCCGTGGCAGCCATGGGGATCCCCAGGTCAACCGGCCGACTTGCGCCCGCCTGCCAGGGGGCGGTTACGGTGAGCGGCGCCGCGCTCCTCGGTGGGGACGGCCCCCGCATGGAAACGGTCAATTAATCCCAATTCATCCCGTCCCCGGTTCTCGCTACCCGAATCCCCTGGTCCCTGCAATGGCGGTGGGGCGGAATTGGGCCGGAGTTGGGCTTTTGTGGATCGCCTGGAGAGCCTACGCCGACAGTCTTGTACCGATGAACGCCAACCCCGCCCCCTGCGACCGCCCGGAGCCGGAGGTGACCGCTGCGCGCACGTGCGGCCGTCGCCTGCGATCCCACGGTGTGGGCCCCGGATGCGTATGAGCGACGGATGCGTATGAGCGCACAGGCGGCCGCCCGCCGGGCGGGACTCGCACTCTCTCTTTTTGCCATGGTGGCGGCGGTGACCCTGGTGGGCAGTGCCGGCACGCTGCCGCATTCGACCCCGGTCGCCGGCGCGGCCGTCCCCCATTCGACGGTGGCGTTGAGCCTGCCTGCCGGCCCGGCGTTCAACGGCGACGCCGGCGACCCCGATGTGCTCGAGTCCGCCGGGACGTTCTACGCCTTCACGACGGGCACGCCGCTGGGCAATCACATCCAAGAGCTCGTCGACACCACGGGCAGCCCGGCCGCGGGCTGGCGCAGCTATACGGGGACGACCTACGGGTCGACCGCACTGCCCGCCACGCCCGCCTGGGAAGCGGTGAACACCCAGACCTCGCCGGGCGTCTTCAGCTACGACAACCAATGGGTGATGTTCTACGACGCCGCCCAGGCCGGCCATGCGAGCGACAGCGGGTACGACTGCCTGTCGGTGGCCACCGCCCACTCCCTCAGCCCGACAGGCACCGCGTTCACCGATAACTCCAGCGGGCCCCTCATCTGCCAGGCCAGCCTGGGCGGGGCCATCGACCCCAGCCCCTTCGTCGATCCGGCCACCGGCATGCCCTGGTTGGTCTGGAAGTCCAACGACGGGGGCTCCTCACAACCGGCCCGCATCTGGTCCGAGGAGCTCAACAGCACGGGGACCGGGTTCTATCCGGGCAGCTCCCCCACGGAGATCTTCTACAACGACACCGCTGCGTTCCCGTGGGAGGCCACCGTGGAGGACCCCTCCATCCTCCCCGTCAACGGGCAGTTCGACCTCCTGTTCAGCGGGGGCGTCTACACCTCGGCGAACTACGCCGAGGGCTACGCCGTCTGCACCACCCCCGTCGGCCCGTGCACCCAGACCGACCCCAACCCGATCCTGTCGTCGTACGGATCGGTCGCCGGTCCCGGCGGGGGGTCCTGGTTCCAGGACGCCTCGGGTAACTCCTGGCTCGACTACGGGGCCTGGGCCGCCGGCTGCACCAGCTACTCGTGCGGCGGTGCCCGCCGGCTCTTCGTGACGCCCGTCTCCTTCGATGCCGGGAGCGGCCTCAGCTTCCCGGCTGTCGGGGTGGCCGACGCCGGGAACCAGGGCTACTGGGTCTCGGCCTCCGACGGCGGCATCTTCAGCTACGGGGATGCAAAATTCTACGGCTCGACCGGTGCCATGCATCTGAACGCGCCCATCGTGGGCATGACGCCGACCCCCGACGGAGGGGGCTACTGGCTGGTGGCGTCCGACGGCGGCATCTTCACCTTCGGCGACGCGAGGTTCTACGGCTCGACCGGCGCCCTCCACCTGAACGCGCCCATCGTGGACGTGGCCTCGACGCCCGATGGCGACGGGTACTGGCTGGTGGCGTCCGACGGCGGCATCTTCAGCTTCGGTGACGCCCGCTTCTACGGCTCGACCGGCGCCCTCCACCTGAACGCGCCCATCGTGGGCGTGGCGGTGTCCCCGAGCGGCGCGGGGTACTGGTTGGTGGCCCGCGACGGGGGCATCTTCAGCTTCGGCGACGCCACCTTCAAAGGCTCGACCGGCGGCCTCCACCTCAACGCGCCCATCGTGGGCATGGCGGCCAACCCCGGGGGAGGGGGCTATTGGCTGGTGGCCCGCGACGGGGGCATCTTCACCTTCGGCAGCGCCACGTTCTTCGGCTCCGCCGGCAACCTGGCGCTGAACGCCCCCATCGTGAGCATGGCGGCGACCCCCAGCGGCACCGGCTATCTGCTGGCCGCCTCCGACGGCGGCATCTTCACCTACGGGAACGCCAAGTTCTACGGCTCGCCGGCCTAGGGGGCCTTGGGCCGAACTAGAGGGCCTTGGGCCGAACTAGGGGGCCTTGGGCCGGCCGAGGGCAGGACGTCCATGAGGTCCATGAGTCCATGAGGTCCATGAGATAGTCGCAGCCAAAGAGGCTCGCCATTTTGTGCATCGATTTCGCGGCGGGCGACGACGAGCCCCGTGGGATCAATTCGGAGTTGTACCAGAAATGGTACGAGTCGAGAAACCATGCCCCGCTGCAGTCGGCGGGTCGGCACCCGGCCGGAACAGGCGGGTGGGGCGTCCCGCTGCAATTGGTAGCGTGACCTCGTGCGCCTAGGTGTCCTGGTCTCGGGGAGCGGGACGATCCTCGAAGCCATGTTCGACGCCGGGCTCCCCGTCACCACCGTCATTGCCGATCGCCCCTGTGCGGCGCTGTCCCTCGCCCGCGCCCATGGCGCGGCGGACGAGCTGATCGACCGCCAGGGGTACGGTGGATTCGCCCCCGGCTTCGATCGCCAGGGCTACACGGCCACGGTGACGGCGACCCTGGTGGCCCATCAGATCGACCTGGTGGCCATGGCCGGCTTCGGCACCGTGCTGACCGAGACGGTGCACGACGCCTTCCCCGCCCGCATCTTGAACACCCACCCCGCCCTGCTCCCGGCCTTTCCCGGCTGGCACGGCGTGCGCGACGCCCTCGAGGCCGGCGTGGAGAAGACGGGCTGCACGGTGCACCTGGCCACCCTCGAAATGGACGCCGGGCCGATCCTGGCCCAAGAGGTGGTCCCGGTCCTGGCCGGCGACACCGAAGCGACGTTGCACGAACGGATCAAAGTGGTCGAGCGCGCCCTGTACCCGGCCACCATCGCCTGGGCCCTCGGCGAGATCGAGGCCGGACGTTCTATTTACCCACCCGCGTCACCCGGCGCGCCGGCGCAGGTCGCGCCGCCGGCGCGCCGCAAGCAGTGAGGAGATGACCACGTGAGGGCGTTGCTGTCGGTCTATGACAAAGAGGGCCTGGTCGAGTTGGCCCAGGGCCTGTCCGAGCTGGGGTGGGAGCTGGTGGCCAGCGGCAACACCGCCGCCGCGCTGGCCGGTGCCGGGATCGCCCACCTCTCGGTGGCTGACGTCACCGGTTCCCCCGAAATGCTGGGCGGCCGGGTGAAGACCCTCCACCCCAAAATCCACGGGGGGATCCTGGCCGACCGGGACGAGCCGAGCCACCTGGCCGACCTCGCGGCCCAGGGGATCGAGGCGATCGACCTGGTGGTCAGCAACCTGTACCCGTTCTCGTCCGACCCCTCCATCGAACTGATCGACATCGGCGGCCCGTCCATGGTGCGCGGGGCGGCCAAGAACCACGCCCACGTGGGCATCGTCACCTCGCCCCGCGACTACCCCCTGGTGCTCGACGAGCTCCGCCGCACCGGCTCGCTCTCCGACGCCACCCGGCGCCGTCTCGCCCGCGCCGCCTTCGCCCACACGGCGGCCTACGACGCGGCCATCGTGGCCTGGCTCGATGCCGGTGGCCCGGCGCCCGTCGAAGGGGGCGACGCGGCCGAGGAGGCGCTCGGTGACGTGCTGGCTCCGACAATCCACCTCACGTTGGAGCGCACGGGCCTGCTCCGCTACGGCGAGAACCCACACCAGCGCGGGGCGCGCTACCGCACGGCGGGCACGGCGAGCTGGTGGGACGAGGTGCAGCAGCACGGCGGCAAGGAGCTCTCCTATCTCAACCTGTTCGACGGCGACGCCGCCTGGCGGTTGGTGCACGAGCTGGCTGGCGATGCCGGGAGGCCGGCGGTGGCCATCATCAAGCACGCCAATCCCTGCGGGGCCGCCGTCGCCGACAGCCTGGTCACCGCCTACGAGCGGGCGCTCGAGTGCGACGTGCAATCGGCCTTCGGCGGGGTGGTGGCCATCGGCGGGGTGGTGACCGAGGGGCTGGCCGACGCCATCGCCGCCGGGCCGCAGGCCGACGTCATCATCGCCTCGTCCTACGAGCCGGCGGCACTGGAGAAGCTGACCGCGCGGCGCAAGGCCACCCGTCTTTTGTCGGGGCCCGCGCCCGAGAAGGCCGTGCGCCAGCTGCGCAGCCTGGGCTCGAGCGTGCTGGTGCAGGACGTCGACGAGTTCGTCGTGCCCCGGGCGGACTGGACGGTGGTGACCGCCCGCCCGCCGACCGAGGACGAGTGGGGCGACCTGGTGCTGGCCTGGCGGGTGTGCGGGCGCACCACCTCCAACGCCATCGCCATCGTGAACAACGGCCAGGCGGTGGGGGTGGGCGCGGGCCAGCAGTCACGCGTGGTGGCGGCGGAGATCGCCGTGCGCAAGGCCGGGGAGGCGGCCAAGGGGGGCGCGGGGGCCAGCGACGCCTTCTTCCCGTTCCCCGACGGGCTGCTCGTCCTGGCCGCCGCCGGGGTCACCGCCGTCGTGCAGCCGGGTGGGTCGGTCAAGGACGCCGAGGTGATCGCGGCCGCCGACGAGGCGGGTCTGGCCATGGTGGTCACCGGCGAACGGCACTTCCGGCACTGATGGCGGCGATCCCGCTCGACGGCGAGGCGGTGGCGGCCCGGGTGCGGGCCGAGGTGGCCGACCGGGTGGCGCGGCTGGGCCACGAAGGGATCCACGTGGGCCTGGGCACCATTTTGGTCGGCACCGACGGCCCGAGCGAGCGCTACGTGGCCATGAAGCACGCCGACTGCGCCGAAGTGGGCATGGTGTCGGTGGGGGAGCAGCTGCCCGAAACCGCCACGCAGGCCGAGGTCGAAGAGGTGGTCCGGCGCTTCAACGCCGACCCGCGGGTGCACGCCTACCTGGTGCAACTCCCCCTGCCGGCGGGCCTCGACGAGGAGCAGGTCCTGCAGGCCGTCGACCCGGCCAAGGACGTGGACGGCCTGCATCCCCTCAACCTCGGGCGCCTCGTGATGGGGGCCCCGGGACCGCTGCCCTGCACGCCGGCGGGAATCGTCGAACTGCTGGCCGCCTACGATGTACCCGTGGGAGGTCGCCATGTGGTGATCATCGGGCGCGGCCTGACCATCGGCCGTCCGCTGTCCCTTCTGCTGGCGGCCAAGCGTCCGGGTTGCAATGCCGCGGTGACCGTCGTGCACACCGGGGTGGACGACCTGGCCGCCATCGTGCGCACAGCCGACGTGGTGGTGGCGGCGGCCGGGCGGGCCGGCCTGGTGACCCGCGACATGATCAAGCCGGGAGCCGCCGTGGTCGGGGCCGGGACCAGCTGGGAGGGGAGGAAGCTGCTCTCCGACGTCCACGAGGACGTGGCCGAGGTGGCCGGGTGGCTGACGCCCCGCCTGGGCGGGGTCGGCCCCATGACCCGCGCCATGCTGTTGCGCAACGCCGTCCGGGCGGCCGAGCGGGCCGCGTGATGCCGGCGAGCCCCTCCCCGGAGGCACGATGACCGACGGAGAGTTCGCCGAGCGCCCGTGGGGCACCTACACGGTCCTGAGCGACGATGCCCCCGACCACAAGGTCAAGCGCATCGTGGTGCGCCCGGGCAAGCGTCTGAGCTACCAGCGCCATGCCAAGCGGGCCGAGCACTGGTTCATCGTCTCGGGCCAGGCGCAGGTGACCCTGGACGGCAGCGTCACCACCCTGTCGCCGGGGCAGGCCATCGACATCCCCCTCGGGGCCGCCCACCGGGTCGCCAACGACGGCGCCGCCGACGTGGTCTTCATTGAGGTGCAACGCGGGACGTACTTCGGCGAGGACGACATCGTCCGGCTCGAAGACGACTTCGGCCGGGCCGACGAGGGGACCCCCGCGTGACGCGGATAGCCGACCTGCTCGCGGCGGGGCAGACGTACTCCTTCGAGTTCTTCCCCCCGAAGAACGATGCCGAGCTCGCCACCCTCGCCCGTACCATCAGCGAGCTCCAGCCCCTCAGCCCCTCCTTCGTCTCGGTGACCTACCGGGGCGGCGCGGCGTCGCGGCAGCGCACGTTCGACCTGGTGAGCGGCATGTTGCACACGACGTCGCTCAACCCGATGGCGCATCTCATCTGCGTGGCGCACACCCGGTTGGAGCTGGCCGAGATCCTCGTCTCGTTGCGCAAGGCCGGCGTCGAGAACCTCATGGCGCTCGGTGGCGACCCTCCCGCCGATCCCGATGCCGGGCCCGGTGAGTTGGCCTACGCCAACGAACTGGTTGAGCTGGCGCGCGCCGTCGGCGGCTTCTCGGTCGGTGTGGCCGCCCACCCGGCCGGGCACCCCCGCTCCGCCAGCACCAGGAGCGACCGGGACTTCCTGGCCGCCAAGCTCGAGCGGGCGGACTTCGGCGTGACCCAGTTCTTCTTCGAGGCCTCCGATTATCAGGGGCTGGTGCGAGACCTCGAGGCCCGCGGGGTCCACACCCCGGTCCTGCCGGGCATCCTGCCGGTGACCTCGTTGGGTACCCTGGGACGCCTGGGCCCCATGGGAGCGCCCGCGCCGGAATGGATGCAGGCCGTGCTGCACCGGGCCCACGAGGCCGGGGGAGCCGACGCCGTGCGCCGTGAGGGCGTGCGGTTGGCCACCGAGCTCTGTGCGGAACTGCTCGAGCTCGGTGTGCCGGGACTGCACTTCTACACCTTCAACACCTCGAGCGCGACCCGGGAGATCTACGCCGCGCTCGGGTTGGGTCCGGGGCTGGCCGCCACCGGCTGAGCGCGGCACCAGCCCGATTGGGATCCCGTCACCCCACCCCCTAGCATCGCACGCGGCCGAACGCGGCCCTGAGAAAGGAACTCCCGCCATGCCCGCAAAGCCTCCCGTCCATGTCACCGTGACCGGCGCCGCCGGCCAGATCGGCTATTCGCTCCTCTTCCGCATCGCCTCGGGGCAGCTCCTCGGCGCCGACCAGCCGATCGTCCTGCGCCTCCTCGAGATCGAGCCCGCATTGGGCGTGCTCGACGGCGTGGTCATGGAGATCGACGACTGCGCGTTCCCCCTGGTGACCGACATCGTCGCCACCTCGGACCTCAAGACCGCGTTCGACGGGACCTCGTGGGCGTTGCTCGTCGGCTCGGTGCCCCGCAAGGCGGGCATGGAGCGGGGCGACCTCCTCAGCGTCAACGGGGGCATCTTCAAGCCGCAGGGCCGGGCCATCGCGGAGAACGCCGCCTCCGACGTGCGGATCCTGGTGGTGGGCAACCCCTGTAACACCAACTGCCTCATTGCCCGTTCCAATGCCCCCGAGGTCCCCGCCGAGCGCTGGTTCGCCATGACCCGGCTCGACGAGAACCGGGCCAAGGCGCAGCTGGCGCACAAGGCGGGGGCACCGGTGGCCGCCATCACCAATGTGGCCATCTGGGGAAACCACTCGGCGACGCAGTTCCCCGACTTCGCCAACGCCAAGGTCGACGGCAAGCCGGCCACCGAGGTGATCACAGACCGTGAATGGCTCCAAGGTGACTTCCTCACGACCGTGCAAAAGCGCGGGGCGGCCATCATCGAGGCGCGCGGCTCGTCGTCGGCGGCCTCGGCCGCCGCGGCTGCCATCGACACCGTGGTCTCCTTGCGCACCAAGACGGCCAAGGGCGACTGCCTCTCGGTGGCCGTGGCCAGCTCCGGCCAGTACGGCGCTCCCGAAGGGCTGCAATTCGGGTTCCCCGTGGTGGCCGACGGCAAGGGCAACTGGTCGGTGGCCGAGGGCTTCGTCCACGACGAATTCGCCCAGGGGCGGATCGCCGTCACCACCGACGAGCTCATCGGCGAGCGCAACGACGTGCGGGAGCTCGGGCTCATCTCCTGAGCCGGCTGCGGCTGCTCGCCTCGGCTGAGGCAGCTGGTAGATGTCGGCAGGGACTGCGCTATAACTTGCTATAAGTAGCTATAAGCCGAGGTCGCGGCCGATGAGCTCCTTCATGATCTCGTTGGAGCCGGCCCAGATTTTGGTGACGCGGCCGTCCATCCACGCCCGGGCCACCCTGTACTCACGCATGTAGCCGTAGCCGCCATAGAGCTGCACGCACGCATCGAGGACGGTGCTCTGCACCTCGGCCGACCACCACTTGGCCTTGGCCGCGTCGACTGGGGAAAGCGTGCCTTTTGCCAGCGCCACCAGGCACTGGTCGACGTAGGCCTGCGTGACGTCGATCTGCGTGACCAGCTCGGCCAGGGTGAATTTGTTGTACTGGAACGAGCCGATCGGTTGCCCGAAGGCCTGGCGGGTCTTGGCGTACTCGATCGTCTCGATCAGGATCTGCCCGGCGTGGGCCACGTTGGTGGCGGCCGCGATGGTGCGCTCCCGGGGCAGGCGCTCCATCATGGCGACGAAGCCGCGGTCGATCTCGCCCACCCGGTTCTCGTCGGGCACCCGCACGTCGGTGAAGAACAGCTCGCCGGTGTCGGCCTCGGGCTGGCCGACCTTGTCGAGCTTGGTGCCCCGCGCGAACCCGGGCCGGTCGTGCTCGACCGCGAACAGGGTGATCCCCTTCGACCGCTTCTCGGGACTGGTGCGCGCCGCCACGAGCACCAGGTCGGCGGACATGGCGTTGGTGATGAACGTCTTCGACCCGTTGATGACCCATTCGGACCCGTCCCGCACCGCGCTCGTCCGCAGCGCGGCCAGATCGGACCCCCCCGAGGGCTCCGTCATGGCGATGGCAGTGACCAGCTCTCCGGTGCAGAACCGGGGCAACCAGCGCTCCTTCTGGGCGTCGGTGCACAGCTCGACCAGGTAGGGGGCCACCACGTCGGTGTGGATGGTCAGGCTCGATGCCACGGCGGCGGAGACCTTGGCCAGCTCCTCGGCCAGGACCGCGTTGAAGCGGAGGTCGCCCGCCGCGCTGCCGCCGTAGGCTTCCGGCACGTCGAGCCCGAGGAAGCCCTGCTTGCCCGCCTCGAGCCAGACGCTGCGGTCGATCGAACGACCGGCGATCATCTCCTCGTGGTCGGGGACGATGGTGCGGGCCACGAACGTCTGCACGGACTTGCGGAACTCGTCGTGGTCCTCGTCGAAGAGCGTCCGTTGCACGTCATACCCCGTCTCCGGCGCCAATGGGCGCGCAACAAGAATGTACAAGTCACGTGGCCGGCCCCCCGACGCCCGGCGCCGCGGTCTGTCGGCGGCCGAGCACCGGCGCACCATCGTTGGTAGAACTGGGCGCATGGACCCGGGGACGCTGTCGTACCTGAGCATCGGATCGCTCGGCACCGGTTTCGGGGAGGAGTCGCTCGAGCGGGGCCTGGCCCTGGGGGTCGACTTCATCGGGGCCGACGCGGGCAGCGTCGACGGCGGCCCCCAGGCCCTGGCCGGAGGCCCGCCGGCCTGGTCCGACGCCGCCTACCGGCGCGACCTCAGCCTCCTTTTGCGGGCGTCCCGCCGGGCCGGGGTGCCCCTGCTGGTCGGTTCGTGCGCCCTTTCGGGGCGCGACTGGGGCGTCGACTACTTCGCGGACATGGCCCGGTCGATCGCCGAGGAGTTCGACCTGCACTTCACCATGACGAGGATCTACTCGGAGATCCAGCCCGAGCTGGTCATCGAGCGCCTGGCCGCCGGGCGGGTCCACGCCATCGACCCCGCCCCGCCCTACGACGCCGAGATCGCCCGGCGGAGCAGCCGGATCGTCGCTGTGATGGGGGTGGAGCCGTTCCAGCGGGCGCTCGACGAAGGGGCCGATCTCGTGCTGGCCGGCCGGGCCACCGACACCGCCATCTTTGCCGCCATCCCCTTAGCCCGCGGCTTCGACCCGGGGCTCACCTGGCACGCCGGCAAGATCGCCGAGTGCGGCACGGGGTCGGCGGAGCCCCGCCGCCGCCTCGACGTCCTCCACGTGCAGCTGGAGAAGGAGTCCTTCGTGGTCCAACCGCTGGCCGACGACCTGCGCTGCACGCCGTTCAGCGTGGCGTCCCACCAGCTCCACGAGGTGGCGGACCCCTTCACCCTGGTCGAGCCGGGTTGGACCACTGACATGCGCAACGTCCGCTATGAGGCGGCCTCGGAGCGCTCGGTCCGGGTCTCGGGCAGCGTGGCGGTGCCGACGACCTACACCGTGAAGCTCGAGGGGGTCGAGTCGGCCGGGTTCCAGCGCATGTTCATGCTGTCGGTGCGCGACCCCACCATCGTGGCCGACATCGACACCTGGGTCAGTGGGATCCAGGCCGATATCGACATCCGGTGCCGCGAGATCCTGGGCGAGGGCGCCCTCGAACGGTGCCAGGTCCATACCCGCGTGTACGGCCGTGACGGCACCATGGGTCCCCGCGAGCCGATCAAGGCGTTCGAGGGCCACGAGGCATTCCTCCTCGTCGACGTGGTGGCACCCGACCAGGCCACCTGCGAGACGGCCTCGAGCGTCATCTGGTACGCCCACCTCCACGCCAAGAGCCCGGGCTGGCGGGGCGGCACCACGGTGGCGTGGCCCTTCACCCGGGCCATCCACGACATCGGCGAGGTCTTCCGGTTCAACGTGCACCACGCCATGGAGGTGGACGACCCTCTCGAGACGTTCCGATTCGAATCGGAGAAGGTGCGATGAGCGCCGACGCGCCGACACGCACCCTGCAAAATGCGCTGGCGTCGGTCCGCAGCAAGAACGCAGGCCCCTTCACCGTGACCTTCGATCTCTTCTTCAAGGACCGGGAGACCTTCTTCGACGTCGTCGGGCAGAAGGTCCTCACCAAAGAGGTGGTGGGCGAGCTCTACGGTCTCGAGCCCGACCAGGTGCGCATCTTCGAGTTCGAGCCCGCCCTGGCCATCAAGGTCAGCGTGCCCCGACTGGTGCCCGGCGGATCACCCGGCGACTCCGACGTCGCCGGGGGACAGCAGTTCGTCCCCCTCCTCGACATCCCCTTGCGTTAACAGGGCGCGGCCAGCCGCGGCGCGTGGGGGTGATCAGGCGCCGGTGGCCGTGAGGACCTCTGTCGCTTCCGACTCGACGGCGGTGCCGTCGAAGAACGACGGATTGGCCCCCCCGTGGAGCCGCACGGGATTGGTGAAGGTGAACTCCTTGAACTGCTCGGGCGAGATGAGCCCGTGCTCGAGCAGCTCGTAGGCCTCGACGATCACCTGGTTCATGACCGGTGCATCCCAGTGGCTCACGTCGCTCCCGATGATCGGGCGCAGCGCCGCCTTCCTCCCTTCGAAGTTGAGGCCGTAGCCGACGCCGATCAGCGGGTCGTCCGCTTCGCACCCGAAGTAGAGGCGGTTTTCGAACGGCTCGAGGATGTCCTCAATGCTGGTGACCCCCGCCCGGGCGAATTCGTCGAGCACGGCCGGCCGGCCCGGTGTCCGGGCGAGGTGGGCACCGATCCGGTCCCGGTTGTGCACCATGTCCGGGGTTCCGTACTTGTCGACCAGCTCGAGCACGGCGCCCACGTCGAGTTGGGCCGGGTCGAGACCACCGATGGCGTGCCCGCCCCGCTTGTCCCAATGGCCGATCAGATCGGCCAGCAATCCCGCCGCCCACGCGATCCCACCCTCGAGGAACCCGACCCGCAGCTCCGGGAACCGCCGGTAGACACCGCCGAGGAACAGGGATTTGCACAGCACCTGGTGGGCGCTGCCGATCCCGTTGACATGGTTGTGGACGTAGTTGGTGATCGACCGACCCGGATGGTGGCTCTGCAGCGAGCTGTGGAAGGCGGGCGCCAAGTTGTTCTCCACGCAGGCGGCCCACACCGGGTCGTAGTCGTACGGGCTGTCGACCCCGAAGAAGTCGAGGCGCTCCGAGCCCGCACCGACCGCCCGGTGGGCAAAGCCGTGGAGCACCACGGACTTGAACCCCAGTTCCCGGGCGGCGAAGTTGATCTCGGCGACCGCCTCATCGGGGTTGTGCATCGGGATGAGCGCGGCGGGCTCGAATCTGTCCCGGAGCCCGGCGAAGAGGTTGGCGAAGTACCGGTTGGCGGCGCGGCACACCGGGCCCCGCAGGGCATCGTCGCGGATTTCGAGGAACCCCAGGGTCCACGACGGGTAGATCAACATGAAGTCGATGCCCAGCTCGCCCAGGCGCTCGTTCATCAACTCGGGCAGGTAGGCGGTGGCGCGGTCGAGGGGGTCCGACACCGGATTGCCCCACCACGACGGCATGGCACGCCAGTTGTCGACGATGGAGGGATCCGACCGCCGGTCGGCGAAGACGGCCGTGTCCATCACCTGCGACTGGCTGGAGAGGAAACGATCGCGCAAGGCGGCCCCCCCCGCCTCTTCGAGGTAGGTGACGATCTCGTCGTCGACCAGCGGCATGAACTCCATGAAGTGCCCGTCGGCGTCGACGATCGGGTGAGCGACCCGATCCCGGATTTCCGCCGCCGTCAGGTGCGCATGCTCAGACATGGAGCCAGTCCCCTTTGTTCCTCAGCCGAGAAGGCCGAGATCTTCGGCCCAGGCCAAATTCTTGCGGGCCGAACCGACGTGCGCCAGGTGGACCACATGGCCCTCGCCCTGGTTCGGGTCGCCGTAGACAACGGGACCGCTGCCCCGTTGTTCCGCCTCCGTCGCCAGGCGGTCGAGGTCCTGCCAGTAGGCGATCTCCTCTGCGCTCGGGCTGAAGATGGCGTTGACCAGTGGCACGTGGGCCGGATCTCCCAGCATCATGCCGAAGTAGCCGAGATCGCGCAGCTCGTTGGCCCAGCGGGCCAGTCCCTCCGTATCGTCGGTGGCACCACCCCACATCCCGCTGATCGGATAGCGGATCCCGGCCGCCCGGGCGTCGACGAGGACCTTCGAGCGCAGGAAGAGCGTCTCGCGACCTTCCTCGGTCCAGCGGTAGCCCAGGGCCTGGTGGATGTCGCCGAAACGGGAGACCGCCCCACCCATGTACTCGACTCTCGGTGACGCCACGGCAATCTCGTAGGCCAGGCGCAGGCTCTGGGCCGTCTCGAGGATCGGGTACACCACTGTGGAGCCGAGCGGCAGGTCGACCTCCACCTCCAGGCAGGTGAGGAGGGAGTCGAGGCGGTAGACATCCTCGGGGCCGTGCACCTTGGGGAGGAGGATCCCGGCCAGGTTGGGACCCATGACGGCCCTGAGGTCCTTGAGCGTCTGGCCGGTGTCCGGCGGTTGCACCCGTACGAACCAGCGCGGCGACCCGGCGTGCGACGCCGGCCCGTCGAAGAAGGTCCGCATCCGTTGGCGCGTGATCTCGCGTTCGCTCTCGGAGTACGGCGTGCGCGGCTCCTCGAGGTCGATCACGATCGCGTCGGCACCGTGGGCGGCGGCCCGGAGGACCTCCTCCTGTTCACTGCCCGGCACGAACAGGATCGTCCGGATCGGTTTGGCGTCGTGCTTGGACATGGCAGCCGCTCGGTTCAGCTCGCGCCGGCGAAGAGCTCCCGGTAGGCGTCGGGTAGTTCGTCGTCGGCCAGCTTCCGGGCGCCGTGCGGGTCGAAGTTGGCGTAACCGTCCTCGCCCGTCATCCGGCCCTGGGCGTCGAAGGGCCAGAAGATCACCACCCGTTGGGTGACCAGGTAGGTGGCGTCGTCCTCATCGACCACCCAACCCCGGGCCCGGGCCACCGAGCCCAGGTTCAGGGCCCGGATCCACCCCTCGGTGACGACGGTGTCGTGGTCGACGACGATGCGCTCGATGTCGAACTCGAGGATGTGTCGTTTGACCGCCACGAGTTCTCGGTAGTACGCCAGCACACCCTCGAAATCGTCCGGACCGATGTCACGGCCTGCGTTCCACAAGTGGTAGTTGGGCTGATCCGACAAGGTGGAGACCAGCCGGTCCACGTCCACGTCGGCTTCCGCCTGCAGGTGCTCGCGCACGGTGGTCAGCATGGCGCGCTCGCGAGGGTCCTCGGTCCGATCCAGCCGCTCTTGGACCCGCCGCGCACTCAGTCCCCGGTCGACGATCTCCATGGCCGCTCCTCCCCTTGTCGTCGCGGCGGTCCGTGTCACCCCGGTCCGTGCCACGCCGGTGATCCCTCCGCACGCTGCCGCTCCATGTCTAGCACCGGGGCCGGCGAGCCCGCCGATGGAGGTTACGGCTGCGCCATGATAGAGAAGGAGCCCGATTGACGACGTCGGGCTGGACCGACGCTGAGGTGGCCGAGACGATGAGTGGCGAGCGAACTGAACCGGCCGTGCAGGTCGAGGAAATTCAGCTCGGGGTCGCCGGTGGGGAGACCGGGACCTCCCGGGCGGCGGTGGTGCTCACCCTGTCCCGGCCCGAACGCCTGAACGCCATCGACTGGGAGATGTTGCGCCAGCTCGACGCCACCATCGACGACCTCTCCCACCAGAGCGACCTGTGCTGCGTGCTGCTCACGGGTGCCGGTCGGGCGTTCAGCGCCGGAGGCGACCTCGACAGTTACGTCGAGTTGCAACGGGACCCGGTCGCCTTCCCCCGCTTCGTGGCCGATATCCATCGGGTGTTCGGGCGTCTGCGGGATCTGCCCGTCCCTGTCGTCGCACTCGTCAACGGGGTGACGGCGGCCGGGGGTCTCGAGCTCGTGCTCAACTGCGACTTCGCCCTGGTGGCCCGCAGCGCCCGGATTGGTGATGGCCATCTCAACTTCGGCCAGATGGGCGGCGGCGGCGTGCTGACGCTGCTGCCGCGGGTGGTCGGTCTGCCGCGGGCCTCCGAGCTGATCTTTTCGGGACGGTTCCTCTCCGCCGACGAGGCGGTCGAATGGGGACTCGCCGTCCGGAGCGTGGAGGACGCCGAGCTGCGCGAGAGCGGGCTGGCCTTCGCCCGTCAGGTGGCGCGCAAAAGCCCCTTGGCGGTGGCCAACGCCAAGGAGGTGTTGCAGGGGTTGTGGGCCGCCAACGGGGATCTGGCGAGCGGGCTGCGCTTCGAGCGGGAGCGGAACGCCTACTACTGCCTGACCTCCGAGGACGCCCCCGAGGGGTTGCAGGCGTTCCGCGAGAAGCGTGAGCCACGCTTTCATGGCAGGTGAGGCGTTGAGCGGTCCGGGGCCGGGAGGAGGAACCGCACCCCGACCGGATCTCGAGAGCGCGGCGTGGTGGGAGGGTCTGCGGTCCCACCACGTCCTGCTGCAGCGCTGCAGGGACTGCGGCCGGACCCGCTTTCCTCCCATGCCATCGTGCCCGTGGTGTGCGTCCACGGCATTCGACGTCATGGAGTCCGCCGGCCGCGGGGTCGTCTATTCGTTCGTCACGGCGCACGTCGCCGTGTCGCCCGGCTACGTGGGCTCCCTGCCGTATTCGGTGGCCACCGTCGAGCTCGAGGAGGGTCCGCGACTCCTCGGACGCGTCGAACCCCCCTCCCCCCTGGCCATCGGGGACCGGGTCGTCTCCCGCTTCGTCGACCATGCCACGTGGACGGAGTTGTACTTCGAGCCGGCGGCGGTGCACCCGTCCGAACCGGAGGCGCACCCGTGAGCACTCCGGCGTCGGGTCCCGGGCCGACGGCCGCGCTGGTCGGGGTCGGCTTCACGCCGTTCACGCGGGCCTCGGGGCGGAGCGTGTTGGCCTTGGCCGCCGAGGCCGTCGCCAACGCCGTCCGCGACGCCGGACTACACCTCGACGATGTCGACGGCCTGAGCAGCTTCATGGTCTCGGACGACTCGGTGCCTTGTGTCGCCGTCTCCAGTGCGCTGGGGTTGGGACCGTTGCGGACCGTCCTCGATGTGCAGCTCGGGGGTCAGGCACCGTGCCACCTCGTCTGGCAGGCGGCCCAGTCCGTGGCCCGGGGCGATGCCGAGGTCGTGGTGATCTACCGGGCCCTCAACGGCCGCTCCGGGGCGCGGGTCGGTTCCATGCAGTTCGCCGGGATGGGTGGGCAGTACCGCTACCCGATCGGGTACGGCGCCTACCTGATGTACGTCGGCATGTGGGCCCAGCGATTCCTGAACGAGACGGGGCAGGGCCCCGAAGATCTCGGGGCGGTGGCCGTCAGCCAGCGGAGGTACGCGCAGGACAACGAGCGCGCGCTCCGCCGCGAACCGCTCGCGCTCGATGCGTACCTGGCGGAGCCCTTCGTCGTCGATCCGTATCGGCGTTCGGACTGCACGGTGGAGGTCGACGGCGCGTGCGCGGTCGTGGTGACCTCGCTGGAGCGGGCGCGGGACCTGGCCCATCCCCCGGTGGTCGTGGCGTCGGGCTGTTACCGGGCCGGACCGCGTCCCGGTCTCGACATCGGAGACCACCTGCTGTGGGAGGACTACACGCGGAACTACACCAGTTGGCTGCGCGAGGAGTTGTTCGGCCGGGCCGGCATCGGGCAGGGCGACGTGGACGTCGCCGAGATCTACGACTGTTTCACCAGCACGGTGCTGATGGGACTCGAAGGGTTGGGACTCTGTGGCCGGGGGGAGTCGGGCGCCTTCGTGCGCTCGGGCGCCTGCGGTCTCGACGGGCGCCTCCCGACGAACACGGGAGGCGGGCTGTTGGCGGAGGGCTACCTTCACGGGATGAACACGGTGGCCGAAGCGGTCCTCCAGGTCCAGGGTCGGGGCGGGACCCGCCAGGCGCGCCGTCACGAGGTCGCCGTGGTCACGTCGGGGGCCTTGATGGACGGGTCGGCCCTGATCCTGACGGCTGATCGCTGAGGGGCACCGTGCCGCAGGCCGCGCGTGATCCAAGGGAGGGTGCGGGACCGGTGTTGGGGGACATGGTCACCGATTCCGCGCGCGCTCGGGCCTACCGGCGCGCCGGCCACTGGGACCAGACGACGCTGTCCGGTCGCCTGGCGGACGCGGCGGCGCGGCGGCCCGGGCGCGCCGCCGTCATCGACCGCGACGGCGGAGCGGTCCACACCTATGCCGAGCTGGGGCGCGACGTCACCACCGTGGCGGCGTGGCTCGAGGCGCGGGGCGTCGGGGCCGGCGACGTGGTGTCGATCCAACTGCCGAACTGGTACGAGTTCGTGGTGCTCGCCGTGGCGACGCAAGCGGTGGGCGCGGTCATCAACCCGTTGCTGCCGATCTACCGCCGCAAGGAGCTGCTCCACGCCTTCACCGTCGCCGAGTCGAAGGTGGTGTGCACGCCGGCGCACTATCGCAACTACGACCATCTGACCGCCACGGCCGCGGTGATCGAGGAGTCGGGGCGTTCCATCGTCCATGTGGTCGTCGACGAGGCACGGCCCTCGTCGGCGGCGGCGACCGACGGCCCCACCGTCTGGTTCGGCGACCTCCTCGCCGGCGAGAACGGTGGCGAGGGCGAGGGCGAGGCCGGCGAGGGCGAGGGCGAGGCCGGCATTCACCGGGGGGCGCAAGAGCCCGGCGCCGTCTCCGAACTGATCTTCACCTCGGGCACCGAGGCGGCCCCCAAGGCCATCATGCACACCGAGCAGACGGCGAACTTCAGCGTCCGGGTGGCGGGAGAGGACCTCGGAATCGGCGACGACGACGTCGTGTGGATGCCGTCGCCGATCGGGCATTCGACCGGCTTCAACTACGGGGTGCGCTTCGCCGTGTACCACGGCCTGCCGCTGGTGCTCCAGGACCGCTGGGACCCGGGCGTGGCCTGCGACCTCATCGCCGATCGCGGGGCGAGCTACACGCTCGCCTCCACGACCTTCCTCCAAGACCTGGTGGCCGAGGCCGAGCGCCGGGGGGGAGGCGGGCTCGGGTCGATGACCCGTTTCGGCTGCGGGGGTTCGCCGGTGCCACCCGAACTCGTGCGCCGGGCCGCCGCGTGCGGGATCGGGGTGCTCCGGCTGTACGGGTCGACCGAGGTGCTCGTCGCCACCTGGAACAGGCCGGACGGCCCGGCGGGCAAGGCCATCGACACCGACGGGCCCGCACTGAGCAGCGTCGAGGTCGAGGTCCGCGACGAGAACGGGTGCGTTGCTACTCCGGGTGTGGCGGGGGAGATCCACATACGAGGGCCGAACACGTGCGTCGGCTTCTACCGCGACCCGGCGCGGACGGCCGCCACGTTCGAGCCCGGGGGATGGGTGCGGTCCGGGGACCTGGCGACCATGGACGAGGACGGCTACCTGACGGTGGTCGGTCGCAAGAAGGAGATCATCATCCGCGGCGGCCTGAACATCACGCCCCGGGAGATCGAAGACCTCCTCCTCGACTTCCCCGAAGTGGAGCGTGCCGCGGTGGTCGGGCTGCCCCACGAGCGGCTGGGCGAGCGCGTGTGCGCCTGCGTGGTGGTGGCACCCGGCACCGATCTGGACTTCGAGACGATGGTGGGGCGCCTCCGCGCCATCGGCCTGGCCACCTACAAGCTGCCCGAGCAGCTCGAGGTGCTCGACGCCCTGCCCGTCACCGCATCGGGCAAAGTACAGAAGTTCGAGATCGTCCACCGTCTTTTGGGCTCTTCGCCGGGCCCTGCACCTTCGAGTCACCAGGGAGGCAACCGATGACCACCACGGGCACCGTCGAGTCGCAGGGCTACCGCCTGATCGACGCCGACACACACGTCAACGAACCGCCGGACCTGTGGACGGCGCGCGTGGCGGCGAAGTACCGCGACCGCGTGCCGCACATGGAGCGGTTCGAACAGGGTGACGCGTGGTTGGGCGAAGGAGTGAGCGAGCCCATCAACTTCGGGTTCAACGCGTCGGCGAAGCTCCTGCGCTCCGATCGGGCGCCCTGGGTCCGCTTCGAGGACATCCCGGCCGGCGGGTACGAGCCGGCGGAGCGTCTCAAGGAGCTCGACGAGGACCTGATCGATGCAGCCGTCTTCTACCCGACGCCCCGGCTGTCGCACATCGTCATCGCCAATCAGGATCCCGATCTGCACCTGGCCATGGTCCGGGCCTACAACGACTGGCTCATCGACTACTGCGCCTTCGAGCCGTCCCGACTGGGGGCGATCGTGTTGCTCCCCAATCGGGGCATCGAGCAGGCCCTGGCCGAGATTGAGCGGGTCGGGCACCGCACCGGTGTGACCGGCGCGCTGCTGGGCTGCTATCCCCACGGGGACACCGACCTCGTCGAGGAGGACGATCGGGTGTTCCATGCCCTGGCCGAGGCCGGGCTCCCCCTGCACGTCCACGTCGGGCTGGTCAACGAGTTCCCGGTGGACGCCTACGCTCCGGGCCGCATGACCGCCGGCCGTGCCGCGGGCGACCTGCGGTTCATGCAGGCGGTGCCCGTGCTCGTCCAATTCCTCAACTCGGGCGTGCTCGACCGCGTCCCGTCGTTGCCCATCGTGTTCGTCGAGGTCGACGCCGGATGGGTGCCGTACATCAAAGAGCAGATGGACAACCGTTGGCGCCGCCGGGCCACGGGAGCCAAGGCGAGATTCGCCAAGCTGCCGAGCGAGTACATCGAGGAGCGGTTCTACTTCACCTACATCACCGACCAGTACGCCGTGGCCAACCGGCACCGCATCGGCGTGGACCGCCTGATGTGGTCGAGCGACTTCCCCCATGGCGGGAGCGACTGGCCCAACTCGTGGCGGACCATCGATGCCAACTTCGCCGATGTCCCCCGGGCCGAGCGTGATGCCATTCTGGCCGGCAACGCGCAGCGGCTGTACGGATTCGGCCGCTGAGCGACGCGCCCAACAGCGGGTCAGCGGTCCGGCACGACCACCTGGGCCATGCCGGTGGCCCGGCCTCCTTCGAGGAAGGGCGGAGCGCCGTCGGAGCCCGAGAAGTGGGAAGGGCCCCGTCTGTAGTTCAACAGGGCGAATCCCGCGTCGTCGCCCCGGAACCCGTACCTGCGGCCACCGGGAACGGCAATGGCGGCGCCGGCCGGCACCGGCCGCGCGCCGAGTGTGATGCTCCCCGCGGCGACGTAGATGATCTCGTCCTGGGAGTGACTGTGGGGGAGGGACCGATAGGGTCCCGTTCGCCCGGTGTAGAAGAACGTGGCGGAGAAGTCTTCGTCGGACTCGGCATAGAAGCGGGTGTCCCGTGCCGCATCGGAGGTGGCGTAGGTGCCGGCCGGTCCGACCATCTGCACCCGCATCCGGCCGGCCTCGGGAGCGGGGCACCCGAGAGTGTCCTGGCGCCCGAAATGCAACAGCACCGTCTCGCTGTCCGCCCGGACGTCGCGCTGCGTGCCCTCGTCGACCAGGAGCACCCCACCCGCCTCGCACCGTAGGTCCCCGGCGGAGAGGGAGCCCGACATGACGTAGAGCACCTCATCGCCGGCGTGCGGCGACCAGTGCAGTTCCGTACCGCGAGCCAGCGTCGCCCGTACCATCTGCAGGGCGAATCCCGGGGGGGCGAAGAGGGAGCTTCGACACGGGCCGAGCGGGCGCACGCCGAGGAATCCGTAGCCGGGCGCCTCGGAGCCGCCCAGGTCGTCGTCGATCGCCAACTGCTTCATGCCGCGCGCACCGGCCCAGTCCTACCAGGGCGGAGCCGACGTTTCCACGCGCGACGTGGTCACCACCCGTTCCCGGGTCCGATCAGGGGAAGGGCTGCCTTTGTGGGCGGCGGGAGTTTGTAGGATTCCGGACCACCATGGCGCACCCGATGTTCGATCAGGCGCTCATCGACGCCTATGTGGCCGCGGGGTGGTGGGGCACCGAGACACTGGGCGACGTCGTGGCGCGCCATGCGGCGAGCCGCCCGGACGCTCCTGCGTACATTGCGGTCGACGGCGACCCGGCCGGCGTCCTCACCTGGGCGCAGTATCACGAATGCTCGTCGCAGCTGGCCGCGGTGTTGGCCCAGGCCGGCCTCGGGCCCGGTGACCGCCTGGGGGTGGTGCTCCCGGACGGGGCGACGGTGCACACGGTGTTCCTGGCCGCCGAGAAGGCCGGGCTGGTGGTGGTGGGGATCGGCGCCCGGGCCGGCCCGGCCGAGGTGCGCCACCTCCTGGCGCGCACCGGGGCGACCGTGCTGGTCACCCACGCGGATCTCTTCGGAGGACCCGCCGGCGACCTGGTGGACTCGTTGCGGGTCAACGGCGTGCCCGGGCTCCGCCACATCGTCGTCCCCGACGTCGTGGACTTTCCCGACTGGCCGGTCCTCGTCGACGGAGCGCCGGTCGAGTGGCCCGGCGTGGCCGGCGCGGCCCGCCTGCTGACCGGGCGCGCGCTCGGGCCCGACGATCTGTTCATGATCAACTCGACCTCGGGCACGACGGGGCTGCCCAAGTGTGTGCTGCACACCGAGAACCGATGGTTCTACTTCCATCAGCTGGCTGCCGCGGCCGGTGCGCTCACCTCCGACGACGTCTTCTTCGGCGCCGTGCCCGCGCCGTTCGGCTTCGGTCTGTGGACCGCGCACTTCTCTCCGGGCGTGCTCGGTTGCCCCACGGTGGTGGCAGCCAAGTTCGACGTCGAGCGCACCCTGCGGGCCGTGGTGGCCCACCGGGTCTCGGTGCTGGCGTGCGTCAGCACGCAGTTCATCATGATGCTGAACTCCCCTTTGTTCGACGAGCTCGACCTCTCGTCGTTGCGGGTGATGTTCACCGGGGGCGAGGCGGTCCCCTTCGCGCGGGCGGCGGCCTTCGAGGACCGGACGGGGGCCAAGGTCCTGCAGTTCTACGGGTCCAACGAAACCGGTGTGCTCAGTGGCACCCGGCTCACCGACTCCCGGGAGCGCCGGTTCGGCACGGCCGGCCGGGTCATCGACGCCATGGCGGTGCGGGTCTACGACGACCAGGGGACGCAGATGACCGGTGCCCCACTGGTCGGGATACCCGCCTGCAAGGGCCCGGCCACCTGCGTCGGGTATCTCGACGACGACGACGCCAACGCCCAGCTGTTCACCGACGACGGCTGGATGCTGATGGGCGACGTGGTCGAGATCGACGGCGACGGCTACCTGCGGGTCATCGGTCGCACGTCGGACATCATCATCCGGGGTGGGAAGAACATCAGCGCGCCCGCGTTGGAGGCGGAGATCGCCGAACACCCCGACGTGGACCTCGTCGCCGCGGTCTCCATGCCCGACGAGACGTTCGGCGAGCGGGTCTGCGTCTACGTCTGTACCAAAGACGCCGTTCCCATCACGCTCTCCGACGTCACGGGGTTCCTCGCCCGCCGGGGGGTCGGGAGAGAGCAGTTCCCCGAGCGCCTGATCCAACTCGACGCACTGCCCCGGTCGTCGGGAGGCAAGGTGGCCAAGGGGGAGCTACGGGCGGATATCCGGAAGCGGCTCGGCGCCGAGTAGGACCGGGCACCCGGATACAACGGCCGTTGCGGAGCGTCCACCGATGGCCGGGCCGTGCGGATCTAGTCTGTGCCGTCCGATGCGTCATCGACCGTTCGCGCCCGTGAAACCCCGGCGAAACACAAGGCTGGAAAGGTGAAGGGAGTGGGCGATCTTTTCGATGGCTACGGGGAGACCGCACGTGGCCTGACCGAGGCCGCCTTTGACGAGATGGTCGGTCTCGGCGGTGCGACGAGGTCGCCCTATGCCGCGGTGGCGTCGTCCCTCTCGCAAATGGGACCCGAGGACGTCTCGGCCCGGGCCACCCGGCTGGCCCGGGCGTTCATGGACCAGGGCGTGACGTTCGACCTCGACGGCGAGGAGCGCCCGTTCCCCCTCGACGTCGTGCCCCGCATCTTCACCACCGGCGAATGGAAGCAGGTGTCGACCGGGGTGGCCCAGCGGGTGCGGGCCCTCGAGGCGTTCCTGGCCGACGTCTACGGGGCGGCCCGCATCGTGAGCGACGGCCTCGTCCCCCATGACGTGATCACGAGCTCGCCGGGCTTCGTGCGCGCCGCCTTCGGTCTTTCGCCTCCCAACGGGGTCCGCATCCACGTGGCGGGCATCGATGTCATCCGCGACGAGGACGGCGAGTTCCGGGTCCTCGAGGACAACGTCCGCAGCCCCTCGGGGGTGAGCTACGTCCTCGCCAACCGGGCGGCCATGTCACGGGTGCTGCCCGAGCTGTTCTGGGGCCAACCCATACAGATGGTCACCGACTACCCGGCCCACCTGATCAATGCCCTGCGCCGCGCCGCCCCGACCGGTGTACAGGACCCGACCGTCGTGGTGCTCACGCCCGGCGTGCACAACTCCGCCTTCTACGAGCACGCCCTCCTGGCCCGCCTGATGGGCGTGCATCTCGTGGAGGGGCGGGACCTGGTCTGCCACGGCACCGAGGTCTTCCTGCGCACCACCGAGGGCGAGGTCCCGGTGCACGTGATCTACCGGCGCATCGACGACGACTATCTCGACCCGCTGCAGTTCCGGCCCGAGTCGCTGGTCGGCTGTCCCGGCGTGGTGAACGCGGCCCGTGCCGGCCGGGTCACCATCACCAACGGGGTGGGCAACGGCGTGGCGGACGACAAGCTCGTTTACGCCTACGTCCCGGCGATGATCAAGTACTACCTGGGCGAGGACCCGTTGCTGCGCAACGTCGACACCATGCACCTCCAGGACCCCGGGGTCCGTGCCGATGCGCTGTCACGGCGCGATGAACTCGTGTTCAAACGAGTCGACGGTTCCGGTGGCAAGGGACTCGTCATCGGCTCGGCCGCGTCGGGTGCGGAGCTCGACCGGCTGGCCGTCGACGTGGAGGCCGCGCCCCGGCAGTGGATCGCCCAACGTGTGGTCGCCCTCTCGACCTCCCCGACCTGGGTCGACAACACCATGGTGCGGCGCCACGTCGACCTGCGCCCGTTCGCGGTCAACGACGGGGAGAACGTGTGGGTGCTCCCCGGCGGGCTGACCCGGGTGGCCCTGCAAGAGGGCGGCCTGGTCGTCAATTCGAGCCAGGGCGGCGGGTCCAAGGACACCTGGGTGGTGGGCGGCGGCCCGGCCACACCCGCCCTGCCCCCGCGCCAGCAGTCCACCGTGAGCGCGGGACCTCCCATGGACGCGGGTCCGGGCGGCGACTCGGAGAACCGCAACCAACAGCAGCAACAGCAGCAATGACCCAGGCCCTCCTGAGTCGGGTGGCCGAGTCCATCTTCTGGGTCGGCCGCTATGTCGAGCGGGCGGAGGGAACGGCGCGCATCCTCGACGTCTCGGTCTTCCAGGCCCTCGAGCAGAGCGACACCGAGGGGGGCCACGCGGCCCGCCGCCTCCTGGCCGTGATGGGCCTGCCGGACGGCGAGAACGAGACGCTGTGGCAGGCCACGGAGCGGCTGGCCACCGACCCCAAGAGCCGCTCGTCCATCGCCGGCGCGCTGGCGGCCGCCCGCGAGAACACGCGCGGGGTGCGCCACGTCGTCCCGGTCGAGTTCTGGGAGCACATCAACGCCACCTGGTCGGCCTTGCCCCTCCAGTGGGAGGCCACGCGGCGGGCCGGCCCCGCCCCCTATCTCTCGTTCGTCAAGACCCAGGTGGCGGGGATCACCGGGCTGGCCGACACCATGATGAGCCGGGACCAGACCTGGTTGTTCTTCACGCTCGGCCGGTGCCTCGAGGCCACCGACGTCGTGGCCCGCCAGTTGGCCACGGTCGAGTTCGACCAGGTCTTCGACAGCGGCCTGGTCATGTTGCTGCGCTCCTGCGGGGGCTACGAGCCCTACCTGCGCCTGTCCCAGGGCGTGGTGGAGCCCGGTCGCGTGCTGGACTTCCTCCTGCGCGACCGGCTCTTCCCGCGTTCGGCCTACGCCTCGCTCACCCTGGCCGAGGAGTGCCTGGACAAGATCAACTCCGGGCGCCAGGGCACGTGGGAGGATGCACGCGGTCTGGTCGGATTGGCCCGGGCCGAGCTCGAGTACTCGTCGCCGGCCTCACTGTCGCGCGGGCTGGAGACCCGGCTGGAGCGACTCCAAGGTTCCATCTCCTCGGTCTGCGACGCCGTCACGCGGCGGTACTTCGCCCAGGACCTGCCCACGCAGTGGCGGCGAGGGGGTGGGGGCGCATGACGCGCGCGGACGGGTGGCGGCTCCATGTGGCCCACGAGACGCGCTTCGACTACAACGCCCCCGCCCGAGCCTCGTACAACGAGCTGCGACTGACGCCGCGCACCGAACGCCGCCAGACGGCGCTCGAGACCAAGGTGGTCACGGTGCCCCCTGCGCCGCAGTACGCCTACGTCGACTACTGGGGCACGCAGGTGGTCGCCTTCAACATCGACCGGGGCCACGAGATGCTCTCCATCACCGGCTCGGCGCTGATCGACACCCAGAGGGCGGAAGCCCCGGAGAACGCGTCGTGGGCAGAGGTGGCCGACGCCTCGCTCACCATGGCCGACCACCTGTCACACAAGCTCTACACCGCTCCCGGGGCCGAGCTGGCCGAACTGGCCCAGGGCCTGCGGTGTGAGCGCCCGTTGGAGACGGCGCGCCGGATATTCGAGCGCACCCACCACTCGTTGCGCTACGTGCGCGGGGTGACCAGCGTGCACACCTCGGCCTACGAGGCCTTCGTCGACGGCGCCGGCGTGTGCCAGGATTTCGCCCACCTGGCGCTGGCCCTGACCAAGTCCGTCGGGTTGCCGTCCCGCTATGTGTCGGGCTACTTCCACCCCGAGTCTGACGCGGTCATCGGCGAGGAGATCGTCGGGGAGAGCCACGCCTGGATTGAGGTGTGGACCGGCTCATGGTGGGGCTACGACCCCACCAACGACTGTCCCGTCGGCGAGCGGCACGTGGCCATCGGAAGGGGACGGGACTACTCCGACGTGCCGCCGGTGAAGGGGATCTACGCCGGCAACGCCGAGCACACCATGAAGGTCAAGGTGCACATCACGAGGACCCACTAGACATGTTCGCCCGCATGCGTATCTGGTTGCCCGACGCCCCCGGCGTCCTGGGAGCGGTGGCGGCCGAGATCGGCGCCGTCGACGGGAACGTCGTCGGACTGGAGGTACTCGAGCGCGACGCGGGCGTCGCCATCGACGAGTTCGTCGTCGAGCTGCCTGACGTCGCCGGCGCGGTGGACGCGGTGTGCCGCGCCATACGCAACATTCCAGGGGCCGGGGTGGAGGAGGTGCGTGTCCTGCCCGGCATCGTCTCGGACCGCGAGGACATGGTCCTCAACGCGGCGGCGGCCATACTGCAGGCGGCGACGCCCACGGCGGCCATGAACGCCCTCTCGGGGCAGCTCATCTCGCTGTTCGACCTCTCCTGGCTGGCCGTGGCCGACCTCGGTACGGAGTCCTTCGTCGAGGTGCACGGCGAGGTGCCGACCATCGCCTGGGTGGCCGCGTTCGCCACGGGATCGCAGAGCGGCTCCGATCCCTCCAACGACACGACCAACTCGGGGGTCTTCGTCGAGGCGGTGCCCGAAACGGCGCTCACGGTGTGCGGCGGGCGAGCGGCACCGATCCGCCGGCGTGAACGGCGCGGCATCTCCATGCTGGTCGTCGTCACCGCCCGCTTCGTCGACGCCCTGGGGTGGCGCGAGCACGCCCACTGAGCGCGGCGGCGTCCGGCGTCACGAGGTGACCGCCGCGGGATCCCGTGACAGCACCACGTCGCCTTCGGCCGGCACGGGTCCGCGGGGTTCCTCCGAGTAGACGTACTTCCCGCCCCGGAGCCACGACGCCCCGGCGGCGACCAGGCAGGCCAGCACGGCGAAGTCGAACGCGGCATGGAGGCCGCTCTCGAAGGGCTTGGAGATCAGGGAAGGAAAGAAGGATCGCCCGTTGAGGAGCGCCCGATTGGCCGCAGACAGGTGGGCCAGCACCGGTGCGCCGACGAGGTGCTCCACCGGGCTGTAGCCGAGGAAGGCGGCAAACAGGGTGGAGACGGGCGGGAGGTCGGCGGCCCGGCGGGCGACGGCCGGCGGCACGCCATGCGCCGTCAGTCCGTGGAAGAGGGCCGAGGGCAGCGTGCCGGAGAGACCGACGATCATGAGGGTGAAGAAGATGCCGATCGAGAGGACCTGGGCCGAGTTCTGGAAGGTCGAGTTCATCCCCGCGCCCACGCCGCGGTGCTGGGGCGGCAGGCTGTTCATGACCCCGGCGCGGTTGGGGGCGGCGAAGGCCCCCATGGCCAGACCGTTGAGGAGCAGGAGGGCGGCGAAGGCGGGGAACGCGAAGTTAACCGGGAGCAGTTCGAGGAGGCCGAAGGAGAGGGCCGCGGCCAGCATGCCCCCGGTCGCGAAGGGCCGGGAGCCGAAGTGGTCCGAAAGGAAGCCCGAGATCGGGCCGGCGATGAGGAAGCCGACCGTCAGCGGCACCATGTAGATGCCGGCCCAGAGCGGGGTGCGGGCGAAGTCGTAGCCGTGCAGGGGGAGCCAGATCCCCTGGAGCCAGATGATGAGCATGAACATCAGGCCGCCGCGCCCGATACCGGCCAGCAGTGTGGAAAGGCTGCCGGCACTGAAGGCGCGGATGCGGAACAGGGCGAGGCGGAACATGGGATCGGCCACGCGTTTCTCGGTGACGGCGAAGGCGGCCAGCAGGACGACGCCGCCCGCCAGGCAGCCATCGACGAACGGGCTCGTCCACCCCATGGTGTGGCCCCCGTAGGGCTGGATCCCATAGGTGATGCCCACCATCACGGCGATGAGCCCGAAGGCGAAGGTGATGTTGCCGGGCCAGTCGATGTGGCCGTGGTTGCGCCGGGGCACCTCATGCAGGCTGCGGTAGGCCCAGATGGTGGCAAAGAGCCCGATCGGCACCGAGACCAAGAAGATGAGGCGCCACTGGATCGGTGCGAGGACACCGCCCAGGATGAGGCCGATGAAGCTCCCGCTGATGCCGGACACCTGGTTGATGCCCAGGGCCATGCCGCGCTGGTCCTCGGGGAAGGCGTCGGTGAGGATGGCCGAGGAGTTGGCGATGAGGAAGGCGGCACCGACTCCTTGGAACACCCGCATCACGACCAAGTACAGGGCGGCTGCCTTGCCCGACATCCAGGTGACGGTCAAGAGGAGCGAGAAGAACGTGTAGATGACGAAACCGAGGTTGTACATCTTGACCCGGCCGTACATGTCGCCCAGACGCCCCAGGCTGACCACCAGCACGCTGCTCACGATGAGGAAGCTGAGGATCATCCACAGCAGGTAGAAGGTATTGCCGGGCAGGAGCGGGTTGATCCCGATGCCGCGGAAGATGTCGGGCAGGGCGATGAGGACGATGGACGAGTCGATGGTGGCCATCAGGACGCCCAGAGTCGTGTTGGACAGGGCCACCCACTTGTAGCGGTCGCCCCGCTCGTCGGCCCGGGCCAAGAGGGTAGGCGTCGGTGTCACTCTCCTGTCATCCGTCTGCCGTCATCCGTCGGCCTTCATCGTTCTGATTCTCCCTTTCCCCTCCGCGCGGACGAGCACATCGGCGCGTGCGCGCACGCCCGGGTGTACGGGGATGAGAGTACCTTTACGTCAACGGGAGAGTCGATCGACGCCCGCCACCCCCGTGTCGCATGCCGGCCCCCTCCCGCATAGTGTCGGCGCCGTGCTGCGGATCGGGTTTGTCGGGACGGGCCTGATCGCCTGGGCCCACGGGCTGGGACTACAGGCGATGATCGACGCGGGCGTGATCGAAGCCGACGTCTCCGTCGTGCTCGATCGGAGTGCGCGCCGGGCCCAGGGATTTGCGGCGGCCCACGGGGCCGAGGTGGTGGGTGACCTCAACGGACTGGTGGAGCGGTGCGACGCCGTCTGGGTCTGCACCCCGACGGCGGCCCACCGCAGCGCGGTCGATGCGGCGCTGGCCGGACGCCGCGCCATCTTCTGCGAGAAGCCGTTGGCCACCGACTTTGACGGCGCCCGGGCGCTGGTCGACGCGGTTGACGCGGTCGGCGTGCCGGCCCAGTCAGGGTTGGTCCTGCGCGCCGCCCCGGTCTTTCGCACCTTGCGTACCCTGTTGGCCTCGGGCACGCTGGGACGGCCGATGGCGGCCATGGTCCGTGACGACCAGTACTTTCCGATACAGGGGACCTACGGCTCCACCTGGCGCGCCGACGTGGCGGTGGCCGGCGGTGGATGCCTGATCGAGCACTCCATCCACGACCTCGACATCCTGCGCTTCTGCCTGGGGGAGGTGGCCGGGATCAGTGCGCGCACGGCGAACTTCTCCGGCCACGAGGGCATCGAGGACCTGGCCGCGGTCTCCCTCACCTTCGAGTCGGGCGCCGGGGCGCACCTGACGAGCGTGTGGCACAACATTCTGAGCCGGGGCTCGACCCGGCGGATAGAGCTCTTCTGCCAGGACGCCATGGTGTGGCTCGACGACGAATTCCGCGGGCCACTGCACATTGAAACGAGCTCGGGCACCGAAATCCGCCCGTGCCCACCGCCCGCCTGGGTCGAAGACCTGCCGCTCGGTCGCGACGAGGCCGGTCTGGCGGTGCGCACCTACGCCGAGGCCGATCGGGCGTTCGTCGATGCCGTGGTCGCCGGGCGCGCGCCCGAGCCGAGCCTCCACGAGGCGCTCGAGGCCCACCGCCTGGTCGATGCCGCCTACCGGTCCGCCGACGCCGGCGGGGTGCCCATCAGGCTCGGGTGACGGCCCGTGATGACCGTGATGACTCCCGTGCCCGTGAGGACCCCATTGGTGATGAGGCCGGTGGCTCCCAGCGCACGTACTCCCGGTAGTGGTACTGCGTCTCGTAGCCCAGCCGGGCGTAGAGCGGCTCGCCCATCGCGGACGCCTGGAGTGTCACCGAGGTGGCACCCCGCTCGAAGGCGTTGTTGGTGGCCCACTCCGTCACGAACCGGCCCAGGCTCAGGTGTCGAGCGTCGGCGACCGTGCCGACCCATTGCAGGCAGGCGACGCCGTCGCTCACGAACGACAGCGCGGTGGCGACCGGCCGGGTGCCCCGATAGCCCACCACGATGCTGGTCTGCGTGCTGGCGAGGATCCGTCCGGGCCGGTCGAACATGTCGACGAACACTTCGGCCGGCATCCCGTATGTCGCGTAGGCGTCCGTATTGACGGCCGCGAAGTCGGCGATGCCCTCCTCGTCGCGGACCTCGCGCAAGCAGACATCCGCCGGGGGCGTGGTGCGCTCCAGCCGTCGACGGCAGATCATCTGGGGGATGGGATCACCGAAGGCGACCAGTCCGTGTGCCTCGCAGGCCTCCTGCAGGTCGGCATCCTCCCCGCTCTCGCGCACCTTGACCGTGTAGCCGCGCTTGCGGCGGGCGAAGAATGTGTCGGCCCGGTCGAGGAGCGCTCCGGGCGCGACTGCTTCCTCGGTACGGAACGCTCCGTTGCCGATCAGCGGGATCCACGAACCACCGGCGACGAGGAGCGCACCGTCCTCTTCGTGCAGTGCCCCCCTGCTGCACCACTGCGTCATGGCCCGGTTGTAGGCCATGAGATTCTGGTGCCCGAGCCTTGCGTCGAGCTGCACGGACATGACCGCCCCCTGACCGTCGGGTGAAATGATGGAGACGGTTTATCGTAGATTCCGTCGGCGCGACGCGGACCGCTGCGGGTGCACCTTGCTGCGGCAGTTCGGGCCGTGCCGTGCCGGGCTGGTCAGCTCGGGACGGGGAGGCCTACCTCGATGCCCGCGTTCTGCAGGAAGACCAGCTTGTGCTGGAGTGCTGACTGCCAATCGACCATGTCTTTATCGAACTGGGCGCGGTCGCCCTCTTCGCAGGCATGCTCGAGTTCGTCGAACGCACAGTCTTCGGCGTCGAGCAGGCTGCGGTACCGGGAAAGGAAGTGGTCGCTGATCGGCTGATGCACGTCGTCCCTCCTACTGCGGCCCGCTCGTTACGAGCCGGTGCCCAAAACGATACTGCCACGGTGTGACGCGTGCCCAACAGTTTGCTCACCAGCTTTTTCGGCCCCAGAAGTACGCCCGCGGGAGCACGTGGCGGAACACCATCGCGGCGTCGATCACCCTCGACACGCTGATCTCAAGGGCGGATTCCCCCGCACGAGCCAGAATCGTGCGCGAGACGGTCTCCACGCTCCGGATGGTCAATCGGGGTGGTTGCCGCAGACCCCGCTGGAGCGCCCCCATGCCGAGCGCCGTGGGCATGAAGGCCGGATACACAATGTGGACGCGGACGCCGTGGGTGCGGAGGCGGAAGTAGGTCGATTCGCCGAGGGCCGAGAGAGCCGCCTTCGACGCCGGGTACGCCCCCGGTCCCGGCGAGGGCAGCCGGCCCCCGTCGGAAGACACGTTGACGATGATGCCCGCGCCGCGCGCGAGCATCTCGGGGAGCACGGCCAACGTGGCGGCCACCGGCGCGAAGAAGTTCACGTCGAACGTGTGGCGGAAGTCCTCCTCGGTGATGTCGGCCAGCCGGACACCGGGGTCCTGCGCCGCGTTGTTGATCAGCACAGAGATAGGCCCGTCGTTCTCGGCAATGCCGGCCAGCACGGCGCGCAACGCCGCGGTGTCGGCCACGTCGCAAACAACGGTGCGCGACGCCGGGGAGACCGCGCGCAACGTCGTGGCGAGCGCATCGAGGCGTTCGGCGTTGCGGGCGAGGCCGACGACGGTGGCGCCGGCGTGCGCCAGGTCGAGGCAGAGCTGCGCCCCCAAACCCGCCGAGGCCCCGGTGACCACCGCCACGCGCCCGCGGTAGCGGCCGCCGTAGGACGGGGGCCGGCGCGAGGCGCGGGTCATTCGACCGGTGCGGCCGGGCCGTTCGGGTCGGTCGGGTCGGTGAGGTCGGGGAGGTCGGTGAGGTCGCTCAGCGTGCGCCCCAGTGCCGCGGACGCTGCGTTGAGGACCGCCTGGCCGGCGACGAGGACCGACAGCTCCCCGCGCACGCGCACCCGTCCGGCCGCCAGCGCGTCGGCCGGGTGCAGTGACCCAAGTGCGATGGCGAGTGCATCGTCGTAGGTCAGCACCACGGTGACGTTGGAAGCGACGGCGCCCGTCGGATCCTCGACCAAGGTGAGCCGGCCCCCGTCGACCGTCAGGACCGTGCGCACCGTCGACCCGTTCGAATCGGCCGTGCCCGCCGCCCCGGGCGCGGCCAGGCCGTCGGGTCCACCGGTGACCACCTGAGTCACCGAGAAGGTGCCCTGGGCCACGGTGAGGGATCCCGCGCCCGCCGCCGCGACGGCGTCGCTCAGGTCGAGGCCGGCGAGGGCGTGGTTGAACGCACGCACCCATTCGGGCGAGAGGTAGGGGGGCATGGCGGTGCCGGCAGATCGTCCCCGGCTCAGCCGGCGGACGCCTCTTCGGCGGTCTTCTTGGTGCGCTTCAGGATCTTCCTACCGAGCCAGGCCACCGGGTCGTAGTGGGCGTCCACCACGCGCTCCTTCATCGGGATGATGGCGTTGTCGGTGATCTTGATGTGCTCGGGGCAGACCTCGGTGCAGCACTTGGTGATGTTGCACAGGCCGAGACCCGCGCCGGACCGCGCCAGCTCACGCCGGTCGTTGGTGTCGAGCGGGTGCATCTCGAGCTCGGCGAAGCGGATGAAGAACCGGGGCCCGGCGTACTTGGGCTTGTTGTCCTCATGGTCGCGGATCACGTGGCAGACGTCCTGGCACATGAAGCACTCGATGCACTTGCGGAACTCCTGGCCCCGCTCCACATCGATCTGCAGCATGCGGTAGCCGCCCTCGGGCTCGGGGCCGGGCTTGAAGGCCGGGACGGTTTTCGCCACTTCATAGTTGAAACTGACGTCAGTGACGAGGTCGCGGATGATGGGGAACGTCTTCATGGGGGCGACGGTGACGGTCTCGCCTTCGGGCAGCGTGTCCATGCGGGTCATGCACATGAGGCGGGGCAGGCCGTTGATCTCCGCCGAGCACGACCCGCACTTGCCGGCCTTGCAGTTCCAGCGGCAGGCCAGATCGGGCGCGGGCCCGGCCTGGATGCGGTGGATGACATCGAGTACGACCTCGCCCTCGACGGCGGGGACGACGTAGTCGGTGAACTCGCCCCCGCTCGGATCCCCCCGCCACAGCCGCATGGTGAAATCGCCCGTCGCTTCGTTCTCCGGCATCAGTGCGCCTCCTCGAGCAGGGCCCGCAACTCCGCCGGCATCTCGGGCAGCGGCTCGGGATCGATTGATATGGGCCCCAGATAGCCGTGTTCGGCCGTCTGGCGTTGCACGAAGTTCACCTTGCCCAACTCGGGGTCCGGACCGGGAAAGTCCTCACGGGTGTGCCCGCCCCGGGACTCCTTGCGGTTGAGCGCACCCTGGGCGACCGCGATGGAGGTGGTCACCATGGACGGGAGGTCGGTGGCCAAATTCCACCCCGGGTTATAGGCCTTGCCGCCCTTGACGGTCAGCTTGGAGGTCCGCTCCTTGAACTCCTCCAGCTTGCCCAGCGCCTGTTCGAGCTCGGGCCCGGTGCGGATGATCCCGACCAGCGACTGCATGGTCTGCTGCAGGTCGTGCTGGACGTCGTAGGGGTTGCCCCCGCCTTCGCGGCTGAACGGAGCCAGGGCTTCGTCGATCACCGACTGGACCTCCGCCGCGTCGACGGTCGGCGAGCCGGGGCGGCCCTCGGCATAGTCGGAGGCGCCGATGCCGGCCCGGCGCCCGAACACGAGCAGGTCGGAGAGGGAGTTCCCCCCGAGCCGGTTGGCACCGTGCATGCCGCCGGCCACCTCGCCCGCCGCGAACAGACCCGGCACCGTGGCCGCCTCGGTCTCGGCGTCGACCCGCACCCCGCCCATCATGTAGTGACAGGTCGGGCCGACCTCCATGGGCGTGGCGGTGATGTCCACGCCGGCGAGCTCCATGAACTGGTGGTACATGGAAGGGAGGCGGCGGCGGATGTACTCGGCGCTCCGGCGGCTGGCGATGTCGAGGAAGACCCCGCCGTGGGGACTCCCGCGGCCCGCCTTGACCTCCGAGTTGATGGCGCGTGCCACCTCGTCGCGGGGCAAGAGGTCAGGGGTGCGTCCGTTGTTGGCGTGGTCCTCGTACCAGCGGTCCGCCTCCTCTTCGGTCTTGGCGGTCTCGGCTTTGAACATGTCGGCGATGTAGTCGAACATGAAACGCTTGCCCTCGGAGTTGCGCAGGACCCCGCCGTCGCCGCGCACGCCCTCGGTGACCAAGATGCCCCGGACCGAGAGCGGCCACACCATCCCGGTGGGGTGGAACTGCACGCACTCCATGTCGATGACGTCGGCGCCGGCCCAGATGGCCATGGCGTGGCCGTCGCCCACCGACTCCCACGAGTTCGAGGTGTACGTCCACGACTTGCCGATGGATCCGGTGGCCAGCACGAAGGACTTGCCCGTGAAGAGCACCATCTCGCCGGTGGGGCGCATGTAGCCGACGGCGCCGGAGATCCGGCCTTCGGCGTCGGGGAGGAGCTTGAGGATCTTGCACTCCATGAACACGTCGATCCCCGCCGACACCGCCTTCTGCTGCAAGGTCCGGATGATCTCGAGGCCGGTGCGGTCGCCCACGTGGGCCAACCGGGCGAAGCGGTGGCCGCCGAAGTCGCGTTGGAGGATGCGGCCGTCCTTGGTGCGGTCGAACAGGGCGCCCCAGCGCTCCAGTTCGTAGACCCGGTCCGGCGCCTCCTGGGCGTGGAGCTGGGCCATGCGCCAGTTGTTCAGCATTTTGCCGCCGCGCATGGTGTCGCGGAAGTGGACCTGCCAGTTGTCCTCGGAGTACACGTTGCCCATGGCCGCGGCACAGCCGCCCTCGGCCATGACCGTGTGCGCCTTGCCCAGGAGCGACTTGCAGACCAGCGCCGTGCGCAGCCCCCGCTCGTGGGACTCGATGGCGGCGCGCAACCCGGCGCCCCCGGCCCCGATCACGATGACGTCGTAGTCGTGTGTCTGATAATCGGCCATGTGTGCGAGGTCCTTTAGAAAGTCTTAGAAGTGGAAGCCGGGATCGTGGATGGTCCCGCTGGCCACCAGGCGGACGTAGAGATCACAGATGGCCACGCCGAAGAGGCTGATCCAGGCGAACCGCATATGGTGCGCGTTCAACGGCGTCACCAACTTCCACAGCTTGTGGCGGATCGGATGTTTGGCGAACGACTTCACCTGGCCGCCGCAGAAGTGGCGGCAGGCGTGGCAGGACAGGCTGTAGAGCCAGAGGAACGAGGCGTTGAGGCACAGGATCACCGTGCCCACGCTGATGCCGATGCCGACGCCGGGTTGGCGGAAGGACTCCACGGCGTCGTAGGTGAGGACGGAGTTGAAGATGAGGAGGAGCCAGAAGAAGTAGCGGTGCACGTTCTGGAGGATCAACGGGATCCGGGACTCGCCGCTGTAACTGCCGTGGGCGTCGGCGACCGCGCAGGCCGGCGGCGACCACCAGAACGACCGGTAGTAGGCCTTGCGGTAGTAGTAGCAGGTGAGACGGAAACCGAGGGGGAAGATGAGGATCAGGAGCGCCGGCGTGATGTGCCAGGCGGCGATCCACACGCCGAACGGGTGGCTGCCTGCGACGCAGCTCCCGGTTAGGCAGGGGGAGTAGAAGGGCGAGATCAGGTTCCGGTTCAGCGCCGGCCCGGCGTAGTAGTCCTTGCCGATGAACGCCGCCCACGTCGAGTAGATGACGAAGGCGGTGAGGATGGTGACGGTGACGACCGGCTCGACCCACCAGTTGTCGCGGCGCAGGGTCGGTTTGTCGGGCCCACCCCTGGTTCCTCCGATGGCAACCGGCGTCCCGGGTGCTTCGTCCACCGTCGTCGTCACGTAGACCTCCTCATTGCCCGCCGGGTGGGTCGTGGCGGGCCAATCATTCCATTACGCAGCACATGGTGGCGCGATCGTCGCGGGTGTGGGTCCCCGACGGCCGGGCGCAGTAAACCTACGCAACGGCAGGGGTGACGTCAAAGACATAGATCGTATAGAAAAGATAGCTACAGCCTCTGTCTCCAGTAGAATCCGTATCGTGCAGCTGCGCCAGCTCGAGTACGTGCTCGCGGTGGCCGAAGAGCAGAGCTTCACCCGGGCGGCTTCCCGGTTGCACCTGGCGCAGCCCTCCTTGAGCCGCCAGGTCCGGCTTATCGAGCGCGAGCTCGGGGTGCTCCTCTTCGACCGGGGCCCCGGGCAGGCGGCGGTCAGCCTGACGGCCGACGGCGAGGCCCTGCTGCCGTTTCTGCGCCGGGTCATGTCCGACGTGGAGGCCGCCGGCGCCGAGGCCCGCGCCCTGAGCGGGATGGCGCGCGGACGCCTCTCGGTCGGCGCCACACCCAGCTTGATCACGCGGGTCCTGGCGCCCGCACTGGTCGAGTTCCACGCCAGCCATCCGGGGATCGAGCTGTTGGTGGTGGAGGCGGGATCGCGCCAACTCGTGCCCCAGCTGGCCAGCGGGGAGGTGGACCTGGCCCTGGTCGTGCTCCCGGTCACCGACCCCCTGGTCGCGACCACACCTCTGTTCGACGACCCGCTCGTCCTGGCCGTCGCCCCCGGCCACCCGCTGGCCGGGCGGTCCACGGTGGGAGTCGGCGACCTCCACGGCCTCGCGCTCGTCATGTTCCGCGAGGGCTATGACCTCCGTTCGGTGACCCTCGCCGCCTGCCGGGCGGCGGGGGCGGAACCGCACCTGGTGAGCCAGGGCGGGGAGATGGACGGCGTCCTCGCGTTCGTCGCCGCGGGTCTCGGTGCCGCGGTCGTCCCCGCCATCGCGCTGCCGTCGGACCACCGGGTCTCCGCCGTCCCCTTCGCGGACCCCGGGATCCGCCGCACGGTCGCGCTGGCCCAGCGGAACGACCGGGCCTTGCCCCGGCCGGCGCAGGCCCTGGCGGACCAGCTCACCGCAGCCACCGCGGCGGGTCACCCGCCCGCTGATCCGGCACGCAGTTCGGGGGTTTAGGCTTCCGCCATGGACGGCCCAGCGCACACAGACCCATCATCGACTCCGGGGCCCGGGACGCTCCGGCCCCCGGCCGAGTTGGCCCGCACGCTCGGCGAGCTGCGCGCCTCCGGCTGGAAATCGGTCCCGGTGGCCGAGGAGCTGCGGCGCAACACCATGGAGCGCATCGCTTCCGGCGAGAATCTCGTCCCCGGCGTGCTGGGTTTCGACGACACCGTCATCCCGCAGCTCGAAAACGCCATCCTGGCCGGTCACGACGTGATCCTGCTCGGTGAGCGGGGACAGGCCAAGACCCGGGTCATCCGGGCCCTGGTGGGCCTGCTCGACGAATGGCTCCCCATAGTGGCGGGCTCCGAAATCAACGACGACCCCTACCACCCGGTTTCGCGCGGTGCCATCAACGCGGTGAACGAGCAGGGCGACGACACCCCCGTCACCTGGGTGCACCGCTCGCAGCGGTACGGCGAGAAGCTGGCCACCCCCGACACGTCCATCGCCGACCTGATCGGCGAGGTCGACCCCATCAAAATCGCCGAAGGCCGTTACCTGAGCGACGAGCTGGCCCTGCACTACGGGTTGATCCCCCGGGTCAACCGGGGCATCTTCGCCATCAACGAACTGCCGGACCTGTCCGAGCGGATTCAGGTCGGGCTGCTCAACGTGCTCGAGGAACGTGATGTGCAGATCCGGGGCCACCGCATCCGGCTGCCGCTCGACATCACCTTGGTGGCCACGGCGAACCCCGAGGACTACACCAACCGCGGCCGCATCATCACGCCGCTCAAGGACCGCTTCGGGGCGCAGATCCGCACGCACTACCCCTACGACACCATGACCGAAGTGAAGATCATGGAGTCCGAGGCCGAGCTGCCCACGGCGGGAATCCCGGTCACCGTGCCGGCGTACCTCAAGGAGGTCGTGGCGGAGGTCAGCCAACTGGCCCGGCGCAGCTCGCACCTCAACCAACGCAGCGGTGTCTCCGTTCGCCTCTCCATCGCCAACTACGAGACCCTGGTGGCCAACTCGGTGCGCCGGGCCCTGCGCACGGGAGAGCCCGTGGCGGTGCCCCGCATCAGTGACCTGGCGTCACTGGTCCCCTCGACGCAGGGCAAGGTCGAGGTCGAGGCCATGGAGGAGGGCCGCGAGCACGAGGTGGTGGCCCAACTCGTGGCGGCCGCCACCCTGGCCGTGTTCCGACGCCGCGTCACGCTGGACGACCCCGCGACCATCGTTGCCGCATTCACCGAACAGGTGGTGGTGCACGCCGGCGACGACCTGCCGTCGGCGGCCTACCTGGCCGTGCTGGCCGACATCCCCGAGCTCGAGCCGCCGACCCGCGCCCTGGCCGGACCGGACGCCGCCGAGTCGCCGGCCCTCATGGCGAGCGCGCTGGAGTTCCTCCTCGAAGGGCTCCACCTGACCAAGCGGTTGAACAAGGACTCCTCGGGCGCCCGCGCCCTGTACCGGGGGCGAAAGTAGGCCTGTCGTGACGGCACGCTACGACTACTCGGGGTGGGACGGCACCCAAGAGTTCACCGACCTCGATGTCGACGACCTTCTGGCCGGACTGACCGACGACCTTCTGGCCGGCGGCGACCTCGACGACGCGTTGCGACGCATGCTGCGGTCGGGGATGCGCACGGCGGACGGGGAGCAGATTCCCGGTCTGCGTGACCTGCTCGAGCAGTTGCGACGACGGCGGGCCGAGCTTCTGGCCGAAGGTGATCCGGACGGGCGCATGGCCGAGATCGCGGCGCAGCTCGACGAGATCGAAGCCGAAGAGCGTGCCGCCATTGACGAGTTGGTCGAGGACGCGGCGTCCTCGGGCGACGAGCGCCGGTCCGAGGTCACCAACGACGTGGCCACCGAGCGGCGGATGGCTCTGGATCTGCAGCCGGGTGATCCGGCGGGCCGGATCCAATCCCTGCAGAACTACGACTTCGTCTCCTCCGAGGCGCGCCAGCAGTTCGAGGATCTGGTCGAGGAGTTGCGCCGCGAGATGGCGGACACCTTCTTCCAGGGGGCCTCGGAGTCGCTGTCGTCGATGAGCCCCGAGCAGATGGCCCGGATGCGCGACGCCTACGACGCGCTGAACCAGATGCTCGAGCAACGCGAGCGGGGTGACGACCTCGATCCCAGCTTCGAGCAGTTCATGGAGCAGTACGGGGACATGTTCCCGGGCAACCCGTCCACGCTCGACGAGCTGCTGGAGCAGTTGGCCGAGCGGATGGCAGCGGCGCAAGCCGTATGGAACTCGCTCTCCCCCGAGCAGCAGGCCCAACTGCGCAGCCTGATGGAGGCGGTGCTGGAGGACATGGACCTGCGCTGGCAGGTGGAGCGACTGGCCCAGAACCTCCAGCGCGCCGTGCCCGACGCCGGGTGGCAGCGGTCGTACAACTTCGAGGGCGAGGGACCGATGAGCCTGTCCCGGGCCACCGACCTGGCCTCCCAACTGGGGCAGCTCGACAGCATGGAGGACCTGCTGCAGTCGGCCTCTTCCCCGGCCGCGCTGAGCGAGATCGACCTCGACCAGGTGCGGAACCACATGGGGGAGGACGCCGCACGTGCTCTGGACCGGCTGGCCAAGCTGTCCAAGTCACTGGCCGACGAGGGCTACATCTCCCAGCAGGGAGGCCGGACGGAGCTGACCCCGCGCGGAGCGAGACGCCTGGGACAGAAGGCGCTGAGTGACCTGTTCGGCCAGATCAACAAGGACCGCATCGGCGATCACAGTGCGGTGTCGACCGGATCGGGGCACGACCGCGAAGAGACCACCAAGGCGTACGAGTACGGCGACCCGCTCAACCTCCATCTCTCGACCACCGTCCACAACGCCGTGCGCCGCGGCGGGTCGGGCGTGCCGGTGCGGCTCACCCCCGAGGATTTCGAGGTGGTCGAGACCGAGGCGCTGTCGCGCTCGGCCACCGTGCTCCTCGTCGACCTGTCGATGTCCATGCCCATGCGGGACAACTTCGTCCCGGCGAAGAAGATGGCCATGGCGCTCCAGACCCTCATCAGCAGCAAGTTCCCCCGCGACTTCCTGGGCATCGTCGGCTTCTCCGAAGTGGCCCGGGAGATCCGTCCCGACGAGCTGCCCACGGCCATGTGGGACTACGTCTACGGGACCAACCTCCAGCACGCCCTGGCCCTCGGGCGGCGCATGCTGGCGCACCAGCACGGGACCAAGCAGATCATTGTGGTGACCGACGGGGAGCCGACCGCGCACATCGACGACGCCGGCGAGGTCTGGTTCAACTACCCCCCGATTCCCGAGACCCTGCAGCGCACCATGGCCGAGGTCATCCGCTGCACCCGGGCCAACATCGTCATCAACTGCTTCGCCCTCGACCTGCAGCGCACCCACTACCCGTTCGTCGAGCAGATCGCCCGGGTCAACGGGGGCCGCACCTTCTACACCACCCCTGACGCGCTGGGTGGCTACGTGCTGGTGGACTTCCTCGCGCACCGCCGGATTCTCCGCCCAGCCGGCTGACGCCGCGGCGCGTGCGCGGGCCCTTCGCGGACCCGACGTCTGGCTACCTCGAGCCGCTCGTCGCTCTCGCTCTCGCTCTCGCTCTCGCTCGAGTTGCGGGCGCCGGCTGGCTGGCGCCGGGAGGCTCCGCCCTGTCGTTTGGCTCCGCGCTGTCGTTTGGCTCCGCGCTGTCGTTTGGCTCGCGCTGTCGTTTGGCTCGCACTGTCAGTGAACCCCCCGGGTGTTCTTTTTGCACTGGTACCAAATGTCGTACCAGTCGAATTGGAATCAGCCGGACTCCGAGCCCCTCCCGGCCGTACGCCGAGCACTCTCCGGACGGTCGCGCTCCCCGTGCGAGCCTTTCCCGGGCGGCCCCGTACTCACGTCAGGCACGAACCTTTCGTATTTGCTCTTGCGTTCCGTGACCAGGTGGTGAAAGATGACATCGTTGTAACTACACGAATGCCACCTAAGTGGCGAGGGAGGCGAACTCGTGGACATTGTGACCACGCTCTATGGTCGCCAGGAACGCAGCTGGCAGATTCAAGCGA
>Ga0182030_10001750_pt1 | contig 45260 bp, 45 predicted proteins | sample 812S3MmetaG_FD_121299 | JGI IMG/M metagenome (GOLD analysis project Ga0182030, IMG submission 121299) | Permafrost microbial communities from Stordalen Mire, Sweden - 812S3M metaG (Illumina Assembly) | ecosystem: Environmental > Terrestrial > Soil > Wetlands > Permafrost | place: Sweden...
GCGTCGATTATCCCGCCGGCGAGCGCCTCGGGTGCGGCGTAACGGTGAGCGGTCAGTGCGGCGTGCGCGGCGGTGGCGCGAGGCAGTCGGTTGGCCAGGATCGACCACATGCCCTCGTTGAGGGCGAGGCCGATCTCGACCTCGTTGACGCACCAGTAGCCTCGGTCCTCGCGCATCACGCGGTAATCGAAGGCGCAGGCCAACAGCGCCCCGCCCGCGAACGCGTGGCCGTTTATCGCGCCGACCGTGTACACCGGAAAGACCAGCAGGCGCCCGATCGTACGCTGCAGCTCTCGAAAGGTGGATTCGTACTCGTCGCTGAAGGGCTCGAACCGCGCGAGGTCCAGGCCGTTGCAGAAGAACTTGCCCTCGCCCGTCAGCACGATCGAGAGGGGCCCCTCGATCGTCTCGAGCTCGTCGAGGACCTCGTTGAGCCGGGTCAGGGAATCGTGGTTTATCCGGTTCTCGCCCTCGTTCCAGGTCACCAGGGCGACGTCATCGTGTCTGGTCAGCGTGATGCCCACTACGCGAGCATACGACCGGACAAACCAAGGGGTAAGTTGGCGTCTGTGAACGAGAACGATTCCTCCATCAGCGAACCGGACGTCACCGCGGAAAACCCGGTCTCCGAGCACTGGGTGTGGACCGGGCACCACCGTCCGGCGTCGCCTCGCGTCCTGGTCGAGCACATGACGAACAACTGGAAGAGCGGCGATCCCGTCATCGAGGTCCACGAGGGCGCGGCGAACGCTGCGGCGCGGCGCAAAAAACTGGGTGAGCACTTCGCGGGCCGGACCCTCGTCGTCCCCACGGGCACCTACAAGGTGCGGGCCAACGACACCGACTACCGATTCCGAGCCGGCACCGACTTCTTCTACCTCACGGCTTGCCTCGAACCCGACGCGGTCCTTATCATCGCCCCGAGCGCCAGCGGCCCTCGTTCGACGCTCTACTTCCCCCCGCGCCGCGACCACCAGACCCACGAGTTCTTCACCGACGCCCGCTACGGCGAACTTTGGGTGGGACCACGCCGGGGGGTCATCGAGGCGGCCGGTTACTACGACATCGAGACGGCGCCGCTCGAGCACTTGGAGAAGGACCTGGCGTCGCTTCGCTCGACGGAGATCGTCACGTTGCGCGGCTTCGACGCGAGCGTGGACGCTCTCATCGATCCGAGCGACGCCGACGCCGAGCTGGCGACGGTCCTGAGCGAACAGCGCCTGATAAAGGACGACTTCGAGGTGGCCCAACTGCAGCTGGCCATCGACTACACGATCAAGGGCTTCGAAGACGTCGTGCGGGCCCTGCCGACCGCGGAGGGCCGCGGCGAGCGCGTCGTCGAAGGTGTCTTCAACCTGCGCGCCCGCGTGGAGGGCAACGACATCGGCTACGACACGATCGCCGCCAGCGGGGCCCACGCCACGATCCTTCACTGGACGCGCAACGACGGCGCGGTACGCCGCGGCGACCTGTTGCTCCTCGACGCCGGGGTCGAGTGCCACAACCTCTACACGGCCGACGTGACGCGCACCATGCCTATTGATGGCACGTTCTCGCCCGCGCAGCGCACGGTCTACGAGTTGGTGCTCGCCGCCCAGGAGGCCGGTATCGCGGCGGTCAGGCCCGGCGCCTCCTTCATGGCTCCGCACGACGCGGCCATGCAGATCCTCGCCGAGGGACTCCACTCACTCGGGATCCTGCAGGAGGAGCCCGAGTTGGCGCTACGCCGAGACCGCCAACTCCACCGGCGCTACACGTTGCACGGCACGAGCCACATGCTGGGCATCGACGTACACGACTGCGCCAACGCCCGGGACGAGATCTTCCGCGGCAACCTCGAAGTGGGCTACGTGCTCACGGTCGAGCCGGGCCTCTACTTCCAGAAGAAGGACCTGACCGTGCCCGAGGAGTTCCGGGGCATCGGCGTGCGCATCGAGGACGACATCCTGGTGACGGCCAACGGCTCGCGCAATCTCTCGAGCGGGCTGCCGCGCCAGGTCGAGGAAATCGAAGCGTGGATGGCCGCACTCTGGTCGCAGGGCTCGGCCGTCCTCGGCCTCTGAACTCAGACAAGGATTCGAAACGGCAGGTTCCGCGGACCTCGAAACTGACCGGCCGCCCAGGTGACGGCACCCGGGTCGGCCAATTCGAAGCGCGGATAGCGCTTGATGAACTCCTGAATCGCGACGCGCATCTCCAGACGAGCGAGGTTGGACCCCAGGCAGCGGTGAATTCCGAGCCCGAAGGCCAAGTGGCGATTCTCCATCCGGTCGATGATGAACTTGTCGGCATTCTCAAAAGCCTCCGGATCACGATTGGCCGCGGGGAAGCCGAGCAGGATCCAGTCGTACTCCTTCATCGGACAACCCAGATACTCCATGTCCTGCTTCACCAGTCGCGCCATCGTGACCGGAGCGTAGAAGCGAAGGAACTCCTCGATCGCGATCGGCAGGAGTTCGGGTTCGTTCACGAGTCGCGCCAGGTCGTCGGGGTTGGTCGCCAGGTGCAGCAACGACGCGCTCAACGCCGACCAGGTGGTGTCGATGCCCGCAATGAGCAGCAGGATCATCGTGCCAAAGACGTGCTCCATGGATAGTTTCTCGCCACCCAGCTCCACGTTCAAGAGGTAGCTCGTGAGGTCGTCTCGAGGGTTGGCCTGGTGATCCTCGATCTGGGCGGTGAAGTACTCGATAATGGGCTCGAAGGCCAGCTCTCGCTCGTCGACGGGAAGTCGACCGTTTCGGCGACCATGTGGATGACCTCGCGGAACACTTCTTCATCATCCTCGGGGAAGCCGAGCAACTGACAGATCACCGCCGGCGGAATGTTCTGGGCGTAGTCGGAGCTCCCGTTGACGAGCGGGGCGTCGCCGAGGCGATCCAGCAACTTCACACAGAGCGCGCGGATCTGGGGTTCGAGCACGTTGACCGCCGCGGGCGAGAAGGCCGGCAGGATGAGTCGACGTGCGACCTTATGGAATGGCGGATCCGACGTAATGGGCGGCGCGACGCCGATGGGCGCCGGCAGCGCCTCTTCGCCGGGGCGGCCGTTGTTGACGATCACGGCGCGGCTGGTGAAGTGCTCGGTGTCGTTGGCGATCGCGGCGACACCTTCGTGCGTGGACGGGAACCAACCGCCCCCGTAACGATTGGTGTGCGCCACCGGGCAGCGACCGCGCAGGTCCTCCCAGATGGGATAGGGGTCGTTGACCCACTGGGGGTCGGTGTGATCCCAGTCGGTCGCGAAGTCGTCGACGGGCGGCTTGACGGTCATCGTCACTCCTCTATGGAAATGGCGTGCTCGGGGCAGTTCGCTTGCGCCAGTCGCGCCAGGTGAAGCGTCCCATCGTTCAGCGTGCCATCGCCACGCACCACGCCGCTGCCCAACTCGTCGAACTCGAAGAGGTCGGGAGCGAGCGAGAAGCAACGCCCGTGTCCCTGGCAGCGTTCGGCGTCGATTGAAACCCTCACGATCCCCCTTTTCGCGGTATTGCCAGTGACCCTACTACCGGGTAAGGCGAGTGTGACACTCGATTTGGACCGCAGTACCCGACGTCGACTACCCGGCCTCGATCTCTTCGCGGCTGATGCCCAAGAAATAGAGCACGGCGTCGAGATAGGGAACCGAGAGCACGACGTTGGCGTGCTCCTGAACGGCCGGCTTGGCGTTGAAGGCAATGCCGAGTCCCGCGATCGAGAGCATGTCGATGTCGTTGGCTCCGTCACCCACGGCCACCGTCTGCTCCAACGGCACACCGACCTCCTGGGCGAATCGCTCCAGCGCGCGGGCCTTGCCGGCTCGATCGACGACCGGCGCCGCGAGGCGACCTGTGAGCTTCGCGTCCACTATCTCGAGGCGATTGGCCTCGAGATAGTGGACGTCCAATTCGGCCATCAGTGGTGCGAGGACCTCGAGAAAGCCTCCCGACACCACGGCCGCCACGTAACCGAGCCGCTGCAGCGTGCGCAGCAACGTCCGCGCGCCCGGCGTCAGCCGCAATTTGGCGCGCACGTCGTCGAGCACGGTCGCCGGCATTCCCGCCAACAGCGCCACCCGGCGCCGCAGTGACTCGGCGAAGTCGATCTCGCCAGCCATCGCGGCTTCGGTGATGGCGGAAACCTCCGGCGCGCAGCCGCAGGCGTCTGCGAGCAGGTCAATGACCTCGTCTTGGAGGAGCGTCGAATCGGCGTCCATCACGACGAGGTGCTTCGCGCGGCGATGAAGGCCCGCCCGCTGGACGGCGAGGTCGAGCCCGCACTCCTTGGCGACCCTCGTGAGGTCCTCGCGCAAGGCCGTGTGATCCGATCCGCGCACGACGAGTTCGTAGCAGTCCACGGGGTAGCTCGCGAGATGCACGATCCGCTCGCAGGTGGCCTCACTCGAGGCGATGGCCCGAAACGTCCGCTCGAGCTGCTCGGCGCTTATGGTCGGGGCGAGCAACGTCACGAGCAGTCGGCGACCGTCGCCCGCGTCCACCGGCGACACCACTTCGACCGTCGCGGTGATCCCTCGGGCCTCGATGTCACGCTGCGCCAGAGCCGCTCGGAGCACCTCGCTCGAGACGTCGGCGTCGAGCGTCAACTCCGCGCACAGCACCAAGGTGCCGCGAATCGTGATCTGGGCGACGTCGGTCAATTGTCCGCCGATCGCGCCGAGCGTGCTGAGCGCGGCGAAGAGCTCCGCGCCCACTCCCACGCGGTCTGGCCCGCTCACCGTGACGAGATAGTTGGCCTTGTCCATGTTGAAAGCGTACGGCCTGCTCGGACCACGTCTACGAACGCTCCTCACCCGCGCGGATCTCGCGCACGTGAGCAACGTTCACGTCGGTTCGCTTGTCGAAGGCCCACAACTTGGGAAGCGCCGCCGCCACGGCGCCCACCGAGCCAGTGCACACGAGGCCCCCGAAGGTCAGCGAGAATCGAAGCGACGTCCACGCCGCCATCACGCCGGCGCGGAACTGACCGGCCGTGGGGCCGAGCGAGTAGGAGATCAGCTCGATTCCCGCCATTCGTCCTCGCACGTCGGGAGGAATCGACTCGTTCCACATGGTGTTGCGGAAGATGCCGCTGATGGCGTCGGCGCCCCCGGCGATACCCAGGCCCCCGAAGACCCACCAGAGCGAACCCGAATACCCGAAGAGCGCGATGCCCAGGCCCCACAGGCACGCCGCCGCCACGATGGCCCGGCCGTAGTAGTTGACGACCCTGGTCCACGACGAGGTGAGCGTCGCCACCAGCGCCCCGGCCGGAAGCCCGCACTCGAGCAAGGCCAGCGCGTAGGTGACGTGGAAACGCTCGGCGACAAAGGGCAGCATGACCACAGGAAAGGCGAGCACCATCGCCAACAGGTCGATCACGTAGGTGCCGAGCAGGTCGGGCCGCTTCATGGCGTAGCGAAGTCCGAACTTGAGCGCAGCGATGTCGCCGACCTCGGTCTGTTCCTTCGCGGCCACGGAACGCAGCGAGAAGAGCAGCGCGAGAGAGATACTGAAGGTCACCAGGTTGGCGAAGTACACGTAGGACGGCCCGATCGTGACGGCCATCAATCCTCCGATGGCGGGACCGATAATGGAAGCGGTGGTGTAACGCACGTTGGCCAGCGTCGACGCGGATCGCTGAAGGTCGTAGGGCACGTACATCTGATTGAGTGCGGTGATGCTCGGACCCTGGAGGCTGCCCGCGCCCGCCGCCACGAAGGCGTCGGCGTACAGGATCCAGACCTCGGGATGAGCCAGCAGCGCGTTGACGAAGAGCACCACCGTCGACACCATGAGGACCTGCTCCATGGTGATGATCAGGCGCCGGCGGTTGAGGCGATCGGCCAGCACTCCGCCGTAGAGGCCGCAGGCCACCAAGGGCAACAACTCGAAGAGCCCGAGCAACCCCACGTCGAGCGGGGAGTGGGTCAGGTTCTTCAACTGGAACGGCACGGTGACGTACGTCGCTTGGCTTCCCAGCGCCGTGATGAACCCCGCGATGTACAGACGCCGATACTGCTTCGAGACCCGCAGCGGCGTGAGATCGACGCCGATTCTTGGCGCCACTACTGCGCGGCCCCGGACTGCCAACCGCCGTCGACACCGTAGTGACGCAAGACCTTCGCGGGCACTCCACCGAGCACCACGTGATCGGGAAACTCCCCGCGCACGACGGCGCCGGCGGCCACCGTCGTATTGCGACCCAACACCGTTCCCGGAAGGATCACCACGTTGGCCCCCAGCCAGCTGCCCGAGCCGATCCTCACGGCCGCTTCGACGGGGTGCTGCCAGCCAACCGGTTCGTCGAGCTTCTCGTAGGTGTGGTTCTGGTCGGTGATGTAGACGTACGGACCGGTTTGGATCTCGTCACCCAGCTCGATGGACCAGTGCCCGATGATGTGCGACCCGCGACCGATCACGCACCTCTTGCCGATCGACACCACCGGCGCGCTCAGCATCTCTTGCTCCGCGCTGATGCCCGCCGTAAGACAGACGTTGGGACCTATGAGTGTCCCGTCGCCGATGGAGAGGTAGCGCTCGTTGTACACGACACCCTGCGGAGCCATGAGGGCCGCGCCCGCACCGAAGTAAAAGAAGTCCCTGGCGTAGGGATCGTCAGGACCGACCGTGGCCACCTCGTTGAGATAACGACGGGTCGAACGAACCAGCGACCCGAGAAAGTGGCGAAACCTGAGACGATGATCCACGTCGTCACGCTAGGCCACCGGCCACCTCGTCGCTCAATGCGTCAGGTGGGACTCACCATGGGTAAGCAACCCGCAGGACTCAATCCAGCGAGATTGGCACGTCCACGTCGATCTCACTCGAGACGCCCACGACGTCGGGCAAGAGGTCGTCCGCAATTCGCGCACGTACGCGCCCATCGATCTCGGCCATCATCTGCGGGTTCTCGCGCAGGAAGGTCTTGACGTTCTCGCGACCCTGGCCCATCTGCTCACCTTCGTAGGTGAACCACGCTCCGGCCTTCTTCACGAAACCCAACTCGACGGCGACGTCCAGGACTGAACCTTCACGACTGATGCCCTGGCCGTACATGATGTCGAACTCGGCCTGCTTGAACGGGGACGCGCACTTGTTTTTCACGACCTTGACGCGCGTGCGGTTGCCCACGATCTCCGTGCCGTCCTTGATGGACTCGATACGGCGAATGTCCAGTCGCACCGAGGCGTAGAACTTGAGCGCCCGGCCTCCCGGCGTCACTTCCGGAGAGCCGTAGATCACACCGATCTTCTCGCGCAACTGGTTGATGAAGACGGCCAGGGTGTTCGACTTCGAGAGTCCTCCGGTCAACTTCCTCAGTGCCTGACCCATCAAGCGAGCCTGCAGACCGACGTGGGTGTCACCCATGTCTCCCTCAATTTCAGCCCTCGGCGTCAACGCCGCGACCGAGTCAATGATGACGACGTCCAGAGCGCCTGAGCGAATCAGCATGTCCGTGATCTCCAGGGCCTGCTCCCCGGTATCGGGCTGGCTGATGAGCAGGTCATCCACGTTCACGCCGATGGCACGCGCGTACACCGGATCCATCGCGTGTTCGGCGTCGATGTAGGCGCAAACACCGCCGTTACGCTGCGCTTCGGCGACGACGTGCATCGCCAGAGTCGACTTGCCGGACGACTCGGGACCGTACAGCTCGACGATACGACCACGGGGCAGACCACCGATACCGAGGGCGAGATCGAGGGAGAGCGCGCCGGTGGGGATCGACTCGATGTTCATGTGCAGGTTCTCGCCCATGCGCATGATCGAACCCTTGCCGAACTGCTTTTCGATCTGGCCGAGTGCCGCCTCGAGGGCCTTGGCGCGGTCGTCGGTTGCCATTGCTGTCTCCTTGTTCGTAGTCACCCGAGCACACTATGTACCCGCAGTGACATCGGTCGGGTTCCGCCCGCTTTTACGGTACTACGAACAAGTGTTCGTAACAAGCATTTCCCGACCGCTTTCACATTGGGCCTTCTCTTGGCAATTTACAGGGATTCTCGCCGAAAAGTACGGTCTCAATCGACCAGAGCCTGGTACACCAGCCGATGAAGTTCGCGACGGATCGGATACGTGCCACTCGGCAGCACCTGGGTGAAGAAACTCACCGCGAGGTCCTCGACGGGATCGACCCAGAAGGCCGTCGATGCGGCGCCTCCCCAGGCGAAGGCGCCCTCTGAAATCACGTTCTTGTTCTTCGCCTGGTCGATGATGACGGAGAAACCGAGACCGAAGCCGACACCGGCGAAACCGGTCTCGGCGTAGGTGTCGACGGCGAATTCTTGAAGATCGACACCGCCCGGCAAATGGTTAAGCGTCATCAGATCCAACGTGCGTCGCGACAGGAGACGCACGCCGTCCAACTCGCCGCCGCGCAGCAGCATCTTCGTGAACCGCTCGTAATCATGCGCCGTCGAACCGAGACCGCCGCCACCAGACAGAAGCTTGGGTTTTCGCGTGGCGTGCTCGGCCACCTCCGGCCACGCGAACGTTTCGCCCATGAAGTGCGCGTACAGCATGGCCAGACGATTGACCTTTTGGGGCGGGCACCAAAAGTCGGTATCGAACATGCCCAACGGTTCAAGGACGCGCTCCTTGAGAAAGACGTCGAGCGGTTGACCGCTCCATATCTCGATAAGCCGCCCGAGCACGTCGGTGGCGACCGAATAGTTGAAGTGCGTGCCCGGCTGGAACAACAACGGGGTCTCACACCAGTCGTGTACCGCACCGGCGAGGTCGACCTCCTTGTGCTTACCGAATTCATAGCCCTTGTTGCGATACATCTCGTCCACCGGCGTCGATCGCTGAAATTCGTACGTGAGGCCACTCGTGTGCGTCATCAAGTGGTGCACGAGGACAGGTCCGTTGGCGGGCACGGTTTCGGGGGCCTGCGCGGTGCCGCCCACGAAGACGCGAGGTTCACGAAGCTCTTCAATCCAGCGGCACACGTCGTCGTTGAGGTCGAAGAGGCCCTCCTCGAAGAGCATCATGGCCCCGATCGACACGATGGGCTTGGTCATCGAATAGATCCGCCAGATCGTGTCGTCGGTCACCTCGAGGCCCTTTTCCCGATCACGGTGCCCGGACCCACCGACCCAGACCAGTTCGCCACCCCGCGACACCGTTGCCTGCCAGCCCGGCAACTTTCCGTCAGTCACGTAGCCTTCGAAGTGCGACTGAATCCTCTCGAGGCGCACGGGGTCGAGCCCCATCGACGAGGGTTCGACGCGAATCTCCAAAGACGAAATGGGAACCTCCGTTAGTCCTACGAGAACGTTACGCGCGGACGCTTCATTGGCGTGCGTCCATCGCCCGACGAAGCGCGTCGAGTGCGCTAATGGCGCTGTAGGAGCGCACGCGCGGGCGATCACCAGGCAGATGAAGCTCAACGTGCTGCGCGTGCGCATCCAAGGCAATCCCGATGAACACCGTGCCGGCCGGCTGGCCGTCCTGCTCCTCGGGCCCCGCGACACCGGTGACACTAAGCCCGATGTCGGACTTAAGCAGGGTGCGCACGCCGAGGGCCATCGCCTCGGCGGCGGCAGCGCTGACGACCGGACCACGGGCAACGCCCAAGAGATCGAACTTCACGTCCGAGGCGTAGCTCACCACGCCCCCGCGAAACCACGTCGACGCACCGGCGATGTTCACGAGCCGGCTCGCGATAAGCCCGCCGGTGACTGACTCGGCCACGCTCAACGTCGCGCCTCTCGCCACCAGCCGATGCGCGACCACGTCTTCCATGGTTTCGTCATCGGTGCCAAAGATGATGTCACCGAAGCGCACGTTGATGCGCTCACGCACACGACGTTCTTCGTCATCCAAGAGCGCCCGCGCCTGTTCCTGGTCGTCTCCTTGGGCGGTCAGGCGAACCTTGATGCCTTCAATACCCGACGCGAGGAAGGCAATCGTGACCTTGCCTTCGCGCGCGAGAGCGTCGAAGCGATCAGCGACCGATTCCGCGAGCGCCGACTCACTCGCGCCCCACGTGCGAAGGAGTCGGCTCATGATTACCGACGTGGTTCCCGAGGCCCGCACACGAGACAGCAGGTCGGGCAGGATCGCCCGCTCGAACATTTCGGCCATCTCGTAGGGCACCCCGGGAACCGCGTAGACGACCTTGAGACCCACGGGACAGATGAGGCCGGGAGCGGTCCCTCGAGTCTGCTTGATGATCGTCGCACCCATCGGGACGTCGGCCTGCAGGAGATTGTTGTCGGGCATCTCGCGCCCTCGAGTGTTGAACATCGTGCGAATCGTCTCGACGATCCGTTCATCGCGCACCAGCGCCACGTTCATCACCTCGGCCAAGGCAGCGCGCGTGATGTCATCCTGTGTGGGACCGAGCCCACCACACACGATCACCGCGTCGCTTCGCGCGAGGGCGGTCCGGAACGCCAGGACGATCCGCTCGTGGTTGTCGCCCACGTGCTGATGGAAATGCGACGCGATGCCATTGGCCGCCAGGTGCTCGCCGAGCCACTGCGAGTTGGTGTCGGGGATCTGACCCAGCAGCAATTCCGAGCCGACCGCAACGATCTCAACGCGCACCGAGGATGGCCTTTCTCCCGTCGACGTAATACTTCCAACCGGTATAGAGCGTCATGACGACCGCAATCCAGATGGTCGTCACGCCGAGCCACGTATGGTGAGCGCAAATTGGGAGCACGCAGAACGCGATCGCCCAATCCTGGGTGAAGGTCTTCCACTTGGCGAGCTTGCTCGCGGGAATCGAGATTCCCCTCCTCGCGGCCTTTGCTCGAAAGACGCTCATCCAAATCTCGCGCAGCGTGATCAACACTGCCGGGATTATGAAGCTCTTGAGGCCGTGGGGCCGCGAGATTATGAGTGCGTACAACGCGCCCAACACGATTATTTTGTCGGCCAGCGGGTCGAGGAACGCGCCCGAGCGCGTTGTGCCGTGACGGCGTGCCACGATGCCGTCAAAGTAGTCCGACGCGGCCGCCGACATTCCCACGACCGACGTCCACCACGAGATCCGGTCCACCACGATGAGGTAGACAAACACCGGCGCGATGACGATGCGAAAGGCCGTCATCATGTTGGCGGGAGTGAGCAGGGCGGATTCACCGTACGTGCGGTCATTCGTCGTCATGCCAACACCGCCTCCAGGTCCGTTCCGTGGCTCGCCACGATTTCGACGTCAAACAACTCTCCCACCGCCAGCGTCGGATCGATCATCACGATGCCGTCTATCTCTGGGCACTCTCGAACACTACGGCCGACACCGGGTGTGTCGACCAGGATGCGCTGGCGCGTGCCCACGAGGGCGTCACGACGTCGCGCGGTGATCGCGTCCTGCAGTTCACTTACTTCACGAAGCCGTTCAAGGGCGAGTTCCTTCGGCACTTGCTCGCCGAGACCGCTGGCCAGCGTTCCGTCCTCCGACGAAAACGTGAAGAAGCCGGCCCAGTCCAGCTGCGCCGACTCGATGAAGTCGAGCAACTCACGCTGGTCATCCTCCGTCTCTCCCGGATAGCCCAGAATGAACGACGAGCGAAAGGTCGCGTCGGGGTCGGCGGCGCGAATCACCGCGATCCGCTCCAGGAAGCGCTCGCCGTTGCCCCAACGTCGCATGGCGCGCAGCATCCGGCGCGAGGCGTGCTGCAGGGAGAGGTCGAAATAGGGAACGCCAGTGGCGAGAATCGTTTCGATGAGCCCGTTGGTCAGCCCCGAGGGGTAGAGGTAAAGCAGACGGACGCGCTCGACTTCGTTGCTCAAGGTCCTGGTCAACTCGATGAGCGGCTGGGTGCCGCCCTCATCGAGCACTTCAACGGCCTCGCCGCGACCGGCCCGTCGTCGATCGTGGCCCCAGCTCGCGAGGTCCTGGGCGATCAGCACGAGTTCACGGACCCCGCCCTCTTTGAGTGCGCGAGCCTCGATGAGTATCTCCTCGACGCTTCGCGACCGCTGGTCACCACGGAAGCTCGGGATCGCGCAGAAGCCGCAGCGTCGATCACATCCTTCGGCGATCTTCACGTACGCCCACGGCGTTGACGTGGCGGGCCGCGGAAGGTTCAAGAGATCGAAGGCGGGAGTTGGTCGTCGGCGTAACGCAACGGGGGACGGAGCCAGAGCCGTGAGACTCTCACCGAATCCGGCGACCGCATCGACTTCCGGCAACGCCGCTGCCAGTTCGTCGCCGTAGCGCTCGGCCATGCAGCCGGTCACCACGAGACGGGCGCCGCTCGATTTGCGGTCCGCCAACTCGAGGACGGTTTCGATGGATTCCTCGCGAGCCGCTTCGATGAAGGCGCAGGTGTTGGCGACGACGAGGTCGGCCTGCTCGGGCGATTTGGCCAGTTGGTAGCCCTGGGACGCGAGGAGTCCCGCCAACTTGTCAGAATCCACGTGATTCTTTGGGCACCCCAGTGTTTCAATCCAATACTGCAAGTGCGTCTCCTCAATGCACGGCAGCGCCGAGCGAACTGCGCTCGGTGTGCATGGCGGAGAGGGAGGGATTTGAACCCTCGGGCCCACTTTCGCAGGCCGCATTCTTAGCAGGAATGTGGATTAAACCGGACTCTCCCACCTCTCCAGGTAGAGCCATCCTACTGGCGAGGCGCGGTCCGCGAAAATCAACTTAAATGATCGCGAGGGCCGGCGTTACACTCTAAAAAACCACAAAGCGACCACTCCACTTCGAAGGACAACTCATGCGCACCTTTCGTCTCCTGCTGGCCGGCCTCTTCAGCGCCTCGGTGCTCACCGGCGTCGCGTTAACCCCGGGCGCGGCCGGTGCGGCCGCGTCGCCGTCGCTCGCCACATGCAAGACCACGATCAACTCCGAGGAGTACAGCAAGGGCAAACTGACGGTCGCGACCGACGATCCCGTCTACACGCCGTGGTTCGTCAACAACAAGCCCTCGAACGGCAAGGGCTTCGAATCCGCGCTGACCTACGCCATTGCCGCGACGCTGGGGATCTCCAGGAGCAATGTCGTGTGGGCGTACGAGCCCTTCGACAACAGCTACACGCCAGGACCGAAGAAGTTCGACTTTGACATCAACGAGATCTCCTACACCGCGCAACGGGCCAAGGCCGTCACGTTCTCCGAGAGCTACTACGCGGTGACCCAATCGATCGTCACGCTCAAGGGCAGCGTCGTGGCGAAGAAGCACTCCCCGGCGCAACTGAAAACGTACCTCTACGGCGACCAGATCGGCACCACGGGGCTCGCGTTCATCTACGACCACATCCATCCGACACAGCAGCCGCGGGTCTATTCCACGCTCGACGCCGCCGTGCTGGCACTGCAGACGGGTCTGATCAACGCGATCGTCGTCGATACGCCGGACGGGCAGTACATGGCGACGTCGGAGGTGGAGAACGCGAAGAAGAAGCCCGACGGTGTCCAGGTCGGTCAGTTCCCGAGCACCGGTGAGCACTACGGCCTGTTGTTGAAGAAGGGCAACCCGCTCGTGGGTTGCATCGACGTGGCCCTCAACACGCTCAGGGCGGACGGCACTCTGGCGTCGCTGACCACGAAGTGGCTGAACATCTACACCAGCGTGCCAGCCATCAAGCCGTAGACATCGTGTCGACAGGCCACGACGAGGTCTCGTCGCCGACACCGAATCTCTTCACGCCACCTCACCGGCGCCTCTTCACGGGCCGGCGCGGCCTGGCTGCGAGCACGGTGTCGAGCGTGCTGCTCGTCGCCGCATTGGTATCGGTGTTCTTCTGGGCCCCCGGTTCGGCGAGTGTGCGTTACTACTTCTTCAACGGTCACGACATGTGGCAGTCGTTCATCGGCCACCCCCAGACCGGACTCCTGTCGATCGGCAAGGGCTTCTTCACGAACATCTGGATGTGCCTCGTGTGCGAGGTGCTCATCTTGATCCTCGGGCTCTGCGTCGCGTGGATACGCGTCAGCCGATCGCCGGTCCTCTTCCCCTTCCGCGTGCTGGCTACTGGCTACACCGACGTCTTCCGGGGAATCCCGCTGCTGCTGGTGGTCTTCATGGTCGGCTTCGGGCTCCCTTCGATGCAACTGGGATTCCTGACCACGCAGTCGCCCGACGTATACGGCTGCATCGCCCTGACCATCACCTACACGGCCTACGTCGCGGAGGTATTTCGCGCGGGCATCTATTCGGTGCCCAACGGCCAGATACTCGCCGCGCGGTCGCTCGGCCTCACCCATGCCACCACCATGCGCAGGGTCACGCTTCCCCAGGCCGTGCGCACCGTCATCCCGCCCCTGCTCAACGACTTCATCTCACTGCAGAAGGACACCGCCCTCGTCTCGGTGCTCGGCGCGATCGAGGCGGCCCGTGCGGCGCAGATCTACGAATCCACGACCTTCAATGGGAGCGGCCTCGTCGTGGCTTCGCTCCTCTTCCTCGCGATCACCATCCCCCTGACCCGCTTCACCGATCGATTGCTCGACCGTGACCGAAACCGCCGACTCGCGGCACTGGCGTGACCGGCTCCGCGTCTGGCGACGTCGTCCTTGACCTTGACCACGTGGTGAAGCGCTTCGGGCACCACGAAGTCCTGAGCGGCGTGTCCTTGCAGCTGCACCGCCACGAAGTGGTCTGTCTGATCGGCGCGTCCGGTTCGGGCAAGTCAACGCTGCTGCGATGCGCCAACCTGCTCGAGACGATCGACGGCGGCGACATATCGCTCTTCGGCCAGTCGTTGCTCGACGACCACATCGATCCCGACCTGGTGCGTCGCCACATCGGCATGGTCTTCCAGTCCTTCAATCTCTTTCCCCACCTCAGCGTGCTCGACAACATCCTGCTCGGACCGGTGAGAGCCATGCGGCGAAAGCCCTCCGAGGTGCGTGACGAGGCCCTCGCACTTCTCGATCGGATCGGCCTGCGCGATCGGGCGAACGACTTCCCCGATCGCCTTTCGGGCGGACAGCAGCAGCGCGTGGCCATCGTTCGATCGCTCGCCATGCGGCCGGCCCTGCTCTTGCTCGACGAGGTAACGAGTGCGCTGGATCCGACACTGGTCGGCGAAGTCCTGGATCTCCTACGCGACTTGGCGGCCAACGGCACCACGATGCTGGTGGCGACGCACGAGATGAACTTTGCTCGTGACGTCGCGCGCCACGTCGCCTACCTCGATCACGGCGTCTTGATCGAACAGGGCACTCCCGACGAGATGTTCAACCACCCCCAACACGAGTCCACCCGCGCGTTCCTCGAAAGAGTGCGCTAGGACGCTTCGAGCGCGTGGAGCTCGGGCATCTCCAGGACCAGATCGAAGAGCTCCTGATCGCGGTCCCAGGTCAGGTGCTCGCGAACCTCGTGCAGCGCCAGCCACACGAGCACGTCCACTTCGGCGTTGGGGAAGAACTCGCCGTCGCCTGCGCTCATGAGGTAGTAGGCCACGAACTTGGGCTTGCCCCGTCGGTGCGTGTAATTCGTCGTGCCCACGAATCGGGTGACGCTGCAGCGGATCCCGATCTCCTCGAGCACCTCACGAAGCGCTCCCTGTTCGAAGGTCTCTCCTTCGTCGAGCTTTCCCTTGGGGAAGGTCCAATCACCGCGAGCTTCACGGAAGATGCACGCCACTTCGACCTGACCACTCGAGGCGTGGCGTATGACGATGCCGCCGGCGGCTCGGATGAGGTCGTCGGGGGCATCACGCGGGACAATCAATTCACCGCTCAAAAGGTGCACGTTCCTAACGCTAGAGGATGCTTAACGAGCGTCACAGTATTACCCTATGCCTTTAGTCACGATATGTCTGCACGCGTTCACCTGCGCGTCACTTTCCGTTAACCAGGAGAAAAGATGTGAGGGATGTGTGAGTCATCGTAACCGCCTTCCCGTGACGCGCCAGACGACCTCGCCGGAGCCGGTACCCGCCACGGCTCGTTCGTACACTTGACAAAATGCTCGCGCTCACACTTCCCCTCGGATGGCGGCTGGCCATTTTCTTGGTCGCGGGAGTCGCGGGTGGTATCGCCAACGGCATTGCGGGCGGGGGCACGTTCCTTACCTTCCCCACCCTGTTAGCCCTGGGCATACCGGCGCTGCAAGCCAACGTCTCGACCTCGGTGGGCGTGATACCGAGCTACGTCGGGGGAATCAGGGGATTTCGCCTCCAGCTCGGCGAGCACCGCCTGCTCATCCGCTCACTCGTTCCATCGTGCGTGCTCGGCAGCGGCGTCGGCTGCGCACTGCTGCTGCTCGGTTCGCCGTCGACGTTCCGTAGCGTCGTACCCTGGCTCATCGGCGGTGCCACCGTGCTCTTCGCCCTGGCACCGCAGATCACCAGGCGACTCGCGCACGTGGATCACACCCGTGGCGCGCGACGCTGGGCCCTCTTTGCGGGGGTGTTCCTTGCGTCGGCCTACGGCGGCTACTTCGGTGCCGGTCTCGGTATCCTGCTGCTCGCCGTCATGGCCATCGCGCTGCCTTTCGAGATCCACGAACTTCAGGGCATTAGAAGCGTGCTCTCCATGATCATCAACCTGATCGCCGCCACGATCTTCGTCATCCGCGGGCACCTCGCGCTGGACGCCGTGTACATGCTGCTGATCGGCTCGCTGATCGGCGGCTGGCTCGGTACCCACCTCATCAAGCGCCTGTCCGCCAAGGTGGTGAGGGGGCTCGTGATAGCGACCGGCGTGGTCACGACGGTCTACCTGGGTCTCGGAAAATAGTGTTGCAGATAGTTGATAATTTCACTAAGATTTGTGGAATGAAGAAGTTCTTCTCCTTCCCCAACCCCGTCAACGACGCGGCCGCGCGCACGGTCGCCCTAGGCGTCTTCGTCATGTCAGTGGCCGCGCTCGTCACCGGCGCGGCCTGGCTCTTGATCCCCATCACGTACGGCTTCATCGCCCGGGTGCTCACGGGACCGACGATGTCCCCGCTCGGGCAGTTCGCCGTTCGCGTCAGCGGGCCTCGTATCCACGCCTGGCAGAAATCCGTGCCCGGTCCGCCCAAGCGATTCGCCCAGGGCATCGGCCTGGTCTTCAGTCTCAGCGCCACGGTCGTGTGGCTAGGCGTGGGTTGGTCCAGCGCGCGTTGGATCCTGCTGCCCTTGATAGGCGGGGCGACGCTCGAAGGTTTCTTCGGTTACTGCGTCGGCTGCACGATCTTCGGGTGGCTCATTCGAGCCGGACTGATTCCCCAGTCGATCTGCGCCGAATGCGGCGACTTGTCCGCTCGTTACGCGTCAGCCGGGTACCCACCGAAGTAAGAATTGTTTAACAGTTGACCCAGAAGGCACTGGGGTCAGTTTGCCTGTATCGATTCCTTCGTAGGCTGGTGCAATGCAAGGTCGTCACTTTCGGTCCGTCTGGTCGTTGCTCGCCCTGAGCGTTGCACTCGCGGCCCTCACGTTGCCCGCGACGCCGGCAGTTGCCAGCGAGCCCCGGGTCGAGGTGGCGAGTGCCACGCCCCTACCCAACTCGGACACCGTCGTGACGACACCGATCAGGACGTCGTTCGACGTGACGCTCGCCTCGCGTGACGCCGCGGGCTTGACGTCCTTCATCGCAAGCCTTTCGAACCCGTCGTCACCCAACTATCACCACTACTTGACACCATCGGAGTTCGCCGCCAATTTCGGGGCGAGCGCGACGGCCGTGTCATCGGTGCATTCCTACTTCGCCGGTTACGGCCTGCGCGTGGGCGCGCTGAGCAAGGGCCGCATCGTGTTGCACGTGAGCGGGCTCACCTCGAACATCGCGCACGCGTTCAAGTCGCCGGTCGAGACGGTTCGCCGGCGTAACGGATCACTCGCGGCGCAGTTCGCGGCGAAGGCCACGCTGCCGGCCCCGTTGGCGCGCTACGTCGTCGGAGTCGCCGGACTGTCGTCGGTCGTACCACCGCACACGAACGCCGTCGTCGCCCACAGCACGGCTCACGCCGCGTCCGTGACGTCGTGCGCGGGCGCCGCGGATGGAGCCAGCGCCTCAAGCACGACACCGAACCTGCTGGGTGGCTACACCCTGCAGCAAGAGGCCCAGCTCTACGGGCTGTCGAACGCCTACGCCAGCGGCGACAGTGGTGCGGGTCAGACCATAGGCATCTACGAACTCGGCTTGTACGACCCCACTGACGTTGCCGTCTTCTACAGCTGTTATGGCATCACGACCGTGCCAACGACGATCAACGTCGACGGTGGCGCCATCGGTGGCTACAGCGATGAAGCCACCATGGACGTTGAGCAGACCGCCGGGCTGGCACCCGGCGCCAGCATCGAGGTCTACGCTGGCCCGAACTCCAACACGGGACCGACGGACATCTACACCCAGATGGCCGACGACGACACCGCGACGGTCATCACGACGTCGTGGGGCGACTGCGAGGTCGACCCCTCGAACGACCCCTCCTCCGAAGAGCCCATCTTCGAACAGATGGCCGCCCAGGGCCAGACGATGGTCGCGTCGGCCGGCGACGAGGGCTCCTCGGACTGCAACGGCATCACGAGCAACGCCCCAGCCGTTGACGATCCGGCCTCCCAGCCCTACGTCACCGGCGTGGGCGGATTGACGGTCTCGAATATCACCGGCCCGGTCGAATCGGTGTGGAGCGACGGCACCAGCAGCGGCGGCGGCGCCAGCGGCGGCGGCATGTCCCAGATTTGGTCGAAGCCCTCGTGGCAGGCCGGTGCGGGGATCAGTGCGTCGGACACGATGCGCATGGTGCCAGACCTGTCGGTGATCGGTGACCCCAACACCGGATTCGTCGAGTACTTCACCGGTACCTCGTCGGGCGTCTGCCATCACTCCTGCTCAGGGGGCTGGGACACGATCGGCGGCACGTCAATTGGCTCCCAGCTCATTGGTGCGCTACTCGCGGTGTCGGCGCAGTCCTGTGGCGTGAGCCGGCTGGGCTTCGTCAACCCCACGCTCTACGCGATGGCGAGCCAGGGCGTTGGCTTCACCGACGTGACGACGGGCAACAACGACCTCTACGGTGAAGGCGTCTACAGCGCCGGACCCGGCTACGACATGGCGTCCGGGCTGGGCAGTCCCGACGCCAGTTTCATCTCGGGGATCTGTCCGCCCAAGATCGACGCCACAAAAGGCTCGCTGGTTGCGTCCTCAACGTCGCCCGCCATCGGCGCGGCGCCGACGACGCTGACCTTGACGCTGGACGACGCGAACGGCAATCCGCTCGCCAACACGTTGGTCAACGTGAGCGCCACCGCGGCGAGCGGCACGATCGTGATCGACGGCGACTCGGCGAGCACGGTATCGAGCGGCGACGCCACCGACGCGGTCACGACGAACTCTTCGGGCACCGCCGCCATCACCATAAGCACGACCGACGTGGGTACCTTAGTGGTGAAGGTCAGCTACCAGTCCCAAGCGATCTACAGTTCGACGCTCAACTTCGTCGAGGGTTCCGCCAAGTCAGCGGCGACGACCCCCGGCGCACCAACGATCGCGAGGCTCACCGCGCGCGTCGGCGGTTTCACCCTCGTCGTGCGCGCACCATCGAGCAATGGCGGTAGCGCCATCACGGCGTACCAGTACTCGATCAACAACGGCGCGTCGTGGACCTCGTTCTCGAGAGCCTCCGGGTCGGCGTCGAACACCAGACTGGCCAAGGGTCGCCGCTACAGCGTCAGTGTTCGCGCGCGCAACGCGCACGGCGCGGGCCCGAAGTCTCCGCCGTCGATGGTAACGACTCTCAAATAAAACTCTTGAAACGCCGCGTAGTCCCTCTTCGAGCGACCCTTCATCCGTTGTTCCCGCTCCTAGACTTGACGGAGGTGGGGGTCCGAAAAGTTGTGGGTCTATACCCAATTGAAGGACACGTGTGAAGTTCCAACCAATACGATCAGCGGCTAACGCGCTCGTGGCGGGCACCCTGCTCACGGTGCCGCTGTCGATCGCGACGTCCACGCCGAGCACGAGCGGTCTGCCTCTGTACCAATTCGTCGATTCCGGAGCGGGGCCACTGCCCTGGAACGCCGTCTCCTTCGAGAGTTCGATCGACGGCGCGTCCATGCTGGGCGGCCCGCACGCGGCCAGCGAGAACGGCGAGAATGCCCTGGCCTTTCGAGCATCGAACGCCGACGTCGCACTGTTCGTGCAGAACGCGAGCGGAACGACCCAGTACAGCGATCTCTCGAGCGAAGTCGCCACTCCCCTCGCGGGGAGCGATCCGATCCCCTTCTTCGACCCCACCGGAGCGGTTGACGTGCTGTACGTCTCGAGCAGCGGCCATCTCATCTTGCTCTCGCCCAACTACAGCGTCGCCGCGCGTCGACACGTCACGGCCCGCATCGCCGCCGCCCAGCCCTACACGAGCACCGACCTCACGACGCTCAGCGGCGTGACGACCACCAACGGACTGGCGAGCGTCAACGTAGCGGGAGAGTCGGGACTGGTCGTCGTACGAGACAGCGCCAACGACATCGAGGCGATCTCACTCGGATGGCGACTCAATCAATCGGTACCCACGATCAAGGGCTCCGCCGTCAACGTCTCAAACCTCACGAACGCGGGCGCGTTCCAGAGCGATCCCGTGACCCTTAACACCCCGTTTCCTTCCTTCGTCGCCATCGCGGCGAACGGCGCGCTCGACCTCTTCACCAACGCGGGCGCGTCGCCCGACGCCTGGAGCGTGCAGAACGTGTCCCTGGCGACCATCGCACCCGCTCTCACGGGACCCATCGCGGTCCAGACGACCAGCACGAACGTCTACATCGCCGCACTCAATACGGGCGGCGACGCCGAACTCTTCAGCGCGGCGCTCTCTACGATCAGCGCCAACATCAAGAGCGCCCGTGCGTCACCCACGACGACGACCACGCTGTCCTCCTCTCCCTGGAGCCTGCTCAACGTCACCAACGCCACAGCGAACGCCCCTCCGCTCGCTGGTCAGATCTTCCTCGACGTCACCAACTCCCAGGTCGCCATCGCCGGGCAGGCCGCCAACTGGGGCGATCTCTTCGTCATGACCAGCTCGTTCCCGGTTTCATCGTGGTCGGCGACCAACGTCTCGGTCACGGCCACCAACGCCGCGCGCACGATAGGCCCGGTCGTCGCCGGCGTGAACGAAGGGCCCGACCTCGTGCTCTTCGCGGCGGGCGTCAACTCGCCGCCGCCCGAGGGCGTGGGGGTCTACGCGATCCCCTCAAGCGACTGGAGCGCGGCCATCAGCAACGGATGGCCCATCCTCAGCGGCACCGGCGGGCTCGGCACCCAGGCGTCGCCGTGGGTCGGGTTCACGTCCGCGACGGCCGTCGCGACGTCGCCGGACTTCCTGCTGGGCCAGGCCATCTACAACTCACACAAGCGCGTCACGTGGCTCTCCTTCTGGACGGTCAGCGGGCCGCTCGCGGGCCAACCGCAGACGACCACCAACTACTACAGCCACGGCTTCGCGGCCGGAGCATGGGTCGCGACGCAGATCGACCAGTACCGCGGCCTGGGGGTCGGCCTCAAGCCGGACTGGGTGATCTTCGACCCCGAGGGCTATCCCAACAACAGTTCCAACCTCGTGGCCCCGCCCGGCGCCTCCGGCGCCACGCTGGCGCTCTACGCCACCTATTGGACCGCCATGCTCCAGGGCTGGTCCCAGGGGATCGCGTCGGTCGATCCGTCACTCAACGCCGGGCTCTACGCCAATCAGTCGGAGTACCGAAACTACAACCTGGCGGCTCAGCCCCTGCCGGTCTTCGAGGCCGTGGCCTTTGGCGGCAGCGGTCCCACGACGATCTCGGGCGCCAGCGGCAGCAACATCCGTGGCTACATCGCCTTCAGCGCCGTCTGCACTCCGACGAGCACCCTGGCGTCGGAGATGTCGACGTTGCTGAATCCGCCGTGGTCCGGCCAGTTCAACACCCTCCAGTTCAACGCCAGCACCTACTGTCCCCCAGCCTCCACCTAGTCTGTTGCCATGAGCGACACGCCAGAGCCCGACGATGACCAGGCGACCGACGCAGCCCAGCCCGACAACGCCAAGCCCCAGGACATCCGAGAGAGATTCAAGCAGTTCGCGCAGCCCTTCGTTGACTCACTCGACGGTCGCCTGCGCGACCAAGTCGACAAGCGGGTGGACCACCGCGTGGACGAGACGCTGTCGGCTCGACTGTCGGTGATCGAGCGCGCCATCGCCGATCTCGACCGCTCGATCAAAGAGCTGCAGGAGCGCTTGGGCTCCTAGGGCGCTCGATCGCCGGGGTTCGCGGCACCGGAGCGGCGATCGCGGTCGCGGTGGATGGCCCAGCGCACCGTCACGACACTCAGTACCACGACGGCCAGCACGAAGATCGAGAAGACGACGATGAACACGTTGTCACGCTAGGTGGTGTCACAGCCTCACGCAATAGTGTCTCCATGACCACCTTGCTTCCCGCATCTCCAATCAGTGTGGTGGACACGTTGCGAGGTGACCGGGCCGCGCGCCCACTCGCCAATACCACCAGCGCCGGCGGACTGCGCGCGCAGCTGGAGGATGGTATCTACGAGATCATGGGCAAGCGCAACTCAAGCGCCCCACTCGTCGTTCGAGCGTCGTCGTTGCGCCAAGCCTCACACACGACGGACGTGTCGCTCTCGTCGCTCGGGCGCATTCGCGGCGTACTCATCAACCAGCTTCTTCGCCTGCACTGCGTAGGAGAGAGCATCGATCACGCGTTCGACGAGGCCGTCGAGGCGTGGCGCGCGGAAGCCGGGGCCAGCGACCTCATCGGACGTCTCGAGCAGATGGATGACGACGAGCGCGCGCGCCTGGCGACCGACGTGAGCGCCCATTCCATAACGCTGACCCGGGCGTTCGGCTCGCTGGCGAGCAACTGGATGCCGCGCAGCGCCGTGCGGGCCACCCAGCGACTTGGCGCGGGCAACGTCGTGCTGCGCGACATGGTCGATCTGATGATCGGCACCAACTCCGGTGCCTGGGCTTCCGTCGTTCTCTTGGACGTGACGACCTCACCTCTTGGAGAGGGCGCCGAGCGCGCGATGCGCTACCACGCACTGGTGGAGACGCTTCGCACCTCGATCGTGCCTCTGCGCACGTCGGCGTTCTCCACGGCCACCGGAGACCTCTGGGCGTTGGACGTGGATCACGAGCTGCTCTCGCGCAGTGCAAACGAGGTACTCGAGGTCATCAACGAACTATGGATGAGCCAATGACCACCTTGCTCCACCGGCGCTACACGAACGCCCAACTAAACGACTTGATCTCGACGTCACCCCTCGAACCGGTGTCACTCACCGACGATCACCGCCTCTCGCTGGCGGCCCGCTTCCGCGCCGTCGCGGGCACCGAGCACCGACGGCTCGACGCCTGGACCGTGGAACAGGCCGGGCGGCCGTCGGCCTCCTTCAGGTGGTCCCCCTCCACGGCGAGACGCGTGATCGGCAATGCGGCCCTTCGCCGGGTCCAGCGTCAGCCGTCGACGTCAATCTGCGATGCCGTGCGTGAAGAGATTGACGACCAGCTTCTGCGCGCCGCGTCCGGGCGCGCTCGCGCCGGGTCGCTCGCCTCGTGGCTCTGCCGGCTGCGACACCCCGCCTTGGGGCTCGTCAGTGCCGAAGCGATCAACTGGACGACCCAAGTACTCGAGATAGCCCGGGGCCTCTCCAGCCCCTGGGAGGTGCCCGCGAGCGACGCGTACTACGACGTCGCGACCGCCCGCACGACGCTGCGAGGCCGACGCGAACTCGTCGTGGTGAACGACGCCACTCGAATCATCGTGCGAATGCGCGCCGGGGCGCCCGGCAAGAGTTCCGGGCCAGGGCTGCGGGCCGATTTGACCATCGACGCGCTCGCCAACCACGACGGCGTGGCGCCCTCGCGCATTATCGGACTGTGGCCCGAGGCGGGCGTGACGCTCAGCGTTGACGGCACGATGGCCGATCTGCGTGCTGGAGCGAGAGATTTGGTCCGCGCGGCCGTCGTGCAGCGACGCGCTCGCCTCGCCATCGCCGCGTAGGGACCGAAGATACGCCGTGTGCTAGTAGCGTGGTAAGGCCATGACATTACGAACTTCCCTTAGAAATATTGCAATAATCGCCCACGTCGACCACGGAAAGACCACATTGGTGGACGCGATGCTCCGCCAAACCGGCTCCTTCACCGCCCACGAGGAACTGACCGACCGGGTCATGGACTCTGGCGACCTGGAACGCGAAAAGGGCATCACGATCCTGGCGAAGAACACCGCCGTCAAATGGCACGATCTCACGATCAACATCATCGACACCCCGGGCCACGCAGACTTCGGCGGCGAAGTCGAACGCGGCCTCGCCATGGTCGACGCCGTCGTGTTGCTGGTCGACGCCGCCGAGGGCCCGCTGCCCCAGACACGATTCGTGCTGCGAAAGACCCTCGAAGCCCGCCTGCCCGTGGTGCTCGTCATCAACAAGGTGGATCGCCCCGACGCGCGAATCTCGGAAGTGGTGACCGAGGTGGAGAACCTCTTCCTCGACCTTGACGCCGACATCGAGCAGATATCCTTCCCGATCCTCTACGCGAGCGCGCGCCAGGGCTGGGCCTCACTGAGCCCCGATGACACCCAGGGCGATCTCACTCCGCTCTTTCAGACGATCGCCGACTTCGTCCCGGCGCCGGAGTACGAGGAGGGCCATGGTCTTCAAGCGCTCGTGTGCAACCTCGACGCGTCACCCTACCTCGGGCGACTGGCGCTCTGTCGGGTCATCAACGGCACGCTCGAGAGGGGCCAGCGCGTGGCCTGGTGCCGCATCGACGGCACCATTGAACACGCCAAGATCACCGAACTCTTCATCACCGAGGCGCTCGAGCGGATCCCGGCCCAGAGCGCCGGTCCGGGCGACATCGTCGCCGTCGCCGGCTTCGAGGACATCTTCATCGGCGAGACCCTGGCCGACCCCGAGAATCCGATCGCCCTCGAACCGCTGCACGTCGACGAGCCGAGCCTCTCGATGACGATCGGCATCAACACGTCGCCGCTCGCGGGAACCGAGGGCAAGCTGCTCACGGCCCGCATGGTGAAGGACCGCCTCGATCGAGAGCTCGTCGGTAACGTGTCGCTTCGCGTGCTCAACACGGAGCGGCCCGACGCCTGGGAGGTCCAGGGTCGAGGCGAACTGCAGCTGGCGATACTCATCGAAACGATGCGCCGCGAAGGTTTCGAACTTACCGTGGGCAAGCCCCAGGTGGTGACCAAGATCATCGATGGCAAGGTGCACGAACCCTTGGAGCACGTCACCATCGACGTGCACGAGGAGTTCGTCGGCGCCGTCACGACACTGCTCGCGACGCGCAAAGGCACGATGCTCGACATGGTCAACCACGGCACCGGGTGGGTGCGCCTGGAGTGGCGCATCCCAGCACGGGGACTCGTCGGCATACGCACCGAGTTCATGACCGAGACGCGCGGCGGCGGAATGATGCACTCGACGTTCGACGGCTACGCCCCCTGGTTCGGCGACATCCGCCTGCGCCAGAACGGCGTGCTCGTGGCCGACCGCCGCGGCTACACCACGGGCAATGCACTCATCGACCTCGAACAGCGTGGCGTGCTCTTTGTCGGTCCCGGCGTCGAAGTGTTCGAGGGAATGATCGTGGGCGAGAACTCCCGCGCCGAAGAGATGAACGTCAACCCGACCAAGGAAAAGAAGCTGACCAACATGCGCGCCTCGGGCAGCGACAACACCGAGCGCATCGCGCCGCCGACGATCTTCTCGCTCGAACAGGCCCTCGAGTTCATCTCGGACGACGAAGCGGCCGAAGTGACGCCGAAGTCAGTTCGCCTGCGCAAGGTCGTTCTCGAGCAGGCGTCGCGGGCGCGCGGGCGCAAAAAGATCTGAGCCCAGCCACTAAGGTCGTTCCCGGAGGGATGACAGAGCGGCCGAATGTACCGGTCTTGAAAACCGGCGTGGGCTTGCCCACCGTGGGTTCAAATCCCACTCCCTCCGCCAATGTGGTTCCCGCGTTCAGCCGATTCGATCAGTTGGCCGCGAACGGTCCGCGGCCCCGAGGCATGACCTCCTGATGGGACTCGAAGAACGAGCGCACCTTCACGGGCCGGGTCTTGAGTTCCGAGCTGAGTTGGCGGGCCTCGGCCATTGGTTCGCGCCACTTCGTCTTCAGTTCCTCGATCGAGTCCGACAGCCACTCGATCGCGCCGCCGGGCGACTCCGATGACGACACGAACACGAAGTCACGGTCGAGCAGCATGCGTTGTTTGCTCAGGTAGTCGATCGCCACGACCTCGTCATGGATCTGTCCCAGGACCCCCTGCACCGACGCCAGCACCGTCGCCACGTTGGTCGCCTTCTCGCCCAGGTAGGTGCTCGCCACCTCGCAGCAGTAGCGCGCACGCTTGGACAGGATCCTTATCTCGTGAAGCTCCAGGGTCGTCGGCGACGGTCCGTAGTAGTCGACGGCGCGGAACAGCGACGAGAGCGTGCGGTCGAGGCCCGGGTGCAGCACGACGCTCGCCGGCTCGGACGCGGCGGAGCGCAGCGGGGGCTCGATGACGGCATCACTCAGCCCTCGCACCATCTCGCGATAGCGCTTGGCCCGGATCATCGAGCGCACGTGTTTGATTTCCTTCGCCCGTCGTTGGTCGATCTCGGCGAGGACCGAGCTATCGAGGGCGTGCGACGTACCATCACTCAGCGAACTCAGCAGCTCAAAGAGGACGTCGAGGTCACGCTCGCGTCCGAGGACCTTGCCGGCCCAGCGAAGGTCCTTCTGCATCCGGCGAAGGGGCGCCTCCTTGATCGCCGGGGCGACGATCTCCAGCTCCGAGCGCAGCCGACGCGAGTGGACCCGGAGTTGGTGAACCGCTTCGGGATCGTGGCCCAGGCGCGCGTGGGGGCCAAAACGCACGAGACCGGCCACTTCCTGGGCGAGGACCAATCGCACGACCTGTTCGGTGGTCGGCGACCGGTTGTTGGCCTGCTGGGCGAAGCGCACCTTCGCCATCAGTGCGACCTCGTCGTCTCTTCACGGGTCTCGACCACGGCGCCGCCTAGCTCGAGCGAACCCGCGAGCGGATCTCTTGGATCCACTGCTGCGCGGACCTACGCGCTTGGGCCACCTCTTCGCGGCGATCGGACGCGCCGGCTCCGGTGACCGGATAGGAACCAAGGAACTTCACCCGGGCGAGGTGGGCTTGGAGGTCCGCGAGGCAGTCCGCCACGACGTCGTCGGCCACGTGCCCCTAGAACTCGATGACGAAGCAGTACTCACCGAGCCCGCGCTTGGTCGGGCGGCTCTCGAGCTTGGTGAGGTTGATGTCACGTGCGGCGAAGCGTCCCAGGATTGCGTAGAGCGAGCCCGGGTGGTCGGCGTCCTGGAAGCATACGATCGTCGTGCGGTCGTGCCCGGTTGCGGGGGCGATCGTGTCGCGTCCCACCGCCACGAAGCGCGTCTCGTTGCCGGGATGATCCTCTATGTCGCTCGCGAGCGACACCAACCCGAAGAGTTCACCGGCCGTCTTAGATGCGACCGCGGCCCAGGGCTCCGTCGACGTCGCGACGTCGCAAGCGGCCTGGGAGGTGGACGTCGTCTCTTCCGCCGTGGCGCTGAGTTGTTGCAGGTAGCCGCGGCACTGGGCCAGCGCGTGCACGTAGCTCCAAACCTTCTTCACCTGCGCGAGCTCGACGCCCGGGCGCGCCAGCAGGTGGAGGCGCACTGGTATCACGATCTCGCGCTCGATCAAGAGGTCGTGATCGAAGACGAGGCCATCGATGGTCGCCGAGACCGTGCCTTCGATGGCGTTTTCCAGGGGCACGAGGCCCAGGTCGACCGATCCGTCGGCCACCGCGCTGAGGATGTCGGCGATGGAGCGACAGGCGACGGGCTCGACGTCACTGAGCGTCGAGACGGCCTCGTGACCGAAAGAGCCCTCCGGGCCCAGGTAGCCGACGCGCGGTTTCTCCATCAATGGATTCTACTTCGCCACCCCTGAGCGCAAAGAGCCGGGCACCCTTTCGGCGCCGGGCGAGTGTCTACGATGGTATGGGGCTAAACGAAAGGTCACGCAATGGGCAACGAGATGTTCAGGTACGACGCCGCGCTCACTGACGCCGTGTTTGACTACTGCCGCGAGCGCCTGGCGATGGATCCGGTGCCGCTCGACTTCGGCAGCCTCGTCGCCATACCCGAGCACTCCCTCGACGGCCTCATCACGCCCGAGGGGAACGATCCCGCCAAGATCCTGCATTTCTTCGAAGAGCAGCTCGCCCCCTCGGTGGTCTCGATCGACTCGCCGCGGTTCCTGGCCTTCATCCCCAATGCCCCCACCAAGAACTCGCTGCTGTTCGACATGGTCGTCGCCTGCTCGGGACTCAACGGCACGAGCTGGCTGGAATCCGCCGGCGTCGTCGTCGCGGAGAATCAGGCGCTGTCGTTCCTCGCCGACCTGGCCGGGATGTCCGATGGCTCGGGCGGCGCCTTCGTGTCGGGCGGATCCATGGGCAATCTCTCAAGCCTGACCGTCGGACGCGACGTCGGGCGAGCCCGTCGACCCAACGTCGCCCCCCACGAGCTGCGCTTTGCCATCTCGGCCGATGCCCACTCGAGCATCGGCAAGGCTCTGCACGTGCTGGGTGTCGGCGCGCTGCTCGTCGAGCCCGACGACCATCGCTTCACCCGCGCGCATCTCGAAGCAGCCCTGGCCCAGGACCCGCGGCCCGAGACGATCATCGGCATCGTTGCGACCTCCGGGACCACCAACGCCGGCATCATCGACGACCTCGAAGGGCTCGGCAGCTTCGCCAGGGAGCACGAGCTCTGGTTTCACGTCGACGGCGCCTACGGTGGCGCGGCCCTCTTCTCTCCCACGCACCGTCACCTGCTCGAGGGCATCCGCCACGCCGACAGTTTCGTCGTCGACCCGCACAAGTGGCTGCTTGCACCGCTCGACTGCGCGGCGCTGATCTATCGCAACCCCACCGAGGCCCGCAAGATCCTGGCCCAGCAGGCCAGCTACCTCGACATCCTGCACAGCGAGGACGACGCGCTCTACGAATGGAACCCCTCGGACTTCGCGATCCACCTCTCGCGTCGGGCCCGCGGGCTGCCCTTCTGGTTCTCGCTCGTGACCAACGGCACCGCCGCGTACGAGAGGGCCATCCAGACCGCCATCGACCTGGCCCAGCGCGCGGTCGCCCTCATCGAGGGGATGGACCACGTCGAGATGGTGCGGCCCTCCAGCCTGTCGGTCGTGCTCTTTCGCCGCATCGGCTGGGAGCCCGAGCAGTACGTCGCGTGGAGCGAGCAGCTGCTGCGCGACCAGGTGGCCTTCGTGACGCCCACCAAGTGGGAGGGCGAGACGGTGGCGAGACTGGCCTTCCTGCACCCCGACACGCCCGAAGCGATGGTGGTGCAGATCCTCGAATCGATGCGCGACTAGCGACCCTTCAACAAGGGATCGCCGGGGGTGCGCGTCGGCTCCCCGCGTTCGCGCCGGCGGCGCCAGGCGAGGCCGCCCAGGGCCTCGAGGACCACTCGATTGGCGAGGTAGGCAGTGATCTCGGCGTGGTCGTACGGCGGCGACACCTCCACCACGTCGACGCCCGCCAGCGGCACCTCCTTGGCGATGCGCCGCACCGCGTCGAGCAGCTGGCGGCTGGTGAGTCCGCCCGGTTCGGGCGTGCCCGTGCCCGGGGCCGATCCCGGGTCCACCACGTCGATATCCACCGAGAGGAAGACGGCGTCGCAGTCGGTCATCGCGAGCGTGAGCGCTTCGTCGAGCACGGCGTCGAGCCCACGCGCCACGACCTCGGACATCTCGTAGGACCGCATACCCTGTCGGGCCATCCAGTCGAGCGTCTCGGGCTCGGGCCAGTAGCCGCGCAGCCCGATCTGCAAGAAGCGGTCGCCCCGGCACGCGCCCGATTCGATGAGGCGCCGCATCGGCGTGCCGTGCCCGTAGAGCGAGCCCATCTGCGAATTGCCGGTGTCGGCGTGGGCGTCGAAGTGCATGACCGACACCCGACCGAACCCCGCGTGGCGCGCGACGCCCGTGACGTCGGGCAGCGCGATTGTGTGGTCGCCACCGAGCACGATCGGTATCACGCCGGACGCCGCCACGGTGGCGACCAGGGCTTCGAGACGGCCCAGCGACTTCTCCGTCTCGCCCGAGGGCATCTCGACGTCACCGAGGTCGACGACCCCGAGGTCGACCAGGGGGTCCAGGCCGAGCGCCAGGCTCGGGCGCTTGCCGTCGTGAGGCAGGTAGTCGGTCAATCGGATGGCCTGGGGTCCGAAGCGACAGCCCGCGCGGTGCGACGTGCCGCCATCGAAGGGCGCGCCAATGATGACCGCCTGCGCCTTCGACCACTGCGCGACATCGTCGGGATCGGCCGCCGCGACGCCGAGGAACGTGGCGTCGGGACCGTAAAGGTTGCCAATACGCATAACTCTCCTCGTCCTGATCGAGCCCTCTGGTTCCAACCTTACGCTGGGGGCACGATGAATGTTCGCTCGGTGTCGGTCACCCGCATCATCAACGCGCCACCCGCGGCGATCTTCGAACTGCTGGCCGACCCGCGACGACACGGCGACTTCGACGGCTCCGGGACGGTGCAACGCGTCAGGCACGCCCCCCAGCGTCTCTACCTGGGAGCGACCTTCAGCATGGACATGAAGATCGGCGTCGGCTACTTCGTGCGCAACACCGTGGTCGCCTTCGAGGAGTCGCGCTGCATCGCGTGGCGCCACTTCGCCAAGTTCGTCTGGCGCTACGACCTAGAGGCGGTGCCGGGCGGCACCAGCGTGACCGAGAGTTTCGACTACGACCGGCCCTGGGCCTTCGTCATCATCGGGCTCGGCTGGCCCGAGAAGAATCGCCGAGCCATGGCCGAGACGCTCGAGCGAATCGACCAGCTCGTCACGGCGCGTTGAGGGTCACGGCGGCCCCGACGTTCAAGAGTTCGACCCAGGTCTGACCGGGCGTCAGTTCGATCGCCTTGCCCGCGGCGTTCTGGTACGTGAGGATGTCGGACTTGGACGATCCCCTCGACCACGTGCCGACAACTTCGCGTCCGTCGGTGAAAACGTCGGCGACGCCCGAGCCCTGCAGGTCCGCGTAGGACGACATCGTCCCGATGCCGTTCACGTAGTTCACGTACATGACGACGACGTTCTTTGGGGATTCGCGCACCCCCGTGCCCGTGACGTCGGCCTTGGCGAAGAGCGTTCGGTCCCACGACAGCGTCGTCGTGTCCCACGTCCAGGTCACCGGATAGATGCTTGGGAACTGGACGATGAAGTTGGTCACCTTCTTGCCCACCACCTTCTGCGTCGGCGAGCGGTAGGTGAACAGCGACGGCGGCGGGGTAGGCGTGGCACCCTGTGCCGAGCCCAGGGCGAAGAGTTGGGGGGCGATGGCAAACAGGTTGTGCGGCGGAAAGAGGCTGAGGTCGCGGAACATGGCCGTCCCGGCGCTCGACTCGTCGATGAGCTTCACCGGCGCGGTCTCGATGCTCGCGACCGCGTACGCGGCGCCGCCGGAGTACGCGAAGATGCCGCCGATCGGCCAGACGACCTGCGTGTCGGTCGGCCTCACGGAGCGTACCGGACCCACCTTGGCCGGGGCCTGAGAGTTGAAGATGGCGGCCAGACGGGTGATGCCGCCGTTGACGATCTCCTCGTACACGACGTCAGCCTGGTCCACGCCCCATTGGGGCAGGGCGTCGGGGGTGTTCTCGATCTTGACCGTGAGGGCGGACCGCGTGAAGGCCGATCCCGACGGATCAGGTAATCCCGTCAGCGGCGCGATCTTTACCGGCACCGTCGTCGTAGTGGTGGTCGTCGTGGGCGCCGCCGAAGGAGTCGAGTGTCGACGAACCAGGATTACGATCATGGCGGCCACTGCGAGCACGGCGACGACAAGTATCGTGATGAGGACTTTTCGCATGGCTCTAACTTACCCAACCGGCGTCGTTCCTCGAGACCACGCGCTACGAGTCGGCCAAAATCATGAAGATCACCGTGTGGGGAAGCTGCGTCTCCTTGCTCAGGTGCTGCGAACCCGCGACCGGTATCCAGCCGGTCGCCACGTAGAAGCCGAGCGCGCTATCTCGAGCGTTCGCCCAGAGCTGCTCGACCCCCAACGCACGCAGATCCTTCATCGCCCTCGCCAGCACCACGGAGCCGTAACCGCGGCCCTTGACGTCGGGATCGACGGCCATGTACCTGAGTTGGTAGGAGAAAAGTCCGGCGTTGACGGGCGGCTCCGAGCGAAACCACGAGGCGCTCGCCACCAACCGCCCGGCGAGGAAGCCGCCCAAGTGCAGGGCCGACACCTCGTCGTCGCGAGGATCCTGCACGGAGCTTTCGGGGTTGTCCGCGCGCAGCACCCGGCGGCGAAGCCCCTGCAACTCGCGGGCGTCGACGCGCCGAACTTCGAAGTCGGGCGAGGGGGCGTCAGGCAAGTCGCTTCGCCATCGTCGACAGTTGGATCGTCGGATCGCGTTGCATAACGATGACCTCGCCGGTCAACACGAACCCCTCCTTCTCGTAGAAAGCCCGCGCTCGCGCCATGGGTTCGGCGACGTGCAGAAAAAGAGAGTCCACCCCCTCGTCGCGAGCCCACGACTCAACCGCCTCGACGAGTTGTTGGGCGACACCCGTGCCGCGAGCCGAGGGTGAGAGGTACATGCCGTAGAGCCATCGGGTCCCCGGATGCACGTTGTTCGTGCCGCCCGAGGCGACTCCCACGACGCGACCCTCGTGCTCGGCGAGGTAGTAGTTCCACTGACGACACAACGCGCGCCAGTGCCGGTTCGACCACGCGCTGGTCTCTTCATAGCTCGATCCGTACGCCTGCGGAGAGTCCGCGAGGGCTTCGAGACGGATGGCTCGAAGCAGTGACGCGTCGCTCACGCGGCAGCGACGCACGGAGGCGACGCTGCTACTTTTCAAGATTCATTCGCGTCGAGACGTTCCTCTCACTGAGGGTACCGTGCGCGAAACTGTCTCGGACGTTGTCGTGATCGATTTCGGGACGATTCTGGGAGAGCTTCGCCTTCCCCTGAATAGAGGTGACCTCGATTTCAATCCCGACGATGGCGCTCAATTGATGGCCAATGTAGTCAGCCGGCGAGTCCTCGACTCGCCACTTCGGCGATCGGTCCGATTCGAAGTGATCGGTCAGGTCGTGGATCTGCGTCGAGGTCCACTGCTCGTCGTCGTGCACGTACAGCCGGCCCCGCACCTCGCACGCCACGTAGTTCCACGTCGGCACGACCCCGGGACTCTCCGTGCGGCTGGGGTAGAGGCTCGGCGACACGTAGGCACTCGCCGTCAGAAAGATCGCGAGGACCTCCAATCCGTCCTCGACCGCTCGCCACCAGGCGTTGGCCCTCGCCACGTGGAACCTGATCGTTCGCCGATCCTCGCTCGTCACCACCGGCACGAACACGCTCGACAGACCCTCGTCGGTGTTGATGATCAGCATCCCCGCACCGGCGTCATCCACGATCTTCCACGCCGCGGCGTCGTCTACCTTGAAATTAGGAGGTACGTACATGCATCCATTGTTTCACGATTCGCCCGACCCGAAACCGGGCAGAGCGTCGCGGCGCGGCAATCGGGCGGAATAGATCGAATAACCGTCCACCTGGCGCACCAACAGCGTCGCGATCACCACCGCGGCCACCATCGGCACGGCGAGGGAGAAGCCGCTATGGGTCAGTTCCAACACCAGCACCAGTCCGGCCAGCGGAGCCTGCATCACGGCGCCGATCATGGCGGCCGCTCCAATGAGGGCGAACGCGCCGATCGGCGTGCCGGGCCAGAAGTGCGTCCACACGACGCCCAGGAATCCACCGAGCACGGCCCCGGTGCCGAGGAACGGGGTGAAGACGCCGCCCGCCGCGCCGCTGCCCAAAGTGAGTGCCGTCACGAACGGCTTAAGGGCGAAGAGCGCGAACAACAGCCCGGCTCCGCCGAGTCCGAGGAACGCGTCGTGGGCCATGTCCTTACCGTTCCCGAAGAGCTGCGGGTACCAGATCCCCACGACGCCAATCACGAGGAAGGCGAGCGGCATCTTCCAGAAGATAGACGCGCCCGAGGCCCGATGCGCCGACACCCAACCAATGAGGCGCACGTAAAAGATCGACAAGAGCCCAATCACGACACCCGCGGGCAGCGACCAGACCATGAGCGAGCCGCTGAAGTGATAGCTGGGAATGTCCACGTAGGTCGCGGTGCTCGGCAGGTACACCCAGGCGACCATGGTCGCGATGACCGAACACGCCAGGGCGGGCAGCACCGTCGGCAGCGCGAAACTGCCCATAAGGACCTCGGCGGTGAACAGGGCCCCCCCGAGCGGGACGTTGTACACGGCCGCCAGTCCGGCCCCGCCGCCGCAGGCCACGAGCAAGCGGCGCTGCGCGGGGGTGAGTCCCATCCAGCGCGCCAGCAGGCTGCCCGACACACCGCCCATCAGTTTGGGCGCGGCTTCGCGACCCACCGACGCGCCCATCCCGATCACCACCTCTGAGATCATCGACGTCAGGAAGCTTCGGCGCACGGAGAGTTGCGCGTCACCGTTCCAGAGCGCATCGTCGATCTCCGCCTTCTCGTTCTTCAGGTATCGACGTATCAGGAACCACGTGGCGGCACCGAGGACCCCGGCGGCGGCGAGGGTAATCACCCGGTGCACGTCCGACGTCCTCGCCACGGCGGCCGAGTAGCTTCCCGTGTGGTAGCTGAAGGCGGCGCGCTCGACGAGGAAGAGAATCCACATCAAGAACGCCCCGAGAAGGCCGGTGGCGACACCGGTGAGCACGAGCGCGAACCAGAACGTGGGCGTGAGGGCCGCGTCGCCGTCGTGGGTGACGTTGGGCTGCTCCATCGCACCGCGGCCCGAGGCGATGCGCCTCCTGATGAACGGCGCCGGCACGCGCTGGCGTTCGCTCTCACCGCCTCGCTTCCGCACCATGGGCCTCTCGTTAGGTCGCAGTGCCCCAATCGTAGTCTCGAGCCTGGGCGCTTCTCCCGGGCCTGGGCCCGCGACCCCTACAAGACGAACGGCACGATCGCCTTCACGTGTTGGCGGTACTGGGGATACTGATCGGGGAAGTTCTCCATCATCAACCTCTCTTCGAGGCGCATCTTGAAGGCCAGCATCACGGCGGCGAGTACCAAGAACAGGAAGCCGTAGACCTCGTCGTACTGCAGCGACGAGCCCAGGCCCATCGTCAAGAGTCCGGTATAGATCGGATGGCGCACCACGTGGTACGGACCGCTCTGCATCAGCTCATGATCTTGCTTGAGCGTGACGACGCCGCTCCAGTTCGTGCCGATCGTGAACCTCGCCCACAGCGCGAATGCCGCACCAGCGATGACGAGCGCGAGCGCGATCGAACTCTCGACCGGCGACGGCCTCCAGATGTGGTGGTGCAGCGACGTGCCGGTCAGTGGACGCGACACCACTATCGCCAGGACCACGGCCACGATAGCCAGGCGCGCGATACCGCCTGAGCGCACCAGCGTGCGCTTCGTGCGAAACGCCAGGACGAGCCATACGACCGCCACGGCGTACCAGATCCACTGGGTCAGATCGCCAGTGACGCGCACCATTCGTTCAGTCTGCCAGTTCTCCCGGCCTTAGGGACGGGGCCACGCGGCCAGTTGGCACTGCGCGCGATGCTCGACGGCGCCCACTTCAACGCCGCAGTCGGGGCAGAAGAGATGCAGCCAGCACGGGGGATCACCGCCCGGCTCCTCCTGCGCCTTCGCGGAAGCGCCACGCGTCGCTGGCGACTCATCGCGGATGGCTGACGCGCGGGGACCTGACGTCTCGTCGTCCACGTCCCTCGTCACGGCTTCACGCTAGCCACGGCGAACTCGAGAGGGCCCTCACGCTCGGGGCACCACCAGCACCGACGCGTCGAGGTCCTTCACGTCGGTGATACCGGTCAGCCCGAGCGACACCCGCATCTCTTCGCGAAGTATCCGTAGCACGTGATCGACGCCCTTCTCCCCTCGCGCCGCCACGGCGTAGGCCCATGGTCGCCCGATGAGGCAGGCGCGTGCGCCCATGGAGAGGGCCTTGACGACATCGAGACCGCTGCGGATGCCCCCGTCCATCAGCACCTCGCAGTCACCGCCGACGGCGTCGGCGATTGCCGGCAGGGCCCTCACGCTCGAGGGGACGTCATCGAGCTGGCGTCCGCCGTGATTGGAGACGATGATGGCGTCGGCCCCGTGATCGACCGCCTCACGTGCGTCGTCCGCGTCGAGGATGCCCTTCAACGCGATCTTGCCATCCCAGAGGGAGCGCAGCCACGCGAGGTCATCCCACGTGACGCTCGGGTCGAACTGGCCGCTCACCCACTGTTGGAAGTCCCCGGGCACCTTGGCGTCGGGCAGCGCCCGCTCGAGGTTGCCGAAGGTGAGGGGTCGCCCGGCGATCGCGACATCACGCATCCATGACGGATGGCGCGCGAAGTCGACCCTCCGTCGAAGTTGACCGAACGACGAGATGCCCCCGCCGAGGCCGTTGCGATCGTCCCGGTAGCGCCGGCCGATCACGGCCAGGTCGACGGTCAGCACGAGGGTCGTGCAGCCGACGACCTTGGCGCGCTCCACCAGGTCTTCGGCGTACGCGCGATCCTTCATCACGTACAGCTGAAACCAGAAGGGCCTCGTAACGGCGGCCGCCACCTCCTCCATCGAGCAGATCGAAAGGGTCGACTCGCAAAAGACGATTCCAGCGTGCTCGGCCGCGCGCGCGGCCTGCACCTCAGCGCGCTTGGCGAACATCCCGCCAAAGCCGACCGGCGCGAGGATCACCGGCAACGCGAGCTCCTGGCCCAGCACGGTGGTCGAGAGCGTGTGCTTGGACACGTCACGCAGCACGCGCTGGCGCAGTTGGATGCGCCGCAGGTCGTCTCGATTGGCTGCCAGCGTGTACTCACCGAACGAGCCGCCGTCGATGTAGTCGAAGATCTGGCGAGGGAGTCGCCGGCGCGCCAGTTCGCGGTAGTCTTCGACCGACGCCGGCACGAGCCCCAACGAGTGGTCGCGGTGGCGTGCGGGCATGCCCTTCATTATGGTCGACGGCTTGGCCCGCCCGTCATGTCGCCCTCATCTCGACGCGCCGTCTCAGGCTCGCCGTCCTGAAAGGTCCAACAGCCTCGATTGCGGGGAGGCCGCAGAGTCCAACGAACCGGACGGACCCGTGCCAAAGAGGCCGATCTGGCCGATGATCCCCTCGAGAGGCCCGAGCATGGCGAGCACGTGCGCCACCAGTTCCTCGGGGATAGCCTCGTCCACTCCCAGGGCGCGCGCCAGGTCCCATGAGTGCACGGCGAGGTCCATGATTCGAAAGTCGTAGAGCTGACGCACGGACACGTCGCCCATCGGGTGATGCACGATCTGTTCCAGGTCGCGGTCGGCCTCGAAGGCGCTCAACTGCGCCGCGAGCGCCCTGCGGCATTGGCCGACCACGTCGCTGGGCGCCGCGACGGCGAAGAGCTGCGAGGCTTCGGCCTTCGATGCTCCGTTGAGCAGGAGCACGGACATGTCACAGCCCCGCGCGACGTGCCATATCAGATCGGTCACCGACCACGCCTCGCAGGGGGTCTCACGAGCCAGGTCGGTATCGGCAACGTCGTCGAGCACACGAGAGAAATTCTCCGAGCTGAGCGACACGGTCTGTTGAAGGTCCATCCTAAGAAACTACGCACCCGGTGACGAAGCGTGGAGGGTTACGCGAGCGCCTGGGTCAGGTCCGCGATGATGTCGTCGATGTCCTCGATCCCCACGCTCAGGCGAATCAGACTGTCAGGGGGCTCTAGGGTCGAGCCAGCAGTCGACGCGTGGGTCATGAGGGCGGGCAACTCGATGAGGCTCTCCACGCCACCGAGCGACTCGGCCAGGGTGAAGGTCTTGGTCGATTCGCAGGTCTTCCTCGCCGCCGCGGCACCGGCCTTGAGCGTGAAGCTCACCATGCCCCCGAAATCGCTCATCTGCTGCGCAGCTATCTCGTGGCCGGAATGCCCCTCGAGACCGGGATAGTAGACCTTCTCGACGGCCGGATGGCTTGACAGGAACTGCGCCACGGCACGCGCGTTCGAGCAGTGGCGGTCCATGCGAACGCCGAGGGTCTTGAGTCCGCGAAGCAGCAGGTAGCAGTCCAGGGGGCCCGGCACCGCGCCGATGGCGTACTGGTGGAACTTGAGCGTCGCCGCCAGATCGTCGTCGTTGGTCGCCACGAATCCGCCGATGACGTCGGAGTGCCCACCCACGTACTTGGTCGTCGAATGCACGACGACGTCGGCACCGAGCGTGAGGGGGCGCTGGAGATACGGGGTCGCGAAGGTGTTGTCGACGACGAGCCGGGCTCCGCGCTCGTGGGCCACGTGAGCCAGTTTCGCGATGGACACGACGCCCAGCAGCGGATTACTCGGCGTCTCGAGCCAAACCAATTTTGTCGACGCAACGAACGCGGCCACCACGGCGTCAACGTCACTCAGGTCGACGCACGAGACGCCCACGCCCCAATTGGCGAACACCCTCGTCAGCAGCCGGTAGGTACCGCCGTACGCGTCATTGCCGAGCACCACGTGGTCGCCCGGCGAAAGCGACCGTAGAAGGGCGTCCTCGCCGGCAAGTCCCGACGCGAAGGCGACGCCGAACTGGGCCTCCTCGAGACCGGCCAGGCACGTCTCGAGCGCGGCGCGGGTGGGGTTATCCACTCGCGCGTAGTCGCTGAACCTCGGGACGCCGACGCCATCCTGCGCGTAGGTCGACGTGAGATACACGGGAGGGTTGACGGCCCCCGTGAGTGAATCGGGTTCGGAGCCCACGTGGATTGCCCGGGTGTTGAAGCCGCTCACCTCGCGCTCCTCTGCTCCAGGAAGCCCAGCAGGTCGCTGCGCGTTAGCACCCCCACCGGGTGGCCTCCGTCGAGTATCAGCAGGCCGGCTGAGGTGCTGAGGCGCCTCGTGAGCTCGGTGACGCTCATGCCCACCCCCACCATCGGCAACGGCACGTCGGCGATGTCCTTCACCCGCAGGTCCAGCACCGTGGCGTCTCGAGTCGTCGCTTCCAGCAGGCCGAGTTCGCTCAATGAACCCGACACCTCCTTCGCGGCCAGCGGTAGCTCGTCGGTGACCGTGACGAGGAGTTGGGAGACGTCATTGGCGCGCATGACGGAGATCGCGTCGCGCACGAGCGTCTCTTCGGTCACCAGTACCAGGTCGGCCAGCCCGTCGGCCTGGCGCTTGACCTTGGCGGCCAGCACGTCCCCGGCGTCCATCTCGTTGTGGGGCCGCAGGAACCCGAAGTCGCTCATCCACGCGTCGTTGAAGATCTTGGAAAGGTAGCCGCGCCCCGAATCGGGGATCAACACCACGACGACCGCGTCCTCGGGAAGGGATTGGGCCACCCTCAACGCGGCCACCACCGCCGTACCGCCCGAACCCCCGATCAAGATCCCCTCTCGCTGCGTGACCGAACGCGCCATGGCGAAAGCGTCGGCGTCGCTCACCGCGATCACCTCATCGACGAGTGAGGCGTCGTAGTTCGCGGGCCAGAAGTCCTCGCCCACGCCCTCGGTCAGGTAGGGCCTGCCGGCGCCGCCCGAGAAGACCGACCCCGCCGGATCGGCCGCGATGATTCGAATGGCGGGGTTGCGCTCCTTGAGGTATCGAGCGACGCCCGATATCGTTCCACCCGTGCCCGCGCCCGCCACGAAGTGGGTCACGTGTCCCTTCGTCTGCTCGTAGATCTCCGGGCCCGTGGTCTCGTAGTGGGCCCGAGGATTGTTGGGGTTCGAATACTGATCCGGTCGAAACGAATTGGGCGTCTCCTTGGTCAAGCGTTCCGCCGTCGAGTAGTACGAATCGGGATGCTCGGGAGCGACGGCCGTGGGGCAGACAACGACCTGGGCGCCATAGGCGCGAAGCAGGTCAATCTTCTCGGGCGCCATCTTGTCGCTCATGACGAAGATGCACTTGTAGCCGCGCTGGGCCGCCACGATGGCCAGGCCGACCCCGGTGTTGCCGCTGGTCGGTTCGATGATCGTCGATCCGGGCCCGAGTAGCCCGTTGCGCTCAGCCGCCTCGACCATGGTGAGCGCGGGCCGGTCCTTGGAACTGCCCCCTGGGTTGGTGGTCTCCAGTTTGGCGATGAGGTCGCACGACAGCCCTGCGCCGATCCTTCCCAGTCGAACCATCGGCGTCTTGCCAATGAGTTCCAGCGGACTCTGCGCGACATCCATATCGGTGTGCTTCATGACTGTTCGTTTCTACTGGCTCTGCTCGATTGGCGGCTCATCCACCCGACGACTGTCCATTCTACGGGGCTGGCGCGGGGACTCACGGGCCGCGTTGCGTACCGGCTCTCGCGGGAAGCTCAGCGCGTGACCACGAGCAGCGCGAATCCGTCGTAGCCCTTGGCGCCAACGGTCTGCACGGCGGTGGCGTCGACACGGTCCTCGCCCGCCACCAGTTCGAGGAACTCACGGATCCCCTGGACCCGCTCGTCCGGGTTCTTCGGATCGATGACGTCGCCACCGCGAACCACGTTGTCGGCGACGATGACGGTGCCGACTCGAGAGAGCGCCAACGCCAGGGTGAAGTACTCGCTGTAGCCCTCCTTGTCCGCGTCGATGAAGACGAAGTCGAACGGTTCGCAGCCTTCGCTGATCAGGTCACGCAGCGACCGCGCGGCCGGTCCCACGCGGATCTCGACGACCGCGCCGAAGCCCGCCCGATCGACGTTGATCTGCGCGACCTGCGCGTGATGCTCCTCGAGTTCCAGCGTGATCAACGTGCCGTCCACGGGCAGCGCCCGCGCCAGCCAGATGGTGCTGTAGGCGCCGAGCGTTCCTACTTCCAGGATGCGTCGAGACCCGTTCACCTTGGCGAGAAGCTCCAGCAGCTTGCCTTGATTAGGGGCGACGCTGATAGGGGGAAGGTCGGCCGCGGCGCTGTCGGCCAGGGCCGCGGCGAGCGAGGGGTCGGGGGGAGAGAGCAGTGAGACCAGGTACTCGTCGACGTCAATCCAGAGCTGTTCGTCCATGCCCAGAGTCTTTCAGATGAGGACCTCTCCGTGCCGTGGGCGTCAGCCATCAAGGCGTTGGCCGAACGCGGTGGGCCTTTTGGCGATTGCCACCCCACGTCGCCTCGTCAGACCCGAGTGCGTGCCGCAGTCGTCTAACGCAGGAGTTCTCGAGGGGACCGCGCGCCATCAGGCCCGTACCTCCGTGGCGAACGGCGACGCCCCTTGGCAGACGTGTCACGACAGCGTAGATTCTCTGCATGCCAATAACGCCTGATACCAAGGATTGGACCTGGGTCCTCGTGCGACCGTGTGATGAGTGCGGATTCGACAGCGATGACTTCTCCAGGGAGGACGTCTCCTCGCAGGTTCGCACCAGCGCCCGAGAGTGGAGAAGTGCACTTGAAGGTGACGGCGTCAGCGTTCGTCACAGCGAGGACCGGTGGTCCGTGCTGGAGTACGGCTGCCACGTGCGCGACGTGTTTCGAATATTCGACGAACGAGTCTCGCTGATGGAGAGTTCCGACAATCCCACGTTCGCAAATTGGGATCAGGACGAGACGGCGATCAGAGACCAGTACGCACGCCAGGATCCCGCGGTTGTCGCAACAGAGCTGGTTGCGGCCGCTGAGGTCTTGGCCGAGCGTCTCGACTCGATCAAGCCGGACGAATGGTCCCGTCCTGGCACTCGATCAAACGGCAGTATCTTCACCATCGAGACCATCGCTCTGTACATGCTCCACGACCTGCGCCATCACCTGTGGGACGTCGCCGCGACCTCGTAACGCGTCACGACTCGAGGCTCCTTCAGGCGCCGACGATACGCACCCTTACGGCGCCACTGTGCCGGCCTGACGGGCAACCACCTCGTAGTGGACCACGACGAATACGCCGTCCTCGTCCTGGGCCCACTGCAGAAAGGCCTCGGCCAGGACGGTGAGCTCCTCCCTCGTGGCCAGTCCGTACTCGATGCTCTGGCGTGCGAAATCACTTTCACGAACTCGATCGGCCCAGAGCTGCCCCCACCAGTCCCTCTCTTGGCGACGATGAAACGTCCACGTCGACGACGAGACCTGCGAGGTTGCGAACCCGGCGCTTCGAACCCACGCCGCCAGGTAGCGTCCGGCATTCGCGGAAGCCCCGTTTCGTGCCGTGAGCTGCTGATAGAGCCGCATCCAGCGATCGAGCCTCTCGTCGTCGGGGGCCCAGGAGAACGCCCCGTAGTCAGCGTCCCTCACCGCGAGCAGGCCCCCGTCCCTCAGCACTCGGCGCATCTCGATGAGCGCCGCCACCGGATCGCTCAGGTGCTGTAGCACCTGGTGGGCGTAGACGACGTCGAAGCTCGCATCAGCGAAGGGCAGATTGTAGACATCCCCCTCTTCGAAGACGGCCTGCGTCGGTCCCCTCTCTCGCTGCAACTGGCGGGCCGTGGCTATGACCTGCGAGGAGATATCCACGCCGATCGTCCGTCCCGGCGCGACCCGCATCGCGAGGTCGCACGTGATCGTCCCCGGTCCGCAACCGACGTCCAGGAGATCTTGTCCGGCGGCGAGATGGGGCAGGAGGAACCCCGCCGAGTTCTCGGCGGTGCGCCACTGATGACTTCGCAGTACGGACTCGTGGTGGCCGTGGGTGTAACGGTCAGAGGGATCGGACATCAATGCAGATTACTTTCGCGGACGCGCCAACACATCGCCGCACGCCGGCGCGTGTCGTGCCCCATGGTCGTGTCATGGACGAGGTCTGCGAGAGACCCGTGCTCGGGTCCTAGGATCTCGCCGTGACCCGCGTTCGAGACAACAAGGACGCGTACTCGGTACCAAGTGTCCGCACGGCCTCGCCCGAGGAGCATTCACGTCTTCAGCAGATCTTCCGAGATGCATCGCTCTCGAACCCGGACGACCGAGAAATGCTGAACGCTCATCCGGAGTTTCTCATCCTGGGCGACGAAGCGATTCTTTCGCAACGCACGCGAGTCGCCATCGACTCCGCCGGCACAATGCTCGGATTCGCGAGCTACAAGATCACGGGCGACGCGTTTGAACTTGAGGATCTCTTCGTGGACCCCTCCTTCTGGCGACGCGGTGTCGCGACGGCGTTGGTCGACAACACGATCGCCGTCGCCGCGCAGCGGGGGTTCGCCGGGATCTGGGTAACCGGGAACCCGCACGCGCTGCCCTTTTACGAGAGCGCGGGCTTCCACGTCGAGGGTGAAGTGCACACCGTGTTCTACCCGGCGCCGCGCCTCTATCGGGCCACACTCTAAACCCGCGTTCCGCGGTGGCCGGGTGACGCCCCGGGGCGTTCCTATTCCGGGATCTGAGTGGTCAGGCAGAAGGGATGACCGGCCGGGTCGAGCAGCACGACCCACCGATCGGGTGCCGGCTGAAAATCGGCCTTCCTCGCTCCGAGGCGCACCGCTTCGGCTTCGGCCTTGGCCAGGTCGTCGACCGCGAGGTCCACGTGCATCTGCTTGGGTTGATCTGCGTTCGGCCAGGTCGGAGGCTGATAGTCGTCCACCTTCGTGGCGGCCAGCCACATGCGGTCGGTCTTGACGGCAACAAAGTGGTCGCTGCTGAAGGCGACCTCTCCCTCGAGCAGGGCCGCCCAGAACGCGGCCAGGGCAGTGGGGTCGGCGCAGTCGAACGCGAGGGATCCAATTCTGATGCTCTTCACTTCCCCGAAGATAGTTCGTCGTGACGTACGCTGCCGGGCCGATCAGAACCCTTCATTTAAGTCTCCCCACAGTCGAGCCCCGATTGGCGCGTCGCGGCGGGGTGTTACGACTCCGGACCCTCGAAGTCTCGGCTGTACAGCTCTTCGCACACGCTGATGTCGTACCAGGAATAGAACTCGCCGCGCCCGCGTTCTTGGGCCGCCAGATGATCGGGGTGGCGAGCCCAACGCTGGTGACTCTCAGGGTCCCTGAAGCGCACGATCGTCACACGCTCACCGTCGGGAGAGATGTAAAATCGCTGGTCCATGAATCCGTCGATCGTTTGCACCAATCGACTCATCTCGTCCGCCACCGGGCTGTAGTCATCCTGGACCCCGGGCCGAAGGCGGCTGCGAAACACTGTCACCATGGTCACCGCACAATCCTGCCACAGCCCTCGCTGGCGGGATCGGCGCCGCGTGAACACCTTGACGCGCACGGCGCCCATCGATCGAGTACGAACAGTTTCCTTGCCGGAAAGTGAGGATGTCGTCGGAGGTGACGCGGCGGTGGACGAGGAACTGGCCGAGATGCTTTCTCTTCAGCAACTGTCCAGCTTTCGCACGGGCTTAATCGCCCTCGTCGACATCAAGGAGCCGAGGAGAGCCATCACCATCATCACGATCGCGATCATCACGAGGCTTCGTTCAGGCTTCAGGAGGCAATTGGTCATGAGGGAGCAACGCCGCCCTCACGACCTAGATCGCTTGATGGTGACGCACGAACCAGGCGAGAACACCGCGGCAGAGTTCGTTGAGAGACTTCGAGAGCGTGCACGAGACCAGGTAACTGTAGGTGTCCGGATCGTAGAAGGCGACGCCGAACGCCCGATCCGGCCCGCCTGACGGATAGGCGTGCCCGACAGCACCCGGCGCATCCTTGAAATATCGAAGGTCGTTGGTCGACTTGGTAATCACTTCGCCGCTCGGGCGAACGCAGATGGTGAGCGATCCGGCTCCGGGAAAGGACTTCTGGAAGAGGCGCCGTGCGGAGGTGAAGAACGGACACGCCATGGCCAGGCGACACCCTTCGCACGCCGGCTCCTGCTGGACGGTGACCTCAGTGGCCAAAGACCGTCCGAGAAGCGATCCGAAGAACACCGGCGCCTTCGTTCCGGGGGTGTAAATCGAAAGTTGCGCCCCGCCGTCGGCCGCGATGCTTGCGACGCACGACCAGCCCCTCGGCCCGATCGCCCGCATGATGTCGTATTGGTCGGCGTAGAGTGCGACCTTCGTGCCCAGGTCCCGGTTCACGCGCTCTTTGATGACCTTTGCCAGGTGGACTCGTGATCCGTGACTCACCCCTACTTCGGTGGGACAACGAACCACGGGCAGCGAAGCAACGACGGTGGTGCTCTTAGCGCCACTCGGGGCACGGTGTCCGGTGGTCGAATTCACCGCTGCGACAGCCGACACCACCAACGCGCCGACGACGAGCACCGCGGCGTACCACCGCCATCTGGAGCGCGAGGCCGTAGGCCAGTTCATCCGTTCGCCTCTCGAACCGCAATCCGCGCGACCGCACGGCAAAACCGCGGGAGAACGAAGTGACATCGCGGCGAAAGAATAAGAATCGAATCACTCTCCATAGGAACAAACTATCCACGTCGAAATCGTCGGATCGTTGCAAGAGGATGACGAACCGACCTCGA
>Ga0182030_10001751_pt1 | contig 45252 bp, 44 predicted proteins | sample 812S3MmetaG_FD_121299 | JGI IMG/M metagenome (GOLD analysis project Ga0182030, IMG submission 121299) | Permafrost microbial communities from Stordalen Mire, Sweden - 812S3M metaG (Illumina Assembly) | ecosystem: Environmental > Terrestrial > Soil > Wetlands > Permafrost | place: Sweden...
CCCACAAAGGTACCTCTAAAGGCATCAGAGCGCATCCGCGGCCAACTGAGGGCATGGGGCTATTCGCGCGACCGGCTTACGGACACGCAGTCAGTGGCGGACACGCGTCCGTCGGCGGTGGCATCGCGACGCAGCCGGTGGTCGGTTGACGTGGGTCGGGTACCGCAGGCGGCGACGCTCAGCGACGTGTTGAGTGCTCGGCGGCGGATCGCTCCTGCGGCCTGCGCGGTCTCGGCTTGTCTGGGAGCGCGGACATCAGCTGCATCAGCCCGCGCGCGAGCCGCAGCGGGCCTTCGAACTCGATTCGACCGTCGGCCAGACGTCCCAGTGCAGCTCGGCCGATCGCGTTTGTCGGGCGTGGCAGCCCGCCGGTCAGCGGCGCGGCGAGCAACGCGGCGAAATCGTGGAACGCACCCTCGATGACCAGGTCATGCGCGCGGTCGGTGTCGGCGGCGTCGGCGACAAGGACCTCCTCGCCGCGAAGGTCGATCTCGACAGCGTGGTAGTCCTCGCTGAAACGCAACAGCACACTGCCGCGCAACTCGCGTGCGAGGTGCGGCCGCAGGATTGCGCCACGCTCGACCAACGCGAACACGGCTGCCGAAATCGACCCGCCGCCCGTGCGCCCGAGGCTGACCGTCGGCTGCTCAGCTTCCCGGGCGATGGGCACTTCGCTCAACGATACCCGTCGGCGGGAGCGGTCTCGGCCGCCGCGGCAGGCGGTTTGTGCAAATTACGAGGGTCGTGGCGCTTCGTACGGCACCGTCGACTGTTCGCGCCCATGACCTCGGCGCAAGGCGGTCGATCGCCGTTGCCGTATCGTCTCTATGCCTGCCGAAGCCGGACAAAGGAGACCCGTCATGCGGAGAGCGATCACGGGAGTAGTCGGGGCTCTTCTCGCGACGGGCGCGAGCGTCGGAGCACCGGGAATCGCATCTGCCGCGCCGACGGTGTCGATCAAAGCGATGATCGTGCCGATTCCGGGCTTTCCTAAGACCGGGGACAGACTGGGCGCGGGCGCTGCCGTGGAAACTCAGGTGACGATCTCCGGCACCGAATACGGGGGCTTCCCGCCGCCGCTGATCGGCGTCAACGTGTTCCTGCCGAAGGGCACGCTGCTGCACCCAGCAGGGTTCCCGACCTGCCCCGTCTCGACGCTCGAACCCGCGGGTCAGGGCCCCATGGCCTGCCCCAAGGGCTCACGGGCTGGACCCGTCGGGCGAGTCGATGGCGAGGTCGCCTTCGGCTCGACGATCGTCCCTGAGGAAGGTACCCTTGAATCCTTCTATGCACCGGGCGGAGGACTCGAGTTCTTCACCTACGGTCGGAAGCCGGTGGTCATCGAAGTCATCTCGACTGCCCACTATGTCAACGCCGGCGGCCTCTACAGCCACGAGCTGATCGCCGAGGTGCCATTGGTGGAAACGGTCCCAGGCGCACAGGACGCGTCGGTGACGTCGATCTCTGTGAAGGTCGGCTCCGCGATCAAGGAGAACGGCAAGACGATCTACTACGGGCGCGTACCCACGCGATGCCCCTCCGGCGGCTTCCCGGCCAAGGCAGAACTCACCTTTGGCGGTCTTGGCGGCCTCACTCAGACCACCGTCACCAAGACCCTGAAGGTTCCCTGCCCGCCGAGGTAGAACAAGGGACCGGCTTTCGCGCTTCGCTCACCGCGGCCCGCCATCGATCGCCTGATCGGCGGCGTCGGTAAAGATCCTCTCGAAGGCCCCAGTGGAGACGTTCGGCTGCGACTCGATCGACGGGTTGGCCTCGATCGTGTAGAGGACGCCGCGCTCGACCCAGGCAATCGAGGCCGGGCTGCACGCGGCGCCGCATTGAATGCCGGCGAAGCTCCCGCGAATGCCATGCGCGAGCTTGACGGCGCCGCCGTGGCGCTGCCCGTCCCTTTCCGCGGTGAACAGCGCGTACAGGCACACATTCGCGCCGTCGCATGGCTCCGCGCCGTCTATCTCCAGCCGGTAGGAGCCGCGCGTGGCGCTGCTCGCCGTGTAGTCGGGAGAGCCGAGCGCCATCGTGGTGGGAAGCAGCACGGGGACGCCGCCGTCGTGTCGCTTGACCATGGTGATCCGCTCGCGCAACAGGCGCACCACTGAGACGCTCGGAGTTGATGCTGCAGCGGCGAGCGCGGCGCCCCCGGCGATCGTCAGCGCGAGGAGCGGTGCGACGGTACGGCAGCGCCTGCTGAGTGTCATCCGCGGCGGATTGTAGATCAGCGGATCTGGAGCGGCGCGGCCCCTGTGGCGTAGTACTTAGCGGCTCTGCCGCATAGTCCTGTACTCCGGACGGGTCTCGCTGCTCGATATTTGAGCTATGAGCATCCGCCACGTTTTCAAGATCAGGCGCGAGCAGCGGAAGAAGGAGTTCAAGGCGGCCCACGCCACGGTCACCGTTGTGCGCGACGGCCGCGGCAGGGTCGTCGCGTCCAAGTAGCGCCGGTAGGGCCACCGTGCGGGCCGCGCACGGTGGCTGGCTGTCCTGAGGCGGATTATCGCTCGTAGGGCACTGGTCGCGTGAAGACCTGACCGCGCCACCCGCGCAGCGCGAACACTCCGGCCGGCTGGAAGCCTTCGCGTTCATACCAGCCGATGAGGGTAGGGGCTTCCGCCCAGCAGTCGACGCGCAGCCGGCGAGCTGAGCGCTCCCGCGCGATCCGCTCGGCGATGTCGAGCAGGGCCGTGCCGAGGTGCTGCCCTTGGTGGCTGCGAGCGGTGAGGAGCAGCTCGATATAGACCTCGGAGACCTCGGCGGGCGGAAGATGGCCCGGGGCGTCGTTGAGCGCGAGCACGCCGACCTCACGGTGCTCGAGGCTCAGAACGTGCAGCTCGGAGCGCGTCGCCGCTTCGTGGATGCGGGCCCGCCAGTCCGGGGTCTGGGAGGGGGGTGTGTCGCCCCATTGCCCGGCTTGGCCGCGACTCACCATCCACGCGACGGCTTCATCGAACAGCCGCATCAGCAGGGGCTCGTCCGCCGGGCCGCCCTGACGCGAGCTGGGCACAGGCACCCGGCGCACTCTATCTACGCTGTGCCGCGGCCCGCGAGCTGGTGCCGGGCACGGAGCGGTGGCCGGCTGGGGTCTCTCGCTCACCATCGCCCATGCCATCGGCGGCGTGCTGGCCGCCGCCGGCATCGTGCCGTCGCTCCTGTACACGGGATCTGCGCTGGCGACGACGGCGATCGGCACGCTCATCCCGATCCTCTCCGACAGCGGAGAACTGCGAACCCGCTTCGGCACCTACCTGCTTGCGGCCGGGGCGGTCGGTGAGCTTGGCCCGATCCTGTTGCTCACGCTCATCCTCTCCACAGAGAGCACCTTCCACAACGCCCTGATCCTGATCGTGTTCGTCCTCCTCACGGTCGGCGTCGCCGTTATCGCGGTGCGCTCTTCGGGACGGGCGCTGCCACTGTTCGAGCGGACGCTGGAGAGCAGCTCCCAGCTTGCGGTGCGCTGGATCGTCGTCCTGGTGTTCGCGCTCGCGCTCCTGGCCTCTGAACTCGGGCTGGACCTGCTGCTCGGCGGCTTCGCCGCCGGTGTGATCACTCGCCAGACTCTGAAGACGCACGAGCTGCCGGGCTTCGACTCCAAGCTCACCGCGGTCGCGTTCGGCTTGTTCGTGCCGTTCTTCTTCGTGGTCAGCGGCATGAAGCTCGACGTGGCAGCACTGTTCGCGAGCGTCTCCGGCGTCGTGAAGATGCTCGTGTTCTTCCTCATGTTCCTGGTCGTCCGGGGCACTCCCGCACTGATTCTGTATCGACGCGTGCTCGCTGCGCGCGAGCGCGCCGCACTGGCGCTGATGAGCTCCACCCAGCTGCCGCTCGTGTTGGCAATCACGACAGTGGCCGTATCGGGCGGGCACATGCGGCCCTCCACGGCCGCCGCGCTGGTCGGCGCCGCGGTGCTCTCTACCTTGGCTTTCCCGATAGTGGGACTGCGATTGCGCCGCGACGTCCCCAGAGATTCGCCGCCGCCGCAAAGGGCGAGCGCCCGGTAGGGAGCTTCTCGCGTCGCTCCCAGTTAGGAGATGCCTTCACCTGGAGGGCAGGGTTGTTCTCCGCCCTTCAGCCCCAGCAGGTCCGATAGCACCGGGTCCGGTGCTATCCCGCAGCCGACCTGGGCCGAGCCGAGGTCGACCACGACCCACGTGCTCGTCCCCGCAGGCTTCACGGCCACGAAGTAGGCTGGCTGGAAGCTCCCAACGAAGGCCTTTGTGGGCACCAGCGAGGCCATCGCCCACGCCCTGCTGAGGGTCGAGATCCTCACGCGCGAGACGGCATAGCGGTTGGCTGGCACCCTGTTGATAGCGCCAACCGCGCTGGTCCGGACGGCTCGGGTCAGCGCCCTGGCCTGCGAGGGAGTGGCGCGGCGGCTGGCCAGAGCAGGGCCGGCCGCGGCGAGGATTGCAGTCACGAGCGTCAGGGCGATCGCGTAGGAGCGAATGGCACGCATGTGGGTCCTTTCGGGAGCCAACGGGATGCCGATAAGGCTACGCCTCAGTCAGTTTGTCCTGGAACGGCAGCACGTCCAAGAGGCCCAGGAGCTCAAAGACCCGCTGCACCGCCTTGGGGCCGCGGATGATGCGGACCTCCACGCCGTCGCGAGCACAGCGTTCGTTGAGGTCGACGATTGCGCGCACCCCGGTCGAGTCCATGAACCTGAGGCTTGTCAGGTCCAGCGTGATGCGTCTCGCCGAAGCGGCCACGCCGGCGACCGCATCGTCAAGCAGGCCCTTGGAAGCGACGTCCAGATCGCCCGCTAGACGGATCGTATGCCAATCCGCCGCGACCGCGACCTGCACCTCCAGGCTCATTTGTCTCTGCGCGGTGTCGCCGATTGCCATGTAGCAGTCCCCTTGCACTTGCAAACCATCGCCCAACCCTGTGGTCCTCCGCTCGAGCGCCAGCGGTGCCTGTGCATTCGCTCCGCTGCGCTGCGCCCCAGAGCAGCCGGTGCCTGCGTCACGCCTCCATCATACAGTCAAGAAAATGGACAGCGGGCGATCCATATGTCGAGAGACGCAGATCGCCACGCAAAGGCAACGAGCCGGACGGCGAGCAGGCCGTAAGCGCTAGGCCGCGCTGGGCGCTCCAAACCAGGTGCCCAACGCTTGCGCGAGCCCGAGCGGGGATCGGTCTGCGACCCACGCCACATATCCGTCGGGGCGGATCAGCACGGCGGTCGGCGCCGGCACCGCGCCGAGCACCGGGAGCTCCCATGGACCTGCATAGCGAGCGTCGACCAGCTGGACCCGGTCGGCCCACGGGCTGATGTCAACGCCGCCGGGCTCACCGAGGTTCAGCAACACTGGTCTGGCCTCGTGCAGCAGTTCGAACAGTCGCCGCGCGCCGTCGGCCGTCATGAGGTCAAGGTCGGGCATGCGGCGTCCGAGCAGGGGATGGCCCTCGCCGAGGTCGTAGTGAACGTCCAGCCCGGACACGATGCCGACGAGCCGCCTGCGTGGCTCGTCCATCATCGCCAGCTCCGCAACGACGTCGGCCAGAGCCTTTGTGCGCTCGTCCTGGCGCTGCAGCGCCGTCTGCGCCATCGTGTGCTTCAGCGCGCGAGCGGCGACCGGGTGGCGCTCGTCGTGGTAGGTGTCCAGCAGGCTCTCCGGGGAGGTCCCGCTGACCACCTGAGCCAGCTTCCATCCCAGATTCACAGCATCCTGCACACCGAGGCTGAGACCCTGCCCACCGGCCGGGTGGTGAACGTGCGCCGAGTCGCCGGCGAGCAGGACCCGTCCCGCGCGGTAGGCCGCGGCCTGGCGCGTCATGTCGGTGAAGCGCGAGATCCACGTGGGATCGTGAATCCCGAAGTCGGTGCCGTACACGGTGATGAGCGCTTCGCTCAGATCGCGCAGGGTGGGCTCGCTGGTGGGCCCGAGGCCCTGCTCGGTGACCATAACCCGCACCGGCCCGCCATCCCTGTAGACCACCTCGCCGTCGCGGATGTCGTACTCCAGCCTGCCGATGGCGTGGACGCCGACGGCGTCGCGCCGCATGCCCAGCTCCGGCTGCTCGCTCATCTCGGCCTCGGCTATCAGGTTGCTCTTGCTCGGATCCCATCCGGGGAACTCGATGCCGGCTGCTTTGCGCACGACGCTGCGTCCTCCGTCGCACCCGATGAGATACTGAGCCCGCAGCGACTGGTCACCCGAGCACTGGACATCAACGCCGGTGTCGTCCTGCGCAAAGCCCGTCACCTCAACTCCGTAGTGGACCTTTACCGGCAATTCGGCGAGCCAGGCGGCCATGATCCGCTCGATCTTGTTCTGCCAGATTCCGAGCGAATAGGGATGTCGCGTCGGGAAGTCACTCATGTCAAGCACGGTCGTGCCGATCATTGAGGCCTGAGCCACCTGGCCCTCCGCGAGGAACCGATCGGCGACCCCGCGCTGATCGAGCAGCTCGATCGTACGCGAGTGAAACCCGCCCGCCCGTGAACCGACGAGCACGGCATCGGGTCGCCGCTCAAGGACCGCGACATCGACCTTCACCAACGCCAGCTCAGCCGCCAGCATCATCCCCGCCGGGCCGCCGCCGGCGATAACCACCGCATGTTCGCTCATATTCCTACCGCTCTATTTGTGGGTTCTGGCCTGCGGCGGAGCATTATGGGGCACACCCGGGGGCTTGAATCAAGCCCCCCTTTGGGGTATAAAGTAGGAAGTGAAGGCGCCTGTTTCGTGCCGGCGAACAGCCCGTGTGCGCCCTTTGGGACAGCGCTCATGCGGATCGAGACAGAGCCACCGTGGTGCTGGGACAACTACGGTGCGACAGAGGCGGCGAGTGTCTGCCCGCCGGTACGTGAAGCTTCTTGGCGTCTAATCCTGCTCTACCCATCAAGGCCGGCCCCGTCCCGGATCGCCTGACCATCTGGCCGGTTGACGACGGCCGCTATGGGCTGGACGCCACATTCCAGGGCGGCACGGGGTATGAACGCGCGCAGGTGCATCGTGTGCAACTCGAGGCGGAATCGGTGCCTCACACGTTCCGCCAGGAGCTCGACGGGGCCTGGACCCTGAGGTTCGGGCCCCTGCCGGCCGGCAGCATCGCGGTCGCGCTTGCCGCGTTCGTTTACTAGCCACACCCGTTGGCGAAGCGCTTGCTATCGTCGGCGCGCTCCCGCCGAACGAGCCTCCAACCACTTGAAACTGCCCCGTCCTGATCGCCACCCCTCCCCGAGCCTCCCCGCATCCGCGCCGGGGGGCAACGAGGTTCCTGTGATCGGCCGTTTCTTTCCTGCGCCCGTGGCGGCAAAGGTCCCGGAGGTGATTCTCCTCTTCTGGGTGGTGAAGATCCTGACCACCGCCGGCGGCGAGGCCACGTCGGATTACCTGAAGACCTACGGCAACTTCGGCGGCGGCGGCCTCGAGGTGCTCGTGATCGTCCTCGGGCTGCTCCTGCAGTTCACGACACGTCGCTACAACGCGTTTGCCTACTGGTCGTTGGCCTTCGCGATCGCAATCACCGGGACCGGTGTCTCGGATTTCCTGCATCTCGATGCCCACATCCCCTACGCCGGTACGACCGTGCTGTGGGCGGTGGTGCTGGGAGCGATCTTCTGGCTATGGCAGGGCAGCGAGGGCACGCTGTCGATTCACAGCATCACCACGCAGCGACGTGAGGCCTTCTACTGGGCAACCGTGTTCGTGACGTTTGCTCTGGGAACCGCGCTCGGAGACTTCACCGCGACCTCGCTCAACCTCGGATACCTGGACTCCGGCATCCTCTTCGGCGTGATCATTCTCATCCCAGCCCTGGCTCGATGGCAATTTGGCCTGAACGGCATCGCCGCGTTCTGGATGTCCTACATCGTGACGCGGCCGCTCGGTGCGTCCTTCGCGGACTACATCAGCAAGCCGCGGGGTATCAGCGGCATCAACTTCGGCGATGGTCCCACTGCGATCGTGTTCGCCATCGCCGTGTTCGGGCTCGTCGCATATCTGGCGGTCGTCCGCCCGGATATCCAGAACCCGCAGCCCACGGCGGAAGAGGCACGCTCGGCGCCTGCGCATCCGGATCTCCTCCAGGCTGGCGAGCCCGAGCTCGAGGCGGACTAGCCTCCGCGCTGCCGACCCGGCATGCATGGCCTGAGCATCGCAATCGGCGTTGCCTGGATCGTGTTCTGGGTGTATTGGCTCGCGTCCGCGATCGGAGTGAAGGAGGGCACGGCCAGCCGGCGCCGGATTCCGTGCAACGGCGTGACCGCCGTGTCGGTCATCCTGCTGCTCCGCGTCTTTCGCGGAGGGAGCCTCGCCGTCCACAGCCCGATCCTCGGGGTGATCGGGGCCGTCGTGTTCGCATCCGGCCTTGCTCTGGCGGTCTGGGCTCGTGTCCACCTCGGGCGCAACTGGGGAATGCCGATGACGCAGAAGGCCGAGCCGGAGCTGGTCACCTCCGGCCCCTATCGCTTCGTGCGCCACCCGATCTACTCGGGACTGCTCGCCGCCGTGCTCGGCACGGCGATCACCGCGAACCTGATCGGCCTGATCATCGTCGTGGTGCTCGGCGGGTACTTCTACTACAGCGCCTCCGTCGAGGAGAAGAACCTCACGCTGACGTTTCCGACTGCGTATCCGGCGTACCGAAGCGCAACCAAGATGCTCATCCCGTTCGTGCTCTAGCCTCGCGCCTCTCAGGCTCCTCTCAGGTTGCGGCCAGGGTCCCCCAAGCCGCACGCTCGAGACTGATGACAGTCAGAAACTCGACAAGGAGCCCTCAGATGACACTCGCAATCGCCCTCACCTTCAACATCGTCCTGATGGCCGCCCTGCTCGGCGGCCTCGCCTACACGATGAGCCTGTCCCGCAAGCTCACGCCGCACGCGCCCGGCGTGGCGGCTCGCCCGCGCAGCGCCGCGCGGCGCTCGGCCGGCGCGCCCCGCCCGGCGGCAACACCCATTTTTCTCGCCGCCTGAGTCGAAGCGAGAGCGCACCACCGCCGCATCCCCCGAATAGCGGCAGTCGCGCAGAGGCCGGGGTCCTCAGGGGCCCCGGCCGCTTTCGTCGCCTACCCGCTCCCGTTGAGCTACCCCTTTGCGGGCAGGCTGCGCGCATGCTCGACGCCGCGCGCTACCCAGGCCTGCAGCTGGCGCTTGGTGCGCACACCGTCGGCGTGCACCCTCAGCCAGCCGCGCATCTTGCGCCCGCGCATCTCAAAGGGGGCGGCGTGGGGCTTGTCCAGCAGCGACTCGGTCTGCTCGGGATCGACCCTCACGAGCAGTCCTCCCCTGCCGCTGACCGACACCGACATATTGCCGTCGACCAGGAACGTGATGCCGCCGAACATCCGCATCTCGGTGACCCCCTCCTCCAGCAGGATGAGCTCGCGGATCCGGTTGGCAAGGTCCTCGTCGTAGGCCATGGCCCCATTATCCGCGGCTGAGGCGGAACCTGACCAGCTTCTTCGCCGGCACCAGGCCCGCGGCGGTCATCTCTGCGCGCTCGGTCACCTTGACGGTGTTGCCCTGCTGGAGCAGCTTCCTGCCCGTCTCGGTCAGCCTCAGCCTCAGCTCTGTCGAACCCGAAGCGGACGCTGAGACCTTCCCAGTGGCGAGCAGCACCGGCCTGTGCGCGGAGAGGTGCGCGCCCTTGGGGACCTGATACCAGGCGACGGACAATTTCGTATCAGGTGGAAGGTGCACGGTGAACACGTAGCCGCCGTGTTTGAGTAGCGCGGAGATCCTTGCCCGCTTGCCGTGTGGCGTCAGCCACCTTCCCAGCAGCCCGGCGGCGCTCTTGAAAAGCGCTTCCCGCTGCTTGGCTTCTTCAGCGAGCTTGGCGGCGGCGGCTTCTTCGAGCTGCTTCTGTGTCGGGGGCAGGCAGGCTGTTGTCGCTTCCTTGCTCGCGGTGACGGGCGGGGATTCAAGGTCGGAGAACTGTCCGAGCGCTTCCCACGCCATGCTCCCCGAGCATTCCGTTGGCGCCGTGACGCTGGCCAGCGTCGTTGCGCCCGCTTCATGGGAGGCACCGATCTGAAGATCGAACGCGGTGAGGCTGGTGTCAGGCGCTCCGGGGACCGTTTCGATGAGGGGGAACTCGAGCTGGATCGAGGGTCCGAAGCTGCCCGTGGGAGAGACGTATTTTGCAGTCGCAAGGATTTCCAGGCTGACTGGGTCGTGTCCGGCGAAGAACAGGAACAGGCCGCCTTCAGGTGAAAAGAACGGTTCGAGGGTACCGGGCTCCTCCGTGCGTTCCCGGCCGAAGGACACGATCGCCGTGAAGTGGCTGACCGGGCCTGCGCCCGAGCCCTTCGGGCAGGCTTGGGGGCCTTGGCCGCTGGGCTTGAGGGTGGCGAGCGGGCAGGTTGGGAAGCCGGCGTTCGACAGTGCCGTGCCCTTGGGAAGCCTCAGAGTCAGTTCCGTGAGGGGCAGCGGCGCGGCGCCGTATTCGGTCCCGGCGAACCCGACTTCCTCGCTCAGCGTCGACCCTTCGCCGAGGTGCGCCTCAGCGGCGAACGTGGGAGAGAGAGAAACCGTTGGGGCCGCGAGCGCTGTGGCCGACAGGCCGCACGCCAGCAACGCCGCGAGGCCACCCGCAAGAGCCGTCCGGTGCGTGAAGGCGCCGATCAGGACCGTCCGGGCACCCGGGCACCGCGGTCCGGCATCGTGGCAGCTCCGGTCATGTGCCCCTCGTCTCGGTTGGGAACCGATGCGCTATCGGTGAGAGGACCGTAGCGCACGCGCGACGGCGGGCGTGCGCCGGCCTACTTCAGCGAGCTCCAGCTGTAGTCCCACTCTCCGACGTCCCAGATGTCGCCGACGCCCGCGACCTGGCTTCCCTCGATGTTGGCCTGCTTGTCCCAGTCGAAGGGGATCGCGGCGGCGTCCTGGACGACTTCATCGTCGATCTTCGCCCATGCGGCGGCGCGTGCCTGCTCGCCCGTGACGGTTTCGGCACTGGCGATCGCTTCGTTGATCTTCGGCACGTTGGTCTGGCCCCAGTTGGTGTTGCCGGTCGCGTCGATCTTGCGGCCGCTGAATGTGATGTCGAGCACCGCCTGCGGGTCCGCGAAGTCTGCGACCCATCCAACGCTTGGGCAAACCGTGATCTCTTCTTTGGGGACATTGCAGTACTTGGCGTACATCGTCGCATCTTCCAGCAGCGTGAACTTGGTGGTGAAACCGAGGTTCTTGAGTGTCTGGTCGACGACTTCGGCGTCCTGCTGGGCGGGGCTGCCCGTCGCCCCGACGATCGTCACGGTGGCACCGCCCGTGTACTTGCCGCTGGGGTAGCCGGCGAGCTTGATGTACTTGTCGGCGACCTTCATGCTGCCTTCCGGGTACTCGTTGTAGTCGACCTGCGGGCCCTTGAGCCCGCCGGCCTGTTCAAACCCGTTGATGGTGGGGTAGATGAAATGGGTGGCGACGTTGGTAACGAGTTCACCGCCGCGTATCTTGTCCATCGCGGTGCGATCCAGCGCGGCCCAGAATGCCTTGCGCAGGTCGATGTTGGAGAAGGGCCCGACCTTGTTGTTGACTCCTATGTAATGACTGCCGGCGCCCGGGGATATCTCCATCTGGCTTTTGTACTTCTCGGCGGCGAGCTGGATGATCGACTGCGCAACGGGCGTGTTCTCGATGAGGTCGGTTCCTTCGAGCACCTGGCGGCCGATCACATTGTTCTCGCCGCCGATCTTGATGTCGATTTCGTTCAGGTAGGCCGGGCGGAAGTCGGTGGCGGGGTTCCAGTTGGGGTTGCGCACGAGCGTCGCTGAGCTGCCCGGCACGTAGCCGGTCCCGAGGACCTTGCCTTCCGCGTCGTTCTTGAGCATGTAGGGGCCCGTCGCCACCTCATAGCTGGCGTAGCTGGACGGCGATTTCTTGTCGAATCTTTCAGCGTATTCGCGCGGCACGGGTGCGCTGAGAGGCAGCTGCAGGGCATCCACGACGATCGGCGCGGTGGCCGCGGTGAGCTTGAAGACGATCGTGTGCTTGTTGGGGGTGCTGATGCCCTCTATCGGGCCGCCGTCCGCCTTGGGCGCGCCTTCGATCGCTTCGAAATAGCTGTGGAAGTACGGGCACGCGACGTTCGGGTTGGCGCCTCGCTCGATCGCGTAGGCGACATCTTCGGAGCTGACTTCGCGGTTCACGGGCGGGCTGAAATGGATTCCCGGCTTGATGTGCACCGTGATCGTCCTGCCGTTGCCGGAGACCTCCGCCGGGCCCGCCGCGAGGTCGGGAACGCCTTCGGTGGAGTTGGGCCTGTAGGAGTACAGCGGTCGCTGGGTCGCGTAGACCACCTCGTAGTCGAGGGCGTAGTAGGCGATGCCGGGGTCGAGATGTTCGAAGTCCGATTCGTCGAGCACGTGCAGGACGCCGCCGCGTTTGCCGCCGGTGAGCGGCTCGCTGGTGGGGCTCGGATAGCCGGGTGTCGCGAGGGACGCGGCGCTCGAGGTGGCGGTGGTGGCGCCCGAGCTGCTGCTGTTGGCGCTGCCGCACGCAACCAGAGCGATGCTTCCCGCGCTGGCGAGAACTGCCACCAGGCCGGTGCGAATGAAGCTCATGTCTCGTCTCCCTGCACGGTTGAGGTTTGCGCCAGCCGCGGGGTCATCGTCAGGCCTGCCCGCTCCAGCGAACGACGGGGAAGCTCCCATGGACCGCCTGGATCTGCGGGAGCGCCGAGGCACTGCCACCGGCCACGAGGCCGGGGGCGACGCTGAGGGGGCCGTGCAGCTGGCCGCTTGGCGCACGGCACGGCCGGCATGCCGCTTCCCCGGCGTCGGCCGCAGCGACCTGCGCACTCGCAATCACCCCGGCGCTCCCCGGTGCCAGTACGCGGCCGAGGCTGCTGGCGAGCAGCAACACGGCGAGCATGGCCACGGCCGCGCTCGCGCCGCGCCTGCGCCACCATCGACGCAACCGTGCCGCGGCACTTGCTGGCCCGAGCGGAGCGCGCGCGGCTACGCTCTCCAGGAGCTCTCGCTGGAGCTGATCGAAGGCGCTCACGATGCCTGCACCATGCGCTCGCGCAGGCGCTGCAGCCCGCGATGAACCCGCTGGCGCACGAGCGCTTCCGAGCACTCCAGGTCAACGGCGATCTCGGCGTATGAGCGTTCGTCGAGCACCCTCGCTCGAACGGCGGCTCCCTGGGAGGCGGGAAGCTCGCTGAGCATGCGCTCGACGTGTGCCTCCCCGCCGAGCGAAGCCAGCTCCTCCACGCGCGCGATGTCGCCATCTTCGAAGGTCAGCTGTCTGTGACCCAGCCGGCCTCTCGCGCGAGCCTCGACCCTGCCGCGCCGGAGGCTGCTCAGCAGCTTGTGCTCTGCGATCGAGAACAGCCATCCGGCGGCGGAGCCCTTTGCGGGGTCGAAGTCGCCGAGGCCGACGACGACGGCCGCGAATGTCTCGGCGGTCAGGTCGAACGCGGCCTCCTTTGAGTGGACGCGCCGCAGGTGAAAGCGGGTGACGACAGGCAGCCAGCGTGAGTAGAACGCTTCAAACGCGGCGCAGTCGCCGTGCGCCGCCGCCTGCAGTAGCGCGCTGTCATCGGCGCGTTTGCACGAGCCCATACCCATTCCTTCGCGCGAGACCCCGTCCTGTGACAGCGCGTCGCTCACAGCGGTCGGCTGTTACGCAGCCAAGCATGACAGCCGCCGGCGCCGCGATGGCCGAGGCGCTTGGGGGCTGCTGGGCCCCGTGGTAGGTTCCCGTGGTGCTGCGCAGGCCGCTCGTGCTGGTTTCGCCGCTGGTCCTCGCTGCGCTTGCATCGTGTCTCATTGCCGCCGGTCCGGGCCTCAGCGGCGCCTCGGCCGCGGCGCTGCACCTTGCTCTGAGCCGAGCCCGTGTGACCGCGCGGGGGCCCTCGCGCCGTGCGCGCGTGAGCGCCGTCGAGGGTGCGCCGAGCGTGCAGGTGGTGATGCCGCCCGTCGGCCTGTCGATCGAGTATCCGGTGCTGGCACAGGACCTCGGCACGGGCGCGTGTCCTCCCCCCGCCCTTATTGCGGAGCTGCTGCGCCTGGGATCGCCGCCGCTGTCCCTGGCGGGCGCCAGCCAGGATCTGACGGCACCCAGCGAAGCCCTCGCCGGACCTCCCGCCTCCTGGGGCATGGCGACCCTGTATTCCCTGCCTGCCGGCTTCTGGACCCAGCTCGGCTGTCTGCTCGGCGCCACGAAGGACCCGCTGACCGTCGGGCTGAACCTGAAGAGCGGCGAGCTCTCCTGGGCAGCGCAGATGGTTGCCGGCGCGCAGAGCGCCGCGACCAGCGGGCTGGAATTCTCGCTCGGGAATGAGCCGGACCTCTACGAACTGCCGAACTATCAGGCGCTGGGCGACAAGCGCAGCGAGCAGGAAGACCTCGGAGCGGAGAATCTCTACCTGCAGCTGGCCGGCAACCTGCGGCCGGCAATCGGGAGCTTCCCCTTGATCGGGCCGGAACTGGCTGCGGCCCAGCACTGGCACAACCAGCTTCCAACTGTCATCGAGCAGCTGCACGACCAGACCGTCGGTGTGCACCTGTATCCGTTCAGTGCGTGCAAAGATCCGCGCGCAGCCACGATCAGGGGGCTGCTGTCGGCGGGCGCCGCGCAGGCGCCGCACACCCTGGCGTGGGTCGTCGCGGATGCGAGCGCGGCGGGCGTGCCGGCGATCATCTCCGAGGCCAACTCCGTGTCCTGCGGCGGGATGGCCGGCGTCTCGGACAGTCCGGCGTCTGCAGTTTGGGCGGTCGGCTTCGTCCTGAACGCGCTGGAGACCGGCTTTCGGGAGGTTCGCTTCCACATCAGCGGGGGCTCATACGACCCGTTCATCGTCCGCGGCGAACAGGTGATCGATGAGCCCCTGGAGACCGCGCTGGTCGCGCTGAACCAGTGGCTGCCCGTCGGCTCCTCGCTACGGGCGCTCGGCGCGGAGCGCGGGCTCCTCACCACCGCCGTGACCGGTGACGCGGGCGGTCCTGGGGTCATCTTCGAGAACGAGCACACCCGCGCGCAGACCGTCGTGCTTCCGGTGGCCCACGCGGTGGTCGTGTCCGTGCTGAGCGCTGTGCGGGCGGGCCTGCGCACCGAGGTGTTCTTGCCACGCCACGGTCATGTGCGGGTGCGCGTGGGAGGCAACAGCGTGGCGGCCGTTCTCTCGCAATAGCGCCAGAACCGCCCGCGCCGGGCAGGAACTCAGGCTGAGGTTGAGCCTTAGGCGAGGTCAAGCGACGGGAGTGGTCGCGTGCTCTTTCGACGGCGGCGCCGTCCAGTCTCACCCGCAGGCTGCTGCGCGCGCACGCGCCCGGTCCGTGTGCCGGCCGCCGGGGGACGCGCCCCTCGGCGCCGCGGCGCCTATCATGTACGTTCATGATTCGAGAGCTGGACAGGCGCACCGGGCGCGCGTTCTCGACGATCATCGGAGAGGGCTTCGGCCGCTGCCCTGCGGGTTGCGCCGGCCCTCATCCAACAGGCGTCATCTACCGGTCATCCAAGCGTTCGGTTACGTTGCGGTGCCGGATCTGCGGGTTGCTGTGGACGATGACCGTCCATCAGATGGCGAAGTCCGCGGAGGTGCATGCCGAGCGCGTCGCCGCCGTCAGCCCGGGCGCCGTCGAGCTCGCCTGCTACAACGCGCAGCTGCTGAGCTCCTGGTCGGACATCGTCGCCGACCGGCGCGGGCACCGTAGCGGCCGGGTGAGGTTCTTCGAGAGGGACCCGCCGGAGTAGGCTTGCGCACACGTGCTGGCCGAGGGTGCACATTGAGCTTGCGGGCGGGCACCGGGCCACACCAGGCGCGCGAGATCGCGGAGTCCTTCGGCTCGGACGCCGAGCGCTACGACCGGGCGAGGCCGCGCTACCCGCTAGAGATGGTGGAGCGAATCCGCGCCGCGAGCCCCGGGCCCGACGTGCTCGATGTCGGCTGCGGCAGCGGCATCGTCGCGAGGCAGTTCCAGGCGGCCGGGTGCAGCGTGATGGGGGTCGATGCCGACGCGCGCATGGCGGATTACGCGCGCCGCAGCGGCCTGGAGGTTGAGGTCGCGACGTTCGAGGCGTGGGAACCTGCCGGGCGTCGCTTCGACGCGGTCATTGCCGGGCAGTCCTGGCACTGGGTGGAGCCCCTCGCCGGAGCGGTCAAGGCCGCGCAGGTCCTGCGGCCGGATGGCCGGCTCGCCGTGTTCTGGAACGTGGCCCAGCCTCCGCCCGGCCTGGCGCAGGCGCTGTCAGCGGTGTACCGCCGAGTGCTGCCCGACTCGCCCTTCTCCAGCGGAGTGTTGCCCGGGCTGGATGGGTACTCCGACTTCTTCGCCACGGCAGCCCGCGGGATGCGTGAGGCAGGCATGTTCGGCGAGCCCGAGCAGTGGCGGTTCGACTGGGCGCAGCCCTACACCCGCGATGAGTGGCTGGACAGGGTGCCCACCTTCAGCGGCCACAGCCAGTTCCCGCCGGGCAGGCTGGATGAGCTGCTGGCCGGCATCGGCGCGGCGATCGACGCGGTCGGAGGCAGCTTCACGATGGGCTACACCGCCGCCGTCATCACCGCCCGGCGAATCGACGCGCAGGACAGCTTCGGCGAGCCCCAGGGCGTGTAGCGCGCGCCCCGTACCCGGGGCGGACGCGCGCTGCGCCTACGCCTGAGAATCCCGCCCCGCAAGACCCTTCGGAGTAGTAGGATCGCGCCACTGCAGCCGCGCAACGGGTGCATGCTGCACTGGAGGAGGGAGACGGCGATGCTTGGCGTGGGGACGCTTCGGGGGAAGCCGGTTCGAGGTGGGGGAGAGCGCCTGCTCGGCTGGGCGGCGATTGGGCTCCTTGCGGCTGCGATGCTGGCCGCGCTGGGTGGCCTCACAGCTGCGGCGGCCTCGGCGGAAACGCCCACGCCACCGCTCGACTTCTCAGGCTCCGCCTTCCAGATCCTGGCTCCCGGTGACTACGGCGGCTTGCCCCCGGATGAAAATGCCTTCGATCAGGGCGAACTGTACAACGACCTCACGCCGCTGGCCGGCAACGTCACCACCGCCGATCTTGAAAAATATTTCCTCTCTGAGAAGTTCGGCGTGACGGGCCCGCTGGTGCGCACCGAGGAACCTGAGCCGGGCCTGCTCATCGAGCGCGACAAGAACGACATCCCTCACATATACGGGCAAACGCGCGACGAGGTCATGTTCGGCTCGGGCTATGTCGCCGCGGAGGACCGCGGCCTGATCCTCGCGCTGGGCCTCGGCCCGGCGTTTGCGGCGGCGCTGGAAATCCCCGGGATCAACCCGTTCGAACTGCTGCTCAGCGGCCGCTCCTTCACCCCGAGCCCGCAGGCGGTCAACTTCGTCTCCGAACAGCGCAAGTCGTTGCTCGAAAAAGGGTCACAGGGCGCGCAGGTGCTCAAAGACCTTGAAGATTGGGCGGAAGGGGTGAACGCGTACGAGGGAACGCTCGGCCCCGAACGGCTGCTGCCACCGGTCAACGCCATCAACGCGATCGCCGGCTTCGCGCTGATCGGATCGATCTTCGGCAACGGCGGCGGCAACGAAGTGGCCAACTCGAACTTCCTCGCCGGGCTGGAGGCGAAGCTGGGGGCGGCGCAGGGGCTGAAGGTGTTTCGCGATCTGCGCGAGGTCAACGACCCCGAAGCGCCGACGACGATCAAGAAGGCGTTCCGCTACGACGGCGTGCCGACGGGACCGACGCCAGGTGCCCTGCTGATCGACCCCGGCTCGACGAGCTCCTCCGCGGTGAAGGCCGCGAGCGTCGCGCGTGCGTCCAAACGCAAGGCCTCCAACTTCCTGCTCGCCGGGGCTGAAGACTCCGCGGACGGACATCCGCTGGCCGTGATGGGACCGCAGCTCGGCTACTTCTACCCGGAGATCGTGATGCAGGCGGACATGCACGGCGGCGGCATCGACGCGGATGGCGCCGTGGCGCCGATCTCTCCCTACGTGTTCATCGGTCGGGGGCGTGAATTCGCGTGGAGCCTGACGAGCGCGGGCAGCGAGGACATTCAGCAGTTCCTGCTGAAGCTGTGCAACCCCGAAGGGCCGGTGACGCGGGAATCCGAGGACTACGAATACGACGGCAGGTGCATACCGATGACGACGTTCGACGCGGGCACGCTTGGCGCGGGCAACGGCGAACCCGAACGCGAAGTGTTCTTCAAAGAAAGCGTGTATGGCCCGGTCAGCGGCACCGTCACCGTCAAAGGGCAGCCCTACGCGGTTGCCAGGGATCGCAGCACGCGCGGCCGCGAGCCTGCGGGAGAGCTCGCGTTCAGCGACTTCGACTCCAACCGCGTGCACAACCCCCAGGAGTTCTTCAAAGCCGCGAACGAGCTGGAGACGACGTTCAACATCCCCTACCTCGACAGCAAGCACATCGCCTATTTCTCCGCGGGGCGCCTGCCGATTCTCGCCCCGGGGACCGACCCGAGCCTGCCCACGCTGGGCAACGGCGAATACAACTGGCGCGGATTCCTCTCCCAGGAACAGCATCCCCACGAAGTCTCGCCGCGCAACGAAGTGCTGGTGAACTGGAACAACAAGCCCGCACCCGAATGGGGTGCCGCCTCTGAAAACTACTCGTACGGCCCCGTTCAGCGCGTGCAGCTCTACACGGGCTTCAAAGCTGGCATGGACGAGGCCGACGTTGCATCGATCATGAACCGCGCCGCTACGCAGGACCTGCGAGCGGTCCGGGACTGGCCGGTGATCAAGCAGATGCTCGCCGGCTCTCCGGCGCCGAGCGCGCTGGCCCAGCAGGCTGCGAATCTCGTCACGAGCTGGGTGAAGAACGGCGCGAGCCGCTATGGCGTTACCGGGCCCGAAGAACCGGGCGCGGCAGTGCTCGACGCCGCCTGGCAGCCGATCGGCGAAGCCGTGCTCGGCCCGGTCCTTGGGACCGAACTGCTGAGCGAGTTCGCTTCGTTTGCGCCCGTGGAAAACGCGCCGTCGGCCAGCGGCTCCTCCTATGACGAAGGCTGGTACGGGTACGTGTACAAGGATCTGCGCAGCGAGCTCGGCCTGCCGGTGGAGCGGCCCTACAGCCGCCGCTACTGCGGCAACGGCAACGTGGCGGCATGCCGCAGCTCACTGTGGGCGGCGATCCAGGGTGCGGCCGAACAGCTGCAGGCGGCGCAGGGGCCAGAACCGGATGCCTGGCGAGCCGCGCGGGTGAGAATCGAGTTCCCGCCCACCTACCTGCCCCTCCCGCCGACGTTCACCGAACCCTTCACGATGGCGTGGACGAACCGCTCGACCTTCCAGCAGGTGATCGAATTCACCGAACACGGCCCGGAATCGTGAGCGGCATCGGCCGCGCCTGCAGGCGAGATCCGCTGCGCCAGCTACCCGGACGGCGTGGCGCTGAACGCCGCGCTGTTCCGCTCGCACTAACCGCTTCGCGGTAGATGGGCCGCCGTCGGGCGTGCCGATATGAACCTCATGAAGCCCTCGAGCGCGGTGCCAACGGCTCGCCCCGACGACAGCGTGGCGTACTGATGTCGCTCTTCACCAGGCGGAGTCTCGATGCGGTGCGCCGGAACGCCGCCGGCACCGCAGGCGAGCACGGCGGGCACTCCGACTCGCTGCCGCTGGCCCAGGCGCGGCTCGATGAGGCTCGCGAGTTCGCGGATCCGTCGAACCTCGTGTTCGCCGCGGATCTCCGACGCCGCCAGCGCGAGCTGGACGGGCGGTTGGGCGCGGCGAGGCCCGTTGTCGAGGAGCTGCTGCGCCAGGGGACACCCGCAACCGCCCCGGCCAGGCGCCTGCCCGATCCGGCGCCCGCGCCCGTCCGCCTCGACGGCGCCGGGGTGCACGCGCCGAGCGCCCATCCCGACGACACCGCCGCGCAAGCGCCGACCGCCGGTCCCAGCGCCGCCGCCACGCAGGCGCGCGCCAGCGTCGAGGATGCGCTCCAGGCCGTGCCACAGCCGCTGCCGCGGCTGATAATCGCCGACGACGATCCGCTGGTGCTGATGATGCTGGAGGCCTCGCTGAGCCATGCGTTTGACGTGGTCGGCATCGCCGCCGACGCCGAAGACGCGGTGGAGCTGGCCAGGTTGCACCAGCCCGACGCGGCGCTGGTCGATCTGGAGATGCCAAAGGGCGGCGGCGTGGCCGCGGTGGCAGGCATCGTCGAGGCCTCGCCCGCCACGGCGATCGTGGTGCTCTCGATCGATGAGTCGGACAGGATGGTGCGCGACCTGATGCAGGCCGGCGCGATCGCCTACCGGCGCAAGGGCATCACCCAGCAGGCTCTCGCGGAGTCGCTGACCGACGCGATCAGCTTTGTCTGAAGCCGCCCGCGAGGGCCTTCACAGGGCGGGAATGTGAGCCTGTGCCCGCTGGGGCCTAGCCGCGCACGTGCAGGTAGGACTGGACGCTCTCGACCAGGTCGGTCGTGACCAGACGCCCGCTCGGGCGAATGCGCAAACGGCGGCCGTCCGGTCGCCGCACGACGAGCTTGTGGCCCTGGCCGCTGACGACCGTGTAGCCGTCGGGGAGCGCCTGGATGCGGCGGTCCTGCTGCTTGGTCAACGCGTGCGTGTCAGAGATGTTCATGAGGGTGCCTTCTCGGGAGGGTGACGGGGGACGCTCCGTATTGTCCACCAAGTCTATCAGGATAATGCGGGTTGCGCAAGGCGACAGTTCGAAAGGGGTCCCGGGCGCGTGGCGGAGGGGCGCGAAGGGAGCCGGCCATGGCCCGCGGCGCGCGTCGGCGCGTGCGAGCCCGCGGGCGCGGTGACGTTCTGAGCGGGCGGGCCCGCGGGGACTCAGGAGAAGTCGTCTACGGCGTAGACGGGCCGCGTGATGCGCGTGGCGGGTCCGAGGCCGTGGTCGGTGTAGACGACGTAGGGCTCTTCGCGCCCATGATCGAGAATCGCGACCACGACGTCGCCGCCGCCCGGCAGCGGCTTGCCGACCTCGACCTGGCAGTCGTTTCCGTCCAGGCGGCAGTCGAGGCTGAAGATCCTGTGGGGCTTGGCGTCGGAGCCGACCGACACGAGCGAGCGCTCGCGCAGGTTCTTGTACGCCGTCTCGGCGCGCTCGCTGCCGGACTCCACACCCGCAACGAAGAACTTGGTCATCTGCTCGATCCTTTGCTGGGTGGCGGGGGGAAGAGCTTGCGCTCCTTGGCGGTCATCTTGCGGATCTTCAGCGAACCTTCCTTGACCTGGCGCTGGACCTGCTCGAGTTTCACCTGGCGCTCCTCGGCCGCGCGTTCGGCCTGTGTTCGCATGTATCAATCGTAGCGTGCTCACGGCTGTGAGCCGGACCGCCGTCTGCGATTGGACTTGCAACACTTGACACGAAGTCGGCGCGGCATGAGGGTACGCGCCATGCGAGAGATGGATGGCGGTCCTGTTCTCGACGCAAACCGCCTCCCGAGTCTGCGTGCTCGCCGTGGCGGAGAGCCCGCACCGGTGAACGCGGCGGCGAGGAGCGCTTCAGGCTTCGTTCCCTTCGCGGGGGTGAGGCTTGCGGGCGCCGAGGCGCGCCCCTCCGAGCGTGCCGAAATCGAGGGGATGATCTCGGTGCTGGAGGAGTTCGTCGACGGATCCCCGACGCACTCCAAGCATGGCGCGCGCGTGCTGGTGACCGTGCTGTTCACCGACATCGTCGATTCGACCGAGCGCGCCGCCGCGCTCGGCGACAGGGCGTGGAGCGGGGTGCTGGACCGCCACGACCAGATTGCGCAGCGCGCGGTAGGGCGCTGCCATGGGCGGCTGGTGAAGGGCACGGGGGACGGGGTGCTGGCGACGTTCGACTCGCCCTCGCACGGGATCGACTGTGCGCGTACGCTGCGCGCCGAGCTCTCCCACGCGGGCATCCCGATTCGCGCGGGCGTTCACACGGGGGAAGTCGAGCTGAGAGGCGACGACGTGTCGGGCATCGGCGTCCACATCGCCGCGCGCGTGACCGCCCTGGCGGGCGCGGGGGAGCTGCTCGTCTCGCGCACCGTTCGCGACCTCGTGGCCGGCGCGGGCTACGAGTTCGTCAGCCGGGGCACCCATGTTCTGAAGGGCATGCCCGAGCGCTGGGAGCTGCTGGCCGTCAGTTGAGCGCCGCCCGGCGCTGCCTGCGCGGTTGCGCTGCCTGAGATCAGCTGGAGGCGAGCTGGAGCGCCACGACGGCGGCGATCGCGCTAAAGCAGAACAGGTGCTGGCGCAGGATCGATCTGGCGAGCGCGCTCTGGCGCAGCGGCGCGTCGCGTCGCGTGCCCAGCCGGATCGCCGCGGGGACCGTGCGCAGCGCCGCAAGCAGGATCGCGGCGGCGGCGAGGGCGAGGGAGGCGCAGGACACCCACAGGGCGGGGTGCGCCTGGGCGGTCTCCACGGCCAGCGCGGCCAGCGTGGCGAGCATGACGGCGGCGATGAGGCGGCTCATGGGTGCGGCTGCGGTGGTTACGCGTGCGTAGTAGCCGGCGATCGAGGCGAGCACGTGCTCGGGGAGCTCGGCACCGGGCATGCGCAGCACCTGCACGTCGAACATCAGGTCAAGCCACAGCACCGCGAGCAGGAACCCGCCGCCCGCCGCCGAGCACGCCACCATCGGGCGAGTATCGCAGCGCCGGCGCGGGCACACACGCCGGGCGCGGGGCGCTCGCCAAGACGCTCCGCGCTCAGCGGGCGAGCGGCGTGGCGAGCCAGTTGACGATGGGCTCGCCGTGGGTGAACTGCTCGAGCGTGAAGGGCCCCTCGCCGGTGACGGCGAAGATCTCATAGCCCAGATGGGTGAGCAGCTTCCAGGGGGCGCCGGGCTCGGCGCCGTAGAGCGCCGCCGCCTCGAGCTGGTGCTCGAAGATGATCAGCGGCCGCGCATGCGCGAGAAGCTGCAGGCCGCCCTCGAGCACGCCGACCTCCGCGCCCTCGACGTCGATCTTCACCACCGCCGGGTCCTGCCCGGCGAGCTCGGCGTCGAGCGTGGAGACCTCCACGGTGATGTACTCGGGGTCGCCCGCGGCGTCGCTGATCTCCGGGCGGCGGCGCAGGCCGCTCCACCCGTCGAGCTGGCGGAAGTGGCAGAACTCGGTCGTCTCTGGGCGCGCGCCAAGCGCCTTGTTGCGGATGTCCACGGCCGGGAACGCAGCCCTTACCTGCGCGGCGAGTGCGGGGATCGGCTCGAACGCGATGTGTGAGCCCTGCGGCGCTATGCGCACGGCCTCGCGCAGCACCTGCCCGCGGTTGGTGCCCACGTCCACGTAGGTGCCGCGCGCGCGCAGCGTCGCGGCGAGGACGGCGCTGATGCCGAGCGCCTCGCGCTGGGCCTGCAGGGCGCCCCGGTCCACGGCGGCCAGCCACTCGGGGCGCCCGGCGCGTCGCGAGACGCCGCCGACGACCCTGTTCAGCAGGCGCATGGCGCTCCCGGACGATCGCCCGACGCACGATGGCGCGGCCCGTTTTCTGGCTCGGCCATGGTCGGCGTAGGCTAGCATTGGCCCATGGAGTCGAGAGGCGCCGCCGGTCCTCGCGGCGCCCCCGGGCGGGTGCTGATCGTGACGCCCCGCTGGACGCGCGACGGTGGCGTTGCGGCGCATGCGCAGGCCAGCGCGGTGGCGCTGGCCGAGCACGGCGCGGAGGTTTTTGCGCTGGCGGCGAGCGTGCACGACGGGCCCTCGGGTATCCCCGCGATCGCGAGCGCCGGCCTGTTCGACTCGGGCGCGCCGATGGCCGAGCGCCTTGCGGCGGCGATCGAGCTGGGACCCGCGGTGATCCACCTGCACCAGGTGGACGACCCCGAGATACTGGGCGCGCTGCGCGAGCTGGCGCCGGTGGTGAGCAGCGCGCACGGCTACGTGGCGTGCACGTCGGGAGTTCACTACTTCAAGCCCGGGCAGGAGTGCCCGCGCGCCCACGGCCCGGGGTGCGTTGGCAACCTGGTGGTGCGCGGCTGCGCGCACACGCGCCACGTGAAAAAACTGCCGCTGCGCTACCGCAACGCAACCCGCGCGTGCAACGCGTTCGCGCTCGCTGACGTGGCGGTGTCCTACTCGCGCACGATCGACCGCCACCTGGCGGTGAACGGCGTGCAGCGCCGCGCGGTCGTGCCGCTGTTCCCGACGATGCCAGCGCGCGAGGGCTCGGGGCATGCGGGCAGACGGCGCGTGGTGTTCGCCGGGCGCCTGGTGAAGCCAAAGGGCGTTGACGTTCTGATCCGCGCGGCGAGCCTGGTGGACGGCGAGTTCGTGCTGTGTGGCGAGGGTCGCCGTCTGCAGGCGATGCGCGAGCTGGCGCGGGCGCAGGGAGTGGAGGGGCGGGTGCGCTTCACCGGCTGGCTGGCCCCGGACGCGCTCGCCCAGGAGCTGGCCGACGCGTCGGTCGTGGCGGTCCCCTCGGTGTGGCCCGAGCCGTTTGGCCTGGTGGGCATCGAGGCGCTGGCGGCCGGGCGCCCGGTGGTGGCGTCGGACACCGGCGGCATCGGCGAGTGGCTGACGCACGGCGTTAGCGGGCTGGCGGTGGCGGCGGGCAACGTGGAGCAGCTGGCGGCGGCGCTTGGCGAGCTGCTTTCAGACCCGCAGCGCCAGCGCGAGATGGGCCTTGCGGGCCGGCAGGACGTGAGCGAGCGCTACACGCCTGCCCGCCACGTCGACGCGCTGCTGGCGGCCTACGCCTCGGCGCGCGAGCATTGGCTGGCCGGCGGCGGACGTAGCTGAGCGCAGCGTCACCGGGCGTGGCGCTGAGCTCAGCGTCAGGCGCCCAGGGCGCAGTCGGCGTTGGCGCTGGAGCGCACGCCGCCGTCGATGTAGCGCCTGCCCTCGATGGTCGCGGGCGGCCACACGCCCGGCACTGCGGTGCTGGCCGTGACGGCGTCGACAAGGCTCACGCCCGAGGCGCTGTCCAACACGCGCGGCTCGCCGCTGCCGGCATCCACCGCGACTGTCTTCAGCGCGCGCGAGGGCCACTCGTGTGAGGGCAGCCGGCACTCGATCACCCGGCGCCGCTCGGGCTCTGTGACGGTGTCTGTCGCCAGCGCGAACGTGGCGCCGACACCTCCGCCGCCCAGGACGAGCGCGCTGCTCATCGGCTGCCAGCTGTGTGCGAGCCGCCCGGCGCACCGCCGGCGAGGCGCGAAGAGGACAACCTGCACAGATTCTTCACATCGCATGCGAGTGTAGTCGGGCATGCCGCCCGCAATTCGCACACGACTGGCGCTTGCCGCGTTCAAGCGCGGGCTGCCGCAGGCCGTTGCGCGCGACAGTGTGGAGGGCCTCACCGACGGGCTGCACGTGGCGATTGTGGGCTCGGGATCGCCGCTTCCGGACGCACGGCGTGGCAGCGCATGCGCGGTGGTGGCTGCGGGCGGGCGCACCTTCGTGGTGGACGCGGGGAGAGGAGCTCGGAGACGATGGCGAGGATGGGCCTGGTGCCCGAGCGCATCGAGGCGGTGCTGCTGACGCATTTTCACAGCGACCACATCGGCGGGCTCGGCACCGTTGCCCTGGCGCGCTGGGTGAGCAACGCTGCACGCTCGCCGCTGCGGGTGATCGGCCCGCCCGGCGTCGAACGCGTGGTGGCCGGCCTCAACGAGGCGTTCGCGCTGGACAGTGGCTACCGCACCGCTCATCATGGCGAGGAGGTGGCGCCGCCCTCTGGCGCGGGCATGGTGGCTGAGCCGTTTGGCCTGCCGGACGGCGAGGAGGCCGTGGTGGTGCTCGACAACGACGGGCTCAGGGCGACGGCGTTCCTCGTGGACCACGCGCCGGTGGCTCCCGCGGTGGGCTACAGATTTGACTATCGGGGTCGCGCCGTGGTGATCAGCGGCGACACTGTTTACGCACCGTCGCTGGTGAGGGCCGCCGAGCGCGCCGACCTGCTGATCCACGACGCGCTCTCGCCGGATCTGCTGGAGCTGGTCGAGCGCACCGCGCGCGATGCGGGGCTGCAGAACCGGGCGCGCATCCTCGCCGACGTGCCCGGCTACCACGCGAGCGCCGAGCGCGCGGCGCAGGCCGCACGCGACGCCGGCGTCGGGGCGCTTGCGCTGACGCATGTGATCCCGCCGCTGCCCGTTGGCGCGCTCGAGCCGCTCTTCCTGGGCGACGCGGCGATGCGCTTCAGTGGGCCGATGTGGCTGGCGCGCGACGGCGACCTGTACTCGCTGGAGCCCGGAGCGAGCGGCGTTCGGCGGGCGCGGTTGATGCGCTGGCCGGCGGGCATCTAGCACGTCATCGGCCCGCGGGGGTCATGATGGGGCAGACCACAGAGTCCCAACTCGAGCAGGGGGCGCTCTTGAGCACCGACATTTCGCTGGCTGCGGTTCAGCATCACATAGGCGGATCAGCGACCGCCGGGGCATCCGTGCGCAGCTCTGAGGTGTGGGATCCCTCGCGCGGTGTGGTGCAGGCGCGCGTGCTGCTGGCCGACCCCGCCGACGTGGACCGCGCCGTCGCGGCGGCGAGCGCGGCGTTCGCGCAGTGGGGTCGCACGTCGCTGGCGGCGCGCGTGCGGGTGATGTTCGCGTTCCGCGAGCTGATGGCCGCCAACGTGGATGAGCTCGCCCGCGTGATCTGCGCCGAGCACGGCAAGGTGCTAGACGACGCCAGGGGGGAGATCCTGCGTGGGCTCGAGGTCGTTGAGTTCGCGTGCGGCCTTCCCCACCTGCTGAAGGGCGAGTTCTCCGATCAGGTGTCCACCGACGTCGACGCCTTCTCCTTCCGCCAGCCGCTGGGAGTGTGTGTGGGCATCACCCCCTTCAACTTTCCCGCGATGGTGCCGCTGTGGATGTACCCGCTCGCGATCGCCACGGGGAACACGTTCGTGCTGAAGCCCTCCGAGCGTGATCCCTCGGCGTCGAACTTCGTCGCGGAGCTCTGGCGCGAGGCGGGTCTGCCGGAGGGGGTGTTCAACGTCGTGCACGGCGACAGGGCGGCCGTTGACGCGCTGCTAGAGCACCGGGACGTGGCCGCGGTGTCCTTCGTGGGCTCCACGCCGATCGCCAGGTACGTGCACGAGCGCGCCACGGCCAACGGCAAGCGCGTGCAGGCGCTCGGGGGCGCGAAGAACCACGCGGTCGTCATGGATGACGCGGACCTCGACTTCGCCGCGAGCCAGCTGGTCGCGGCCGGCTACGGCTCGGCCGGGCAGAGGTGCATGGCGATCTCGGTGGTGGTCGCGCTGCAGGACGTGGCGGACGCGCTGGTGGAGCGCCTGGCGGCGAGGGCGCGCGGGCTGCGCGTGGGGCCGAGCCTTGACCCGGACTCCGAGATGGGGCCCGTGGTGACGCGCGCTGCGCTGGAGCGCATCACCGGCTACATCGAGCAGGGCCTGGGCGCGGGCGCCGAGCTGGTCGTGGACGGGCGCGAGCTGGAGGTCGCCGGCGGGGGCTTCTTCCTTGGGCCGACGCTGTTTGACCGCGTCGGCGAGGAGATGTCGATCTACACCGATGAGATCTTCGGGCCGGTGCTCGTGGTGGTACGCGTCGCGTCGCTGCGGGAGGCGATAGCGCTGATCAACCGCAGCTCCTTCGCCAACGGTACCGCGCTGTTCACCTCCAGCGGGCGCGCAGCGAGGATCTTCCAGCGCGAGGTGCAGGTGGGGATGATCGGCGTCAACGTGCCGATCCCCGTGCCGATGGCCTATTACTCCTTCGGCGGCTGGAAGGACTCCCTGTTCGGAGACCATCACATCCACGGCATGGAGGGAGTGCGCTTCTACACCCGGGCGAAGGCCGTCTCGGCTCGCTGGCCGGGCGCCGACAGCGGCGCGCGCCACGACCTGCAGTTCCCCACCTCGACGTGACGGCACCCGCGAAAGGCGCACGGGCGATGGCGGCCGCCGCGGCTGCCGCGATCTCCTGTGGCATGGCGCCGGGCGCGGCGCTCGGCGGGATCAGCGAAAACGCCAGCTCCGCGATGGCATACCTGCGCGCCGACCTGGAATTCTCCAAAGGGCTGGGCAACGCCGAGCCCGCGGCGGTGGCAAGCGCCGAACGGTTTGTGGTGCAGACGGTCGCCGAATGCCCGGGCGCCCTCACCGCCGCGCCACGGACGGGGGGCTTCAGCGAGATGCGGCGCGAGGCGGGCGTGGCCGTGCTGTTCGCGTTCGCCCGGCCCTTCGACGTTCCCGCGCTGGCGTTCGCCAGGCGCGTGAGCCGGCTGCGGTGGACCAGCAGGCGGCTCACGAGCAGGGTGCGTCTGCTGGCGGTGGACGACCGCGAAGAAGCGCGCCTGCTTCCGCCGGACCTGTGCGCCGATCTGCGGACATGGACGGCGGGGGGCTACCGCAGCGTGCCCGCGGAGACCAAGCGAGTTCTCGCGAGCCAGGAAAGCGAGGGCACGCATGTGGGCGATGAAGAAATACTACGGCTGCTGCGCCCGCTTGAGAACGCGCGGATGAGCGCGCTCGCCCGCTCGATCAACGGCTCGCACGCACAGATCGCCCACTCGGTGGACTCGGCGCTGCCCGCGATCCTCAAGCGCATGGCGACCGGCCTCGGCATCGAAGGCGCCGCCGCGTCATCGTCTTTGCGCTCGCATGCGCGCCCGCCGCTGGGCTGATGCGGCACCCCCGCCCGCGCCGCGTGTCCGATCGGCACGCAGCGGGACGAAGGGCGTTCGCATTTGGGGGGGAGGGACGGGTGGACACCGGCGGGGGGCGCCTTGGTGTCCACGATGCAAGCTACCTGCGCTGCGCGGCGGGTGGTATCCGCTGGGTACCGCAGCTTTGGGGGTCAAACTACTGCAGCCCGTGCTGTCAATTCGCGCGCGAGCTCTGGCTCGACGGAGCTCAGCCGGCGCCGGCGTACACGGCTACCCAGCCGAACAGGCTCGCCGTCGCCGCGGCGGTGCGCAGCATGCCGGGGTGCGTTTCTGGGTCGGCGATCGCCCCGCCCCACCAGCTGGAGAGCCACAGGCCCTTGGCGTTGCCCGCGTGGCCGGCGGCGGCGGCCGCGTTGATCTGCGCGAGCTTCAGCCAGAAGGGCTGGCCGGTGGCCTGACCGTAGGCCATCATCCACTGCATGAACACCGCGTCGTACTCCGGCCCGTAGTTGTACTGATAGCCGTAGGCGTCGACGTGCTGCTCGGCGAGCGTCGCGGCGACCCTGCCCGCCTGCACGCAGTAGCTCTGACCCTGCCCGGCCTGGCAGAGCAGGTACTGCGCGTACACCAGCGGCGCCTGCACGTAGTCGTTCACCGATTCCGGCTGTCCGGTCTGCTCGAGGTAGAGCTGGCGTTCGTCGTGGTTGTCGTTGGCGTTGGCCCAGTCCACGTAGGTCCTCGCGTCGCGCAGCTGCCAGCCTTCGTGGTCTTCGCTGTAGAGCAGCATCCCCAGAAGGCTGTCGGCGGCAAGCGCGGGACCGGAGTGGTAGGGGTGGCTGGTGTTCCACCACATTCCGCCCCCGTCCGGGTCCCAGCCGCGCGAGGCGATGAAGCGGAAGGCGCGCTGGGCGTCACGCAGCCAGCGGCGGTTGTGCGTGGCCCTGTAGGCGTTCAGGAACGCGATGCCCTCCCAGCCGTTGTCGTCGAAGAACGCCTGGACGTCGGCTTCGCGATCGCCCGGGTAGGGCGCATAGCCGCCGAGCGCGCGGTCCCAATAGCGCTCGTTGGCGCGCGCGATGCGGGTCACCAGAGCGGCGTGCGCGGGCGTCGGCGCTGCGCTCTGCAGCGCATCGGCGGTCTCGAACAGCGGCACCTCCCCCCACAGCGTCACCAGCGGATAGGGCCCGCCGGCGCAGCGCAGATATTCGCAGTACCAGGCGCCATGGCGCCAGTGCGCGGCCTGGCTCACACCGGCCTGCGCGAGCTGCCCGTAGTCCAGTGGCGCAGGCGCAGGCAGTTCAAGGGGCGGCTGCTGCCAGGGGGTGAGGGGCTGGAAGCCGCCGAGCCCCGCGGGCGGCGTGCGCCCGGCCGCGAGCGCGCCGGGCGATGCGCAGACGCCCGCCGCGAGGGCCAGCGCGAGGGCGGCGGCTGCGCGCAGGGCACGGGCTGGTGTGCTCATGCGTTCATCATGCATGCTCGGGCGCGCCCACACGCCGGGTGAAGCGGTAGCGACCGGGGCTCAACCGCGACGGATCTCCACGGGCGTACCGAGCGTCACGTGCCGCGCCAGCCACAGGATGTCGGGATCCAGCATGCGCACACAGCCGTGGGAGGGATCGCCGGGAATCCACTGCGGTTCGCCGAAGTCGCCGTGTATGCCGACGACTCCGCCGCCCGGCCAGTCCGTGAGCGTGGAGTAGTCGGAGGTGCCGAGCACGTAGGGCCAGTAGGGGCTGCTGCGGTTGGACACCGCGAGGCGCTCGCTGACCCAGAAGTGCCCGACCGGCGTGGGGGTGCTCGGCTTGCCTACGCCGACGGGCGCCCGAAAGCGCAGGCGACCTCGGAGGTAGGCGCTCAGCCGACGTGCGCGCAGGCTCACGACGATCGCCCAGTGGGTCTGCTCGAAGGACCCCAGCGCCGCGGCGCGTACCCAGCCGATCCTGCCGTTCGGGCGCCCCGGCACACGCAGCTGCACCCAATCTGCGCCCGAGCTTTCCAGGCGCTCACTCAGCAGCACGTAGATCTCAGGGAAACCGGCCTGATTTTCGAGGCGAACCCTCCCGATGCGCCGCGCGCGGATGCTCGCCCGCGCATAGATGACCTGCTTCGAGAGCCCGTACGCCCACGTCGTGATGCTCCATTCATTTGAGAGCCTCACTTCCTTCGCGGGAGCCCGCGCGGCTGGCGAGCGGGGTCGTTGCGGCGTGGCTGCGCTCGCCTGTGAAATCGGCGCGAGCGCCGCCGTCACCGCCACAGCGAGTGCTGCTGCCAGGCTCCCGGCCCGGCCTCGGCGGGCGCCGGCCGTCCGCCGCCGGCGCGCTGTCGAGGGGCAGGGCACGACGAGCGCGCCGCTGCGAACCACGACTCCTCCCGCGATGCTCAGCCCGTGAAGGACGGCGCGACCGCTTCGGACTTCGATTTTTCAGTTTTGATTTTCGGGTAGCACAGCGCAAGCGTGCGCTGGAGAGTGGTGGGCGCGCTGCTGCCCGCCTTCGTGAAGTCCACCGTCATCCTCAACATGTGTGCGCGCCCGGCGCTAAGGGCGACCCAGGTGGTGAACGCGCCACGCGCGTTCGGCCTGGACACCTTGACGATGCGCCGTCCGTCGAGGGCGAAGGTGACCGACGCGATCGCGGTGCCGGTGACGGACGCTCGGTAGCCGTTGCTTGTCAGACATGGAGGCGTCACGCCGCTGAGGTGCGCCGATGCTCCCGCGGCGTTCGTGCCTGCGGTGAGCGGGCCCACCATGCTGAGCGCCAACGCCGCCAGGGTGGCTCGACCGGCGAGCGCTCTGCGCCGGCTGTTAAGTGCTCGTCTCACGATCTCCTCCGATGGCTGTGGGTTCTCGGTCTACACGGACAGCTACGCCAACACCCCCGACGGGCCGGCCGATGAGGCCCGTCTTCGCGGAGGATAACCCCGACTGCAGGGTCCATGTTCATCTGTGTGCAGGCACGTTCAGCGGGTTGGCCGCGTGTGTCGGGGGCCTGGCACGGTCGGTGCGTCTGAGCTTGCCGCTATCGGCGCAGGGGGGCGCTCGAGTCACCGCTGTCCAGCGCTTGCAGGGCCAGCTCGGTGAGCGCCAGGGCCGGGGCGGCCCGCATTCCAGTGAAGATTGCATCGGCCTCGCGCAGTGCCGCTTCGGCGTCGGCGCGCCTGCCGAGCAGCGCACGCGCATCGCCCAGATCAAGCAGCGCGCGAGCGAGGGCGAAGGGGTGATCGACGGGGCGCAGCAGCTCGACCGAGCGGGCGAGCTCACCCGCGGCCACGCCGGCGTCCTCCTCGCGCAGGCTGAGCAGCCCGCCCAGCCACGCCAGCAGGCCGCGCATCGCTGGGACGGGCCTCTGGCCCACCGGGAGACCCCCGCGCAGATCCTCGCTCCTTCCGTCTGCGAGCAGGCCGTCCACGAGCACCGGGAAGTAGGTGGCCAGATCGCTCGTGGTCCTGCCGCTGGCGCGCATCTCCTCCCACGCGCTCCCGGCCAGCGCGGCGGCCTCGTCCGTGCGCCCGACCGCGCGCAGCGCTGTGGCGCGCGCGAGCGCCTCGTCGAGTGTCTGTTCCTGCCATTTGGAGGAGCCGCCGAGGTCTCGGTCCAGCCACTCGGCCAGCCGGTCGCGGTCTCCGCGGCCGGCGAGGATCAGCGGCAGCACGTGCCAGGCCGACCGCTCAGAGGAGTCCTCACCCTGCTCGCGCAGTGCGGCAGCTTCGACAAGCGCCGGATCCCATTCGCCCCGATAGGCGCGAATGGAGATACGCTGAGCGATGAGGTCACGCTCCCACGGGCGATCGCCCCGCTCGCGTGCCAGCTTCAGGCCCGCCTCGGTCAGCTCGATCGCCCTCAGCGGCTGTCCGGCCACGGTGCGGTAATAGGCAAGGTTGTGGTACGCACGCAGCGCCTGTTCGCTGAGATCCGCTTCCAGGCCGATCTCGAGCGCAAGCGAGCAGAGCGCCATTGCCTCGATCAGCCGGCCCTGGTCGAACAGGGTCTGGGCCTTTGTCATCTGAGCACTGCTCAGGACCGGCAGCACTTCGGCGGGGTCGGCGATTCTGAGCGCGGTCTCGGCCTCGAGGTAGGCGCGCTCGTAGTCGCCGGCGAGCAGCGCCACGTGGGCCCGTCGCGCCGCAAGCTCAGCCAGCACGACCGCGTCGGTGATCGACTCCCGCGCACCGTCCATCAGCGCGGCTGCGTCATCCAGGCGCAGCTCGGCGATCAGCACGTCGGCGAGCAGCGCACGGGTGCGGGCTGCCTCGGCGTGCTCTTCCTGGGACTGGAGCGCGTCTATGGCCTCGCCAAGCAGTGCGAGTGCTTCCTCGCGCCGACCCGCTCGCGTCGCTGCGACGCCTGCCTGTGCGATCAGCATCGCCCGCTCCGTGGGGTCGTCGGCCATCTCGGCGGCCTGGCGAAAGTAGTTGCACGCCGCCTCGGGCAGGGCCAGTGAACCGGTCCGCTCGCCGGCGATCGCAAGTTTCTCGCGCGCAAGCGCGCGGATCTCGTCGGCGTCGCGGGCGTCGGGGTCGAGTTCGACGGCATCCAGCAGGTGTCTGGCCTCGACCTCCGCCAGCTCTCCGGTACGGCCCGGCACCGACCGCACGTACGCCGCTGCCGCGAGGTGGCGCGCCTTGCGTTCCCGGCGCGAGAGTGTGCTGAGGGCGACGGTCCGAAGGAGCGCCTGCAGGAAGCGATACTGGCCGCGCTCGGAAAGGCGCTCATCGTCGTCGCGTCCCAGCAGCTGCTTGTCCACCAGCCTGTCGAGGGCAGCGACGAGCTCGGCCTCGGGCCGGCCGGTGACGGCGGAGAGCGCCTCCGGTGTGAAGGAGGTGCCGATCACCGCCGCGTCCTGCAGCAGGGCGCGCTCCTCCCGCCCCGCGTTGTCCAGACGCGAGGCGGCGAGTGCCTGCAGCGTCTCGGGCACCTCCAGGTGCGTCAGATCTCCTCCGGGGACGTAGCGCGACCCCTCCAGCAGCAGCAGGCCGCGGTCGAGCAGCATGCGAACGGTCTCGACTGCGTAAAGGGGCACTCCCTCCGCAGCGGCCACGATCCGTGCGCCAACACCGTCTGGCAGGCCGGGAACGAGGCCTGCAAGCAGCTCCTGCATCTCCGCGGGCGCCAGCGGGCCGAGATGGATGTTCGCCATCCAGGCCGGTCGCGCCCGCTGCATGTCCGCCCGGCCGGTGCACAGGATGAAGATCGGTAGCTCGTTGGACCACTCGAGCAGGTGGTCAATGAAATCGAGCAGGCCGCCGGTCGCCCATTGCAGGTCCTCGAATACGAGCACGACCGGGTCCGTGGCGGCCATGCGCTCCAGGAAGAGCCTCCAACCGCTGAAGAGATCGGCGGGCGCGCTGACGTCCCGCTGCTCGAGCCCGAGGAGATGCGCCAGGCGAGGAAGCACCAGGGAACGCTCGCGCTCGTCTGAGACGAAGCGCTCCACCGACGCGTGCAGCTTCCTGTGCGCCGAGGCCGGATCCTCATCCTCGAGGATGCCTGCCCTCCCGCGAATCATCTCGGCCAGTGCCGAGTAGGCCAGGCCATCGCCGTAGGACGGGCACCGTCCCTGATGCCACCAGCGCTCCGCGCCGATGCCGTCGACGTACTTGAAGTACTCCCACGCAAGGCGCGACTTCCCGGTCCCGGCGTCGCCGATGACCGTCATGCGGGTAGCGACGCCGTCCCTGGCGCTGCGCTCGCCGGCCTCGATGATCGACTCGAGCTCGCGCGCACGTCCCGCCAGCGGGGCCTCCAGGCCGGCCCCCCGCCTTGCACCCCGGACGCCCGCGACAACGCGCAGCGCGACCCAGGTCTGGACCGGCACGTCTCGCCCCTTGACCCGGTGGGCGCCGTTGTCCTCGTAGGCGATCGCCGCCTCCGTGGCTCGTCTGGTGACGTCATCGACGAGCACGCCTCCCGGCGCAGCGATCGACTGCAGCCGCGACGCGGTGTTGACGGTATCCCCATGGACCATCCCCTCCGAAAGGCCTGGGGCGTCAACCGCCGCGGTGCCTGTCAGCACTCCGGCCCGCAGCGACAGTCCGGCAACGCCCAGCTCCCCACTCAGGGCGCTCACCCCCTGGCTCAGTGCGAGCGCCGCTCGTACCGCCCGCTCGGCGTCGTCCTCCTTGGCGACCGGCGCGCCCCACACCGCCATCACCGCATCACCGATGAACTTTTCCAGCGAGCCGCCGTGGCGCTCGATGATGGCGCGGCAGCTGGCGAAGTACATCGAGAGCAGATCCCTGACGTCCTCGGGGTCGCGCTTCTCCGCGAGCGTAGTGAACCCCACGAGATCGGCGAACAGCACGCTCACCAGGCGCCGTTCCCGCGGCGAGCCGGCCGCTCGGGCAGCCTCTGCTCCCCGACGCACGACGGTGGGCGCATCGCTCAGGGGGTTTCCGCAGGACCGGCAGAAGCGGTCGTCGTGGACGGCCCTTGTGCCGCACGCCTCGCACAACGTGCCCTGCGGCGCGCCGCAGCGGCCGCAGAACGGCTGGCCTGGGAGCAGCGACGCAGCACATTCCCAGCACCTGATCGCCCCCGACTGCATGAGCAAAGGCTACTCCCGCCGCGCAATGGCGGCGCTCGTGTGCAGGCACCGCGAATCACCGGGATGCAACCGCCCGGCGGGGCGCGCTGCGCTCGCGCCCGGATCGGCGGCCGCCGTCGATCAGGCCTTTTGTAACCGTCGGTTGCGGACGCCACGCGGATGCTGGCATGATGGTGGCAGGGAATCGCTGGGCCGGTCCCTCATGTCGTCGAGGACGGCAGAGTAACCAAGGGTTACACCGGTGGTTACATTTTGTTATGCTGACGCTCATGGCTGATTCCAGAGGTCGCTCGCGCCCCACGATCTCCGAGCGCCGCCGGGTTCGGGAGCGCAGCATCGTGCTCGCCACCCGCGAGCTGTTCGATCACCGCGGAATGCGCGATGCGCCGGTGCACGAGATCGCGCGCGAGGCGGGGATGAACAAGGCGCTCATCTATCGCTCCTTCGATTCGAAGGAGGAGGTGTTCGTGCTGACGCTCGTGGATTACCTCGCCGAGCTGCAGGCGCGCATGCTCGGGCTGAGCGAACCGGAGGACCCGCTGGGCGCGCTGCGCATGAGGTTCGAGTGCTACGTGGACTTCTGCCTGGAGTACCCGGCCTTCCTGGACTGCGCGCTCGCGCTCATGCAGCGGCCCGCGCCGGAGCTGCGCAAGCACGTCTCCGACGCCGTGTGGTTGCGTCTGGGGCGCTCGATGTCGGCCTGCATCGCGCCCCTGCAGCGCATCCTGGCCGCCGGCGTGGAGCAGGGCATCTTCGAGCTGGAGGACCCCGCGTTCACCGCCAACCGCCTCTACACGCAGGTGCTCGGCTCACTGCACCTGGCCCGCGTGGGCGTGGGCCTGGCCAGGGCCGCTCCGGGGGTGCCGCAGAGCTTTGAGATCTCGCGCGAGCGCATGCGCGAGGCCTGCGTGCAGGATGCGCTGGCCGTGGCGCGCATTCGTCCTGGAGCCGGCTCATGAGCGCCACGGAGCCCAGGACGATCGAGCTTCACGGCCGCTCGATCGCCTACGCGGAGATGGGCGAGGGCCCGGTGCTGCTGCTGATCCACGGAATGGCCGGCACGTGGGAGAACTGGCGGGAGGTGATCGAGCCGCTGGCGCGCGAGCACACGGTGATCGCGCCCGACCTGCCCGGGCACGGCGCCTCCGAGCCCGGGGGCGGGGACTACTCGCTCGGCTCGCTCGCGGCGTGCCTGCGCGACCTGCTGGTCGCGCTGGGCCACGATCGCGCGACGCTCGTCGGGCACTCGCTCGGAGGCGGCATCGCAATGCAGTTCTCCTACCAGTTCCCGGAGCTCGTGGAGCGCCTGGTGCTCGTCTCAAGCGGCGGCCTGGGCCGCGAGGTCAGCCCCGTCCTGCGCGCCGCCGCGCTCCCGGGCGCGGACCTGTTCATCGCCGCGACGGCCAGCCCTGGTCGCGTCGTCGGCTCCGCGCTCGCACGCGGTCTGGCAGCCGTGGGCTTTCGCCCCAACGCCGACGTGGCGGAGGTGGCGCGCGGCTACGCCTCGCTGGCCGACCGCGATCGCCGCGCGGCCTTCCTTGCGACGATCCGCGCTGTCGTGGGCACCGGCGGGCAGAGCGTGCACGCCGGCGACCGCCTGTATCTGGCCGAGGGCGTGCCCGTGCTGATCGTATGGGGCGAGCGCGACGCGATGATCCCGGCCCGCCACGGGCAGGACGCCCACGGGGCGATCCCGGGAAGCCGGCTGGAGCTCTTCGAGGGCGTGGGCCATCTCCCGCAGGTCGAGGCGCCCGCGCGCTTCGTCGCGGTGCTCGAGCGCTTCCTGGCCGAGACCGAGCCGGCGCGCTGGGATAACGGCGAGTGGCGCTCCAGGCTCTCGCCCTCCGCCGGCTGATCGCGCCCAGGCGCGCGGCGGCCTCAGAGGGCCGCGAGCGGGCCAGCACCCGCAACCGCGGGCTGCGACCTCGCCCACATAAATAAATCCCCCCTTTGTGGGAGGTTGCGGTTAGGGTCGCTTCAAAGCGTCCGCGCAGCCAGTGGGGACTGGGCACGCGTGCCTTCCAAATGGCGGATTCCAGGTCCGCCTGCAACCAGGGACGAGGGGATTTCAGATGCTGAACGGTGCCGCGCTGGTGCAGCGAGTCGGTGTGCGACGGATGGTCGCCTCCGCGATCGTGATCCTCGGGCTGGCGGCTCCTTCGGCGGCAAGCGCGACGATCACATCGGTCTTCAGCGGGAAAGTCACGTGCGAAACCAAGCTGAGCGGCGCGGAAACCGGTCAGCGCTGGTGCGGCAACGCGTCCAACACGACCGTCCCCACGTGGGATGGCACCACCCCGATCGACGTCTCCGTCGCGTTCCCGCCGGCCGCCGGCCCGGACAACAACTACCCCGTCGTGGGCATCTACCACGGCTGGGGCGGCAGCAAGATCACGCCGTCCAGCGCCCAGGCCCAGCGCTGGCTGAAACTCGGCTATGCCGTCTTCAGCATGAGCGACCGCGGATGGGGCTACTCCTGCGGCGTCTACAACAAAACGCTCGCGACCTGCAAATCCGCCGGCTACATCCATCTCCTCAGCCGCCGCTACGAAGTGCGCGACGCCCAGTTCCTGCTGGGTGAGCTCGCCGATGAAGGCGACATCAACCCGCAGCAGATCGGCGCCAACGGCGGCAGCTACGGCGGCGGGATGTCGCTTCAACTCGGCTCGCTGAAGGACCGCGTCGAACTCACCAACGGCACCCTGATCCCTTGGACGAGCCCGGGCGGCAAACCGATGAAAATCGCCGCCACCGCTCCGGAATACCCCTGGTCGGACCTCGCTCAGGCGTTGCAGCCGAACGGCAGCAACCTCGACTACGTCACCGAAGCGCCCTACTCGGGCCTGCTCGGCAACCACGAATACGGCATCGAAAAGCAGAACTGGAACGAAACGCTCTACAACGCGGGCGCGTTGCTCGGCTACTACGAGGCCACCCCGGAGGAACCGGAAGCGGCGCTCACCGAATGGCACACGTTCAACGGCACCGGCGGCCCGTACTACGAAATCGTCGGCGGCAAAGCCAAATCGAAGCCTCTGGCCGAAGAGCAGGAAAACCAGCTGCCCTATCACGGCGCGTATTACACGAACCTCTCCGAGGCCCCGGCGCCCGCACTGATCGAGAACGGCTGGAACGACGATCTGTTCACAGTCAACGAATCCGTCGACTACTACAACAAGGTGCGCGCCAGCTACCCGAGCCAGCCGATCCAGCTGTTCTACTTCGACTACGGGCACAACCCGCGCTCGGCAACTTCGCCCTCGACCGCCGAGAGCGCGGCGTTCGCGACCGCCCAGAACGAATGGTTCGCCCACTACATCAAGGGCGAAGGCGCCGAACCGGCGAACGCCGAGGGCGGCGTGACGGCTATCACGAGCGCCTGCACGGCTGAAACCACGGCGACCGGCACCACCTTTACAGCGGCGAACTGGGCGAGCCTCGCAGCCGGCGAAGTCAACCTGCAGGGAGCGGCCGAACAGACGATCGCCGCACCGGGCACCGCGCCGAAAACGGCATTCACCTCGGGCACGGTGTGCACGACCGAAGCGGCCGGTGAAAACGCGTCGGCCGCGACGTACAAGCTGGCGGCGGCGCCGTCCGGCGGCTACACGATCGCTGGTTCCCCCACGGTCATCGCGGAACTCAGCACGCCGATCCGCAACGACCAGGTGATCGCGCGCCTGATGGACGAAGAACCGTCCGGCAAGCAGCGCCTGATCGGGCGCGCTATCTACCGCCCGATCAACCCCGAAGGCGGATTCACCACGCAGGCCTTCCAGCTGCACCCGCAGGCTTGGAAGGTCGAAGCCGGCCACGTACTGAAGCTACAGCTGCTGATCCAGGACTCCAAATACGCGCGCACCTCCTCGAGCACGAGCACCAGCGCTGCATCCATCAAGGTCAAGAGCCTCGAACTGCGCATCCCGACGATTGATGCGCCCGGCAGCGCCGGAGGGCTGGTCGAAAGCCCGCGCGCCAAGTACCTGCCCGCGGACTACACGCTCGCGCGCAACGTCACGCCGGCGGCCCCCGGGGCCCCGGCGCTCACGAGCGGTTCCAGCCCGAACAACACGGGCGTGTTCACGCTCGGGTGGGCAGCCTCGCAGTCGGCGAGCGCTCTCACATACACGCTGCAGGCCAAGAACAACGGCGGCACGTGGGCGACCGTCGCAAGCGGTCTGAGCAGCCCCGAATACGCCTTCACCTCCGGCAGCCCCGAGGGCGAAGGGACCTGGAGCTACCGCGTGAGCGCGAGCAACGAAGGCCCCGCAAGCGGATACTCCGGTGAATCCTCGGCGGTCAAGGTCGATGAGACGGCGCCGAGCGCGCCGACGGCGACGACCTCGCGCCCAGCGGAATACGCGGGTGGCGGCGGTTGGTTCAAGGGCAGCGTCGAAGTCTCGTTCGCCGCCAACGGCGACCCGGCGCTGTCTGACGGCAGTGCCGGTAGCGGTGTGAACCTCGCGACGCTTTCGCCCGCTGTGACGGTCAGCGCGACCGAAAAAGTCTGCGGAACCGTGGCCGACAACGCGGGCAACGTATCCGCGCCCGGCTGCATCACGGTGCAGGTTGACAACACGCCTCCGAGCCTGGAAATCAACTGCCCGGCCACGGCGGAACTGAACAGCAGCGCGAGCGCCACGTTCACCGCCTCCGACGGGCAGTCGGGCCTGGCGAGCGAAGCGAGCGGCAGCGTGCCGATCAACACCTCGGTTCCCGGCGAAGCGACGGCGAGCACCACGGCCGTCGACAACGTGGGCAACGAAACCACGAAGTCCTGCCACACCGAGATTGTCTACCCCGCCGCCGGCGCGCCGGCGCTCAGCGCGGGGTCGACGCCGAACAACATGGGCCTGTTCACGCTCTCGTGGACCGGCCCCAACCCGATGGACTATCTCGACCTGAGCTACACGCTGCAGCACCGCAGCCACGACACGGGGTGGACGAATGTGGCGAGCGAAATCGACTCGCTCTCCTACCAGTTCACCGGAGCGGGCGAGAGCGAAGGAACGTGGGAATACCGCGTCGAGGGCGTCGACAGCGTCAACAGCCTGAACACGGGCTGGTCGGGCGAATCGAGCCCGGTGGTGGTCGATGAGACGGCGCCGAGCGCGCCGACGGCCACGACCTCGCGCCCCGCGGAATACGCGGGTGGCGGCGGCTGGTTCAAGGGCAGCGTCGAAGTCTCGTTCGCCGCCAACGGCGACCCGAACCTCGCCGACGGCAGTGCGGGCAGCGGTGTGAACCTCGCTACGCTCTCGCCGGCCGTGACGGCCAGCTCGACCGAAAAAGTCTGCGGCACCGTGGCCGACAACGCGGGCAACGTATCCGCGCCCGGCTGCATCACGGTGCAGGTTGACAACACGCCTCCGAGCCTGGAAATCAACTGCCCGGCGACAGCCGAAGTCGGCAGCAGCGCCGAAGCTACGTTCAACGCCTCCGACGCGCAATCGGGGCTGGCCAGCGCGGCCAGCGGAACCGTGCCGATCAACACCAGCACGGCCGGGGAGAAGACGGTGAGCACCACCGCCTTTGACAACGTGGGCAACCAGGTCACCGAATCGTGCTCGACCGAGGTCGGATACCCGACCCCGGGCGCGCCGCACCTGAGCGCGGGCAGCACCCCGAACAACACCGGCGACTTCACGCTCTCCTGGACGGGGGCCAACCCGATGGACTATCTCGACCTGAGCTACACGCTGCAGCACCGCAGCCACGACACGGGGTGGACGACTGTGGCGAGCGAAATCGACTCGCTCTCCTACCAGTTCACCGGCGCCGGTGAGCACGAAGGGACGTGGGAATACCGCGTCGAGGGCGTCGACAGCGTCAACAGCCTGAACACGGGCTGGTCGGGCGGATCGAGCCCGGTGGTGGTGGATGAGACGGCCCCGCACGCTCCGAGCGCGCTCGCCACGCGCGCGCCCGACTACGCGGGCGGTGGCGGCTGGTACAAGAACAGCGCCGAAGTGGAATTCGTCTCAAACGGCGACCCGCCGCTGGCGGACACGAGCCCGGGCAGCGGTGTGAATCCGGCGTCGCTGCCCGCCACGCAGGTGTTCTCCACCTCGGGCTCGCACCAGGCCTGCGGGAGCGTCACCGACTATGCGGGCAACGTGTCCGGCAAAGGCTGCAAGACCGTGCAGGTCGACGCGACGCCGCCGACCCTCGGGATCACCTGCCCGGCTAGCACCGTGCTGGGCACGGCGGGCGTCAAAGCGACCGTGACGGCCTCGGACGCTTACTCGGGACTGGCGAGCAACCCCAGCGGGACGGTGGCGATCACCACTACAGCCGTGGGCAACCAGGTGATCACGCGCACGGCAACCTCCAACGTGGGACTCTCCACGACCACCTCGTGCACTACGGACGTGGTGTACGCGTTCGCGTTCAAAGGGTTCCCGGAATCCGAATATTACCCCTCGCACACGATCCTGATTGCGATCACGCTGAAGAACTCGAAAGCCCAGGCGCAGGCCGGGGCCGGGCCGACCGTGGAAATCGCGCCGGTGGTTCACGGTGTGACGGGGACGTATGTGCCCGCGACCTCGCCACTGTCCCAGTTCTCCGGTGACAAATTCAACGAAGTGACGCCCAAAGGCGAGTACAAGTACGACCTGACCGGGCCCAAAACTGGTGGTACCTACAGTGTGCGGGTGGCCCCGGGCGACGGCTCGACACACGCGGTGAACATCTTCATCAACTGAGCACTCCGCCTTCGCATGCGGCGCCCGGCCTCCACGCATGTTGGGGTCCGGGCGCAGCGCTCTCGCGCTCGGGCGCCCTGCGGCCGATAAGGACCCATGCGCAAGGGCCCAACCTACGCCGGCGGCTTCATCGGTAGCCTGCTCGGCAGCATCGTTCCCAGCCTGTGGGGGGCGGGGCAGTTCTCGATCGCCTCCGTGGTGTTCTTCATCGTGGGCGGCATCGCCGGCGTGCTGCTCGCCTACCGCCTGCTCGTGTGAGCTGCGAACACGCCGCACGGCGCGCGAGCACGCGGGGTCCAGGGCGCAGGGGCGCTTAGTCGGCGGCTCTCGCCGGGGCCCGTGCAGGACGCGCGCGCGCTCCGCCGAAAAGAGCATCCAAAGGCCCCGTCACGGGGCCGGAAATCGACCGGCGAGGGGATGCTGCGATGGCGCGCAAGCGAATGGCTGCGGAGATGGTGGGCACGTTCGTGCTTGTTTTCGGGGGGGTCGGCGCCGCGGTGATCGCCGGGCATGAGATCGGCAACCTCGGCGTGGCGTTCGCGTTCGGACTCTCGCTGCTGGTGATGGCCTATGCCGTCGGACCCGTCTCCGGTTGCCACATCAACCCCGCGGTCACGCTGGGCCTGCTGATCAGGGGCCGCATCGAGCTTCCCGAAGCGGCGCGCTACTGGGTGGCGCAGATCATCGGTGGCATCATCGCCGCCGGCATCCTGCTCGCGATCGTCGCCGGGCGCAAGGGCGGCTACAGCGCCGGCGCCGAAGGGCTGGGGGCCAACGGCTACGGGGCGCATTCGCCCGGTGGATATCCGTGGGGCTCGGCCTTCGCGATCGAAGTGGTGCTGACCGGCTTCCTCGTCTTCACGGTGCTCGCCGCCACCGACCACATCGCCGAGACCGCGTTCGCGGGCATCCCCATAGGCCTTGTGCTCGTACTGATCCACCTGGTGGGCATTCCTGTGACGAACCTCTCGGTGAACCCCGCGCGCAGCATCGGCCCGGCGATCTTCGTCGGCGGCTGGGCGCTGAAGGAGCTGTGGCTGTTCATCGTGGCCCCGCTCGTTGGCGCGGCGCTTGGCGCGGGTATCCACTCGCTGCTGTTCAGCGGCAGTGAGGAGATCGACCCCCAGCAGTCGGCGGTCGCCGCGGAACCGTGACCGCGCTCAGAGCGTGCCGATGCGGTCCGGCGGCCAGTAGGTGACGAAGGCTTCGCCGATGATCCAGCTGGTGGGCACCGGGCCCCAGAACCGGCTGTCGTCGGAGTTGCCGCGGTTGTCGCCCATCATGAACCAGTGGCCCGTGGGTATGCGGATGGCCCGGGGGAAGTTGCACTCCGAGCTGCCGTAGCAAGCTTTGATGTAGGGATCCTTCTCGCGCACGAATTCGCCGCGGCCGCCGGCGCGGCGGTAGACGTGGCCTTCGCGGATGTAGATTTCATCGCCCGGTCCGGCGACGATGCGCTTGATGAAGTTCGTGCTGGAGCGCGCGCTGTCGGGTTCATCGCACGCGGCGCCGCCCGGTGTGACCGGATGGGAGTCGCTGCCGCATTCGCCTTCTTCGGCGTTGGCGGGAGGGTGGAACACGACGATCTCGCCGACGTGCGGTTCGCCGAGAGCGTTGCCGATGCGGTCCACGAGGACCCTCTGCCCGACGGCGAGCGTCGGTTCCATCGAGCCCGTCGGGATCTTGTAGGGCTTGACGATAAAAGCCTGGATGCCGAGCGCCAGGCCGAGCGCGACGGCGACGATGACCACCAGCTCGATGACGGGCCCCGCCGGCGTGCGGGGGCGCCTGCGTTTCCTGATGCGCGCCAGTCGCGTGGGCCGGTCCCGCGTCAGCGGCTCGGGCGGCTGTCGGTCGAGGTCGGTGGGGGTCATGTGGAGAGAGGGAGAGGCTGTGAATGCCTGCGAGCGCGAGCCGGTGGCGGGCGACGGCGCACGGGCGTGAACCTAGCGGGTTGGAGGCTTTGGGGGCGCAGTTGCGCGCGGCGCGGCGGCTGGGAGTCAGGTGGGCCCTCCGCCGGAGCCGGGCAGGGTTGGCGCCGGGGGCTGTCCCTGGGTGAGCGTCTGTTCCTGCCAGGCGACCGAGAACGCCCCGGTGCCTTCAGCGAGCGCGGTGGGGACTGCGGTGATGAGCTGCTGTGCGGCGGGGGCTCGCCGGCGGAATCTGCGGCCTGGTGCGACGGCGCTTTCCTGGCGCAGTTCCAGCGCGCCCGAGCTCCAGCCGGGGTCTCCCACCGCGCCCGTGTGCCCGGCGGCGGTCGCGCTGGCGGCGGAGAAGGCGATGCTGCCGAAGTCGGTGAGCGCGAGCGTTGTGCAGGCGCCCGCCGGCGTGCACAATGAGGGCGCCTCGACGATCCACTCCGCGGAGGACACGTCCACCGCCGCCACGCGCCTTGTCACCTGGTAGCGGGCGCCGGTGCTCAGATCGCGGATGGCGAGCGTGACGTCGTGCGCGCGCACGGTGACCGCTGCGGTGACTTCGTCGCCGGGGTGGATCGCCAGCTTGAGGTTGACCGGGCCGGCGGGAATCAGCTCATACCAGGCGGTGTAGAGCGGCTTGCCGGCGCTCGAGCAGTCCGCGTCGGTTCCGATCTGCTCGAGCGCGCTGGAGCGTTCGCTGTAGCCGCCCAGGCCCGCCCACACCGCCGATGAGGCTTCGCGTCCCGCCGTGCAGGTCGCCACCGGCTGCTTCCAGGTGCCAGAGACGCTGCTGAAGCGCGGCGCGCTCGCGCCGGGAAGCGCGACGTAGCCCGCCCAGTTGCTGCTGACGTTGCTGGCGCCCGCGGCGCCCGCCGGCACGGCGAGCGCGCCCGCGCAGAGCAGGAGGGGCACGCCCAGCCTTATCGCTCGTTCCTTGAGCCTCAAGAGAGTCACCTTTGGGTCAGTATCGGCCGGGATCTGAAACGGCGCTAAGAGCAGAATAAGGACAAGTTAGGAATCCTTCCACGCCGGCAGGCGGGAGCGGGCGGCCCGGCCGGTAGATTGGTCGCATGTCGAGCCCGCCTGAACCCGCCGTGCGAGCGCGCGGCCTGAAGAAGTCCTACGGCGAGGTGCGTGCTCTTGCGGGCGTCGACCTCGACGTCGCCGCGGGCACCGTGCTCGGGCTGCTCGGCCCCAACGGGGCCGGCAAGACGACCATCATCCGGATCCTGACGACGCTGCTGAAGCCCGACGAGGGCACCGCGACGGTGGTGGGCCTTGACGTGGTGCGCGACGCGCGCCAGCTGCGCGAGCGCATCGGGCTGGCGGGGCAGTATGCGGCGGTCGATGAAAATCTGACGGGCCTTGAGAATCTGACGATGGTGGGCCGCCTCTACGGCGAGCCGCGGCGTGAGGCCCGCCGGCGCGGGCAGGAGCTGCTGGAGCGCTTCGAACTCAGCGATGCGGCCAACCGCGCCACCAAGACCTACTCGGGCGGCATGCGCCGCCGGCTGGACCTGGCGGCGGCGCTCGTCGCGCGGCCGCCCGTGCTGTTCCTGGACGAGCCCACGACCGGCCTGGACCCGCGCAGCCGGCTGCAGCTGTGGTCCACGATCGAGGGCCTGGTCGCCGAGGGCACGACGGTGCTGCTGACGACGCAGTACCTGGACGAGGCCGACCGC
>Ga0182030_10001754_pt1 | contig 45225 bp, 42 predicted proteins | sample 812S3MmetaG_FD_121299 | JGI IMG/M metagenome (GOLD analysis project Ga0182030, IMG submission 121299) | Permafrost microbial communities from Stordalen Mire, Sweden - 812S3M metaG (Illumina Assembly) | ecosystem: Environmental > Terrestrial > Soil > Wetlands > Permafrost | place: Sweden...
TATCCGCTTGTCCTCGGCCAAGGCAACTTTGGTTCCATCGACGGCGACTCCGCGGCAGCCATGCGCTACACCGAGGCTAAGATGTCGCGCATGAGCGAGCAGCTTTTGGTTGATATCGAAAAAGACACCGTCGATTGGCGCCCCAACTACGACGGCACGCTCAAAGAGCCCGCGGTACTCCCGGCCGCCGTGCCCAATATTTTGCTCAACGGCACGCTCGGCATTGCGGTGGGCATGGCCACCTCGATACCGCCGCACAACTTGCAGGAGGTTTCGAGCGCGCTCGAGCATCTCATCGACGACCCGTCGCTTAGCGTCGAGGATTTGATGAAGGATGTAACCGGCCCCGACTTTCCCACAGGCGCGGTGGCGTTTAATAAGGTCGACCTTTTGCACGCGTACTCCACCGGCAAGGGCGGCGTGGTGGTGCGCGGCAACGCCGAGATAGTCGAGGGCAAAAAAGGCGACTATCAAATTGTCATCACCTCGATACCGTATCGCGTCAACAAAGCCGACATGATTATGCGCGTGGCCGACCTGGTGCGCGAGAAAAAAATTGAGGGCATCAGAGGGCTCCGCGATGAGTCGACCCGCGACATCCGCATTGTGGTGGAGCTCAAGCAGGGCGCGCATCCGCAAAAAGTGCTCAACTATTTGTACAAGCACACCGCGCTCGAAGACACCTTCCACTTCAACATGGTGGTGCTTGTCGACGGCGTGCCGCAAACGCTCTCACTCAAAGGCATTTTGCAGGAGTTTATCAAACACCGCAAAGAGGTAGTGCGCCGCCGCACCGAGTTTGACCTTAAAAAGGCGCAGGAGCGCGAGCACATTTTGCTCGGCCTCAAAAAAGCGCTCGACCATATCGACGAAATCATAAAAATCATCCGTGCGAGCAAGGATGTGCCGGAGGCGGCCGCCAATTTGATAAAACGTTTTAAGTTTAGCGACCTGCAAACCGCCGCCATTTTGGAAATGAAGCTCGCGCGCCTCGCCAACCTCGAGCGCAAAAAGGTGGAGGACGAGCTTGCCGAGGTGCAGGCGTTTATCGAGGAGTGCATGACGCTCCTCAAGAGCGAAAAAAAGATGCTTGCGGTTATACGTGCCGAGATCGCCCTGGTGGCGCGCAAATACGGCGACGAGCGCGAGACAAAAATAGTCAAAGGCGCTGCCGGCATTATCAATGTCGAGGACTTGGTGCCCGACGAGGAGCAAGTGCTGGTGATGACGCAAGACGGCTATGTAAAACGCACCAACACCGACGAGTATAAAAAGCAGCGGCGCGGCGGCGTGGGCGTCATCGACCTCAACACCAAAGAGGAGGACTTTGTCACCTCCTTCCTGCGCACCTCGACGCATGCCGACCTGCTCTTTTTTACCGACCTCGGCAAAGCCTATCAGATAAAGTTTTATGAGCTGCCCGAGGGCAAGCGCTCGACCAAGGGCAAAGCGCTGGTCAACTTTCTCTCGCTTAGCGACTCGGAGAAGGTCTCTTCGATTTTGCCGATGCGCAAGATGCAAAAGGAGGGCGAAAAGTTTTTGTACATGATCACCAAGCACGGCGTTGCCAAAAAAGTTGATGCCACGGCCTTCCACGATGTGCGCCGCTCTGGGCTTATTGCGATGAAGCTCCAAAAAGGCGACGAATTGATTGCCGCGCTCTTGGTAGAGAAGGGTGATGAAATATTCCTCTCCACGGCCAAGGGGCAGAGCGTGCGCTTTAAAGAGAGCGACATCCGCTCGATGGGCCGCGCGGCCGGCGGCGTGCGCGGCATGAAGCTCGGCAGTGGCGACAGCATCGTGGGCGCCGATGTCATACAAAAAGGCGCTAAAAACTTGGAGGTGCTCGTGGTATCTAAAAACGGCTACGGCAAAACCACGCCGGTGGAGGAGTACAAAACGCAAAAGCGCGGCGGCAGCGGCATCAAAACGGTTAAAGTCACGCCTAAAACGGGCCCGTTGATTGCGGCTCATGTCATCTCGAAGGGTGGTGGCGCTGTGTCCTCCGAAGCCTTGGCGAAGGAGGAAGAAGAGATCGTCATAATCTCCCAAAAAGGCCAAGTCATCCGCACGGCGCTAACCGAAATCCCGTCTCTTTCCCGTGGAACCCAAGGCGTAAGAGTAATGAAGCTGAGAGAAGGCGACGCCATAGCAAGCTTCGTGTGTTTGTAACGTAAAATAAAAATGGATATTTTTGATACACTCTCTATTTTCGCAGGTGTAGTTTTTTCCGCGATTGCCCTTTTTATTTGGTTTGATGTAAAAGAAGACGTTAAAAATTCCAAAAGTTTTGATCAAGCTATAAATAGATTAAATTACAGATTAGCTTTTTTTGTTGCGTTTTTTATTGCAACCACATGGTTTATGGGTGTTCTTATAACTGCAAAAAGTAATCAAAATGAAAGTAAATTTGAAGCTAAACAATTGCAATTACTGCAACAAATTTCGGATAAATTAAGTGAAAAAAGTATTTAAAAACGACAAGTTTAAAAAGGCTCGGGGAGGGTACTCTCGCTTGCTGGCTGTTAGCTGTCAAAAATGCGGGAATTTTTTGTGTAAGTATCAAAAAGATGGACCGGGCAATTTGCGCCGGATGTACATCGACAGGATATCCGAGCCAAAAATTTCTATAAATAAAAAAGATTTGACCTGCGCCAAGGGGCATTTGGTAGGAGTTAAAATAATGTACGAAAAAGAGAATCGCCCGGCATTTAGGCTTTTTGTCGATTCGGTTACTAAGAAAATAATCAAAATATGATTCAATATTTTTTGGCTTCCAACGAATTTCCTTTTAAGACCAACCTTTCCAATCTTGCTCAAATACCTTTGGCAACGCGGTATCCTGTGGAGGGTTTTGCGTTCAATACGTTGGCCGAGATGACTGTTTACATACTTGAGGGCACGGTACTTTTTCATCAAGAGGGCGAGGAGGTGGCTCTCACTAAGGACGATGTAGTACTCGTGGAAACAAACAAAAAATATTTTTGGGAGCCCAAGCCGCAAACAACCTTGCTGATATTTAGCACGCCGCCGTGGACTCCCGAGCAATCAAAAACAGTAAAGTAACTCGGAGGTGACATCTCCGAATTAATTCGTATTGCCTATTGCAGTCTTTTGCAAAACACTAGCATAGGAAAAGGGCATCAAGAGGTTGATAAGGTGATTGACTCTTTGGATTTTTGCGCGAGAATGGGGGCGGCTAGTGGGGATGGAGGCTGCGATGTGGAATCCAAGTGTCCTCGTCCCGTTCGCTTTTGTTATGACGCTCGTAAGTTTTGCCATTCTGTATGGGCCTGTTTTGTAAGTGTTGCCGGTTTCGCATTGGCGGAGCCGGTTTTTTTATTTGACAGCGTTGCGGTTTGAAACTAAGGTTGAGGCGGAAAGGTCCGTGTGTAACTTGAGAGTGGGAGGTGGCCATGCCATTGACGCGCAAGCAACGCAGCCGTCGCAAGCGGCGCGCTAAAGGGGAGATGGTTAGGTCTCCCTACAAAACCAACAACGATAGGCGGATTAGCGGTCTGGAGGAAAGGTTTCCTCTCAGAGCCAATTCGCGCCGCCAGAGGGGCTCGCCCTTCTATCGAGATTGGTAGTCGTTGAGGAGGAAGCTATGCGCAAAATAGCACTGCTTGGCTTGGGCTTAGCCTGTTGTTTTGTTTCGACAGCCTCGGCCAACTACTCGCCGGGTGACCAGCGTCCACGGTTTGTGTTGGGCGTCAGACTGGTTTGGCAAATACCGACAAGTCATTTTTGCCAAAGCCAATTTCTTCAGTGTCACTCTCAGCAATCTGGAGAGGTCGGTACTCCTTGCAACGTGTGCGGTATTACGGGCGGCACGTGGAAGTGGCCGCTCACTCCTTAGCTCGCGAAGAACTCGCGGGCTTTTTTCTTGTTATATACTAGAGGCACATGGACGATACGCGAGTAAGCTCGGGAGAAAGTTTATTTTTAAATCCTTCTGCTGCGATAGAGGCGGCCAAGATACACGCCGGCGCCGAGGTGGCCGACTTTGGCGCGGGCTCGGGCTTTTTTACGCGCGCGGCGGCGCGCGCGGTAGGGCCCGCTGCCCGCGTGTGGGCCGTGGATGCGAACAGAGATATCTTGAGCCACATCAAAACACTCGCGCTTGCCGAGGGTCTCAAAAACGTTGAGGTGGTGCACGGCGATGTTGAGGCACAGGGAGGGAGCCATTTGCCGGAGGGGAGCATGGACTTTGTCATCATAAGCAACGTGCTCTTTAGCGCTCACGACAAAAAGGCGCTCGTTGCAGAATCGAACCGCGTACTCAAGCGCACCGGCCGTGCGCTGGTTATCGACTGGAGCGCCTCGCATGGCGGCCTCGGGCCGCACGAGAGCCAAGTGATAAAAGAGGATGAGGCGCACAAACTTTTTGAAGATGCAGGCTTTACGTTTGTCGAGAGCATACCTGCCGGCGCGTATCACTGGGGGTTTGTCATGCGCAAAAAAGTGCAATAATACTATTGGTATGAAGATGTCCAACTTTCAAATCATTGTTACCGGCCTCTTTGCTCTTTTTCTTATCGTCGGTGTCGGCGTGTTTGCGGCGTTTGGCGGGCTCCTCGGCGGCGGGGGGACGGGGCCGGTGGTGATATGGGGCACGGTGGACAACACCACCATGAGCAACTTGCTCGCGACGCTGCGCAGCAGCAACAAAGCTTTTGCCGACGTAAGCTATGTGCAAAAAAAGCCGGCCACGTACGACAGCGACCTCCTCAATGCGATGGCCGCTGGCCGCGGACCCGATCTTTTTTTGGTATCGCAAGACGAGGTGTACTCGTTTCAAAATAAAATCACACCTATACCGTACGGCGCCGTTTCGCAAGCGCAGTTTATCAACTCGTTTATCGACGAAGGCCAGCTTTTTTTGACGCCAAGCGGGGCGCTTGCGTTGCCGTTTAGCGTCGACCCGCTTGTGATGTATTGGAACCGCGACATGTATGCCACGGCGGGCATCGCATCGGCGCCCGTATATTGGAACGACTTTTTAACTATCGCGCCCAAGATAACCTCGCTCGATGCAAGCTCTAATGTGCGCCAGGCGGCAGTCGCGCTCGGCACGTGGCAAAATGTCGATAATGCAAAAGCGATACTCTCCACGCTCTTTATGCAGGCAGGCGACTCTATTGCGGCGCAAAACGCGAGCGGCGATACCGTGTCGGTGTTTGGGGCTACGCCCGCCAATGCGCCCACCAATCCGGCCGAGTCGGCACTGCGCTTTTACACCGAGTTTGCCGACCCCAGCAAAACCAGCTACTCATGGAACTCTTCTTTAGCGCAGTCGAGTGATGCATTTACCGAGGGCAACGTGGCCACCTACTTTGGTTTTGCAAGCGAGTATGCAGCCATCGCCGCGCGCAACCCCAACCTTAGCTTTGGCGTCTCGGTGCTCCCGCAACTCCAAGGCAACAGCACGCGCATCACCTTTGGCAACATCACGGGCGTGGCGCTCTCGCGCACAGCATCTAACCCCAATGGCGCGCTTGCGGTGGCCGAGGGGCTCACCAGCCAGCAGGCAATCTCGCTCTTGGCCGCGGCTGTACCGCTGCCCCCGGTGAGGCGCGACGTGTCGGTCGACACCTCAAGCAACGCAGCAATGGCAGTGTTTGTCGAGTCGAGCCTCATTGCCCATGCATGGCTCGACCCTTCGCCCGCACAAACCGACACCATCTTTCAAAACATGATAGAGCAGGTGCTCTCCGGCGCCACGGCACCCGCGGGCGCCGTGGCCGAGGGCTCGCAAGCGCTCACGCAGCTCTTTAGCGGGCAAACCCAATAAACCATGCAAGACGATGTACTCAACACTCTGTTTGCGCTCCTCTTTGCGATACTTATTGTGTCTATTATATGGGGGCTCTCGTTTTACTTTGCCGAGCTTGGCAGCCAAGAGGGGATGAAGGAGGCCAAAAACATCTTTATGGGAGGCGTAACGCTCCTCCTGCTCCTCATGTGCCTCTATGCGGTGGTAGAGTGGATACGGGCGTCCATTGGCATGTAATTTAGTTATATACTATTGATATGAAGAAACTTTTACTTGCATCGGGGATTGGGCTCGCACTTTTTGTTATGCCGGTTATGGTGTTGGCCACAGCTGATCAATATCCTTACAGTACCGCAACACCTGATCAATATCCTTATGCTGCACCTGCTCTTGGAGGCAGCAACTCGGCAAGCGGTGTCACCCCGTCTCTTGGAAACAGCAACTCAGCTAGTGGAGTTACTCCCACGCCTACGTACTCATCTTCTGCCAACTCCGGCTCTTCCGGCGTGGTAGTCAACCCGCTCGGCAGTATCAACAGTTTTTGCGGGCTTATCAAGGCGCTCCTTGGCGCCGCAGTAGCAATAGGTATCCCCATTGCGGTGCTGTTTATTGTCTACGCAGGCTTCAAGTTTGTCATGGCGCGGGGCAAACCGGAGGATTTGGTACAAGCGCGCACCAATATGCTCTGGACCATGATAGGCATTGGCATCTTTTTAGGCGCATGGCTGCTTGCCATGGTTATTTCCAACACGGTCAACGGCTTGGCGTCGGGGAGCGGCCAGACGGTCATCTCATCCTGCAATTAATATATGACAGGCCTTTTTAGCTCCGGAGCAACGTTTGCCACCATCGTAAGCAGTATTGTGTCGCTTATCAACATTACCATCGGCGTATTGGCCACGCTCGCCGTGGTGGTGTTTTTTGTGGGCCTCGTGCGCTATATCCGCGAGTCGGGAGACGCGCACGCTCATACCGAGGCAAAAGAACGCATTATTTGGAGCCTTGTGGCGCTTTTTGTGCTCTTTTCTGTCTGGGGGATTTTGGCGCTTATGAGTACCGCCTTTTTTGGCAGCGGTACTACCACCACCACCTCTACTCCCACCATAGGTTCCTTATATTAGTCGTTCTATCCACAGAGCCTCCTTGTATACGGCGCCTCAGCTGATACAGTTAGAGGGTAATTAATTTAATCTTTATTATGAAAAAAACAGCAGCCCAATCGCTCTCTTTGGCGTTTATTATGTTTGCCGCTCCGCTTATTGCCTCGGCACAGGCACTCCAGCCTATTCGCAACCTTATTGTGGCCGTTGGCAGTATCCTCAACATCACCATCCCGGTGCTCATTGCCGCGGCTATTGTGGTGTTTTTTTGGGGCCTCGTACAATACATCCGCACCTCCGGCGAGGGTCATGCCGAGGGCCGCAACGTCATGATAGCCGGTCTTATCTCACTTTTTATCATGGTGTCGGTGTGGGGTCTTGTTAACTTGGCTCAAAATGCGCTCGGCGTATCCGGCAGTGCAAGCGTGCAGATACCGCAGGTGCCAACCGCATCGTACTAACGCGCCGCAGTTACTCTCCTCATGCTCAGCACAACCACTCTGGTCAACAATCTCATTAACGTCATTATCAATCCGCTGATGCTGCTGATGTTTTCGGCAGGGTTGCTGGTGTTTTTTTGGGGTGTGATACAGTTTTTGCTGGCGCTCAACATAAACGGCGAGAGCTCTAAGGAGGATGGCAAACGGCATATGCTCTGGGGCCTCGTGGGCATGTTTATCATGGTAAGCGCGTATGCCGTCCTTGGCTTTATTGGCAACAATGTATGCGACGGCGGCCTTTCGGGCTGTAAAGGCAGCTTTCAAACCAGCACGACGCAATAAATATACATAAAAAAAGACGCCGAGCTTGGTAGCTCGGCGCTTGTGATTTATTGCGGGTATTCGTCCGCAATAGTTGTCTATGTTCGTCGGCATTCCCATTTGCCGATTATCATAGTCCCCTTAGGACACTTGATGTACCACCACACTGCCGTTCCTCCCTCCGCTTTCGCTTCAGTATAGACGGCATAGGCGTTGTTTTCTTTGTTGGGAACGACATTGTCCGCTGAGACTCGCACGGGTTTTTGCAACCCCGGTCCTTTTGCCAATACGGTCCCACGTGTGACGACGAATTGAGTGTCGCAACCGTCCGGATTGAATGTCTTCCATTCGTCCGCGCCCAACTCCTCGCCGGAGGTAGGTGCAACTCCCGGACATTTTGCAGCGACCGGATCGCTGCCCCAATACCAGGGGAGTGGGCGCGAGAACTGCGCCCATGGTACGCCTTCGCTGTTGCACCCGAGCATCAGGAATATTGCCCCAATGCCTACAGCAGCTCCCAATTTTTCTCTATCGGTGGTGGCGTACGTGGCGGCAAGAACGGCCGCCGCGGACACTAAGACGTAGAATGTGTTCCGGTATCCCTCTGTCAACCAACCATCGCGGTACGATGCATACACCGCGATGATAAAGATGATGAGAGCGGTTGTTGCAAGGAGAGAAAGAATCTTCCTCTTCTTACCCAACCAAACTGCCGCAACTGCGGAAGCCACGGCAATCGCGAGGACCCAATAAAGGACCCCGTGCCACTCATCCTGTGCAAGCACTTGCGGGTCCCACTGGTGGACCGACAAGCCGTACAGCAGAGCAATGGCAACTACGAGAGCCAACAGCACCCACAGCATTCTTTTTGTAAACGCCCATCTTGTACAGGCATTATAGAATCCTGCGACTATTGCGCCGGGGGCTCTCGCTCCCGGCGGCAGTCCTCCCGTGCGGTACAATATCATGGCCACGATACCGATGAGTACGATGGCCAAACCAGCCATTTCTCCACCGCTCATGTGTTATCTCCTTTCGATTAGGCCGGCCCCGGTTTCTTGAAGCCGCTCATGATAGTTTCGACAAGCTTGCTTATATCAAAGCCCGGAAGAATAATCTTTTCGTTTTCGCCTTCGGCGATAGCGCGCGCCACTTCCTGCGCGATGAGTGTCTCTACCGGCACCTTGAGTTTCTTAGCCATCTTTTTGAGACCATCGGCTCGCGCCAGTATGTCTGCCGTAACTTTTGCGGTAATGGCAGCGGCGTCGCCTTCGCCTTCGAGTGTGCGCTTTGCCTTCTCACCCACGGCGCGAGCTGCCGCACCGCGTGCGTCGGCAGCGCCGAGCGCAGCGTTTTGGATACTCACGTTGAAGGTCTTCGAAGGCTCGATGAGCTTTACTCTGGCAGTTACGACATCGATACCCCATCCTTGGGTTTCCCTCCGGATGTGATTTTGTAATATTCCATCTACTCCTATTCTCATTATGTCAGCTACCGTGAGTACTGCCGGAATGGTCCTTATGTTTTGAGGTTTGGCCTCTTTGAGTGCCGCGAGTGCTTGCGCGGGGCTCAGCTTGGTAAACAGTTGGTTTATCAAGTTGATACTCATGTTCCCGATTTGTTCTCGGGCGTTCACGAGCATGTTCGCCGGATCGCCTCCGTAGTCTCGGTCGATCGCTGTACCGATGTTTTTGTCGGTATCGCCAATCCGTGCGTAGAAGTTGAAGAAGTCTTCTACCCGTATACGCACAAAGAGTGACACTTCGTGTGTCGCCCTGCGTTGAAACGGGTCGTCACCTCGTTCGGCTTCCGGAGCATCGTTAAAGGTAATCCGAACCGGTAAGAAGTATCCGAGCGGTACTTCGGCATTAGGGTCGTCGGGCTTGCCGCGCCAAACCTTGTTAGGGTCTTGCGGCCAGGGGAGTTCGACAACCAATGCCGTTACTTCCTGTTGCTGGAATATTCCAGCGGGAGCACAGATGAACGCGCCGCTAAATGCTTCCGTGGGTATGCCGAGCACAAACACGCCGGCGATCTCGTTCCTTTTGATGACGTCGAATCCGGAGATAAAATGTAGAAGCCCGAAGGCCCACACTACATAACCGAACTCGAATCCGTTTCCAGCCACGTGGTTGCAATACCATCCCAACGCCACGTAGAAACCGAACAGCACTAGGAGTGCAGTCCAGTATAACCACGGACGCGTTTTGATGTCCTCGGTGTTTTTGTTTACAGGCGGTGCTTCGGTATCTTCGTCTCCGATAGGAGGTACATATGTCATGACCTTGTCCTTTCAATGTTCTGCGCGGCATCGTCGCCGCTTTTCCACTCGCAACTATAACATAATATATACGTATATGTCAAGCAAAAAACCCTTGTTACATAAGGGTTTTTTGCACGTACACGGGATTGCCATTTGTGCTGGGGGGGAGACTTGAACTCCCATGGATTGCTCCACGTGCTCCTAAGGCACGCGCGTATACCAATTCCGCCACCCCAGCGCACGCTATACGTCTCTTGCAGCATTGTACAATCTTCATCTTCTATTTGCTATAGTGTTGGCCTCTATGCCTCCCGAAAGACCCGTAGATGAAATAGGCAATTTTTTTGATACGCACTTAAAGTCGTATGTCGGCTTTGAGCGAGAGTGGGCCGATATCATGGCGCGGTTTTTGACGCGCTCTTTTGGCAGTATCTTTTTTTTAAATTTTAATCTCGGTTTTATTTTTGTATGGATTGTCGTCAATCTCGGGCTGGTGCCAGGCGTGCATCCGTTTGACCCGTATCCGTTTACTCTGCTTCTGATGATTGCGGCTTTTTCCGCGATGCTTTTGGCCATTGTGGTTCTTATCAATCAAAACCGGCAGGGGAGGATGGATGATGTCCGCCAGCGGATTGACTTTGAGGTCAACGTGCGCGCAGAGCGTGAGATAACAAAAATTCTTACGATGCTCGACGAACTCAATGCCAATCTCGGCATGGTAAAAGCCGACCGGGAGCTGGAAAAAATGAAGGAGCGGCTCAGCATTGTCGAAATTAAAGAGGATGTTGAGCAAGGGATTGCAAAGGAGGACGCGGGCAAAAGCCGCCGTCCGCCGCAAGCTCGTTAAAATTTTCTATTTTCAGTGTCGCGAGTTTGTGGTAGGTTTATAGCTATCGCGCCCATAGCTCAGTTGGTAGAGCAGCTCCCTCTTAAGGAGATGGTCGTAGGTTCAAATCCTACTGGGCGCACAGATTAGTTTTACTTGGTGCCGGGAGAGAGACTCGAACTCTCACGAGGGGTTAAATCCTCCCAGGATTTTAAGTCCTGTATGTCTACCATTCCATCATCCCGGCTGGAGGCCACGGCGGGAATCGCACCCGCGTATAATTCTTTTGCAGAGAATCGCCTTACTACTTGGCTACGTGGCCGTATGCGCGCCTAGCCGCGCGCTTCTACTGTATCGCACCGAGCCTTTTTATGAAAGTAGCGTTAGCGGGAGAGCTCGTCGATGCGCTGGCGGTTTTTCTCGCCAAGATCGATAAAAAACTCCACGCGGGGAGGGAAGGCGCCGCGCCGCTGCTTTTTGTAAAACTCGCCAAAGTCGCCGCGGTGCCGGTTGGCAAACGCAAGTGCGGTGGCCTCGAAGCTGTCGGGAAATACGGTGATAAAAATATTGGCGCTTTTGCCGTCGCCGGAGAGGTCGACATGCGTGACGGTAATGAGCGACTGCGGGTTTGCCTCGCGCACTAAAAACTCGGCCGCCGCCATGCGGATAATCTCCTGCTTTTTTTCGCTATAGTTGGGAGTGGGTGACATAAGCCTATTTCATGACTTCCTCAAACGCTTCAATATAATCACCGGCCGCAGGCTCTGCTCCCAGTTTTATCATCGCGCCAAACTCGCCTCCACTCTCAATTTTTTTTACCGCAAGCTTTTGCGACTGCAGGCTTACGACCGTGCCGCGCGCAAGCTCCAGGTCACGGCGCATCACTTTAACCACTTGGCCTTGCGTGAGCGTGCCGTCATCGACGCGACCGCCGAGCACCGCGCGGCCTTTTTCGTAACTGAATACTTTTATGATTTTGGCGCTGCCGGTTTTTTGCTCCGTCTTTTCGCGCGGCTGCCGTTTAAGGATCTCCGCGCCGAGCCACTCGGCAAGTTTGTAAATGATATCAAACACGGCCACCTCAACGCCGAGCCGCTCGGCCAAGTCGTGCGCTTCGCGCTCTACTTTTACGTTAAAGCCCACAATGATGCCCGGCACCGCGCCTGCGCCTGCAAGCCGCACATCGCCCTCGCTGATGGGGCCCACGCCGTGCGATACCACGCGCACCTCGAGCCGCTCGTCTTTTGGCAATTTATCGAGCTCGTGCATCACTGCCTCGCTCGTGCCGGCCACGTCGGTTTTTATGACGAGCGGCAACATCACATGTATTTTGTCCTCTTCCTCTTCTGGTTTTATAAGCAAAGTGCCTTTGTTTTTACGCGCTTCGGCGCGCGCGAGCGCCGCCTCTTCCTCGGCCTCTTTTTTACTCTCTACGGTGCGCCATGTAGCGCCCACCGTTGGCAGGGAAGAGAAGCCCACAATCATCACCGGGCTGCCGGGCAACCCTTCTTTTATTTTTTTGCCTAAAAAGTTTTCCATGATGCGCACGGGCGCTATCGCCTCGCCGGCCACCACATACTCGCCGCTGCGTATCGAACCGTTTTGCACAATGAGCGTGGCGGTGTTGCCGCGTTTGTTGTCGACACGCCCCTCTATCACCAACCCCTCGCCGGGCAACTCTTTGTCGGCCGAGAGCCCTTCTATCTCGCCGGCGAGCAAAATCAAATCAAGCAACTCCGCAACGCCCTCGCCGGTTTTGCCGGAGACAGCCACCCACGGCACCTCGCCGCCGAGCCCTTCCAAAAAAATATTGTGCTCAAGCAGAGACATCTTTGCCTTTTCGAGATTGGCGCCCGGCTTGTCGATTTTTGTAAACGCAACGATGTACGGGATCTTTACGTCGTCGATCAGTTTGAGCGCCTCAAGTGTTTGCGGTTTGACGCCGTCCTCCGCGGAGATAACCAACACGGCAACGTCGGCAACCTCGAGCCCGCGCGAGCGCATGGCGGCAAACGCCTCGTGTCCCGGGGTATCTAAAAACGTAATACGATGAGTGCCTGTTTCGTTTTTGTGCTCGGCTTCGTAGGCGGAGAGATGCTGCGTAATGCCGCCGGCTTCGCCCTCGGCCACATGGCTACGTCGAATATAGTCGAGCAGCGTCGACTTGCCGTGGTCGATGTGCCCCACGATAGCTACGATAGGGGGGCGAGCCCCCATTATTTCGTCTTGAGTTTCCATGCCGTTATTTTTTCTTATGTCGCAGCGAGTTTTGCCGCGCCCGCTCTATGGCCTCTTTTTCCTCCTCCGAGAGCTCATAGGTTGAGGTCCCGTTTTGGAGAGGCTTTGCATAGACGCCCACGTGGTTGCGCGCGTAGAGGGTCGACAATACCACACCATTGGCCTCCTCGTCTAGGAGTGCTACCGCAAAACTTTGGTTGCCTCCTTGGCCGTCGGCAGAGAAGGGATTGAAGCGCACGAGCCCTACGCCGGAGACGCTCCCGCGCAAACGATTCTCCACCAGCTTGAGATAGCGTTCCACCTCGCCTTTAAACTCGCGCATGTCCTTCATATCCCGCGAAAGTATGCCAAGCGTCTCTTCGAGCGAGCCGTTGCGGCCTAAAGTGAGCCGCGAGATGCGGCGTTCGAGCAAGGCAACATTGATAAGTAAAAGGAAAACCAGCAGCAACGCCGCTGCCGCTATATAAGGAGCGCCGCTTATTAAAAAATGCTGGCCTGCCGCAAGCCACACGTGTATAGGTACCGCCTGCATGTAAGGTAGTATATAGTAAAAACATGAGATTTTTAAGGGAACACTTATCCCGCTTTGCGGGTGGAAGCAGGAAAAAAAGGGTATATGCCGATGCGGCGGCAGCCACGCCTCTCTCCCTGCGCTCAAAAAACGAGCTTATACGTTTGCTTGAGGTGTACGGCAATAGCGGGGCGCTCCACAAAGAGGCCGTGGAGGCAAAAAAGGAGCTCGATGCCGCCCGCAAAACAATCGCCAATGCCATCGGCGCCCATGCGAACGAAATTATTTTTACCGCGAGCGGCACGGAGGGTAACAACTTGGCAATCCAAGGAGTGCTCCGACCGCTGCTCCAAAAGCACGGTGAGCTCAATGCCATTACTACGGCCATTGAGCACCAGTCGGTGCTGCAGCCGCTCGCAATGCTCGAGCGCGAAGGTCTCTACACCAGCGTGCTGCCGGTTGACGAACACGGTTTTATTTCGCCGGAGCAGCTTGCCGAGGTTATCAATGACGAAACGGTGTTTGTCTCGATACAGTTAGTTAACAGCGAGATTGGAACCATCCAGCCGATTAAAGAAATCGCAAAAGTAATACGAAAAATTCGAAATGATCGGAAACTCGGCAGTAGTTCCCTCCGTTCCCCCTCTGAGGCGCTCACTACAGGAACTACTGCCGAGTTTCCTTTGCCTCTGTACTTCCATATTGATGCATCGCAAGCGCCGCTTTGGATTGCACTGAAAGTAGATGCGCTCGGATGCGATTTGCTGACGCTCGACGCACAAAAAGTGCAAGGGCCCAAAGGTATCGGCGTGCTCTATGTGCGGCGCGGCACTTTAATAGAGCCTGTCATATGGGGCGGCGTGCAGGAGTTTTCTCTCCGTGCCGGCACACCCAACGTGCCGCTTGCCGGCGCGTTTGCCGTCGCTCTTGACGACGCACAAGCAGGCGTCGAAGAGCGTATAAAGAAAGTCGCTCTTGTAAGAAATTACTGTTTTGAAAAGATACAAGAGTTTTTGCCGGAGGTTATTTTAAATGGTCCACTAATCAGCCCCTCGACCCTGCTCGGGGCGACTCGCGCGACGCGAGTCGCAAACAATTTAAATATTTCTATCCCGCATCTCGAGGCGCAGATGGCCGTGATTGCGCTCGATGCCGAGGGCGTGGCCGCCTCGACCCGCTCGGCATGCAGTCCGGGCAACGAAGAGCCGAGCCATGTGATACAAGCCCTCGGCGTGCCGCCGGAGCTTGCCGGCACGGCCATCCGCATTACCTTTTTGCCGGGTGCGACAAAAAACGATGCGCTGTATATCGCCGAAGCGCTCAAAAAAGTTGCGAAAAGGTACAAAAATATGGCATAATAGAGCCCTATGGACATTGAGCATTTGAGCAAACATCAGATAGTGCTCCTGGCTTTTTTAGTCAGTTTTGTCTCGTCTATAGTCACCGGCATCGTCACGGTCACACTGCTTGGCCAGGCGCCTCCGGGAGTTACCAAAACCATTAATCAGATAGTCGAGCGCACCGTGCAAACGGTTGTGCCCGCCACGCAGAGCGCGGCCGCAACCACTGTCACGCAAAAAACGGTCGTTGTAAAAGATGACGACCTCACCGCACAGTCGATTGCCGCCGTGCAAAAAAGCATTGTGCGCATTGTGGGCAAAGGCGACACGCAGCTCATTGCAAGGGGAGTGATTGTCAGCAGCAAAGGCGCGGCCATAACCGATGCCGGAGCGCTTGATGCATCCAGCTTTAGCGACTTTGAGGCAATTATGCCGGGCGGCGAGCGCGTAGCCGTAACTTTGCCTAAAGCGCACGGTACGTCTACACCGCTTATGTTAGTGTCGCTTGCCGTAGGCACCAGCACCGACTTTGCGCCCGTATCTCTTGCCGACAGCAGCAAGCTGGCGCTCGGGCAAAGCGTGATACGCATCGGCGGCACGGGCACCGACATTGCGGGCGCCGGCATTGTCGCCGCACTCCCGGCGGTCGGAAGCGACGAGATAGAGGCAAGCGTTAGTTCCTCGATCCCCGGCTCGCTTATCATGACGCTCTTTGGCGATGTTATAGGGTTGGCAACAACGCAGTCGCTTAGCGACGGCTCCGACTTTTACACGCTGGCGCCGTTTGCGGCCGCTACCGTCTCTACCACAACCAAAGCTGCATCCAATTAGTTAGTAGTGTTCGTATATATCCATATCTATGCCTCCATTCAACAACTTCACCACCAAAGCAAAAGAGGCCGTGCGTCGCGCGCACGAGCTTGCGGTTGAACGCGGGCAAAATCAAGTAAGCCCCACGCATCTTTTGGGCGCGCTCCTCCTCCAAGAGGAGAGCTTGGTTGCCTCCGTGCTCGACAAACTCGAGGTAGACGTGCTGCTCCTCACCGACACGGTGCTCGAGGCGCTCGAGGGTATCTCCGGCGGCTCGGTGCTTAGCCCGAGCTATCAGCTCTACCTTACGCCCGAGCTGGTGCAGGCGCTTGAGCGCTCCGCAAAAGTTGCCACCGAGTTGCACGACGAGTTTGTCTCGACCGAGCACGTCTTTTTGTCGTTGCTCGATGTGCCCGGCGCCGCGCGCGAGCTGCTCTCGCGTTTCCGCATCACGCGCGACGGCGTTATCAGAGCGCTTACCGAACTGCGCTCCTCAAAGCAGCCGCAAAACGGTGAGTCTAAAAAATTGCGCGCGCTTCCAAAATATACGCGCTCGCTCACCAAGGCTGCGCTCGAAAATAAACTCGACCCGGTCATCGGCCGCGACGAGGAGATAAAGCGCGTGATGCAAATTTTGAGCCGCCGCACCAAAAACAATCCGATACTCATCGGTGAGGCCGGCGTCGGCAAGACCGCCATTGCCGAGGGGTTGGCGCAGCGCATCGCCATGGGCGACGTGCCCGAGAGTTTGCGCGATAAAGACCTTGTGTCGCTCGACTTAGGCGCGCTCATTGCCGGCACCAAATATCGCGGCGAGTTTGAGGAGCGCCTCAAAGCCATCATGAAGGAGATAGAAAAAAGCGAGGGCAAAATACTTTTGTTTGTCGACGAGGTGCACACCATCATGGGCGCCGGCGCCGCCGACGGCGCCATGGACGCGAGCAACATGCTCAAGCCCGCGCTTTCCCGCGGCGACATCCACATGATAGGCGCCACTACCTTGCGCGAATATCAAAAACACATCGAGCGCGACCCGGCGTTTCAGCGGCGCTATCAGCCGGTGCATGTGCTTGAGCCGTCGCCAGACGACGCCATTGCCATCATGCGCGGCCTCAAAGAAAAATACGAGCTCTTCCACGGCGTGCACATTACCGACGAGTCGCTTATAGCCTCGGTTGAGCTTAGTGCGCGCTACATTGCCGACCGATTTTTGCCCGACAAAGCAATCGACCTCATTGACGAGGCCTCGTCGGCGCTCCGCATATCGCTCGAAAATAAGCCCCCCTTGCTGGAGGATGCACATCGCCGCATCATGCGCCTCGAGGTGGAGAAGGAGGCGCTCAAAAAAGACGCCGAAAATCCCGAGAGCCGCACCGCGCGTGCGCGCGTCAAAGACATCGAGCGCGAAGTTGCCGAGCTTAAAGAAAAAACCGGCGAGCTCGAGCTAAAGTGGAAAAACGAGAAGCAAGCGCTCACCGACATCAAAGCAATAAAAAAAGAGCTGGAGAGTTTGCGCATCGAGGCCGACGGCGCCGAGCAGGCGGTAGACCTCTCGCGCGCGGCGGAGATACGCTACGGCGAGATACCCGCGCTTGAGCGCGAGCTGGAGCAAAAAACAAAACGCCTTAAAAAATTGCAAAGCACGCGCCGCATCTTAAAAGAGGAGATAGTCGAGAGCGACATTGCGGGCGTCGTCTCCAAATGGACCGGCATCCCCGTCTCGCGCATGCTCGAGGAGGAGGCGCAGCGCCTCTCGCACATTGAGGATGACCTCACCAAACGCGTGGTGGGGCAATTCGAGGCCGTGCAAAAAGTATCCGATGCGGTCAAGCGCTCGCGCGCCGGCATTGCCGACCCTAACCGGCCCATTGCTTCGTTTATGTTCCTCGGCCCCACCGGCGTCGGTAAAACCGAGCTCACCCGCGCACTCGCCGAGTTTATGTTTGACGACGAAAAGTCGCTCATCCGTGTTGACATGAGCGAGTACATGGAGAAGCACAGCGTCAGCAAAATCATCGGCGCGCCTCCCGGCTATGTTGGGTATGAGGAGGGCGGCTCGCTTACCGAGCTCGTGCGGCACAGGCCCTACTCGGTGCTCCTCTTTGACGAGATAGAAAAGGCGCATCCGGAGGTGTTTAACATCTTGCTCCAAGTGCTCGACAACGGCTACTTAACCGACGCCAAAGGCCGCAAGGTCAACTTCCGCAATACGATCATTATCATGACCAGCAATATTGGCGCGCAATACATCGACAAAATGGAGCAAATCGGCTTCTCTACAACGGGCGGCACCGACGCAAGCAACTACCGCGTGGCCAAAGAGCGCGTGGAGCAGTCGCTTAAAGATTACTTCCGCCCCGAGTTTCTCAACCGCATCGACGAAATCATTATCTTTAACATTCTCTCACCCGAGGCCGTCAAAGATATTGTCGGCATCCAAGTTAAAGAGGTTATTGAGCGCCTCAATCAAAAAGACATCACGCTCACGCTCATGCCGGCCGTGTACACCTATCTCTCCAAAGAAGGATACAATCCGCGCTATGGTGCGCGTCCCTTGCGCCGCTTGATACAAGACAAAATCCTCACCAAAGTGGCGGGGCTGATGGTCTCCCGCGGCGTGCTCTCGGGCGGCATCGTGGTTGTCGACTTTAAAAATGACGTCTTTACCTTTGAGGTAAAAAAGAAAGGCAAGAGCCCGAAGATAGTGGTCTCCAATGTGCTGGACGAAGAAAAAGTCGGCGTGTAAGAGCCCTTTATATTTTGCCTTTTTTAAGGTATTTTATAGAGGTTCTTACATGCGTCGGTGGTAGAGTGGTCAATTACAACAGGCTGTAAACCTGTCGGCTTCGGCCTACGGAGGTTCGAATCCTCCCCGGCGCACAAAAGTAAAAATAGCCAGCTTCTGCTGGTTATTTTTATTTTCTGAGTTGCGCCGGAGAAAGGTACTTGAGTACCTTTTGGGGAGGATTCGAAAAGGCTCTCCCATATTTTTGAGTCCCTCTTAGGGATGAAAAAATGGGAAGCCTGTACTGCGGCTGTAAGCCGAGAAACTCCTCCCCGGCGCACACGTGTATTACTTGGCATTGCCTTACAAAACCAATGCTACAATTGTGGGTATCGTATGAAAGCGCTCTATAAGCCCCTGGCCTTTATTGCTATCGCTCTGTATCTGCTTTCGCCGGAGGCTCTCATCTTTGCACAAGCAAACGGCTCCTCGCCGGCGAGCGCTACCACGACATCCTCATCAACAACATGCAGGCTACAGCTGAGTGCCTCGAGCATTGCTGCGGGGAGCAGTGTCACGCTTAAGTGGAGTAGCACTAATGCCACAAGCGGCGCTATTGTCGGCGTAGGCAATGTCGGGCCGTCGGGCTCGGTGAGCCTCCATCCGTCTCAAACCACCACCTATATAGGCTCATTTACCGGCACAAGCGGCACAGCCAATTGCTCGATTACCGTTCGGGTAGGCTCTACCTCCACGGGAGGAGGCGCTTCTTATGGTACGCAAAATGCCACCTTGGGCAGCTCAAATGCAAGCGCGGCTCCCACGGCTGCCGCCACAGCCGCGCCTACTCCCTCCAGTGCACCGCTTCGGTTGGTGCCCTGCGGATACGATCCTTTTAATCCCGGCGATACCGCCGCCACTCCCAACGATGCAAGTTCCACCGGCTGCCAAGCTTGCAGCTTGGCTCAGCTGGTGCAAAATCTTATCAACTTTCTCATTGGGCTCTCTATCCCCGTTGCCGCGGCGCTCTTTGCGTGGGCGGGCATCCTCTACTTTACCTCCGCGGGCGACCTGAGTAAGCGCCAGCAGGCCAAAGGCATATTTAAAAATGCGTTTATCGGTTTTGTGATTGTTATCACCGCGTGGCTCGTTATCAACACGCTCCTCCATGTCATCTTTAGCCAAGGAGAGTTTTCGGGCGGAACATGGTTTACCATCCAATGTTCTGCCAATAGGCCGATTACCGGCGATATTGGCACGGTTATAGGCAACGTGCTCGGCACAGGAGCGGTGAGCAACCCCACTTTTACCGACCTTAACGGGAGCTCGGGGCCTCAGAATCCCGCCGGCACGACGCTTAACAATCTTTCCCAGGCCGACCAAGACGCAATCAATTCTGCCGTTGAGGACGCATGCTTCGAAAATAATGACGCGGTCAGCTGTGCAGCTTACAACAATAGCAACACTATTCTCACCTCTACTGCACAAGAGATTCTGCAAGCCGATTGCAGCAGCAACCCCGGTGGCTCAAGCTGTACGGCGCTCAATGATGTAAGCGCTGCATCAACGGCATCCTCGATAACCGCCGCTAGTATTGCCGCCGCCGCCGCAGCTTACACTGGCACTAATACCAGCGCCGGTCCTGATGGTGGCAACTTGGCATGTGCTTGGGCGGTAAATAATATATTGCAGAACGATGGCATTACACCAATCGACGGTGACAGCGTACCCGCTATGGAGACATCGCTTGAAGATGGACGAGGGACGTTGGTGAGCCTTTCTGATGCACAAGTGGGAGACATTGTTATTGAAGGAAATGACGGACATGTTGGTATCATTACTAGTTTTGACTCCAACGGTAATCCAATAGTCACGTCCAACTCCTCGTCCAATGCAACATTTACCTGGCAGAGTAATATAAATTTTAGTAGTCCGTATACGAGCCGCATTTATCAGGTAAACAAATGATATGAACCGCAACCTCGTCATCTTTGTCATACTACTGGTCATCGTCATAGGCGCTACGGTTGGCATGGTACTTTTTATGCGCTCAAACCAAGCTTCACTTGGACAGGGAGGAACATCAACAACCTCAACGCTCCCGACGGTACCGGAGCCCGGAGGACAAGCTTCTAGCAGTGGTGCTGCAGCCGCTTTTCAAAGCCAAATTCCTCAAGGTATGCAAGTAACGCTCGGCACTAACATCGTCGTGGATACGTACTCATTGCAATTGTGGACCGACCCGCATGGAGGCGGCGAGGCGCTCCTTACCTATGACACCACGCAAAACAAATGGACCGTTGTTTCCTGGGGAGGAGGAGCGTGGTCTGTTGAGAGTCTTGTGGGGGAGGGAGTTCCTCACAACACCGCTACCGCCCTTTTGGCGGGGATGCCAAATTAGCTCCCTTATTGCACAAAATGGGCTTATGGGGTATGCTACTTTCACATGTCACAAGAACGCCTTATAAAGCTCGCCTGCAACAAATGCAAGCGTATCAACTACTGGTCTAGCAAAAACAAAAAGCTGGTAACCCGTAAAATAGAGCTCAAAAAGTACTGCAAATGGTGCCGGGCTCAAACCGTGCACAAAGAGGTCAAAAAATAACCCCCCAAAGGGGTTATTTTTTCCTGCGGGCGATGAGGGAATCGAACCCCCGAATTCGCTTTTGGAGAGCGACGCGATACCACTTCACCAATCGCCCAGTAGGGGTATGTTAGCGCGAAAGAAACTTCTTTGCCAGCCGTAGGGCCTCTGTTTTATTTTTGATCCACACGATATTTGGGTTGCGTTTAAACCACCTCATCTGACGCTTGGCATAGTGGGGGATAGCTCGCTCGAGCTCCGCCACCATCTCCGTATGGGTAATTTTGTTTTGTAAGAACCTAGCAAGGCTGCGATACTCGAGCCCTAGCGCCTCCATGCGTTTGTAGGAGAGACCTCCGGCGTGCAATTTTTTTGCCTCGGTCAGCATGCCGGCTTTAAGGCGTGCATGGAGGCGCTCCGCTATTTTTTTGTTCAACACTTTTTGTGGTGGATTGAGACCGAGCCACAGCACATCATAGGCACTGCCCGCCGCATGCATGGCGTCGCTTTTGGCCGGGCTCCTTCCAAGCGCCTCTGCTATCTCAAGCGCGCGCACCAAGCGGCGTTTGTGAGTAGGCTCGATATTTTTTGCGCGTTCGGGGTCTTTTTTTAGCAACAAAGCAAATAGTTGGCGCGCGCTTTTTGTATCTAGTTGCTTACGCAACTGCGGGTTTGGCGGCACCTCGGGCAATGTCATGCGCCCCAAAAGTACGTCGGCGTAGAGACCGGTGCCGCCAACCACAATCGGTATTTTTTTACTTCGATATATCGAAGCAATGGCCTGCTCGCCAAGCTTTTTAAAATCATCGGCGCTAAAGATGCATTTGGGCGAGGCAACGTCAAGCAGATGGTGGGGGATGCCCGCCATTTCTTTTTTGGTAACTTTGCCGGTGCCAATGTTGAGCCCTTTATACACCTGCCTCGAGTCGGCCGAGATGACCTCGCCCCCGAGTTTTTGTGCAAGGTAAATGCCAAGGGCCGTTTTGCCCGACGAGGTCGGCCCCACAATGGCGACCACCCTTGGCTTGCCAAGGAAAATATAAGAAGACTGGGCGTGGGCTTTCATTCTTGATCTACACTCTAGCCGATTTTACAAGAAAATAAAACTAAAAAGTTTGCTATACTATAAACGGATTTCTTTCGATGTACTCACAAAAGAGGCTCACATGCCGTTTGATCAATATCAGGCGCATCCTCTTCCTAATCCGGTAGCAGAAGTAGAGGGGGACAGCGTAAGGCTGAGAGAAAGCTACTACGGAGGCACCACCTTAATTATTTCCATTCCTGAGTGGGTCGATTTGGTTAAGCGTGTTGCTCTCGCGTTGGAGCGGGCAAAGAAGGTCTCTCCTGCAAAAGTATAAAAAAATACAAGGCCGCCCGGCATACCCACCAAGGCGGTCTTTTTTATTATTAAAAATAAAAAAACGCCCGCCCCAAGATGGGGAGGGCGTTGGCCAATTACATGGCGTGAGTGACAGGGGTGTTTTTGTCTGCCAACAAATCGTTAGGCTCGAATACAAAGAACCAAGCACCTGTTGCCCTTCTCGCCGCTTCAAGTAGTTCGTGCATTTCGTCGGGTTTTGCGAGGCGGAAGCGATGGTCTGGAAGCTCAACAGCAATTTGTCTAGAGGTGTGGATGGCTGCGTCGAGCTGTTGGACTCCCACTACCAACGCCTGTTCCTTTAGTGTTTGGATTTTTTTTGCAAGCCTCTTGAATTTGAAGTTCAAAAACCTACTTCGCAGACCTCTTGAATGGAAGAGGGCTTCCAGCAAACTGCTGTAACAATCTTGTTTTTGATATATGGTCAGAGCAAGCTCGGTTATAAAATTACCTTCGTCAAGTAATCTCACAGCAGTCTTGAGTCGGGAACCATCAACAATTCGCTCGTACATGTCTCCAAGAAACATGTCTAAGGATACTGCACCTATTGCAGTATGAAAAAACTCGATTTGAGCGATGTTCGGGCGTTGAGTCATCTCAGCTCTCCCAAGCCTTGGTTAACTTCCGTGGAGCACGATACCACAAAACATATGAAAATCTACTTGGTGCCAGAGGAGGGAGTCGAACCCTCATCCCTTGCGAGACGCGATTTTGAGTCGCGCGCGTATACCAATTCCGCCACTCTGGCCCTACTTCGCTAAAGCTACGAAGGGCGCAGCCCCTTCGTTGTGTTAGAATATCCTCAATGGCGCAGTTTTACAACAATGCAATTTTTTGGGTCGAGGTAGACAAGATAAAGCCCAACCCCTTCCAGCCGCGCAAAGAGTTTGACGAGAGCAAGCTCAACGACCTTGCCAAGTCTATCCGCCAGTACGGCGTGATACAACCGCTCACTGTCACGCGCAAGGAGGTAGAGAAGCAAGACGGCGGGATTGTCACCGAGTATGAGCTGGTGGCGGGTGAGCGGCGTTTGCGCGCGGCAAAAATCGCTGGGCTCCCCACCGTGCCCACGCTTATCCGCGACGCGGATGATGACGACAAAACCAAGCTCGAGATTGCCATTATCGAAAATTTGCAGCGCGAGGATTTAAACGCCATCGACCGCGCCAAAGCGTTTGCAAAGCTGGTGGATGATTTTGGATTTAAGCACACGCAAATCGCCGAGAAGGTGGGCAAGAGCCGCGAGTATGTCTCCAACACTATCCGCTTGTTGGTGCTGCCGGAGGAGATACAAATGGGGCTCGCCGAGGGCAAAATATCGGAGGGGCACACGCGGCCGCTCCTTATGCTCGTGGACAGGCCCGAAGAGCAAAACACGCTATACCGCGAGATTATGCTCAAGCGGCTTACGGTGCGCGACAGCGAGGCCATAGCGCGCCGCATCGCTACCGATAGGGTGCGCAAAAAAGAATATATATACTCGCCCGATGTGCTCGCGATGGAAAAGGAGTTGACCGAGGCGCTCGGCACGCGCGTGGCGATTGAAACAAAAGAAAACGGCGGCAAGCTTTCGATAGACTTTAGCAACGAGGACGACCTGCGCGCAATTTTTAACACGATTGCAAAACATAGGGAGGAGCAAGCTAGCGCTTCGCCGGAGATTGCTTCCCAGCTACCCTCAACCCCCGAGGGCGGGGGTGTCGGCGTATCTGTCCAGCAATCCCCGGCTCCGCAAGAACCTCCTATCGACGATAGAAGCGCACAAGAAAAAGAAGTGGACGAAAACATCTTTGACCCGAGCAGTTTTTCGCTTTAACTTATACTTTGGTTTCTTTTTCTATCGCTAGGCGTATGTGGCGGCGGGCAAGCGTGGTGCGCGCGTAGCCGAGCCATTTTTGTTTGGGGGTGGCCGATTTTTTAGTGATGATCTCCACAATGTCGCCGTTGTGCAGCTCGTAGTCGAGCGCAATCATCTTGCCGTTTACTTTGGCGGCCGAAACATGGTCGCCAATGTCGGAGTGTATCGCGTAGGCAAAGTCGATAGGGCTCGAGCGCGCGGGGAGGTCAACCACGTCGCCGGTGGGTGTAAACACAAACACGCGGTGTGTAAAAATGTCCGAGCGCAAGGTTGTTTCCAAGTCGGGATCTTGCATCTCCTCGGGCAGCTCGGCAAGCCACTCGGGTGCCGAGGGTGCGCCATAGCGCGCACGCTCCGGTTTGAGCGTGGGCACCGCAAGATCCCCGCCCGCGGGCTCGGTGTGTTCCGATGGCGCGGTTTGCCGGCCAAAACTGGGCAATAGGCTTTTTATCCAATCAAAACTCGACTGTCTGCCGCCGCCTGCGCCCACCTGGCCGGCAGGCAAGCGTGCCGATGGGGAAGTGGCGCCCTCTTCGCTGCCGTCCTGCTCTTTATATGCCACGTGCGCGGCAATGCCGTACTGCGCTTCCTGATGCATCTCCTCGGTGCGTATTTGCACCTCCACGATGCCGCCGTCGCCGGAGAAGACAGTGGTATGCAAACTTTTATATCCGTTGGGCTTGGGGAAGGCAATATAATCTTTAATTTTATTTGGAAGTGGCTGCCACAATTTGTGCACGAGCCCCAGCACGTGGTAGCAGTCGGCCACGGTTGGCACCACCACGCGTATCGCCGATATGTCATAAATATTTTCGATGTCGCCGCCTTTGCGCTCCAGTTTTTGCCTGAGACTCCACAAACCTTTAACGCGATAATCGGTGTGGAAGTTCTTCATCCCCTCCTTGGCGAGCTCTTTGCCGAGCGAGCGTGCCATTTTTTGCAGACGTCCTTCCGTTTCTTGCGCGTGTTCGCTCAAAAGTTTTTTAGTCGCTTCGTACTCCTCCGGATACGCATACTCAAACGCCCGGTCCTCGAGCTCTTTACGCACCACTCCCATACCGAGGCGATGCGCGATGGCCGCATAAATTTCGATAGTCTCAAGCGCGATGCGCTGGCGCTTTTCGGGAGGGACATGTGCCAGCGTGCGCATGTTGTGGAGGCGGTCCATCAGTTTAATGATAAGCACGCGCGCGTCTTGGCCGGTGGCGATCAAGAGCTTCCGCAAACTTTCGCGATGGCGCTCGGCCCCGCGATATTTGAAATGTCCGAGCTTTGTGACGCCCTCCACCAAAAAAAGCACTTCTTTGCCAAACTCTTTTTCGACGACGCTTGCCTTGATGCCGGCGTCCTCAATGGTGTCGTGCAAGAGGCCGGCCGCAACTGTTTTGGCGCTCATACCGAGTTTGGCGAGCTCTTTGGCTGTCTCAACGAGGTGCACTAAATACGGGTCGCCGCTAAACCGTTTGTGGCTTTTGTGGGCCTCCTCTGCAAATAGATAGGCCTTTTCCACCAGAGCCTTATCCTCGGCGGTGGGGGAGCTCATCAAATCGAGTATGTCCTTGACCCCAGCCATGTAGCCCTCAGTGTAGCTCTATTTTGCCATTTTGGCACTCCTCTATTTGCTTTTCTTCGAAAAACCTCTTTTCTTTTTTTCTTCTTTAAAAATTTCCAATGCTCTTGGGAGCTCGATGGTGTACACGTCGTCGGTTTTGAGCGACCTAAAATCTTTTTGATGCACAATAAACGGTCCAAAGCGGCCGATAGAGGCGGTGATGTCCTCGCCCGTGTCGGGATGCTTGCCCACCACGCGCGGGAGCGAGAGATACACCAGCGCGTCTTCGAGCGTTACGCTCGCAGGATCTTTTTCTTTAGGGATAGACGCACGACGTAGTTTAATTTTGGCATGCTTGCCCTTCGTAGCCTTCCCAGGCGGAGTAGGGTCGCCTTGCTGCACATACGGCCCAAAGCGGCCGTTAAGCACGTAGATAGGTTGGTCCGTGTCGGGATGCGTGCCAATCGGCTTTGCCGGTTCGTTGCTGATAACCTCGCCAAGCTCCGTGCGCGCGCCGATGCAGTCGGGGAAGCGATTGCAGCTCATAAACTTGCCTTGTTTGGAAAGTTTAAAGACCATCGGGCTCCCGCACACCGGGCAGGTAAACTCTGCGGGCGCCGGCCCCAAGTCGGTAATCTTGCCTGCTTCTTTGTCTTTTGCTTTTACCTCTTTTAAAAACGGCGTATAAAAATCGCTGAGCGTTTTAACATACTCGCGCGTGCCGTTGGCAATGTCGTCGAGCTCGTCCTCCATCTCGGCGGTAAACGTGTCGCTGATGTACGAAGGGAAGTACTCTTCCAGGAAACTGGAGACCACGTCGCCGGTGTCGGTGGGTTTGAGCGAGCGGCCTTCTTTAACCACGTAGCCGCGCGCGTCGAGCGTGCGCATGATGGCGGCATAGGTTGAGGGGCGGCCGATGCCGCGCTTTTCCAGCTCTTTAATAAGCCCCGCCTCGGTGTAGCGCGGCGGCGGCGTTGTTTGCTTTTGCTCGGCGCTCACGTCCTCCACTTTAAGAGGGTCGCCTTTGCTTACTTTTGGAAGCTCAACATCTTCGCCGCGCGCGTCGGGGTCGGCGCGCAACCAGCCGTCAAACAGCACGCGCGAGCCGTTAGCGACAAATACAGGTATTGGTAGGGAAGTCCGACTTCCCTTTGTTGTAGGGAAGTCGGACTTCCCTAGTGTTGCGGCTTCAATTTTGGTGCGCAACACTTTGGCGTCGGCCATTTGCGACGATACCGCGCGGCTCCAGATGAGCTCGTACAATTTTTTTTGCTCGGGCGTGGTGCCGGCGCTTAGCTTTTCGATATGGCTGGGACGCACGGCCTCGTGCGCTTCCTGCGCGTTTTTAGATTTGGTGGTGTATGCGTGGCGCTCGGCATACTCTTTGCCGTACTTCTTTTCGACTTGTGCAATAATCGCATCTTGTGCAGCTTTGCCTATGTTGGTGGAGTCGGTACGCATATAGGTAATGTGGCCAGCTTCGTAGAGGCGCTGTGCCACCTGCATCGTGCGCGATGGCGAAAATCCAAGCCGAGAGGATGCTGTTTGTTGGAGTGTCGAGGTGGTAAACGGCGCACGTGCCGCGCGCTTTGCCTCGTTCTCGCTCACGCTCGTTACCGTAAGCCCGTCCTTTTTAACCGCGGCAATGATAGCGTCGGTCGCAATTTGTGTTTTAGGCTCCTCGCTGCAGGTGAGTGTGAGCGCCGCTTTGCTCGGGGTTTTGGTATATGCGGTTATGACAAAATAGTCTTCGGGTTTAAACGCGCGTATCTCGCGCTCGCGCTCCATAATGATGCGCAATGCGGGCGACTGCACGCGCCCGGCCGAGAGGCCGTAGCGCACCTTTTTCCAAATCAATCCAGAAAGGTCGTAGCCCACGAGGCGGTCAAGTACACGGCGGGCCTCCTGCGCCAGGCGCAAATGCTCGTCGATAAAGCGCGGGTGTGCGAGCGCCTCGGCAATGGCCTCTTTGGTAATCTCGTGGAAGACAATACGCTCCGGTTTTTTGAGCCCCAACTCCTCCTTTATATGCCACGCAATAGCCTCGCCCTCGCGGTCGGGGTCGGTTGCGAGTATGACCTCATCGGCTTTTTTTGCGAGTTTTTTGAGCTCGTGGATAATGTCTTGCTTGCCGGGCACCACCTCGTAATGCGGCACAAAGCCCGCGGGGATATCGATTGCTTTTTTATTGCTCTTGGGCAAGTCGCGCACATGGCCCACCGATGCGCGCACTAAAAAATCGCCCGACTTGTCGATGTCGGTTAAATATTTTTCGATTGTTTTGGCCTTTGCAGGCGATTCGACGATAACTAATTTCATAAGGCCGTGACTCCATTGATATAACAGATATCAGAATTATGCAAAGGTGATGTCAAAATAAAAAAGAGGCTCCGACCGAAATCGGAGCCCGCATGAACTGTTGCTTACTCGTACAGCCTTTGTACTAAGCGCAGTTCCGCCTCGGTTATTTCGCTTGCGGATGGATACGGTGAGTGAGGGCCTCCGCGCTTTTCATCAAGCTTTGGTAAGCGACGGGAGGACTCCGAGTTTGCTTGACCGTCTCCTGTCCCTTCCGGAGAAATGCGGCCTTGGTTTCTCAGGGTTTCTTTCCGCACAGCTCGGGTGCGGGCGACTGCGCCCAATCCTATATCAAACAAGTCTGATATTTGCTTGTTTGTATAACTGGCCGCGAGATATGGCTCCAGCGCAGAGAGTTTGTCTTTATAGTTTAAGGACTCCCACCATGCTGTGCCGGTATGCACTGGGGCTGGCAATTTGTTGGTCACCGCTTTTCTCCCTCATTTGGCGATGGTTCGTACGCAACTCCGATATTGTTATAACACACTTATTATATTCTTTCAATCTTTCCCAATCGCTCGGTAATCAATCCGCGGATGAGGAGCGAGGAGAGCGCTATGCTCGCGTCTTGCGCGCTGAGCTCGGCCTCTTCAATCACATCATCTTTTACTTTTGCTTCGGTGAGCGCCTCCATTATTTTTGTCTCAGCAATGGTCAAGTCGGTGGGGAGCGTGCCTTGCAGCGGGTCGACCTTGGGCTCAAAGCCAAGCGCGAGCAAAATGTCGTCGCTCGTGCGCACCAAGGTGGCGCCCTCGCGGATGAGGCGATTGACGCCTTTGCCGGTTTCTTTGCCGAGCTCGTGCGGCACGGCGAGCACCTCGCGGTTGTAATCGAGTGCGAGACGCGCGGTTATGAGCGTGCCCGATTTTTCTCCGGCTTCAATAATGAGCGAGGCGTGCGCCATGGCCGCCATTATGCGGTCGCGCTTGGGGAAGTCGTGCAGCATCGCTTTGTAGGGCCCTTTGCTTTCCGAAATGAGTACACCTCCGCGCGCCAAAATGCGCTGCGCGAGCGCGCGGTTAGTGCTCGGGTAGAGGCTCGCATCATCAACCGATGAGGGGAGTATCGCCACGGCCGGGAGTCCGACATCGAGCGCGGCTTTGAGCGCTTCGCCGTCAATCCCAAGCGCGAGGCCGGAGACAATCGCAATGGGATAGGAGGCCAAGCCGGCAACAAGCGAGGCGCATACGCGGCGGCCATAGGGCGAGCATGCGCGCGAGCCCACGACGCATAAGTATTTGAGATCCTCACTTGGCATGGCACCGCGCATATAAAGGAGTGTCGGCGCGTCGGGTATCTCCTTAAGGAGAGTGGGAAACTCGGCAGGTTTGAGTTGTTTTTGCACAAATTGCATTGTAGGCTATACGTATACCACATTATGCTCGACATTACATTCATACGGGAAAATCCTGATATTGTCCGCGCCGCGCTCAAAAATAAAAATAGAGAGGGGATAGACCTCGAGAGGATTTTGGCGCTCGCCGATGAGCGCAAAGTGGCGGCGGGTGCAGTGAGTGACATCAATCAAAAGCGCGGGCAGGCGCAAGCCGCGCGCGACATCGAGGCCGGCAAAAGGCTTAAAGACGAGCTGGCAGCTGCCGAAGAAAAATACAAAGCGATAGAAAAAGAGCTCGTTGCGTTGCTCATAAAAGTCCCCAACATTCCATCGGCCGACACGCCGGTGGGCCCCGATGAGAGCGGCAACAAAGTGGTGCGGCAGTGGGGCGATAAACCTGCATTTACATTTACACCAAAAGCGCATTGGGACATCGGCAAAGAGCTTGGCATCATCGACACCGAGAAGGCCACCGAAGTTTCCGGCGCGCGCTTTACGTATCTCAAAGGCGATTTGGCGCTGATGCAGTTTGCACTCATCCAGCTGGTGATGAGTGTGGTAACCTCGCGCGAAACGTTGGAAAAAATTATTGCAAATGCAAATCTTGCGGTAAGCTCAAAACCGTTTGTGCCGATGATTGTGCCGGTGATGGTTAAAAAGCAGGTACAAATCCGCATGGCGCGCTTTTTAACTCCCGAGGAGCATTATCTCTTTCCCGAGGATGACACGATGCTCGTGGGCAGCGCCGAGCACACGCTGGGCCCATTGCATATGGACGAGATGCTTAAAGAAGAGCGCTTGCCTTTGCGCTATGTTGGATACTCAACCGCCTTTAGGCGCGAGGCGGGCGCCGCCGGCAAAGACACGCGCGGTATTTTGCGCCAGCATCAGTTTGATAAAGTTGAGGCAGAGTCTTTTGTGCGGCCGGAGGACGGCATGGCCGAACAGGAGCTCCTCGTGGCAATCCAAGAATATTTGTTGCAACAACTCAAGTTGCCGTACCAAGTGGTGCTTGTGTGCACGGGCGACATGGGCTTCCCCGACCAGCGGCAGATTGATATCGAAACGTGGATGCCAGGCCAAGACACCTATAGAGAAACACACAGCGCCGACTACGTGGGCGGATTTCAAGCGCGCCGCCTCAATACAAAAATAAAACGCGCCGACGGCACCAGCGAGCCGGTGCACATGAACGATGCCACGATGCTCGCAATAGGCCGCACGCTCATAGCAATTTTGGAAAACTATCAAAAAGAAGACGGCACCGTAACAATCCCCGAAGCGTTACGCCCCTACATGATGGGTAAAGAGAAAATAGAAAAGATAGAGCTATAATAGCTCTATGGCTCGGGTTGATTTGCCTGCTTCTAAAGTTCGCGCTCGCCGCCACAGGCGGTGGGGAGTTTTTTCGGCGCTCATTATAATTTTTATACTGGCGATTTTTGGCGGCTTGGTCTGGCTCTCTCATGCAAGCTTTTTGCGTATCACAGCTGTGCAAGTGTCGGGCACACAAACCTTGAGCGAGAGCGACATGCAAGCTGTGGTACAAGACCAACTCGCCGGCTCCTACTGGCATTTGTTTGCAAAAAATAATATTTTTATATATCCCAAAGCCACTATTACCAATGCACTTGTTACCGGCATGCCCGTTATTGCGAGCGCCGAGGTGCGCACGGTCGACTTTCATACTATTGCCGTCACCGTAGTAGAGCGCCAGCCTAAAGCGCTCTGGTGCCCTGATACCAACCCTACTTCGCCAGAGGCTACGATAGGGCACAGCACAGCCACCTCAACTCCCGTGGAGCTCGACACCTCCAACTGCCTTTTGCTCGACCAAAACGGCGTGGCCTACGCATCCGCCGGCTTTGCGGCGGTCGACAATGCGTACAAACGCTATTACGGCACGCTTTCGGGCGGCAACTTGCCCGAGCAGTACCTTACACCGCAATCGTTTAACTCGCTCAGTGCGCTGGTAGATGCCATTGCCCAAAACCAATCACAAGATGTGATAACAAGCGTTGAGGTCGACTCAAGCAACGATGTACATGTGGGGTTTGCGAGCGGCTTTATGTTGCTCTTCCCGCTCTCGGCAGATGGGGGCGACGTATATAGCCACTTTATGCTCGCGTTGCAATCGGATGCGTTTGCAGGCCGCACGATTGCCGACTTTGAGTATCTCGACCTGCGCTTTGGCGATAGGCTGTACTACAAGCTAAAATAAGGTTCGACCTTGGGGAGCAATTGTGTTAAGGTCGAACCTTGTATGAAAAATTTTTGGGCCGACATGCCTAAACCGGTTTTTGTATTAGCGCCGATGGCCGATGTCACCGACGCGGCTTTTAGGCGCCTTATTGCCAAGTACTCAAAGGTTGAAGGTGGCGTGCCTTACGTGACCTATACCGAGTTTGTGTCGGCCGACGGGCTCGCGCTTGCGCCAAAGGAGGGGAGAGACAAACTTTTGCGCGACCTTTCGTTCAGTGAGGCCGAGCGGCCTATTGTTGCGCAATTTTTTACCTCAACACCAGCGCACATGGAGGCAGCCGCAAAGCTCGCTGAGGAGCTTGGGTTTGACGGCGTCGATATCAACATGGGGTGCCCCGACAAATCTATAGAAAAACAGGGCGCCGGCGCAAAACTCATACTTAACCCTGCGCGTGCACAGGAGTTGATTGCGGCGGCAAAGCGCGGCGCGCCAAACTTGCCCATATCGGTGAAAACGCGGCTTGGATACAACAAAGATATATTGGAGGAGTGGCTCCCCGCATTGCTTGAGGCACAGCCTGCAGTTATTATCGTGCATGCGCGCACGCGCAAAGAGATGTCGCTTGTGCCGGCGCGATGGGAGCGCGTCAAACGCTCGGTTCTGATACGAAATGAGCTCGGCTCGGAGACGCTTATCATTGGCAACGGCGATGTAGTGGATGTGGCAGATGCAAAACAAAAAATAGAAATGTCGGGCTCCGACGGCGCAATGCTCGGCCGCGCAATTTTTGGAAAGCCCTGGCTATTCGCTTCAGAGAAACTTGCTTCCCAATCACCCTCAACCTCCGAAGACGGAGGTGTCGGCGTGCTTGTCCAGCAAGTTTCTCCTTCGCTTGAGCAGCGCCTCCGCATTGCGGTGGAGCACGCAAAACTTTTTGAGGAGCTGCTCGGCGATCCGCCAGCTGGCGGAAAAAACTTTGCGATTATGAAAAAGCATTTTAAGGCGTATGCCGAGGGCTTTGCCGGCGCCAAAGAACTCAGGATGCAATTGATGGAAACAAAAAACGCCGCCGAAATCGAGCAGGTTATCGAAGCTTTTATTAAAAAAACAAAAGTCTGATTTTGTGAGCGCTGCGAGCTGCCAAGGGGAGCAAAATCAGATTTTTGTTTTTATTTGTGTATACTATAGCAATGGCAAAACAGGCTGAAGTCTCGCGTGCGCCCCTTTCGCTCTACCGCAAATATCGTCCGGCCACATTTGCCGAGTTGCGCGGGCAGGAGACGCTTGTGGCCGTGCTCGAGGCGGCCATTGCACACAAAAAAATAGCGCACGCCTATCTCTTTGCGGGCGGCCGCGGCATCGGCAAAACTTCGATGGCGCGCATTTTGGCACATGCACTCGGTACGAGTGATGAGGACATCTATGAGATGGACGCCGCAAGCAATCGCGGCATCGACGAGATACGGGCACTCCGCGACGGCGTTTCAACGTTGCCGTTTAACTCCACCTACAAGTTTTATATCATCGACGAGGCGCATGCGCTCACTAAAGATGCATGGGGCGCACTTTTAAAAACGCTCGAGGAGCCGCCGGAGCATGTCATTTTTGTGCTTGCCACCACCGAGCTTGATAGGGTGCCGGACACTATAGTCTCGCGCTGCCAAGTATTTAATTTTAAAACGCCGACCCACGCCACGTTAAAAAAGCTCGTGCTTGATGTTGCCAAAGCCGAGGGCGCGGTTATTGCGCCGCAGGCGGCCGAGCTGATAGCCCTCAGAGGCGAGGGATCCTTCCGCGACACGCTCGGCATACTTCAAAAAGTGTTGACCGTTTCCGATGATAAAAAACTTACCGAAGACGAGGTTGCAAAAGTGGTGGGCGCGCCCTCTTCGCAACTGGTCAACGAGTTTTTAGGAGGGCTTGCGCGCGGGGAGGCGGGCGACGCTATTGCATTGCTCAATGATGCGGTGGCCAGCGGCGTGGAGCCGCACTTGTTTGCATTGCTTGCCATAAGCAAAGTGCGTGCCGTACTTCTTTTGCGCTTTGCGCCAAAAATGGAGGTTGCGCTCAAAGAGCAATTTGGCGAGGATGATCTCGCATATCTTAAAGAGCTTTCAGGCACCAAAGGTGCGAACTTAAACTCCGAGGTATTGGCCGAGCTTATTGGCGCACTCCTCGAGATGCCGCGCGCTCCCATGCCGCAAATCCCATTAGAGCTTGCGCTCTATAGGCTTTTTGGGGAGCGCTAAGTAAAAACAAAAATTTAATTTTGCTCCCCTTGGCAGCTCGCAGCGCTCACAAAATTAAACTTTTGTTTTTATTGGCTGAGCGTGATGCTTTTGAGTACCACCGGCGTGAGCGGCCTATCAGAGCTGTCGGTAGGAACATTGTTTATGGCAGTGACCACGTCCATGCCCGCGGTTACTTTGCCAAACACGGTGTAGCCGCCGTTGAGGCTCGGATTATCTACCGCGTTGATAAAAAATTGGCTGCCGCCGGTGTTGGGCTGGCCGGTGTTAGCCATCGCCATAGTACCCGCAACATTGGTAAGGGTGGAAGAAATTTCGTCGGGGATAGTGTAACCCGGGCCGCCGGTGCCCCACTCGGCTTCCTTGGAATCGTCTTTGGTTAAAGGATCGCCCCCTTGGTCCATAAAGCCTTTGATAACGCGATGAAACTTGGTGCTGTCATAATAGCCGCTTTGCGCAAGCTTAATAAAATTGGCTACCGTTTTTGGCGCCTGCTCGGGGAAAAACTGGATGGTAATATCGCCCATGCTGGTGTGTAATGTCGCGTTCATAATTGTTTGTTGATTAGTATTAGGAGTCGACGTAGTTACTATAGCAGGAGCGGCGGGCGCCGTGCTAGAGGCTACTATTGCAAGGGGAGTGGTTGATGCAGTTGATTCGGTTGGAGCGCTGTTTTGCATAGAGCTTTGCGAATAGAGTAAAAAACCTCCAAAGATGACTACCAAGACGCCCACGGCTGCAAGAATTATTTTTATCATTTTTATATATTTCTTTTAACTTCTCAATCTAGAAAAACACAAAAGGTACATATTTTGCTCCCCTTGGCAGCTCGCAGCGCTCACAAAATATATACCTTTTGTGTTTTTCTTGCATATTTAATTGGCGGGGAAGATGTCGGTGAGCTCGCCGGAGTTGTAAAAATCTTGGCCAAGCTCGCCGTAGGTGTAGTTTTGGCCGCCGGTGGTAATAATTGCACCTCCCGGCATCGGATTTGCATTGGGGTGGGAGTTTTGAAAGCCGATGTTAAACAGCGTTACCACCACGCCCGGATTTTTACTTATATTAAAGCCGGCAGCTTGCCACTCGGCCTCCACCTCTTTTATATACACGGCGGTGTAGAGATATGAGTAGTAGTGATCGTGCGCGTCACTGAGGCGGTTGTACAACTGGGCATCTTGGGGCGTTGTGCTCGCGGCATATGCGAGGAGCGGTGCCGCGCTAGGCCCCGGATAAAAAGGAGAACTTGGGTCGGCGGCATACTGCTCTATGGTGTCGGCAGTATCTTGCTTGATGCCCGAGACGCCGAGAGAAAATTGCGAAAGGGAGCCGAGGATTTTGAGCGGCTCAAAGTAGCTTTTGAATATCTCGCGCTCGGAGGTAAAAAAGCGTGTCTGCTCGGGCACCACCACTGCGGCAATCATGCGCGCCGGCACGCCTGTCTCCGCGCTCACGCGTGCAATAATGTCTTTATCTTTGGTAAGGCCGCCGGCGATCACCGGCCACTCGGGCGTGTCTCGCCAATCGCATACCGTTTTACTTGTGTCGATGCATGGAGGCGTGCTGGTGGCGGCGCCCGGCGCCGCGCCAAACTGCGCAAAAAAAGCGTTGCGCTCGGCAATGGAGCCTTGCACATTGAGGAGCCCAAACTGCATGGCAAAAAAGACTCCGGTAAACAAGAGACCGATGAGCGCAAAGAGCCCAACCAATGCAAAAAGGAAATATCGTAAAATTTTTTTCATCCGTCTTGTAGAGGATACTACTATTGATACTGTATAAACAAGGGGGCAGGCGTAAGCCCGAGCACCTCGGCTGGAGTGAGCATGCGTGTTGAGGGCGGCTTAATATCATTTTTATAAAATAATTTAAAGCCCGTAAACTGGACCGGCGCGCTTGCGATAAACGCGTTATAGGTGCCGATTTTTTTAGAAGGCGAGCCCCAGCCGTCCATGTCCATCACAATCTGCACCTCGGGGAGCGGCTTAATAAGCGACGTGTGCGTGACCATCGGTTGTGTAAAGCGGTGCACCACGAGTATTTTTGGCGGCAAGTTATTTTCTCGCACGAGCTCGGCCAGATATTGCGCGGCAAAGTTAATGTCGGTTGCGTCGAGAGAGCCGATAACGGTGCCAGGTTTTGCGCCATTGTGCATGGCAAACTCCGGGTCGAGTGCCAGCTCCACGTTGGGCATTGATAAATATTTTTTAAGCAAAGGCACTTCGGTTTGTACATTACTCAAACCCACTTGCACATCGAGTATCACGATACCGTGCACTTCGTCGGCAAGAGTTACGGCCTCGTCCATTTGGCTGTCAGGCATGCGTGCGCGATATTTGCCGTCGGCGCCGGCGCTGCCTTGTGCGGTAACCGCAATATAGTCGATAGCAGGTATCACCGGCGTTGATGGATCGGCGGCTTGCCACTTTGCAGTGGTGGAGGCAAGCATTGCGAGCATTATCGCAGGCGGATATTGGCCGAGCACGCCCATGCCGGTAGAGTAAAAGTTGCCGTAGTAGGCCACGATGCGATTAAACGGCAACAACGCGCCCGCTAAAGGATACGTCGCTTTGGCAGGCCAGATGCACGAGGGAGAAGTGGTTGCGACAAACTCGGTGGTGGCAACACCCGTGGTGGAGCTGGTGGCGGTTACTTTGACGTTAACACTGGGGCAGTTGGCTATTTGAATCAGTTTTTTATTGTAGGCGGCAATATCGAGCACGGGCACAGGCTTAGCCGCGGGCGTTGAGCTGGCGATGGCGTCCATTGCATCAGCCACGCCGGTGTATTTGAGCTCAACTATCCTGCTATATCCAAAGGCATATATAAGGAGAGCAAGGAGGGCGGCACCGCCGAGCGCAAAGAGTATATAGTGCCGACGCATGGGAGCATTTTAGCACAGTTGAGCTTATATTGGATTAGTGGTATCGTCTCGGCAGATTTCTTTCCAACCACTAGCAACGGAAGGTGCCCCCATGGATCACTTTGAGAATCACAGAGACGAAGAGTATTTGATTCGCGGCTTCCTACAACTCGAACTACTCAAGCGAATGTGGAACGATATCCGCGTCCAGTGTTACAACGACTCGGAGATGCCTCTCGACAAGGAGCTTGCCGATGGTTCCGCATTTTTGGTGGGGCCAACGTCACGTCATCAGTTCGCGGAGTGCAACTGGCGATGTCAGGCAGTAAATTATCTCCGCAATGGTGGCTTCAAGGGGATAATCTACGTGCCTGAACCCAGAGGACTCAAACAAAAAGCGGGCGACTTTACCGACAAGGGTTATGCTCATCGGTGGGAGTCGACACGTCTACTGTCAGCAGTAAAAGTTGCCGCCTGGATCCCTAGGGACTCTGGCGAGCTCTTGGGGCTCAACACAAACCTCGAGCTTGGCATCTTTCTCGGTAAACTGCTCTATGCGAAAGAAAAGCTGGAGTTCTTTGTCGGTTGGCCACCGGAGGCGGAAAGGATGGGTTTGCCAAACCATTACGCCGTGGAGCTCGCCAAATGCAGGCGATACGAGACGCTCATCGAACTTTGTCAGGCTGTCGCGGCAAAAGTGTGAGTCATTGTACACAACATAGAGCCTCGGCCAAAAGCCGGGGCTTTTTATTTTTTTGGCTCATCGGCAAAAAGAGCCCAGCGCTTGGTGTGGGTAAAGAGTTTGCCGTACCAAACTTTATCAAACTCCTTGAGCGACATTTTTAACGTAGTGCCGATTTTTTCTTGTGGATCAATCAAATAAATATGTTTACTACCCATTTTTTTAATGATTGCATAGTGATCCCATTTCCAAAATCGCTCGGCATAGCACACGATAATAAGCTTGCCGCTCGCGTGAGCCTGTTGTAGATCCGCTATGCGACGATTGTTTTTTTCGCTCACTTCAAAATCGTATGAACGCAATACGGCCGCCATATCTTTTATTTTGGTACCGTATTCTACGTGGGATTTTGCTTCTTTGCCCAAGCTACGCTGGGTGCGCACAATACCGTAAGCGCCCAGTATCATTTGTAAGACGGTGGGCCCGCAATAGTGCATGTTTATTTGGTGACGATGTGGAATGCGCATACTGCGTAGTATAAGGCAGGAGCACCCATGCGCAACCGCCGCACGTATACTACTCTGCGGTCGCCAATACGCGGCTGCATCATTACCAGATCATCATTACACAATAATATTGACAGTATGAGAAATAAATTATTGACAGCGGCAGGCAGCATAGCAATCGTGGGCTCATTACTCATTGCAGGCACGGCGTTTGCACAAACTCCTCCAACAGCGCAAGGCGGCGGTTGGGGTGCTCGTGGTAGCCACGTGGGTGGCACACATATGATGCCGGGCGTGTTTGGCACCGTGAGTGCTATTAGTGGCACTACGCTCACGCTCACGAGCAAAGGCTTTGGCGGTGGTCCTCAAGCCGCTAATGCGTCTGCATCTGCAAAAACGTACACCGTTGACGCATCCAATGCCACTATTTTAAAAGACGGTGCAACCTCGACGCTTAGCAGTGTTGCCGTGGGAGACATGGTTATGGCTGCGGGCACGGTCAGCGGCACTTCGGTTACCGCAACAACCATCCGCGACGGCGTAGTTCCCGGCACGGGAGGCAAGCCCGGTATGCGCGGTAATGGTGCGAACGCAAGCTCGACTCCGCCTATACAAGGCAACGGGCAGCCGGTTATCGGAGGCACGGTGAGTGCGGTCGGCGGCAATACGCTTACCGTTACCACCGCACAAGGCGGCGTAACCTACAGCGTCGACGTAACAAACGCCACGATTAAACAAGGCAACACAACCGGCTCGGTTTCGAGCATTGCGGTTGGCGACAAAGTAGTGGTACAAGGCACAGTTAACGGCACGTCGGTTACCGCCTCGTCGGTTATCGACAACAATAACACCGGGGCGGCTCCATCCACCTCGGGTACTTCTATCACCGCTCATATGAACGATGGGATAGGAAAAGTGTTTAACTCAATAGGAGGCTTCTTCCACAACCTCTTTGGGTTCTTCTAATCTGCCCAAATAGGCCCCAAAAACCCGCTTTATGAGCGGGGTTTTTGGTGTGCTCTTCATGAACCCAAATCTCTGGATATATCGTATAATAAGTAGATATGAATTATCTTTATCGCAGAGTTGCGAGGTCTTTTGCAGCAATAGCATACACACTTGTGTGCATTATTGGTTTGTGCGCAATGCCGTTGGCGTTTGCCTATGCAAACACATCGGTTTCAGTGCAATCGGTCTCGCCCGGCACCACCGTGTTGGCAGGGAATACGCTCTCTTTTAGCGTATCCGCCTCCGGTTTTAACAATCCTACCTACAGCGTCAGCGACTCTTTTGGCGGCTCGAGCGTCTCCAATAACAACATCAACGCCTACGGCAACTTTAGCTGGACACCCGGCACCAACGATGCCGGTACGCACAACCTCACACTCACGGTGAGCGACTCGAGCGGCAACAGCACCAGCCTTGTCGAGCAGATCACGGTAACGACGACGCAAACCTCCTCAACCGGCGTCGTAGCGGTTACCATCCAAGGCCTCACGCCCGGCACCTCGGTGGTGGTGGGCAATCCGCTCACTTTTACTGCCGCAGCGTCAAGCTTTGTAAACCCGTCCTTTACCATTAGCGACTCGTTTGTGGGCAGTGCAATCTCCAATGCCTATATAAACGCGGGCGGCAATTTTAATTGGACACCAACCGCCAACCAAGTGGGTACGCACGTGCTCACCGTTTACGCCAACGATACCTCGGGCCACAGCGCCAGTGTCACGCAAACCATAGTAGTGCAAAATCCAAACATTGCGGTTACCTCCATCAGCCCCGGCAACAATATCAACCCGAGCGCGACGGTTACTTTTAATCTCACACAGGCGGGTTTGGTCAATCCGAGCTATACGCTAAGCGACTCGTTTGCAAATACGAGCATCACCAACAGCAACATTAACTCCGCAGGCCTCTTTACCTGGACGCCGGCCACGAACCAGGTGGGTACGCACCCTATCATGATTTATGCGAGCGACTCTGAGGGTCACCTCGCGACCACCACCATCTCGCTCTATGTGATACAGCCCATAAGCGTGGCGCTTACCGCGCCGGCACCAAGCACCACGGTAGCGCCCGGCACAACCGTATCCTTCAATGCTCAAGCCTACGGTTTTACCAACCCGAGCTACGCGGTTGTCGACTCACTCTCGGGTAGCTCCATTACCAATAGCGATATAAACTCGGCGGGCAACTTTAACTGGACGCCAACGGCCAAAGACATTGGCGTGCACACACTCACTGTGTCGGCTGTCGACATTTACAGCCATTTTTCAAACGCGGCAACCACCATTACGGTCTCAAATAACGCCGCGCAAACCACCACCACTCTTCCTCAAACTACTACCTCAAGCGGCAGCGGTTTTGTATTTACCAATTACCTCTCTCCCGGCGTCACCAGCGGTGATGTGACACAACTCCAAAATATCCTTACCAGCCAAGGCTATTATAGCGGCCCGATTACCGGCTACTACGGCTCACTCACCGAGGCAGCAGTCGTGGCCTACCAAGCAGCGCACGGCATTGACCAGCTCGGCGTCGTAGGCCCTGCTACGCGCGCAGCGCTCAACGCAGGTGCTACCGCTACCACAGCCTCCCCAAGCTCTTCGAGCACGCAAGGCGACGGCTACGTATTTTCGAACTTCCTTGATGTGGGTTCCTCCGGGCAAGACGTGACCGAGCTCCAACAGCGGCTCACTACACTCAACTTGTACTCGGGCCCGATTACCGGCTACTTTGGCAGCCTCACGCAGGCGGCAGTGGCGGCCTTTCAAGGTCAGCACAGCATAAGCGCGGTGGGCTATGTGGGCCCTGCCACGCGTGCGGCACTCAACGGCAATTAGTTACTCTGCCACAATCACCGTGTCTTTGAGCACGCTTAAAAAATATTCACGCCGCGGTTCCATCTGATCATCTCTCATGTGGATGATAGGATGACACTCCGGGGTGCACTCATAGTGTGCGCGTACTTCGCGGTCCTCAAACACGCGCAGGTGATATTGATAGGCAAAACTGTCGGTGTAACGCAGGCTTACGAGCTCTCCGTCGTCTTTTAAGGCGACAAAATGATTGCCGTATCCTCGCTCAAGCAGATACGAAACAAACTCTTGTATCGACAGGTTTGGCGCAATCGTGCCGATAAGCCAATCTTGCCTGCCGTAATAACGCACGAGGCCGAGCGCCACCGCCAGGTCGCGGAAAAACGGATGATACGGCGTGTACACTCGCCAAAAAGCATACTTAATTTTGCCCGAGAGCGAATCCGGATACACCATGCCGGAGTAGGGAAGGTCTTGTATCCATGCCTCTTCTGTATGAGACTTTGTTTTTGCTTTGCGGCCCATCATGCGTGGTATATGTCTTAAGTATATCAGCTTTTTTGAGCGGAGGCTCTACGTTATAAGCAGTACGCGGGCCAATACAATCACCGCTGCATAAAATCCCCAGTGGAGCGCATATGAGTAGATAAGACCGTTGCGGACGCGCAGCATCAGGTAGGGGAAGACAAACCCCGCGATGGTTGCGGCCGACGTAAAGACAAGCACATAAACAAACGACGAGCCGTTTAAGGCGAGCAGCACGTGCATGCTGCCAAACAATACGGCCGACCATCGTGCGGTGGTGTGTACCGAAAATCCTTCTGCTTTAAACGCGAGTACCATCGCAACCACGAGAAGTTGCTGGAGCCCTATCTCGATTGATTTAGGGAGGAAGTACCACGGAGAGGCATAGAGCAAGTTAGAGGGCGGCTGCAACGTGCCCACCCACGGTATGGCGGGGAAGAGAGGAAGTACATACACGAGATAGTACATAATCCCAATGCACGTACACAAAATCACCAGAAGTGTCGAAAGGCCAACGTCTATGGTGCCCCACCGTTTGTAAAAACCCCAAAAGTTGATGAGCGTGATGCCGACCCAAAAAAGATAATACGCTCCCATTTTAAACGGGTGGCTGCTGTAATCGCCGATGAGCGGCACCAAAATGTAGTAGCCGATGTCGGACACTACCCAGATGGCGACAATTTCGGCCAGTACCTCAAATATTGAGCGGCGCTGCAAGTCGGTGGGCATAGCGCCATTGTATCAAAGAAGGATAGCGGCGTTATACTATACGCATGGACAAGCAACTGGTGGGTGGCATTGCAGTACTCATACTCATTGCCGCTGCTTTTGGTGGGCTCTTTGTATGGATTGCCAAAACACATGCGCCTGCGGGAGCGCCCGCAGGACAAATTATTGCGCCCGCACTCTCGCCGGATCTCGACCCGCTCTATAGCGGGGCAAGCTGGAGCGACGCGGTGGTAGAAAATTTGACCATATCGACCACGAGCTACTCGGGAGCGGGCGTCACCTCCGTGCCGGTGACCAACACCATGGATCCGGGGAGCATTTTTACTCCGTTTGATAATTACTACGCAAGCAAGCTTGCGGCGCTCGGTTGGCAGGTGGACAACGCGGTAGCCGCCGGCGGCCACACGGGCGGCCAAACAGGATATCGCAAAGACGGCAAACTCATTTTGATAAATTTTGATATCGTCTATCACACCGTAACCGACACGGCACCCTCCGAGTGTCCGTGCGATGTCACGCTCTCGCTTTTTTCCGAAAAATAAACTAGTTGGCGGACTATTTTATGCATGCTCGCCGGCAACGTAGCCGGTGCTCCAGCACAATTGCAGGGAGTATCCTCCCGATGGGCGGTTGATGTGGAGAAGGTCGCCCGTCACCAGCAAATTAGGCGCCACCTTAGAGCGCATAGTGCGCATGTCCACCTCGGTGAGCGGTACGCCGCCGTCGGCTACCACGGCGCGGTCAAAGCCCATGAGCCCTTCGATAGTGAGCGGGAGCGCTTTGAGCAGATGGACTATTTTTTTGCGCTCTTCTTTGGTAACGGCGTTGACTTGTTTGGCAATATCCAATTGTCCCTCAAGAAGTGTCGCAATACCTTTGTGCGTGCCCAGAGGCACAAACTCTTTAATAATGTTTTTGAGCGCTTTATTTTTGTGGGCATCAAAGACGCTGATTATCTTTTTCTCCAAGGCGCGGAAGTCGGTGTGCGGATAGGCATCGATAGTTGCCGTAACCGTGCCGCCTTGTAACAGGTCGCCAACCAGATGAGCGCTGTTGAGGATAAGCGGGCCCGAGAGGCCAAAGTGAGTAAACAATATTTTGCCTGTTTTAGAAAAAGCTTTTTTGCCTTCGACAAAAAAAGTAATTTTCATAAACGAGAGGGAGCTCCCCGGCATCTGCTTTACCCATGCATCGTGTACAGCCAGCGGCACGATAGTGGGTGTGGGCTTTTGTACGGTGTGTCCAAGCGTCTCTAGCCATGCAAATCCGTCGCCTGTCGAACCTGTCTCGGGGTGTGACACGCTGCCGGTGGCAAAAATATACGTGCGCGCCTCAAACCGCTGTGTGCCCGCGTGGAGTGCGGCAATCGCACCATCGGCGCCCGTTTCAACCCGTGTTACGGGTGTTCCGTATCGCACCTCGACACCATGCTTTTTTATATAGGCCTCGAGCACTCTGCAGACATCAAGCGCCTTTTGAGTTTTGGGGAAGGCGCGTTTGCGCGCCTCCACCACAAGAGGCAATCCGCGCGACTCAAAAAATGAGAATGTATCGGCAACGCCAAATTGTGCAAAGGTTGAGTACAAAAATTGCTCCGCTTTGCCATAGGCGCGGAGCATCAGGTGCACATCGAGCTCGGCGTTGGTAATGTTGCACCGGCCGCCGCCCGATATCTTTAGTTTTTCTCCCAGTGCGCGGTTCTTTTCCAACAGCAAAACTTTTTTGCCGAGCTCGGCCGCACGGCCCGCCGCCATCATCCCCGCAGGTCCTCCGCCAACCACTATGACATCGTACACATTACTCATATAATTATTTTGCGAGGTCGAGCACTTCGTCGATTTTTATTTGCGAGACAAACTCCGGTACATGCGAGACCAGTATCATGGGGCCCGCGTAGGCGCTGAGCGCCGCGGCAATCACCGGCAAGTGTCTAAAGTTAATGTGGTTGGTCGGCTCGTCGAGGATAAGCAGCCCCGGTTTGAGCAACACCAAACGCGCAAACGCTATCAACCCTTTTTGGCCTTCGGAGAGCGTGCCAATTTTTGAATGAAACAGCTCTCCCGTGATAAAAAATCCGGCCGCCACGCGGCGCACCTCCTCTTCGATGGGGCGGCTCAATACCGCCGAAAGTTCTTGGTAGACGGTTTTATCAAAATCAAGGTTCGAAAAATCTTGGCGGTAGTAGCCCACGCGCACGTCGGGAATTATATGTGCGCCTTTGGCGGTGCCGTCGGCGAGCGACTGCAAGAGCGTGCTCTTACCTATGCCGTTTGGGCCGGCCAGCAAAAGATGCGTATGTTTGCGCAGCGCGATGCTAGCTTTGCGCTCAACGATTTTATGCTTTTGCATGGTAGTAAACGATGTAATGTGCACGATTTCTCCCCCAAGCCCTTCTTGAAAGGGGATAGTAAATGGGCGGATAGCTTTGTCTTCTTTGCGGACATCAACTTTTGCCTCCTCGAGTTCCTCGGCCTTCTCTCTCATGCGCTTGGCCACCATGCGCATTTGGCCGCCTTTGTTTGCAAAAAAGTTTGCCTTGTCTTTGTTTTCTTGTATCTCTTTAGCGAGGAGCGCGTTGGCGCGATTCTCCTTCTCGATGCGCGCGGATATTTGTTTAACCACGTCGTCGTAGTCGCCCACATACTGCTCAACGTGCCGCGTATGTGCGTCGAGGTAGAGCACGCCGTCGCTAAAAGAGTTGAGAAACTGCGCATCATGGGAGATAACAAGCAAAGTCTTTTTATACGCAATCAAAAACTTGGTGAGATGCGCGATGCCTGCCTTGTCGAGGTTGTTGGTGGGCTCATCTAAGAGCAATAGATCGGGGTCTTGGATAAGTGCTGAGGCCAAGAGGAGCCGCGCCTGTTGGCCGCCGGAAAACGCGCCAATTTTTTTGTCGTACGGCGCAACCAAGTTAACAACCTCAAGCACGGCGTCAATTTTTGGGTCGATGTCGTACACCGTTTTTGGAAAAACTTTTTGGAAAAACTCGCGCACGGTAAGCGTGAGCTCCTCGCGGGGGATTACTTGGCGGCTGAGCGCAATTGTGAGCCCGTGCGCGAGCTGTACCTCGCCCTCTTCGGGCGTTTGCGCTTTGGTGATAAGACCAAAAATGGTGCTCTTGCCCGCGCCGTTTTGCCCCATGAGCGTAATTTTGCTCCCGCGGCGCACGGTAAAATCAACCGCATCTAAAATGGGCTTTTTAATGCCAAAATGGTGCGACACCTTGTGGAATCGCA
>Ga0182030_10001756_pt1 | contig 45216 bp, 52 predicted proteins | sample 812S3MmetaG_FD_121299 | JGI IMG/M metagenome (GOLD analysis project Ga0182030, IMG submission 121299) | Permafrost microbial communities from Stordalen Mire, Sweden - 812S3M metaG (Illumina Assembly) | ecosystem: Environmental > Terrestrial > Soil > Wetlands > Permafrost | place: Sweden...
ACCTGCAAGTTTCTTGACTGGATTTGGGGAAACTGGGACAGTTTCTTGATAATAATGTCCTCATGCTCAAAACTTCATTCACCTGCATATCATAGATATGTCTATAAGTCTTAAAATCTGCCTATAAAATACCTCTGCCACCTTTCATATCCTATTTAAGAAAAAATTGAACATGTGATTGAAAAGCTTATGGAATGTCGCAAGGGGCGGCCTTGCAGATTCAATTGTAGTCTCTTTGACACTCCCTGCAATAGCTCACTTGTTTGTGTCTCTAGTAAATATACATTCTCATGTATCTTTCTTATATTTCACTGCTTTTCTTTCTCATGTTCTACTGTTTTGGTTAGCAATTGACAGTGAGCACATATATGACAGTGAGCCAGGCTAAATAAGAGTATATAGTCCCAAAGCATGAGCTTCACTTTACAAATCTAAGTATAGATCCGAGTCACAGTCTTGCTGTCCAAATATTTCGTATGAATCGTAAATCCTTTTTGAAACCCCCCCCTAGTTTGAACTGATCTCCATCGCTGCTTTTCGGTCAATATTGTCAAGTGATAAAAATAACTCAGTGAAATATTATATACTTTTTGGTTTTGGAGGTTAAAGGTGCAGGTCCACTCTTATATTTACTTTAGAAACGAAACAAGAGTTAATTTTCATAGATCAATTGCTGGAGAGTTTGATGAACTCACCATTAATTTGCTGTTTTGCTGGTGTCTCACTACTTGGAATGTTGCTTGAAAGATTCTTGGATTACTGGAAATTTGTCCTTGAATCTACAAGTACCTCCCTCAGCTCTTTGCCTTTCTTCTCCACCAAGACAATGGAAGCTTTGCAAGAAGCAGTATGAGGATAAACATTAAGGAGTCGACACATCAAATATTGAAAGCAGCAATAGCTTATGCCTAGAGACGGAAATGGAAATTTTTGTTAGTACGGTACTTGCTAAAACAATTCTCAAAAAGATATCAAGCTTTCGAGCTATGAGCCATCCGGGAAAAAAAAAGGGTTATAATACACACGTCTATCTCAAAATATCACGAAATCCTGCCGAGGCAAATCATTGATGTTGGCTTCCTCCGGTGTATCGCGTGGCTTTACTAGCTCCCCCATCCATGACACCGTGGAAGTAATAACTTCCCAGGAGTTGATAGCAATTGGTGCTAATGGGCCTTAGAACAAATAGTGAGGTGGCATGAGAAAATTTGTCTTATTACTGGCACCATTTACTTCCGCTAGTGCGCACCAAATGGTGATAGTCAAAGTCATGTGATAATTGAGCACGGAAAGGTAACCTGCAATCCAATGTTACACAAGATTCCTAGAGTAGGTAGTTAGCTCACCTTACTTTGACTCTTTGGCACTCTAAGGCAGCAATAATATCTCCCGCTCCACTGTTTACTGAACAATCAATGGGCACCAACAGATTGATGTATAAAAACACTCTTTCTTCAAGCAACCTTATTAGCGGATCCTTGTCTCTTGATAATGGCTACATTATCGACAAGATTCTGCTGGGCAGGCAATCGCGGTGCTTTGACCACAACATTTACCCCGCCATCAACTTGCCTCGAGACAACATCGTTGTATATTTTTTGGCTACCTCGCCCCCTCCCCGGATTCGATTTACTATGTCGGTCTCTGGACACAAGCCTGGCCCGATTATTTAACAAACTATGTCAGCGACTCCTGTATGCCCCCAGCCGCGTTGCCAATCCCTCTGAATTCAGCATTTTACTACTCGCCGGGTATCTGCCCTAGCGCCTACACCCCAGCCATACCGCTAGTCACCCTCCCAAACATCTGCGATTCCACAGCAGCGTTACCAGAAAGCGTTACTGCCTGGCTTTGCTGCCCATCGTAAGCCGGGGTTTTCTTTTTTTTTCCCTTACCTATAACTCTCGATTCACGATTTAGCCAATACTCAACTAGGAGTTATACCGTGGCCAAAACTATCGTTGCAACAAATGACTGGTGGGCCACTGTTTGCGTCTCAAGTGCGGCTGGCCCTGAGATGCTGACTAGCGTTTGGCCCGTCTCCTGGGTTCTTGCAAATGGAGATTTCGGGTCTTCTAGCATTTGGCCTGTCAGCCCACCCAGTGGAATCATCCCGTCTGCTACAGTCATCAGCAACCCAACTGTGTTCGCTGAGGGCATCCCGGTTATGTGGGAGAGCACTGACACACAGGTCTAGTCTTGGTTTGACCACTATCAAGGCTCTGGAGCCTTGATAACGATTGGTTCTATTCCCACTAGTTTGACAACGAGCCCGCCTCCCACTCGGTCTGTAGCCACACCCACGCCTACTAATACCCATACCTCTAGGGCGTCAGGCTGAGGCAGAGGACGCAACTTGTCTGTGGCCGCGTTAGGAGCTCTGTTGCTGATTACCATCCTTATTCTTTCCAGCTAAGGGAAGTGCAAATCAGGGCATGGGGTGGGTACTAAGAAGCCCTTTATTTTCCCCTTTTCCGTGGAGGTTACCGTGAGGGTTAGGTTCTGTGACTTTTAGCTATCTTATTACTGTATTACCATAATGTATAAATCAGCCGCGAGAGAGAATTGGGGACCAATCCAACACTATCAACCCATCATGCACGCTATGTTGTTTAGGTATGTGAGTGTGGTCAATATACTATAGAAGGCGCAAAGGGCGCGCTATTCTAGGTGTAGGGTGCTGAACTCACGTTCATTGTGATTCATGTAATGAGTCTGAGAATCTAGAACTTCCTCTACACATTCTGTAATTCGTGTCACTTAAGACAATCTCTTCAGACATTACAAAAACTCGAAGAAAGACAGCCAGCGAACGAGAATCCTTGCCTTCTCGAAGAGAGTAATGCTCGCGTCACCAGCCTTCCAAGCAATGTGTTTCTTGGAGGGCTCAATACTGCGTGCCGAAAGGAAGATTGAAATTCCCCTACTAGACGATGACCAGATTTCCTTTGTCGTGGTAATATACATTATGTATAGAAACCAGGAGAAGTTCCTCGTGAGATAAGTCTCCACTCTATGCTTGCGACAGCCATTCAAGTATAAGCTGCAACAGTGTCTTTCCGAGTATTCAGATATGTAGATAGATGGAATTAATGCTATAATACCAAATCGTTTACGAATGAGACTCCTCACTGGCTCTGCGTGTCCTGAGTATTTCGCAGGCCAATTGAGTTTGCTCATGTGACTCGAATCTTTAACGAGAGAGCGATGGGCAAGACTGGGATAATTTCTCAAAGGAGCTCAATGAAGAACTTCCTATACTGGAAAGAATATTATATATGAATACTGCCTTCAAAGATTTTTTATTAACTTCTATTAATAGCTCGTAACATATTATGTTGGAGAGACGAAAACGCGCGAGTCGGCAGTTCGCTTCTAAAAAGGGGCTCGCTTATATGGCTCGATTTTAGGACAATTTCCCCTTAACACAGTCACCAATTAGTACAAAATAAGGGCAGAATTCAGCTAGCTATTCAGGTTTTCAAATCCAGCCAATTTAAGAGCCTTTTAGCGACGACTATAGCGTATAATATGGCAAATTCAACAATGCGTGATCATATTACCGGGCGCCCTATACGCGTTAATTCACGATCTATGATGCTTAAACGATGTGTATTCGATCCTGTCCCGCACTGACTCTAGTTGCAGCATTAACCACGGAAACACAGCCAACAATAGAGGGTATGTTAGGCTGAAAACTGCTTCCAGGACACTCCCTAGTCGTGCCGCAATATATCAAACGGTTCCAACCGTTACAAGGATGTCTAGAATTTTTACCGTAAGCCAAGCAATCCATAAGAAGCTTGCGATTGAGGCATCATTATGCATGCTTTATTGCTTAGTCCACGCCACCACTCACGCTAAGCTGGCCCGTCCTTGGCCGCACCACTGAAAAAATATATATATCTTTCTCTCTTTTGGGCTAGGCTAGCCTTCACGTGCGCATTCGTCCTCAGCCTTCCGACTTCTATACTATTTCAATTATCAAGACGGCATAGAATGAATCCTTCTTCTCAACCGCTTCCGCCACGAAATGTAAATACTTGTAAAGTGTGTATAAATCTAGACGTCTTAACGTTTCCGGAAACTACAAGTAGCTGGGTTGCTAATATTTGGAAGAACTAATATGATTTGCACATCTAGCCTGCTTGGTTGACAATTGCCGCTGAGACAAGCTGCAAGATATGTGCCATTATCAAGGAACTAAGAGCGAAGATGGCCATCAGCCGAGCGATCTTGGGAAAGAACGCGCACCTGGGTTGTTATAAAGAAGCTAGCACTGCACTGTCAAACGCCATCCCCGATATCGGTTGGAGTCTTGCCTTTGGGCTTAGCGTATCGGACTATAGGACGAGATAGGCTCCTAGGGCATTCGCAAATATATACTCTGCCATTGTAAGTTACAAGGCTTCTACTAATTCTACCTTCGAGGCTAGTCTAACAGAATCACAGTAGCGAAGCTTTTCGGATGTTCCCTGGATTTGGAACTACAGGCATATCCCTTTCACAAACTTTCAGAAACGCTGTTATAGTCACACGCCACCCGGGCTTCAAGTTTCTTTGGATTGACTCTCTATGTATTGTTCAAGACTCGAAAGACGATTGGGAGAAGAGTCGCTCAAATGCGAGCGGTGTTGTTATGCTAGAATCCCGAATAGATAATGTTCTAGAACTTTGCGACCAAAAAAGGAAAGAAAAGAAAAAGAAAATCTTCGCTGCCTAATGGCTGGGGTAATTTGCAAATCACATGTGCCTTCCAAGCCCCGCATAGCAACAATGTCATCCCCCAAATGGATAGCCCCACCAATATCTCGAATTGCAACCACGAGGCCAAACACAACCGAAGATTCTTTCTGAGCGACAGTAATGACTTAATTGTCTGGCCCGACCAGCTCTGCCAATAGACTCCACCCTAACCCACGCTGAGGGACGGCGGCCTCGCGAAACTTTCCTTGGCGCGTCAAACATCCGTAATCAAGCGATATATTTTCAGACACAACTCTCCCGCACTTCGAAGGCTCACCTCCTCACGTCGTCTCATTCGCGCGGATAGTCACCCCCTCAATCCGTAATTTCTCGTACGTCGCAACTTAAATACGTCAAAGCTAAGGTAAATACTAGAAGAGTCATTTCACGTTCTCAAATGGAGTCAAGGCTGCAAGTGGATCTCCCTGCCCTGCTCCAAGATCAAGAACCGACTAATCAGCCTTATCTTGTGCTTCTCTTGTGCTTCATGCGCTCTTTCTTAGTCCAACATTTCAGCAAGTTAATCAGAGATGTGCTAACAGATAGTTTCTACAGGTGGACCTAGCAACCGATGTAGAAACGTGGAGGATCCATTCGAATTCCTACATTTAACGCCTTGCGCTTTTGTCGCGCTTCACGACTTTTGTTTCTACATATACCAACTCCTATACATCAAACGACTAGATACTGGCTCCGCAGAGCGGGATCGTACTTGGGGTTCATCAGTAAGAGGTATAATACCGCCAAGCTCGTGATGTGGTAGCTTCAGATATGAAATAGACTAACAGTTCTTAGACTGATTCTGGAGATCGCGAGCCTGTGGCCTAGACAACGCCACCAAAACGCACTGAAATAACTGTACTCCACGGAACTGAGGTAGTCGTCAATCAGAAAGGCGCAATTCGTATCGACTGTGAGCCTTGCAACTATACAACACGATTATCTTTCACACAGAGCGGCTATATGATTTACTATGGAAGAATTTCGTTACGATCCCCTCCTGATTGACTCTGATACCCCTTTGATCCGACTTGTTACATTGCTGCCCGGCTATGGCCCGGATATTGAATGCACGCTTACGCAAGTCTCCTTACTAGACCGTCCTTGTTACGAAGCGTTGTCATACTGTTGGGGCGATCCCAGCAAGAGACAAACCATCGTGTGCAATGGGAGAACTTTATCCATTGCCGAAAATCTTTATAACGCCCTCTGCCGGTTGCGGAATAAGCACCCTGTCCTGTGGATAGACGCAATATGTATCGATCAGTCTAGTAACGCCGAAAAGAACCAGCAAGTACCTCTTATGAAGAACATATATGAGGCAGCAAGTCTTGTGCTCATTTGGCTTGGGTCATTGCCGATCAGAAATAGTAGTGGCCTGGGAGTAATTCACAGCTTCCTAAACGCGAAGCGTGCACAAGAAGCGCAGCATGACCAGCGGTCCTGGCTAGTTCTGACTGATGCAGAGCGAAAACGCTATGGCCTCCCAGGCCTCTGGAAGAGTGTAACTCCTGAGTACCTTGCATTTGCGAATCTGCTTGAACGGGCCTGGTTCACGCGGGTATGGATTATACAAGATCTCGCGGTCTCTCATGATGCTATCGTGATAGAGGGTTTTCTTCATCAGTGTTCCTGGATGGATTTCATAACCGCAGTGGACTATGCTGAAACTGCGAAAATCCCTCCATTTTGGGAAACCTATGGTCCTACGATGTCAATACGCAATATCGAGAGAGCACGTTAGGATTTCAAGAACGGGGAGGGTATACCATTGTTAAATTTGCTCCTCTTCTATCGTCGATTCGGTGCCACAAATTTGAGAGACAAGATATATGCCCTTTGTGGGCTGGCTAGTGATGCTGGTCCAGATGATCTAGCTGTGCGAATTGACTACAATATGGAGACTGCCGACTGATATCGTGAAGTTGCTATTCAGATGCTGAGGAAAGGTCGCTATCTGGATATTCTAAGCGTCCCTCGGGTTCCTAGGCATCCTGAAGTTAGCCCCTTGCCAAGTTGGATTCCAGATTGGAGTGTCTCCGACCTTTCTGCTTCGCTACGGTCAACAATAGTGCCTTGGTTTAACTTCAATGCCACATCAAAAGACGAGGATTACACTTTGTTCCAGAGCGATGATAAGTCTGTAATTGGTCTTGCCGGTGAAGTCATCGACAACGTTTCTGAGGTTGGGGACATATATATGGATTCTACACTTGGCCATAAGACAAGGATTCAACGCTACAAAGGTATGGCAAAGCATGAGGCTGCTTTCAACGGCTGGGAGAAGATCGCTAGTGTTCATTCAGGCACCAAATACTGGCCAACAGGAGAAGATATCTTGGATGCATACTGGCAGACCCTTATAATGGGGAATGTGGGCGATGAGTACGATGCAGCCAAGCAACAGTTTCATCAATGGAAACGCCTTCACCCGGCCAGAATTCCAAATCTTCTGAGCTCAAATTGGCTGCAATGGATGAATCTCCCAGTGGGGCTGTATGTCTCTATATCAGGCCTAATAGCAACCTTTAGACATGAATATCGACATGGTCCCACAGTGACGTTTTCGAAGAAACTCGAAACGACGCTAGATCGCAGACTCTTCAAAACTACGAAAGGGTACATTGGCATAGGGCCGCGTTCTTTGCAAAAGGGTGACGCGGTTACATTGTTCAAAGGAGGAATGGTGCCGCTAGTAATAAGATCTCTAGGGGACAAGTGGGAACTCATTGGTGATTGCTATATTCATGGAATAATGCATGGAGAGGTAAACTTGGCACAGAGGTGTAGTGTGTTATGGATTGCTTAATTAGTAGTTAGCGGCTGTTGTGCCTTGGCTAATACTCTTAATGGTTGATTGTAGTCCAAGTTTTTATTGGTATTAAGTAAGTTAATAAATGCTTGTAATCGCTCATAGTCTTTGTTTTCTAGATATCTTACTTAAACTACTTGCATTAATTATAAGTTAAGCTTATATTCTTATTAAGTCGAATTCAATCATATCTCTAAAACTTGGGGTTCTGAGAAGCGTCTTCGAGGTCATCTATTTAGTTGACAGTTGCCCGGACCTGCTTGAACTTGTACTGTTGTGATTAGGGGCGGCAGACGCTCATGTGACTTAGAATGTCTGACCTGACACAACCAGCGCTACTATCTCTTTTGCATGTCCTTTCTTACGTTTCTCTTAATACAAAACTTCCTCATTTAGCAATTGTTTCTTTGAAAAATGAACCTAAAATCATGTAATAGTTGGAAATACTGATGATCACATGGACCTAAGCGGAAAACTTGACAAAAATAACATGATGCGCGCCCTAAGCTTGTATCTAGGCTCATTAGTTAGGTGGGTACTGCTCAGGTTTGCTCAGGCTGCTCAGCTGAGCCAACTGAGCCGAGGGTGAGCCAAGGGTGATTAGCTCCTGAGTAGAAACGGCTATGCCTACTAAATTAATACGGAACGAATAGTAAAGAATTAGAGTGTAACTACCACGATAATGCACCTCATAAATATATCTTAGTTCCTATACAGCATCCTACAATGTAATGGCTAGACTTTCTAGCATATCTAAACATCTAAACATTTCTCAAATTTTAATTTCGAATTTAGGATAGAAACATTGCTTGGTAAGGCCGCAAAGGCCGGATTTTGTTGAGTAGCTGCATACGATTCTGGGATAGCTAAAGGCCTATGTATAATAGAAGGATACCCTGCTATTCCCAGCCTTCTTGGTTTCTAGTTCCCTCCTTAACACTCACTGAGTAATTCAACACTAGTTACAATCCATCAATCGTCATTATCTATATTCTCTGAATTAAAATGGCCAACAACATCAAGAACGTTGCCATTGCCGGTGTACGTGTACCTTTTAATACTTTAAGCTTAGAAAGATATAGCTAACTTGATACTCAGGCTACTGGAAACCCTGGAAAGTTCATATTTCAAGCCCTCCTTGAGGCCAAAAGGTTCAATGTTACTATTCTCACCCGCAAAGCGGGGATTTCTGTGCCAGAGGGTGTGATAGTTAAGGAAGTCGACTACTTGTCCAAGAGCGGATTAACAGCGGCCCTCCAAGGCCAAGACGCCGTCATCGACGCTACTTTCGCAAGAGATGCTGTCACATCGTCCAACTTGATTGAAGCGTCTGTTGCGGCGGGCGTCCACCGCTTTATCCTGTCCGAATATGGGAACGACCTCGATAATCCTAAGTTCGCTGCGCTGCCCATTTTACACTACAAGGTCGCCAACTACCAGTTAATCCAGGAGAAAGCACAGGAGAGAGGAATCACTTGGACTGCCCTAGCGACTGGGCCATTCCTGGACGGATATCTCCTGACAGGCTCCTTGGGTATTCAACTTAAAGACAAGAAAGCGACACTATTCAACGATGGCAAAGGTGTCGTTCCTTTTGCGCCGGTTGCTATAGTCGGCCAGGCGGCGGCGGCCGTGTTATTGCACCCGGATGAGACCAAGAATCGCAGGGTGTATATTTCAGCAGCTTGCAAGAGCCAAGCCGACTTACTGAATCTTGGAAAGGAGGCGCTGGGTCCGGACGGCTGGGCGATCCAGAGCCGTCATATGGAGCCTGCGTATAAACAGTCTTTAGCGGATGTCGAAGCCGGCAAGGTAGACATAAAGGTTTTTGGTACTTTAATGCAATATGCAATCTCGAATCCCGAATATTACCAGCCATGGATGAAGGATGACAACCAGCTACTAGGTGTAAAGCAGTTGAGCGATGCCGAGGCGAAGGATATGACCAAGAGTATTGCCTTGGGAGAGTGGGCATCGTCCTAAGGCTGTGTGACGGTAGGTTCTTGGAGATCTAGGCGAGTGATTTCGGCTAGGTATAGTAGGGGATGCCACCGCTTGAACTGCACTATGTAAACTAGGCGATGCAGAGATAGATGAGAGTCCAGGACTTAGAGAGAGGCGGTGAGGAGTTTGTTATCTTGTTTTATTCTAATGCCAATGGACACCGCTGGATTTTGTACGGTGCTGCTATTATCGTGATTGTGCAATGGCGTCGCAATAAGTCAGACAGGGGATTACAGCCGCTGTTACAAAAAGCAATAGTAAGAAATCTATACAGAGTTCTACTTAGTCGGGATCTATCGAAGGGGCCGATCTCCGTTGGCTTCGCTAAATCTATTGTGTATCAGACCAGCAGTCTCCACAATACGCGTTTAGAAGATGTGCTCTTAGATTTTATTAATACTACTTTCGACTTTGATCCAAGTCGCATTGGTAACACAATCATCGCACAGCTGATGTTATCTCATACTACCAAAAGGATTGCCTTCTCATATGCCTCATGTCACGTGGATTCTGTCTGTAGTCTTTTGGCCTGACTATGTTCTCAAGACCTGGACAGTGGTATATCATTATTACCCGGTACAATATCGTTTCAGCGTGGCCTAGATGTTGCTTAGATGCTCAAATTAGAATCCAATTGAATAGCTCAAGTGTCTAAAGTCACGCGGATGCCAAGAGTCTAGGTGGAGACATTTAAACCCCGATTACCTCCATCCTTGAGGTTCTCACCTCTCCTGCAATAGCGCCAGACGGTCTCCCTCTGTATTGCAGTCAGTTTTCCATATATGACCGTCTCCTTGTCGCCTCCGCATCTTTCCTCTCTCATCCCCTCTCTCATTTTTTGGATTCCTGTTCAATCATTCCCGTTTTGGCTTCAAATATCTAAATCCGTGCATGTTGCACTCTATGAACACTACAAGTGCAAAGCAGGTAAAAGGATGTTCAAGAAGATTGAGTCTAGATGAACAGAGAGGCCAGTGCATTTCTTTAACGTGTTGAGAGGGAGACGGACCAGTTCTACAAATTTCAACATCTAATCGTAGTCGGGTCAAGAAAGGCATCAGAGTATCCAAGGAGTTTCTCTCATGCCCGCTAAGTAAAGTCATGCGGCAGGCGAGACTCCTCCAAAATCACGATCCCAGATGAAGAGTGTGCGCTATAATAATCATCATAACATTAATTTCAATTGAGCTTCCTTGACCATGCACCCCTTCAATCAAATGCCGGCTCACACCAAACCCTTAAATGTCTCCCCGGATAATACGGCGTAAAGCAATCCCTCCACTTCAAATCCTCCCTCGTTGTTCCATCTAGCCTCATTTCAAACCTCCTCAACATCGTCGCAAACGCAATATACAACTCACACCACGCGAGATTCAACCCCAAACAGCTCCTTGGTCCCTTACTGAACGCAACTAACCATTGCTCCAGCCCCTTTGATTCCGCCCCCACCCATCTCTCCGGATCAAAGGTCTCCGGATCCTGGAAAATGGTCGTCGATTGATGAACCAACGTACTCGACATCCCAACAACCGTCCCTCCCGGAATCGAAGCACCTGATATAACCGTCCCAGAACTAGGCACAACCCTCAGAAGAGGCGAGCAAGCACCAGGCGCCACCCTCAACGACTCCTTAATCGTAGCTGTTAACAGCGGCAACGCTTCCAGTATCTCCAAACTCGGTGCCTTTCCCACGTCACCCCAAACTCCCCGAACCTCATCCTTCAACCGTAGATATAGCCCCGGATCAGCGACGATGTGATATGTACCAGTCATCAATGTATCACCTACCGTCACACCACCCGCAAACATCATCGTCTGCGCCTCTTCATACAACGCCGTTGCATCCGGGACTTTATTCCCATCCTTATAATTGCTCTCATCCAGTAAACGCTGATAAATTGTTGGGTATTCACTCTCCTTCAACACGTCCTTGTTCGCTACCACATCTTTAACCTGTTTCCCCAATATCACTTGCAGATTCGTCAGACCCGCTGTTTCAGGAGAGGCTTTAACCGCTAGCCAGGGAGGTAACGAGAAGATGAGTTTTCGGAACCAGGGGAAGTGGTGAAAGAGGTGGAAAGTAGGGAGGGAATTATCCATTGCTTCTACGATTGGGGCGTCGAAATCTGGGGCGTTGAGGGCGTGGATTTTGGTGGAGAAGGCGAATTGCGTTATATTGTCGATGGCGTAGCAGCGATAGGCGAAGAGCATGTCCGAGGATTTGCCAGCCTTGTTGTTCTTGGAGAGGATGTTGGCCAGGTGGTCCATCTATGGCTATTAGTGTGAGGAGAGGGGTAAAGGAGCTAGGGAAATACATTTTCGCGGACGAGAGATTGGATGGAGAGAACAGCGCGGCGGGAAAACATGGATTGTAGGACATCTTTCCGTATTTTGGCTTCAGAGTAGTGTTGAAGACCGAAGGAAGAATGGTCTTCGCCGAAGGATTCATAGAGCTTTGGTTCTTTGTCCCAGCGGGCGGTGGGATTGTAAATTTCATGATATGCGTTTGGATTTGCAAAATGAAGCTCGAAGAGCAATAATCAGTATGTCTCCTTGGAGATGAGGGTCGAGAAATCTACCTCATTAGGTCCAACACGAACTATGTCCCCTGAAGTGCATCAGCGCAAGTACCGAGCGTAGAAAGCACGTACCATATTTCCTATGCAACTCAACTAAGACATCAACCCAACTCTCCCCTCTCACAACCTCAACCCACGTCTTCCACCATCTACTCGCTCTCGCTACCACCGGCCCGGGGAACTTCCTCAACGGATGCAAAAACAAATTATACGATAACTGTAGCACTCCCCACAACAGAATCCCGGTCCTCAAAAACGACAGAATTTGAAACTCCATTCTCATCACTTTTTTTTTTTGGCAGTCTCACAGCTCCAGAAGAAAGAATGAAAGTAAGTAAAACTATCAGCTATGAGCTATCATGCAACTCAAAACCCAGAGCTACAGGGTAGCAGGTGCGGGGTCATGTCGGTTTTGTGCTATTCGCCAGCACCCAGAGCGGTTGTTTCCAGTTTGTACAGGGATGAGGATAAGCCCGGCCGGGCTTGCATCCTAGTGGGAAAAGCCCCGAAGCGGTCAAACCAATAGGAAGTTATGCCAGCATTAGTATGATTGAGGCTTGATGTTATCACTGCGGTGTGTAAAAAGAATTATGAAAAAATGACACGGCGTGCCAGCCGTAATTTTGACTTCCCGCGTTTTGAAACTCCGTGAATGGCGCCACTAGTTGTTGGTAAGGATTTGGTGGAAAAGGAATTTGGAGGTGCGGGATCTGTTGGACGCTGCGACATGCGGGTAGATATCAAGGAGTTGGGTGGCTGGAGACGGGGTTTGCGGTTGTGTTGAATTTGACATTTTAATATGGGAGAGAATTTGTCAATGATATTGAATGATTCTATCAGCATGGGTTGATGATAGGCTATCACCAGTCTCCAAAAAATGAAAGTTGCCGCCAAGTTTTTCAACAGGTAGAAGCCTATTGCCTTCTCACAAGATCCACGGGAGATTGATACGTCTTTCTCCCCACAATCAGGTAGTAGACAATCGCAAACCCCATCGTCCCCACAAACATAACCACATTCCAATTCATCGTCTGAGGCGTGACAGGAATCGCAACGGGGAAGAAAATGAAGACCCAAACGACCATCAGAAAGAGAACAGCACCGATGTTGATGAAGATACCCGAGCGGCCCAAACTCCAGCGGCGGAGTGGAAGAGGTTCGCCGGAGACGCGGCGAATAATGAGACAGACGAATGAGATCATGTAGGTTGCAAGTAGAGCGCTGACAGCTAGGGATCCGATTGCGTTGAATGCGGCGGTAGAACCGATATTGATGAGTGAGAGGAGGCAGGTGATTACAAAGGTGAGAAGGACGGCGTTGAGGGGAATGTTCCAACCTGGTTTCACCTGAAGATTCAGTTAGTCCTTGTTGCGCGAAAGGGAGCGCCAGCATAACTTACGTATGAAATGAAGGAAGAGAATGGTAATCCTTTATCCCTAGCAAATGACCAGGTCTGACGTGACACCGTAGCGACGGTACTGATGCATGCCGAAGTGATATTGACAATGATGATAGCTGTCATGATTGATGTACCGGCATTGCTATTCGTTGCATTGAAGAAGACCTGAATGAATGGATATCCTGTCGGTGTTGTAATAATGTTGAGCACACTGCCGAGAGTGAAACAGAAAGTAATGACCATAACGAAGCCAAGGGAACCATTGATGGTGGCTGCCCACATGATAGCCTTTGGTAGTACAATCGAAGCATCTTTGATTTCTTCTGCCATGTGGACGGCGGAATCTGCGCCAATCAACGTGTATATCGGCGAGAGTAGACCAACCATAAATGACAACCCTTGCGTACTCCAACCACCAAGGTTCAAGAATTCTGTGAAAACTTCCTTAGGAGAATTCCGGGGAGCCAATATCCAGAGGGGAATGAGAACACCAAGGAATCCCAAAAGGTGGATCATAAGGACAATACCTTCAACCATTGGGAGTCGCTTTGCGAGGAAGGTGTTGAATATGATGCAGAATGCGGTGATCGCAATTACGATAAGGGTTCCTTGCCAATTCTTGGGAATGTAGTCTGGGTTGTTCAAGGTTATTAAACCTTGGATCATCGTCCCGACGAGGAAGGCAAGTGATGCGAGTCCAGTTTGCCAACCCAGGACTGAAGTCCAGCCTGCGATGTTCAGTCCTAGTCTTCATAGCTATATCAAACCAGACTTACCAACAAGGTAGCTGACGAATCGCTGCGAATTTCGTGGTGCGAATTCAGACACCCAATGGTATTGGCCTCCAGATGTGGGAGCCCTGCCAGAGTATTAGCTTCAAAGTAGAAAAATTAGGAAGGTGATTCTACATTGAGGCCATCTCCGCAATCGTTGCGAAGACCATCATATATCCAATCCAGACAATCAAGTATCCCCAGATCAAGCCTGCAGTTCCGCCATTTGTGAGACCGAATATGCTTGTCCTATATAAAGTGTTACGCTTTATCAAAGCACTGAGCATGGATGGCTTACATTAGAGCTATCTCCCATGTACTCATCAGTGTGCATGCAAAACCTAGAGTCGAGATGAAGCGGAAATTTCGCTATTCAAAGTCAGTCTCTGCTCCGCACCATTCTCCAGGCTGCTCATACATTCAGCTGTTGTGTTCTTCCCAATATCTGCATTTCCTGCTCATCTCGAGATGTCCCTCCCATTTGCGAGTGACTGTGCAATTCATAGCCATCTTCCACTCCGCCATCTGAGCTGATAGCTTCGACCGCAAGCTCTTTTTGTTCCATTTGGGCAGCCAGAAGTCGGTGCAAAAGTTCAACTGATTCTGAGAATTTGTTGAGATTACTTTTTAGAAAGGTGGGCAAAGGAAGAGGGTGTACTCCAGCCGAGCAATCTAGGCTTTGGGGTGGTACCAGACATGGTCCGGGGAAACCCCAAGATTATGCCGCGATGAATTGACACGGCAAATAGCTTCGTCCAATAACTAACTGCGTTGGCATACTTTTGGCTACCCCCACTCTCATGTGGAGCCCTGGAAGACCACGGACACGGGACGCACCGCTAAATTGAGCACGACCAATCGACGATCCGGCGACTCAAATTCGTCGCTTCGACCGTGCCGTGTGCAAGCCTTCGCTAAATGTAATCCAGTAAATATCCCGGACCTGTCAGCTCCCCTGTCGACTTTTGGTCCCCGAATCCGTAAAGAGCATTAGTTCCAATATAAAGCTTAGCAAGCTTATTACTTCCTTGCCGTTCCTTGAAACTACATGGATTGCAATTGCGAAGGAGGAATTTCGAAACGGCATACCCAAGGATATCACTATCTACCGGGTTTGATGACTTGCTATCATTTTTTTTTTCTTCAAAAAAACCAACTGTTGGTGGAATTTGATATCAAGGGTCTTGATAGCCCGGATTCGTGGACCCTATTTATCATCGTCATGACCCCTACCAATTCTCGACAGATACAATTTCGTAATTGTCCCACTTTTCCGATGATAATTTGAAAGCTTTGTTCAGACCTTGTCATGGCTCCGAATGATACGGGTCTGCTTCCAGGGCAGTCAGCACCTTTGACTGTCATTACCTCCACGGACCAGAGTGGTGTAGTTTTAATAGCGACGTCTCTGGGTTTGGGGTTCGCGATTATTTCGATTCTTCTTAGAATCTTCATAAGACTCGAGTTTAGAAATCAGATTGCCAAGGATGATGTCCTTGCATTTGTTGCGATGGTAAGTTGAAAATTTTCGTGGTAATGACCAACCGCTGACGATCCCTAGGTGTTTGCTGTGCTACAGTCGAGTGCCGTGTTCATTGCAGTGTCAAAAGGATTTGGGAAGACTCTGGCAGATATCCCTCCTGACGACGTTGAACTATTGCAAAAGGTGAGTGACTGCAGCTCCAGCATACGGGACGCGATTTAATGCATCTAGGCCTTGTATTCGAGCAATATCCTCTACCTCTTCACCTTGTGGTTGACCAAATGCTCTGTTGCATTTCTGTTCCTTCGACTGTCACCAAAAACGCGCCATGTCGTCACTGCGAACATCATTCTTACTACATCCACTATCATGATGATCACATCAATTCTGATCGTTGCCCTCCGCTGTAATCTTTCGCATCCTTGGATCGTGATTGGTACGCAATGCACCGGATTGGTGAGATCTCTCAGGACTTGATCGAATTTGTGCTGACTTCTGCTGTAGCTAACTCGCTGGGACGTTGTGGCCGCATTCGATATTGTTACTGAAATCGCTCTTTTCGCGGCTTCGTTTTACATGGTGATAGGCCTCCAATTATCATTGGAAAATAAATCCCTGGTTATTAGTGCATTTGGGCTTCGTATTCCGTGAGTCAGAAACAGAGCCTTCATCGCTTCACTTTGATCTGATCACCATAAAATTCTAGCATTCTGGTTCCAATAGTATTGCGACTTTACTATCTGGGTTTTACAATTCCCTCGCCCGACCCAACTCTTCGCGGGGTTATGGCATCAGTTTTCACGCAGATTCAGATGAACTTTGCTATTTTGGCGACCACGACACCTTGCCTAAGACCATTTATGAAAGCGTTAAGCACGAACTATGGCGCTCCATCCAGGCCCCAGACAGCCACCATAGGATCGAAAAAGCCTGGTTTGGGAGGAAGTTTTTCTCTATCATCGCTATCGAAAAGCTTAAAAATGGGGAGTGCAGCAGGAGGCAAAGATGTAGACATACCCGCGACTAGATGGGATTCTCATGTACATCATGTGGCGGTCATGTTGGGCGACCAGCATAGTTTGGAGAGTCATGAGAGCAGAAAAAATATCATTTCGAAGAACACGGAGTGGACTGTGGAATACGAAGATCTACATGACAATCACTAAGTGATTCTGGTAGTGTTACTCTTGTTTGAAACATGATACGATAGAGACTGGACTCAAAGTCAATTGAACGAAGAAAAAGCGTTCATAAATAAGATACTTTTCAAACCTTATGTTGTGATTCTCAGGTTTGTGGAAGTATTGTTTTCGCGCAGAGTGCAATTTGATGAAGCAAGTGCAAAATTCTGGGGTTGCATGCCTAATTCCCCTACTAAATGCTTTAGGGCCTGTTTGGCTGAGGCTCGCACTTTTAAATGCACCACCAAAATTGAAAATGCAAATGCATTTAGAATTTTCAAGAAGCGCGAGTCAAACGGCTTTTTCTTGTATTTATTTTGCAATTTCTTGTACTTTCGTGTATTCCCTTGCAATTAAAGTGTACTCGCCAAATTCTCGCACTTTTGTAAATGTACAAAATCCACGTTTTCAACTTATTTATATGCAATTTAAATACGCGAAAAATGCGAGCTTACCAGCCAAACAGGCCCTTAATTCTAACGACTATGATCACTAAATTCCAGCAGCCAGATCATTGGATCAGGCACTTGTGCCGATATGCTGATTGACACGGCTTCACGCCGCCAACTGTTATGAGACCGGCATTTTTAATAAAATTAATCGATTAATTCATGTAAGCTCGTTAATATCTGCCGTGTTTGATATCTAGCCGTTGCTGTGAACGCGTTCTCTGCCGTGTGGGGAAGCGAGTCCACTGAGCACTGCTGCGGGTCTTCTACCACTGTGGTTGCGGTATAAAAACCTAATTAAGGGCCGCTCCGTAGCCATGGGATTTCGCCATGTTCTTGTGGCTGTTGATAAATGTCGTGAATGGTCTGCAAGGAACACCCTCCACACTAGATGGATATTTTGCTTCCGAGGCGTGGAGGTGTGGAAATGAGATAGCGATCTAATGTCTCGGAGCAGCAAATTTAAGGGCGGAATTAGGGTCGAACAAAGTAGCTTAGAAGACTGTGCCGTCACTTCATGTATGTCTAGTTTTAGCCAAGATATTTCCAGGCACTATCCCCTAACATTCGCTAGGCCTACGCCCCATCGGCAGAAGAGCAAATGGGACGCCAATGATTACGTCGTCAAACGCATACGCTGACTCAACCTGACAGATTGGTAGATCTTGCCATTTTCAAAAGTAAGAGCAATCCTTGTAGTATAGCTGGCTTTCTGCTTCGCATTTAGAGGATATTAAATCTTAAAATATATGCAACAACGAATAGCTCTTAGGATTATTCACTTACTTCCCTCACCGAACCTTCACATTCGGCGCTCTGAGGGTATGCTAGCCTACATATATCCCATTGTAGTTACATACACCATCTAGCAAGTGCCGTGTGCGCATAAGGTGTGAGTATGCGCGAGAGTTACGTGTTGTGCTAACAGCCCTGGCGACCCACATTAAATCTGGCGAGGACTTGTGAAGCTTTCCACGAAGCACACTAGGTCAGGCTATCCCTTTCCATCCCGCAAATTGAAAACCGATTTGTCGTGTGTAAGACGTCAGCTCCCGAGGCATTCTACTGTCTTCTTCGCAAGCTCGGTTGCAAGGTCAGCCAAGTCAAAGTCAAAGTTTGATTTAAGGCCCTTTTTTCATCTAGACCCACCCAAGCCAAACCCGGCAAACTAATCTGGGTATAGCCCAAATAGACAATAGACTAACCTAATAAGAAAATACTTAAGAAATCCAAATTAGAGTCCAAGTTTGATTCAAGTTTTACTTTGACTTGGCTGACCTTGCTCAGTTGGATTCTCCAGCAACCGATGGACCGAAATCCCAACTCAAAGCTTTGGTGGTTTCATTGACTTCGATTCCGTGCTTATTCTGAAGCATTTCCGAAGAATGGCGTTTCTCAACCATATGCCACGAGCACACGCGTCGCGTCGCTTTCAGTGAAATAGGCTTGACATTCTGAATGTTGCTCGAGAACTATGAAAATATCTCGTTTGTAATATAATTCACGTGTAGTCATGTGGTCTATGATACCGCCATCGGTGATGCAGAAAATGAGTCCCCGGGGGGGATTCGGAGTTCCCCCATTTGTGGCCCTAGTGTCTGGGCCGCAGCTCCAGTAAAGATACGGGAACTTCAGAGGAAAGTGGAGCAGAGATGAATATATTGTACGGATGCATGTCGAGCGGGATTGCTCTAATCCTGTAATGCGGACTGGACCATCAGGTTTCGTGGGAGGTGTATTTAGCTCACTAACTCATCTCAGTTGACCACGGCTATGACCCCACCCCAGCCTTCCCAGAAACTTATAGACCATCACCCGACCTCAACACTTCCGCGGCCGCGAATGCCCGGGAGATATCCGAAATCCGCGCTAGGTATTCAGGCTGACTTATGATCTACTACCTCCTCTACTTCACACGCGTAATCTTCATCTTGCCAACAGCGAGATGCAGGTAAAGGAGTGAGTAGATGCCAGGCGTGTAGGCACCAGCTTCTCGCTATGTTGAAGAGTTCCGATCAGAAGGGCTTTGTAACCCCGTCTGTTGAGGCTGCAGTAGCCGGAGGTCGCCCGCGCGTTGGGCAACCGTTGCACAAATATCTGTGGAGAGTTGAGTGATATTCCTCGAAATTATTTGGTACCGTGGACCAAAGGGATCAAGAGCTGGGTAGTGCTTGTCCAGAATCAACCTTTGGAGGCGAATGCGGCAGAAACGTAGGTAGTTCTGATATCTCATAACCCAAGCGTCGTGGTATATATGATAAGTACTGTTGTATACTAAAACAGGGTTAGAACAATAGAGGATCTAGCACTCCCAGTTTGGCGGCATGTTTGAAGTTACCGCGTGAAAGTCATCATCAAGTTTCGTAGCGGTAGAGAGGAGATACAGAGGCCGGTCAACAATTTGATGATTTTGATGTATGCTTCAGGTCTGCGAGTCGAACCATAAGATCTAGAATGCGCCAGGAACAGTTATCTGCATCCAGATGTTGCTGCGCGTAATTCCTCAACGTAGATAATGAAGGTGGAAGAGCATAGTGTGTGTGTATGCACGCGGAGATGACGAGGAAGTATGTCTGCAAGAATATCTGAAGACAGAAATGAGTATCCAGTGTTTGGGGCCATGAATATTGAGAAGGGCCAAACTTCCGGTAAGCTGATTGATGCATGCCTGTACATCTTGCAGAAACCTAAAGGTCACGGTCTCGAAAGTTGAGAGAAGCATCTCTGCAACCATGGTACTGTCTTTGGTCGCAGTTTCTGGAGACTGCAGAGCACCATTGATAGCCTGTATCGCAAGCTTGCATTCGCCCCAGGACCCCCGGAGCATATTCACTAGACTAAGGGAATTTCCTAAACCAGCGAATGCTGCCGCGTTAAGGGCGTGATATAAAGCGGGATCGATGTGTTGTTCTTTGGTTAGGAGGTTTGATAGAAACTCATATTGGCCCCGCACACGCGTTTCTTAACCGACAACGACGTGATACGATAAGAAATAAGCCCGTGCTGCACTTTCAATATCCAGAGTCAAATTTTCGATGGCCTAAACACGAGGGTGCGCGATGGTGCATAAGCCTGAATTATCGATGTTCCCCCACCAGACTTTCCAACATTCTCGGCTCGTCGCCTCCGATCCTTCCTAGTAATGACCGTATTATGATTCCGGAAGGTAAGATCCGTAAGCTCTCTATATCCTGGAAATTTCCATCATCTCGCCGAGGTTTCCGTAATTCCCGAATTCTTGGCCATAGTAACATACGCGAGATGGAGTAAGGGTTACATTGGATCCTTCAAGATATTGAAGCTTCATCCGTCGTATCGATTCCTCGCATCCGCTAACAGTAAGCATGGATCTACTGAAGATGTGAAAAGAGAGGTCATACGATTTCAACAACTCAAAAGAAAATTTAACTGCCGGGCTGTTCAAGTACCTGCTTACACCAAGCAGGCTTTGATAATTAACATTTGCTCTCTACCTAACAGGGGGGTTGCTGGGATATCGCGAAGTCTACGAGGACAAAGTTGAGGGGGATTCCCGCCTTATGAGGGATAATTATGACACGCTGTGTGCAAACCGCTCCAGGATAGCTGTGGACTCTGAGAACCACGCTGAGCAAAAGAAGAATAGAGGATTTAGGGGTATATGATGATATTTGAAGCTTTAATCAAACGCAGGGTGGGGATTTACTTTGAAGAAGCAGTTGTGGAAGCTGAGAGTAGATCAGATTCAAGCAGACATAATAATGCGTCGCGTCTTCAATGAAGGCATACGGAGGACGGACCTGAAATCGTACCATCAATGTACCCGATATATAGTGTCTAAGGTACAATCAAGTACAATTTAACGTATTTCCATATCTGGGGTGGCGCAATACCGATCTGATGTAATAAAATTTACTCCTTTGTCACAATTTGATTCAATATCTAGGAAGTAATGCTCCGCAGCCTACGTGACGTGCAGATGCTGATACGGGTGAGCCTTGCGATCTCATATTCTTCCCGGTAGTCATACCGATCAAGGAGGGCACCAGCATGAAGTCTTCCACCAGGACTGGCAATGTTACTGAGAACTACAAATTCTTGACACAACCACCAGGAGTAAATGATCCGAGGATATCCGCATCCATGCTACGGAAGGACGTACAACAATGTTACTATGAAAGAGGCGAAAAGAGCTTAGCAAATGGTTGGTCGCTACCGCATTCAATCCTGAATACAAGAAAATCTATATTTATTGAGTTGGTATCAGACACAGCCTCGCTGCCTTGGCTTCTTTCCTTCTGTCTATCTCTTCCTCTTTCCATCGATTTCAATTACAAGCATCTACGTTCAACACGAAGACGCATCACTAATTCTAAATTGAATGGTTGTTCATCACGACTGACAACTTACAGCACACATACCACGAGGCACGCAGAAAATTCGAGCTTTAGCCTCATTCCGAAGGGTTGCTAACAAGCGGACACGGTCGCTGCAGTTTCTAATTGTATATCATCTTCTTCCGACTATTCTATCGGTTCCCCATCACTGGCTGCTTTCAGAAGTGGCTCTTTGCTCGCAAAGGCAAAAAAGGCCGACAGGTTGTGGCAATTGCCGGTTGCACTCGCCATGTCATATTATATTCCTTGCTAGCTGTTTGCAAAATGTTTATTATCAGGAATAAAATCTCAAAACCACGAAATATCGAGTATCACCAAACTGGGACAGAGCGTATGGCTGGCGCTCCAGTTGGTTATCCTTTGCGTAAAAGTATCCCCCCCCCCCTAATAATAACTACCTCCACTCTGCGTTTCGAACTGAAAGGCAGCAAGACAGAGATATTGATGTCATTTAGAGTGGATGGGGCTCCATTGTTTTATTACCTATTTAGCTTTGGCGGGATTCATTCGGTTCGAATTGTACTTCGTTCCGAAAGAAAGGGGGTTCTGGTCTTGGTTAACGAGAAACTGTTCAAACCCACACCCTCTTTCTGAAGAAACCCATCATAAGGAAGAGAAGCTGGCTGAATGACTGCATGAATAGCCATGAGATCTGCATGACAGACGAACAATATGGATATATATCAACCAGACTAATTGATGTCGGTTCAATGCGCGGATCAAACGAGTCCATCTCAAAGAGACCAAAAACATGCCCCCGGATACCGATCATGACGAAGCACTCGTAAGGTCATAAATCGATTGCGCCCCCAGAAACTACGCTATACAACGTCGAGATATTGCTGGGTGTTCACACCACATCTTACGACCACAACAGCACTTTGGAGTGAAGAAAGCACGGAATCCCAATCAGCACCCTCGCAACACTTTTGCGGATGCAGGTTTGGTCATCTGGAACCTACAAGCACGATATTTATAGATCAATTTTCTTTACATCATTCGGAAATTGGTGGGAGACGGAGAGCAAGAGTCTGGAAAGATGTGTTCTGTCTACAGCAACGGGACTCTCAACATTGCCGGTATTTTTGCTAGGGATGATGATGCTAAATTTTACATGAAAGACGCACTCTTATTCGAGTTCCAAATATATGCACAGTAACCAGGAATTCTAGCACACTTGATCAAGATATAAATCTTGGGATACTACCACTTGAGAACAATCTTCTCGAAGATTAGCTTTCTAAGAGAGCCTGGTACTATCACGAGACCATCTCTCCTCACGTACAATGGTTTCTGGGGGATCTGATGTTTTAATCGCCTTCCAAAAAGTCCAATTATCAGAGCATGGGTTTCTAGGAAGATTCCTCGTCTGGACACTTTGAGGTTCTTTCAACAGATACCGAAACAAGAGTATCTAATGATTAATAGTACGAGACATTGGGTCTATGACGAAGGAATGTTGACAAATACTCACTCAGGGAGGCAAGATTGCCGAAAGATCGACTGCCTGCTCTGTCTGGCGTCGCATTATTGGTAGGAGGTTTTTTGAGTGGCGGTTACCTAGCAGGCTATGGGGAAGTGGCGTATCATATGCACTTTCCTACTATCCGGCAGACCGAATACCAAGCCCGACCTAGTCATGGGTTTCACATTCAAAAGGGGTGGGTTATTTCGAATGCGCTACCGAGCGAAGCGCTGTGTGAAAATCTTGTTTCTTGAGTGTGACATGGATCTTGTCTCCGATCCCTACGGACAAGTAAAAAGGGGCTCCTGGAGGTTAAAAGGTGATATTATCTCTGTAAACTATGTTCCGATGCGCTGCCTCTTTGAGTATAACGCTACTCCTTCGAGGGCAGTCATCGTAGCCTGAATACCAATATGGTATGAGGCACAAGGTTCCCCACAGACTATTAATTTAGGCTATCCGATGGGCAATCTATGTGTTACATCACTACTGCAGATTCCTCGTCAATGTTTATTTACGAAATTATGCGTTTATGCTAGATGAAATAGCAGTCGGCAATAGACAGGCTAATGAACAGTCACATGCCGGGAAATTGATGAATTAACCGTTTACCCACCTCCATCTATCCAGACTTGGCCACGAGTTCGGGCTGATCCGTCGGTACACGGATCAAAATCTGCCGGGTATTACCCCGCGGCTTCTCCTGGGTTGCGAACTTTACCCGGATCGTTTCAGGTCATGGGAGCTTTATTACTTCATATGAAAAATCTAAAGGTCACAATATCAAGGCATGAAAACCTGCCTCTAGATCTAATTTTAGTTTAATTAGCATTCTCACTCTTTTGATTGGTTAGAAATCACGTGTGGAATCCTTGTACCCATTCACGCAAGAGCGGCAGGGTCGGGTAAATACCCAAGAACCCCCTGCGAAAAGTTCGGAAAACCTATGGCTAAGTCTGAATCTATCCGCCTTCCCTGTCCTAGGGAGTCGTGCAATATAGATATATAATCAGGTCGCAAGCTATGGCGACTCTTTTTGGTTTTGCACTGAGCGAAAGTTGACCCATCATTCTCTACTTTGGCTTTCACGAGTCGCAATCTCACCGCAAACATGCGTTCCTCTCCTTGCCTTACTACTCTCTCGGCGTTTATCGCTGGAGCTTTTGCACTCCCGGCGGCTGACCCTCAGCCCCTTACGAATTTCTCTCTACGAAGTGGAAATTCTTCCTTGTCCAACCTCATGCGCCGCGAGTCTGTCAACTACAACCAAGACTACATAGCTAGTGGGGCCAATGTCCAGTACACGCCAAATGAGGGAGCCGGATCTTTCTCTGTAACTTACAACACCCAGTCTGACTTCGTTGTTGGCCTTGGTTGGCAACCCGGAGATAGCAAGTAAGAAGCACTTCACCCAACTTTCCTTCGTTCATCGACTGACTTTATCACTCTTCTAGCCCAATCACCTATAGCGGCAGTTTCACTGCATCGGGCGTTGGCCTCCTTTCGATCTATGGCTGGTCCGAAAACCCGCTTGTGGAGTACTACATTATGGAGGATCCAATTGGATACCCGCAGGAGGGCACGCAAAAGGGCACTCTCACAAGTGACGGCGCCACCTACCAAATATGGGAACATCAGCAGGTCAACCAACCCTCTATCTTAGGGACCTCGACCTTCGAGCAGTATATTTCCATCCGCCAGAGCCCCCGCACCAGCGGTACTGTTACCCTTGAGAATCACTTCAACGCTTGGGCTGCGGCTGGCATGAACCTCGGCAGCTTGAACTATCAGGTCGTTGCTGTTGAAAGCTGGAGCGGCAGTGGTTCCGGGCAGATCAGCGTCAGCAAGGGCACTGGCACTGGCACTAGTCCCGGTACTGGAACTACTACTACTACCAGCACTAGCCCTAGTACTGGCACTGGCACGGGCACTGGCGCCGGGGGTGCGGCCGAGTGGGGACAGTGCGGTGGCATAGGCTGGACAGGGGCCACCACTTGTGTGTCTCCCTACACTTGCAAGGAGCTCAACTCTTATTACAGTCAATGCCAGTAGGACTAAATGGAGTGGAAGAGCGTAGGAGAGCTCGGGGGTTATGAACTTCGGTATCCAAGAGACCAGTTTCCTTGTATTTCATAAGCTTGTGAAAAGATCACCTTGATGATATACAGTGAACCATGGCTGTATATAGTTGCAAAACAGATGTATGAGATTGTATATACGAATAATAGCGTTCATTACCTGAACAGCACCAATGATTGTTATTAGCATTTGACCTGCCCAGACTCGAGAGTATGTGCAATGTGGTCTAGTTGGAAGGGACGGGAAAGTTGTTTATCATCGTTGGTATCTATCTCTCTTTTTTTTTTTAAAAAAAACATTACAATTATATTGTTAGTTCCTAATAGGCTTACTAAATTAGAACAGCGCTATTTTGATTCGTAGGCCTGTTTAGGTGAAATTTCCTCAAATACTAAACGAGTAAAATCCTACGATCTATCAAAACAATATCTTACTGCTACTGAATAGGCCAGAGAGTACTTCTATTAGGAGATATAGAATTCTCTTGGTTGATTCAGATAAACGTAGACAACAAGTTGTAGACGGTCCTGTAATAAATTGCAGAGGAGATTATCCTATCCCTGCCAGTTAGATTAGAACGGAGACCTTCGGCTGAAACGAGCGGGTCTATCGAATTCCATTCTCTACATCATCTGTGAGGGCGATGGCTTGTGATGTAGACCCGAGATTAATAAGGGTCAAGATCGCCCACTAAATTCCCCAGAAATCAGCCTGAGCTCGGTACCCCACTATATAGTCTCGCGATACGGATAAACTCGTGTTCCAGATACTTGATGGTAGTGTTACGTCACTATTTTAATTGCCGTTAAGGAGGCGCAAGAGAGATCAATTGAAAGCGGGGAAAAGGGTACTATTATCAGGGGTTTAAAAGCTAATATTTGGTTTACTTTCTGTACCTGCATTTCATTTTAGCCTGAATAGTTTCGGTTGAATATTCTTCCTTCCATTTCCGTCAACTTGGTGTCCAACGGGTGGAAGGCGTTTAAATTATTGGGACAAACGGGCTGGAATTTTTTTTTATTAATCGAAATTTTGCGGGGTCCTGAATTCATGTATCAATTATATCAGTGACCCTAGGCCCCAGTTTGGGAGGTTGCCGATGTCTCTCATTGTTCTTGGCATTCATCATTTTTGAGACGCCAACAAGATGGCTGCCATTAAAACGAGGTGCTTGTTGTTGGTGACTTACTTATTAAGCTTGAGCAATGGAGTGTTTGGACGATACCCGTGGCAGAATGGATCTCACTGGGTTGATACCTGGACCTCAATGCCACAGCTCACCGAGCCCGCCAACTTACCTCCATCACCATACGTCCGTCTCCCCCCCTCCCCTCCCTACATAATCTTTCTGATCCTCGTTATCCTCCTTATTTTTCCTTCTCCCCTTACTTATGAGCAGCACACTTACAAAGAGACAATAGAACCAAACTGGCGCCGTCTTCGTAAACTCCACCATCCGTCAAACCCTCCACACGTCCATTGGAGGCTCTCCCATCCGAATCCGTCTTAGCAACGCCTTCGGACTGACTGATCTTCCCATAACATCCGTGACCGTCGCCCTCCCTTCTAATGGCTCAGCCGGCGTAGCCGCAATCCAACCCTCAACGCTCCACACCGTAACATTCTCTGGCTCAAACAACTTCACTATTCCTAATGGCGCACTGGTAGTGTCAGATCCCATTCCCATTACTGTCGCTCCACAATCGAATCTCGCCGTCTCGATCTATCTAGCAGAGGGGCAGCTAAGCGCTACTAATGCGATAACGAGTCATCCAGGAAGTAGAACCACGAGCTGGATGAGCAGGGGAAATAAAGTTTCGAGTGAGAATATCACGGATGCTAGTACACAAAGTGTGCAGCATTGGTATTTTATTAGTGCAGTAGAAGTGTTGAGAGAGACGAGTGCGAGGGGCTTTGTGATTGTTGGTGATAGTATTACGGATGGAAGGGGAAGTGATACTGATGAGAATGATCGGTATGTGCCTGCTTTTCAACTTTGGATTTTTTTTTTTGGCGAAATTTGTGGAATGGAAATGAGGCAAAAGAAATATAGCAGAACGCTAGCTGATAAGTGAAATAGATGGCCAGATCTGGTCCTCGCACGCATGCAACAAAATTCGGGAACGGAAGACATCGCAGTCCTCAATCAAGCAGCAGGCGGAAATCGCATCCTTTACGATGGCCTTGGACCCAATGCTCTCGGCCGTATCGACCGAGATGTCCTGTCTCAATCCGGTATCGCATACGCCATGATCTTCGAAGGCGTGAACGACATCGGTACAGCTGCCACTGATTCCGCCACGCAAAAGACCGTAGGAGATCGTATTATCGCGGCGTATACTCAGATAGCGGAACGAGTACATACTCAGGGAATCCCAATATTTGCTGCGACGATAACACCATTTAGTGCACCCGGGTATAGTGTTGCGGCGCAGCCATATAGTGACCCTGAGAGGGAGGCCACTAGACAGAGGGTCAATACATTCATTCGAAACAGCGGGGTATTCGATCAAGTGATTGATTTTGATGCCTTGATCAGGAATGAAACCTTTCCATATCAAATTCAGGTAGGGTTGCAGGGTGGAGATTGGTTGCATCCAAACGCGATAGGATATCGGAAAATTGCCCAGAACTTTCCTCTGGACATTTTCTGATATTTGGAAATGAGACCGCAAGAGGTGGAAAAAGAGATAGAGTTTATATAAGGAGGTGATAATATCTAGAAGGGTTACAATACTCAAGACTTGCACGAGCAACTGATCATAAGGTAAGCGAATCTTGATTACTGCATAAGTCTGTAACACTCCCTCTATTTTTTCTACTTTCAGTACTTTATCTTCCCCCCCTCTCTATCCACATCATCTGCTCCCCTTTCTGCCCTTTCCCAACCACTCAAGCCCCTTTCAACTCCCTCTAAAAATTCGTCGGCACCTCCTTCCCACCCAACTTTGCCCTCCCATTTGGAAACACCGTCATAGTCTCCCTCGGCAACCTAGGCAACGGACTCACCGGTCCCGCTCCTCCACTCCCATACCTACTTAACCCATTCCTCTCCCTCTCTTGCCCCTTAGCTCCCCATTCCACAACACTATTCTCACTCTGCCATCCCATATCTTGCAAATCACCTGTCGCGGCTCTCACTGGCTTCAGACTCTTCGTCGAATTACTCCTCGCTGGTTTATCGTCCGAGGGGAAATCTTGATGGAAAGGAGAGAAAGGAGCCTTTTCAGAGGGAGCCGTGTATTGGGGATCGAATTTGTCAAGAAGTGGAGAAGGGGGTGGAGAGTCGGCTTTTAGAGCGCCGTGGAGCCGGCGGTTGCGAAGCCGGCGACGGATGAAAAAATAACCAAGTACAGAGAGAGCAATGGTCACTACTAGGACATACAAATGAGTCCTTGTCCTCTAGAATGGTGGGGTTGGGAAGGAGAAAACAAGACGTACCAACAATAACAGTGACAGACACAGCAATGGTGGTCGTGCTCATCGAATTCGAAGATTGTTTCGTCTCAGTTACTATTAGCTTACCAGATGCATCGGTACTGGTTGTGGTTGTGCCAGAGGTTGTTTTGCTGGCTTCACCTTTGCCGCCTATTGTTGTGGCGAGCGTGGACGGAGGTGCTTCCCCCTCGGCAAGGGCGGTTGGGTTGAGTGATGCGAAAGTTGAGGTTAGAAGAGAGGTTTTGCCGTTGCTAACGATTGTTTGCACGGTTGTGGCAGCTGAAGCTGAGGCAGATTTCGACGGTGCTTTTGTGGCTGATGCTAAATTATTGTCTGTAGCCGATACTGAGCCAGCATCCGTAGCCAAAGCCAAGCCAGCGTCTGTAGCCGATGATGAGCCAGCTTCTGTAAGCGATGATAAGCTAACTTCTGTAGCCGATGGTGAGCCAACTTCTGTAGCCGATGGTGAGCCAGCTTCTGTAAGCGATGTTAAGCTAGCTTCTGTACTTGATGGTGAGCTAGCTTTTGTAGCTAATGCTGAGCTAGCGTCTGTGGATGGAACCGAGGTAATGGACGTACTGGAATTGATTTGACTGGGTGCACTGACGGGAGTGGCCGATGAGGAGGGGGCTTGGGATGAGGCGATCTGGGGCAAGGTAGCTTGAGCTGAGCTAGGAGCGGCCTTTTCCGTGGCAGAAGATGAAGGCTCAGTAGGTGCTGTGGACGATTCGGGATCGGAGGCAGCAACTGGAGGACTACTCACCGCTACGGGTGGGGTGGATGAAGTTGGTGGAGCGCTTGTCGATGCCACTGATGGAGTGTCTGGGGATGAAGCCGGTGTTTGTGCTGGGGCAGAAGGAGGAGTGGTCGGAGCTTGGGCTACAGCAGGTGTGGCAGCAGGAACGGTACTTGGGGTTGCTACCTTCACAGGAGGCGAATCGGACTGTGTCAATCAGTAAATATTCATGGTCAATCTTCATTGCACTCACTGAAGTCGTAACGGCTGGACTATTAGCGCTTGCTGTTGTACTAGGAGCAACTGCCGAGGGCGAGGGCGCCGGAGCAGAGCTTGGTGCTGGAGAGTTGTTGCCTTCATTGCCATCGCTCCCGGAATTTGGTTCAGTCGTCGATCCACTGGGTTTTCCCCCAGCTGCTGCGCCAGACGGTCCTCCCGAGCTAGAAGGGATATCCTCTTTGGGGTCCGCGACAATAGGATCAGCTCTCCTCAGCATCCCATTTCGACCCATCAAGTTCTCCTGCCTTCCAATTTCCACCTTCTCATTTGCAACGACAAGCCCACCCGACGAAGCTCTTCGAAAGAGACGCATTTTATTAAATTGTATATAAGAAAATTAAAAGAATGTCCAGAGCCAGCTCAATGAAGGAATGTATGCGAAAGCGATGAGAGAATGTTGAGATGAACAGAGAAGGAAAATCTTTGACAAAAGGGAAGAGAAAATTAAAACTAGCAGGATAAACCTGTCATGGCATGAATTCAGGGACTATTTTTACAGGAGTCCTTGGCTCGGCTTTGCCCGGAGTGAGAAAACAAATTTTGCTCTTTTGAGCTGGTCATATCGAACGATCACACAAAAGATTCCTGCTGAGGCTGATGACAAAACAGATGAAACTGGAGATCGCGTTTTGACGCATCGGTAGGGAGTTTTGGATTGTTCGCTTGGCATTCTGTGACATTGATGGATTCAGGGGCCCCTGTGCCGTCAATGCTTGTGTCTCGGGATTGAGACGACCTTCCCTCGTGACTTTTTGGGGTCCTGATGCTTAAACATGAATAATTCACTTATGATGAATGCTGTTGATTCATATCCGAAGAGAATAAGCAGGATGCTGATCTCACGACAGTAAATGGGGATATGAAGATGGGCGACAAACTTAACCCCGCATTAGGGCTTTCGGTGACCGAAATGCACATTTTGATCAAAAGAAGTCAGAAGGTAGATACAGATCACTGGCGAGATCGTGTTCTTATACCTCGGATTGTATCGCTGTCTTTCGTACCGCATATACCTTTCATAAAGTCGTCCTTGGACCCGAAGCTCACCAGTTGAGATGGAATCCCCAAAGAACTCAGCGTCTTCCAAGACACCCCATCGATTCTCATCTCTCAAGGGCATCAAGACTCACCTATCACACAAATGGGAGTCCTCTGGAGCCCCAGCCTACACAATATCAACCAAGAAGGCCTCAGTAAGCTCTTCCTCGTCAAGGTCCAGTGACTTCGAGGCTGGCATCATCGTCCGTTCGCCAGAAGGCGAGCGAACTCCAATCGACCTTCGGAACCCACCCTCGTTCTGGGAGATTCAGCCTCGAGTCAAAGTTAGAGAGTTGCGATGAAGGCTCGAGAGCCCGGATTCCGACGCATCTGAGCTCGAATGGCCATGATCCCATGCGGTTGGTCCTTCGGGAACCGACGTCTCGGACTACCCCACCACGTGATCCGACCGGACATTTAAGATACCCATTCATTGTTTTACCTCCCCTTTTAAAATAATAGCTTTTCTGTTTATAAAATTTCTATCGGTGACTTAACTTATCTTTCATTGGCTGGCCATTTGCATAATCTATTTGCTGTGTTCGACAAGGGAGGAACAAGATGCGGTTCCTCTGCTTGCATGGCAAAGGCACTAGTGCCCAGATATTCCGATCACAATCCGGTATTTTACCTCCGTCTCTTGAAACTATATTTGCTAATGCGAAAATACTTTAGCATCCTTCCGGAAATTCCTTGACGAAACTCAATTCCAATTCGACTTCATCGATGCACCCTACCCTAGCACTGCCGCTCCGGGCATCGACCTCTTCTATCCACCTCCCTACTACTCCTTCATGGAATTCAACCTTGAATCCATAAAAAAGGCACACAAATGGCTTCTCTCCTACATTTCCGAACACGGCCCCTACGACGGCGTGATGTGTTTCTCTCAAGGCTGCTCTCTCACCTCCTCCCTCCTCCTCTACCACCAGCGGTACCACCCTAACTCTGACCCCATCTTCAAGGTCGCCATCTTCATCTGCGGTGGCGCGCCCCTCTGTGTCCTCGAAGACATCGGCGTCTACGTCACCTCCGAAGCGCGCGAATGGGACGAATCATCCAAAGCCCAACTTATGGCCAGAGCATCCTCCGAATCCATCCTCCGCGAAGGGACAAAAAGATGGGGACTCGGCTTCGACCCTTTTGCTGGGAACGATCAGAGTAATATTTTTGGCATCAATTTTAATGCGGTGCCGAAAGAGTGGTTGATTCAGATTCCGACCGTGCATGTTTATGGGGCGAAGGATCCCAGGTTCCCAGCTAGCATTACGTTAGCGCATCTTTGTGAGAAGGGGGTTAGGAGAACGTTTGATCATGGGGGCGGGCATGATATTCCGAGGAGGGCGGAGGTTAGTGTTATGTTGAGCGAGCTGGTGGAGTGGTGTGGGATGATGGCTGATAGATGGTGAGGTCTTTCTTGGTTTGGAGATGGAGTTAGGTGGTATGGGATAGAAGCATCGTGGCGTTTGGTTAAATTCTAATTCTTCATATTTATGATATGAGGAGGCAACTTGAAAAAGGTTCTCAATCTTAAATCCACCATTGATCTTCTCAAGTTGTCACCTGTCACGAATCTTTCAAGGCTCAAAAAATACCCTTTAAGTCGTATCACTCATTACCTGATGAAAAGTGCTGATTTATTGCGCCAGTGGTGTTAGGTCCAACGCAACTAGGGAAATTAGCCTTTTGCGATCTTTATTTTCAGTTTCTTACGTGGAGGCATTCAAATATAACTTATCACTTATCCCAAAATATCCCTAAAGGCCCTCGAAATAGCGAAGGCTCTTCCACAGATCGTCTCACAGAAGCATCATGGCGATTAGCGCAATTTACTGAAAGGAAAGGCCGAGTTATGAGATCATGCCACCAGATTGCTTCGTGTCTCGAGCGGGGAATTGATATAGGTGCCTGCATCCACAGGGATTCTGCGCGAGGGGCTTAACTTTCTCGGTTGCTCTACCCCTTTAGGAAGTTTTTCCGATAAGGCGTGCTCCCCCTCTCTTCAACTTTTTTATCACCCATTTCTGATTCTCATCTCATCATCGCGTTTCTTCAATATGTATATCCAGCGCGGCATTTTCTGTGCCTTTGCACTAGGCATAGCAGCGGCCACAGCCTTCGTGACAGAGCCGTTCATACCCCAAGTATTCAATGTTTCTAAGTCGGGACTACCCCTAGCATCCGGCTTGATATTCCTCACACCGACTGATGTCACCGCAGGATCAGCAATAATCTTGACTGACAACGGCAACCTCATCTGGAGCTCTCCGTCCGGCACATCGTACAGCAATTTCCTCACCACAACTCTAGAACACCAGCCCGTTTTGACATTATGGAATGGCACTGGGAGCGCGAATTTCCTGCTACTAGGCCACGGTTATAGCAAGATACAGATTTTCGATAACACGTACACGGAAATCTACAGTATCTGTCCTGATTTCGATTTGAACTTCCCGCCCAACATACCTAGATTCGAGTGCCAAGCTGATATTCATGAATCTTACGTTACGGAGCGAGGTTCAATTATTCTATCAGCATATAACTACACCCAAGCCGATCTCACATCGGTCGGTGGTCCTGCCGATGGTTGGATCTATGATGGCTTGTTTTTTTATGTCGATATCAAGACACAAAAGATCCTGTTCTCGTGGAGTGCCGCTGCACATGTTCCTATCAATTCTACAAAACTGCCGCTTGGTGGTGCTGGGACTGCGGATAACCCATTTGATTTCTTTAATATTAATTCGATTCAACCGGTTGGAAATGGCTATTTGGTAAACAGCCGTCATGTATGGACTGTATACAAGCTTGATTCAAAGGGTAAAATTGAATGGGAATTCGAGGTTCGTTATTTCATGCCCTCAAATTGATTTCGCAGTATTGACGTCGCTTGTAGGGCTCGAACGGTGGTGATTTTGAACTTCCAGCAGGAGGGGAGTTTGTAAGAAGTTGCCCCTAAAACCTTGATAGGATACTAACGTTCACATCTTCTAGTCATGGGAACATGATGCTCGAGCTGAGAATGTCACTCCCGAGTCTCTTACGCTTCATTTATTCAATAATGCCAACGGAGAGACAACTGGCTCGAACCCAAGTCTTGGTTTGGAATTCCATATCGATCTTACCACCAAGAACGTAACGCTCCTCAAGAATGTCTCCGATCCTCATGATCCCCAATATGCTGGCTCGCAAGGAGACTATGAAGCCCTCCCAAACGGAAATGTCCTGCTCGGCTATGGCCAGCTGCCAGTATTCAAAGAGTTTGGCCCGAGAGGAGACGTCCGCTTGCCTACGCACTGGTCGGTACCTAATGTATCGTCCTCTTCTTATCGCTCTTTTCGTTTAGATTGGCAGGCTCTTCCGGCCGCTGCTCCAATTGTAGTTGCGGAAGCGGGCTCGGCTTTCTTTAGTTGGAATGGCGCAACGGATATTACGGCGTGGCAGGTCTATAAAGGGTTGACGGCCAGTACTTTGAAGCTTACAAAGACGGTTGCTAACGCTGGATTCGAGACTGAAGCCTCTATTTCAACTGGGACAAAGTTTGTTAAGGTTGGTGCTTTGGGTTGTTTTGGTCTTGATGTCCTTCGTAAATCCAGCGTGGTGCCGGTGACCTATATAGAGAATATTTGCAAAAATAAGTTAGTACTTAACGTTGGCATATATAATGTTATACCACCGGAAATTCTGCTGTTCCCAATCATTAGGCTCACGTGGCCGACGCCACCTTTGCTCAGGCTCGGCTTAGGTCTGCTCAAGTCTGTTCAAGTGTTACTTCGTAATGCAACAAGAAATCGTCAACCTTTAACGAGGGCCCCGAGAGGGGGTTTCCCTTTACTCAGCCAAAGCTCGGCACCCCCGCCCACTTTTGATGCAAAGTAGCACGTGTATCGCTTTCAAGTAACTCCCATCCTGTTAAAAAATTTCTCACGCGCCCTGAGCTAGCCCCAAGCCAAACCTACCGCCACAGAGTACACTCGCCTTTCGAGTACCCCATTCAAATCACGCTTAAAGAAGCAGACAAGGTTTCATCCCATAGAACTTTGTGTCTTTTAGGTGGTTTTTTCCAAGCCTGGCAATTTCTGATTCTGACAAACCTTTTTCAAAGCTTCCGAGTCATCAACCCCGGTATCCAATTTCGAGGGTTGCTCCGAAACCTTTTCAACCCTTTCTGATCATATTTACTAATTCACAGATTCATGCAGACCTCTCAGAGCTTCCCGGCACAAAGTTCCTGTCGTTCGGTGAGCGTGGAGGGTGTAGTGCACTTCATTTGACACCGCCACAATGTGGCTTGCTGCGCCCCTCCACCAAATTCGTCACAGCTCGCAGCACACAGCCTTCTGGGGAATGCTTATCCATGAAATAAAGCCCTCAATGCCCCCTTATCTGGTAGACAACTGATCCAGCGCTTTGCGAGCTTTCTAGCTTTCTGTAAGCCTCTAACGACATCGGACCGTGTGATATGCCGTGGCGAGTTGGACGCCATGTTTAACGCCTTTGGCAACGTAACACAAGTCCCACCAGCAAGATGGCGAGGCGAGCCCACAACACGAGGAACATGGAATATACTCAGTACCTGCCTTATTACTCTCGGTCTGTGCCTGTGGACGGCGTTGCATCTCAACATCCCACGACACAAAGAGGGCGCGTGGCGCCCCAAGATACGGAAGACGTGCTGGCTGCTGCTCGGCCTCCTAGCACCTGAAATGCTTGCCTACACTGCCTGGTACCAACATCGAGCAGCACATAAGCTCGACACTGTGGTCCGGCGTAAGCTGGGTCAACGCACAGACCACAACTATGCCCAGAGACTCGCCGCCTTTTTCACACACTGCCGCCAATGCCGCAAGCAAGATAGTGGCCATGAGACGAGAGACTTCAAACTAGATGACCGTGAGACGACTGACGTGGAACGCGATATCTCGTGCAGCCGTGTAGCCGGCCGACGCTACCAATGGACCATGGTTCACAGCTTTTATGCCATCATGGGTGGCTTCGTCTTCGACACCAGTGATGCAGACATCAACTTCTTGCCTAACTCTCAATAGCGGCTCACCCTTACACCTTCAGGGCTGCTGTATCTTCTAGAGCACGAACCCGACCTTATTCCCAACATTTCAGAGGAATACATTTGCGACAAGAGCAAGGCCAGTAGTCTGGCCAAGACCCTTGTTTGCTTACAAGCGCTCTGGTTTTGCGTGCAGTGTATCGTTAGATTTGCACAAGGCCTCGCACTTAGTTTGCTTGAACTCAACGTCTTTGATCATGCCATTTGCGCACTACTCATGTACCTCTTATGGTGGGACAAGCCCCTGGACTTTGAGGAGCCCACTGTGCTGAGCGGCAGCATGGTGAGAGAGATGTGTGCGTTAATGTGCATGCGGAGCTTCCCATATTGGACTGCAGGTGGCCAAGAGCTCCCCTACAGAGTTAGATACGGTAGCGAACGCACGCGCAATATTGTCGAGACGTTTGTTAGGCCCGACGATGATCAAGCAAAAACAAACTGGTACCGGCTGAAGAAGGTTGTCGTTAACACTTACTATGATTTCATGAGAAGAAATTTTGGCCTCGAACTGCGGCAGGAGCCATTTACACCTTTGGAATGCCGTCTTGAATGGGCTGCGACCAGCTCAGCAGATGAACAGCTTGAAGGGCTCTGTCAGCATACCGCGTATCCTGTTAGCCTTGACTATCCAGATAATGTTGTAGGACCAAAAGACCAGACAACGAACCCGTCGGCGCCAGCCACGAATCGCATCGGTATCGACGGCCTCTGCCTGACGATTGGCACGTGGCAGGAGCTAAAAGGTGATTATGTGTTTGTCCCGCGGCGATCGCAACCAGAATACGCCCCAGCATCTGTGACTCTCTCTAAAGCAGATATCGTCCGCTGGCGTCTCTGTGCTCATGCCCTGCAGCGATACTGCCCACAGCCTCGGTGGGTTCTCATATCCGGCACACCTAGCCACCAAGACTTTCCCGCCTACGGCTCCGTGTACGAACGGTCGCCCAATTGGCCCTCATCACAGCACCTCGAATTCACGAAAGGTATAAAAGGCCAGGCGTTCGCTATCTGGCTCGGTTTCTCGTTCGCCGGCCTCGTCTACGGTGGCCTCCACCTTCTCGCCTGGAACGCCCCCTTCCCCTCACATATCGAATATAAGCTCTGGCGTAGCTCCGGGATCCTGCTCGTGTCCTCGGGCTTCATCTGCACCCTCTATTTTCTGGCAATTGCCCCTTTTGTCATGGGGCATGAGTGGATCGTCCGCACGTCTTCCTGGCAGGATATCAAGACCCGTCTGGGCCACTGGTACAAACCGCTCGCGAGATTTATGTCCAATATTGGCTGGATGGCCCTTGGCCTCTCGATGTTCGCGTTGGCCGGTGCGTACCTCGCTGCTAGGGGGTACTTGGTTGCGGAATCCTTTTCGCAGCTGATGCATTTACCAGACTCGGCATATGCTTTACCAGGATGGTCAGAGTATTATCCGCATATTACGTAGATTCACCGATAGTTCTGGTATTGATATCGACTCTACATATATCATCGAATACATCGGACAAGTCGAGAGAGCCTGGCAAATATATCCTTAAATCACGTTTAAACCGGCTGGATGAATGCCTAGAATTCATAAATAAATGCATTAAATTTCCTTAAGGAGAAGACCTAGAAAGAGATTCAACAAGTTCTCGATCTCTGGAAAGCATTCAAAGTTTCTACACATAGTTAAACCTAGAAAACTTGAATTGCGTATTTTATTTGCTGAACGTATGACAAGTCATGGTTCTAGCTATCTATTAAATCGAGAACGCAGCATGAAGATAGTCTTATATGTAAGGTTCGTGATCATTTTAGATTTTTAATTTGACTAAGGGCTTGCTTGCCATGAGAGTTTTCCGCCAGTTTGAGGGCCTTTAGTTCATATTCGTTTAGGTTTTCAGCCAACCACCACATACAATCGCCCGAGCTTGCTATGCCCTGATAATCTGCAAGTATTTCATCACACTTATCACATTGCTCGAAATTCCATGGTCTTATCGGTGAGGAAAGACTCTGTTGCTGGTGAAAAGTACTCAATGCTGCGTTACCAAAACCCTCCTGAGATCCAAGAATTTCGTGGAACTGTCCATTGAAGCTCGGATGTACAATGCATGTATCGTTCAACCCTTGATACTTTGCGTCCCAACTCGTAAATTAGTTTGGACTGCACCTCATGCTTCGTCTTAAAAGAATGCGTACATTCATTCATTTTCCCTCCCCCTTCAATGCGCTCCCAAACATACTGCAGGCTTGAATCCAAACTACCCAGATCCTGCTAACAAAGCCACACTTCTCATGAAACAGCTTTGATACCTTCGCAGCACTTCTTTCTCAATTCTGCATTGAGCTCGGGGCTAGAATTATAAGTGTAAGCTTTCAATAAATCGTCCCGAAAGTTGTCTCGTTTCCTGCACTGTAGAGCCTTATAGTTTGAAAGTGACACCTTTTCTGGTGGGAGAGCCACTTCTCCATGAATATCAATGTAGAAAAGCAGGTGGCACAGTCACACCATTTTCCACATTCGACACTAGCAATGTCGGCAGAGAGCCAAAAAGGATCTTGTGAGTCTAGATAGGAATGCTGTTGTAGTTTTGTTACATAAAGTCGCTTCCAAAATCGGGTTTGCCCCCTTTGTTGATTGGTATAAAACATATAATGTGATAAATGGTTAAATGATTGATTCATCTATTATGAGTTTTATTTCTACCTAGTTAAAAGGTGCTCGGGGTGCACATGTCATGGCATCCTTGATCTGCATGTCGCACCACCCATTTTGTTACTGATCAACGAGATCACCCACTGTAGATACCTCACACCCCGAGGGGATTTATAGGGGTAATTCCTGGATCTCTGAGGGGGCCGGAGATTGCAAGTCGTAATTAAACCCCTAGAAAGTGCCAAGATAGCGAAGATAGTGACAGCCCTACCGTTTAATACCTTATATCAAAAGCCGTTACATGATTTAAAATCAAGTCAAATTAATCAGTGTCAGCGTTTCATATTTAGCCATGAACTCATAATCATCTTGTTCTGCTGTCAAAAGAATTTGGTTTCCCTGCTGTAAGCTGAAATGCGTCTTTTCAATGCTACATTTCGCGAGTTTCGCGAGGAGGGCGGGTTTGTCTTTTACTGCTGAAATAACGCAGCTCTTATCGTTTCAAGTCATGGAATACCGAACCTCCGCAACTTTCACCCCACATCATTCAACAGGCGATCCCATCAAAGCGTACCATACCCGCCATTACTTAGTCCCGTACTCGCCTGGTTGGTATAAATAACCCCCGACGTGCCCAAGCTCCTAACAGTGTTGACCGCGAATGTATCAACCTCATCCCGTGGCGATGCGCCTACATTAGCGAGAACATAGGTATACGCATCAGCAGCGGAGCGTGAGGCAATAGTGGCGGAGTCGCTCGCCCAGGGTGCGGCCAGCGCGACGGCGCTCCCGACCTTGTTCTCCTGCGCGCCGTTCAAGACGCTGTCCTTGTTGGTATCGGCATAGTTGCCCTTCGAATACACGCTCTGGGCTGCGTTCACCTGGAAATAGTAGTTGCTGACGCTAGTTGTGCTGGGCCCGGCAATGAAATAGTTGTTGATAATATCATGGCTAAACACACCTCCGGTATTGGCGACAGTATAGGCAGCTTGGTAGTTGTACACTACGTTGTTGATGTATTGCGAGTTGGCCTTGGAGAGCGGTTGGCGGTTGTGCCCGCTGACCCAGAGATTGCCGTAGTAGGTGGCCTGGTTGCCTTCGATGTGTGCACCGAACTGTTGGCCGATGGGGAAGGCGATGATGGAGTTGGAAATCGTGATGTTGGTAACACCGACGCCATCGATGGAATCCCATTGCCCATATGCAACGGAGCAATGGTCCAGAATAACGCTGTCCTCAGTCAGTATCTACTTGTTCAACGAATTCATATCACCTACTTCGTGGCACCCCCCATGTTGAAGGCGCTTTTCCCAGTGTCAGTATCTAAGTTACCCTGTCGTATTCGCAAGTCCATATATTCAGTCAGCCGTGTGCATTTCGTTATATTCAGAAGTCACAAGTAGATATCACACACTGCGGATGATGATATTGCTCTGGTCACTTGCAGAGACTTCTCCAGCCATGATACCAATCCCAGGAGAAGGAGCGGTCTGTCCATTGATAGTGATGGAGGAAGAGAGTGACACCGCTGATTTCAAAACAATGTAGCCGCTGACATCGAAAACAATGTTACGGTTAGAGCCGCTCACAGCATCTCGCTGTTCATCAGAAGTTAGCCACTGCCCGGGTAACGATTTTGTGCACAATCTTCTCCTACTTAGTATTGTTCGGAGGGAAGAGAAACTTCCAGAAGCCATGTGTCAAATTATAAGCAAACGGGGTGGAAATTCAGATCTGGAAATCAGTCACTTACAAAAGAGCCACTTCCAGAATCCGCGAGTGTTGTCACGTGGTACGTGGTCCCGCTGTTTCCTCCGGTTGCAATGGCACCGAATCCCACAGCTCCAGCGAATGCATTTTGTGCATTTACACTAGTGAAGAGAGCGGCGGCCGCAGAGGCTAAAAGAGAGCTTGTGTTGAGTATCATGGCAATTCCCACAAAAGCAACAATTGCGATAATCAAGGACAATAGTAGAGAATCATTCAACGGAGATGAAATTGACGAATACTTATATTGTCAGATATCCATGATTATTCCGTCAAGAATATCCATCCGGACAATTTGGCGCCATGTAGACCGCAGGGGTGTTTTCCCCGGTGAACAGGGGTTGTAGACCCTACGGAAAATAAACATGTCTTTCCCCCGCTGCCCTCCCCCTTCCCTCTTTTGTCTTTTTTATTCTTATTTTAAGTTCAAGTTAGCTCTCAATCCCTGTAGGCCCGCGCTTTAGGAAGGTCGTCAGCGTCCGGGTAAGTCCTCAATCCAAGCCAAATAAATCATCACCTACTTATTCTTTAACAAATACACGTCGTGTTACTTCGACTATATGACGTGATTTGATGATAGTGGATCTACGGAAATTAGATCTTAATACAATAGCTAAACTTTTGTCATACCCCTAACTCTTTGCTGAGTAATTAATGTCTCAGTTTTTGAAAAGTCTACCGTAAGCTTTTTCGTTATTAAGTATGAAAAGTTCCCTTAAATTATGTCTATAACCACGGTAAGGTTATAGAAAATGAATGACCTCCTCGTTCTGCCGTCCAGGTGGTCCCTGTTTTTGCGGGGAAATGCTGCGGCACAATGCTGCAGGATCGAAGGCCTCGGGCAAAATTAAGGCATCAAAGCAGCTCCACTATGCAGACTTAAAATGGAAGCAAAAGGCTGACAGTTGTGAAAAATCAGGGCAATCAGTGCTCCGAGATTCCTCTACAATAACGGTGTAGGCGTCTCTTTTACGCCTTATAACCCTGATGGATTAAGAGTAAGCTCTTTGGGAGCCGACTTGGTCTCTCTGAATATAGCGGTTCAGAGTGGACAGTCTTCTCGTGGCAGGACCAAATACTAAGTATATTACCTAGATATAATTGGTTGGGTGTGACTGAGCAGCGGTGAGGCGCGGGTGAGTAGCGCCTGAGAAAAGCGGCGATGCTAACTAACTGCGTTATAAGCACCGCAGGTTAAGATTCGGCGCAGATTACCGTTTTGCAAGCTGACCTATCACGAACGTAATCGAAAACCAAAGGGTGGTCAAAGATATGATACTTGTATGTCGCTCAGCTATCGATGCAGCCCAAAAACTCGTTCCGAACCTCCAATTGCTATAATATTCCTTTTCGTAGGCATCAGGAAATGTCAAAGCTCTTCGCCACCATTATATTGTCGCCCTTTTTGACGGAGCAAAATCAAACAAAGCATTCGCGAGTGTGCTGAAGCCCGCAATGTATAGCACAAGGCTGGACATTCCGACAAATTAGTAGCCTGCTCATTTTATACAATAAGGATGAAAGTTCAGGTTTAAGGAAACCGAAGAAGAGTTGCTATTGTAGGCAACTAATTGGATAGGCGTATCGCTTAATTATAGGGGCTGAGGTAAACAGAGTCCATGATCAATTTTGTCACTCTTTGGTTATTTTAACTACAAATCCTGTGAACTGAATGTTTTTGATTTATAATCCTATGTTATCATAAGAAATATATCTCATATTGGTTTAAAGCGGTTGCGACAGCGACTTCCTATGAGAGAGATGCCTACAGAAAGCGCGGTTGCCCTGAACCTCGCTAACTCCAGACGGGTCATAGCGAATTGGCCTTCGATTTCCTTAAGATTCGGTGCCCGAGCCACTAAAATCGTGTACATTGTGCTAATTAGCCATGCGGTCTTATTAGTATTCAGTTAGAAACTAGCCGAATTATATTCATAAAATAACTCTGAATGCCTTCGCCCGCCATTCTGCTATAATCTTTCAATCAGGAAGGCACTTTGCATCAGACGTATCAATAAATTTCAACGGTCTCCAAAGGGTTTCCAAGAGCACAAGTTTGGGACCTAAATAATTCGCCAATTTAGGTTGAAGGGTGGCAGAACAGTGGTAGCAAACAAAGGACACGGCAGTCCAAATGAAAATAGGACTTGGTGTCTACTATTTATTGAAAGAGTCTTTCTAAATGTTATCCTCATACGATTACCAACGAATCATTTACAGATCGTCGACCTTTCAGTCACTCAAACATCAACTCGTACAAAAAAAAAACTCGATTTTCCAGCGACTTCATCCCCAAAGCAAACAAAGCAGCAACATGGCAACTCTCGGCACTTCCTTCGCGGACGCGCTCAGCACAAACACATCAATCGACAACGTCATTTCTAATAGAGTTTCTATAAAAAATGCTTCTACAGACAAGGAGAACATTCCCAGTGATTGTACAACTATCATACCCCCTTCTGCAGACAATCATACCCATACCATCATTTTTCTCCACGGTCGTGAAGACTTCGGCTCTGATCTCGCTCAATATTTCTTCGACAGCAAAGCCTCAGATGGCCGTTCCTTCGCAGAGATATTGCCCACATTTCGATCGGTCTTCCCAACCGCCAAACTACGCTATTCAACACAACGAAACTTCGAATTCAGCACTAGCTCATTCGCAGACGCACTGAAAGGCGAAGAAATCATATCCCAGTGGTTTGATGTATGGGATATTCAGACGCCCGACCACAAAAAAGAGCTCATGATCCCCGGGTTGCAGGAGAGTATTAGAGAAATTCTCAATATTATTCGGGAAGAGGCACTTCTAGTCCCCTTAGACCGAATTATTCTCGGTGGTATTAGCCAAGGTTGCGCAACTGCCATTCTTACTCTTCTTTCCTCAGGCATAGATCTTGGAGGCTTCATTGGGTGGTGTAGCTGGCTTCCATTTCAAAAGGAAATCGAAAATATCCCTATCACATCCCTTAACGACAAGAACAAGATATCTCGACACATAGAGACAGTTTTTCAAATACCCACGGACATGAACCTCAAACCTCTTGAAGATAGGATGCAATTTTCCAAAGAGTTTGACTCTGGAGCCGAAAACGACAGCACAAGAAAATTCACTGATACGGGCAACCTCGAAACATCCCCCCGTACCATATTCATACACCCGCAGTCCGTCTTCAAAACACCAGTCTTTCTGGCTCACTCAAAGGATGATGAGATAGTGCCTTTCACCCTCGGAGGAGGCTTGTTCCAGACGATTAAAACCTTAGGATTCAACGTCACATGGAAAGAATATGAAGATGGGGGTCATTGGATCCATCCAAAACATGGAGTTGATGACATGTCTACTTTTCTGCACAAATCTTTAAATATACAACCATAGATAAGTAGATTAGGAAAGGAGAATTAAATACAGATGGCATAGATAAGAGCCTTGTGATTAGAGTAGTTACAACGTGCTTTTACAATTAGGAAATGCATTATAATTCCTGTATGTACCTTGAAATTTTTTTTGGATATATGCTTACTGTTCCCATTTGTGCGACTCTTTCCCGCTAGAATAATGGTAGCACCACCTACGCTGCTTAGCTCTCATCTAAGCCATGCAAATTATATTATAAATAGGCATTACTGCTTTATGTTATGCTTATTGTTTTGTGTTTGCTTGACGTATTATGACGCAACGCGCTAAAACTTCGCGTTTGACGAAGGTGGGAGGTTCAGGTCTTTTACGATTGCCGCCCGGGAACGAGTGGATGCCATCATTTTTGAGACGAGGCATCGAAAGTTCTAGGTTGGGGGACCAGGAGGGTTTCATTTCATGAGGAATTTTTGGAAATAATGTTCTAATGGGGTTGTCGGGGATTTCTAGTGTTGAATTTGACAGTCTTGGCCCAAGTTTCGACGACTTACAGGACTAGTGTTCTGTATATGAGCTTAGAGAGATTTTGCAGTTTTTTGTTCCAAGAGAGGAGAAGAACTGGGCATATTTGCATAGCTCTCGCGGTGATTCAGCCTTCAAGAACGAAGTTTCTTAAAATGCCCTTTGACTGTGGTGTATACTATTGATGTACCACTAACGAGTGAATAACTCGATTGAAGACTTCCGAAGACCTAGCCAGCTGTTTCATTGCCAATTCTCCTGTCGGTGGTGTCGCATTTCCCACGCCTCCCGTTGGTACGATCATACCTTTTAGCCTTTGAAGACAGGGCGAGGGTCACAAGTTACCTTGTTTCGGCAGGGTTCGACAGGCATGAGGCGAAGCGTCATGCCTCTGGCCTGCTTTAGTATCGTATTCGGGCAAGTGAGTCTTCAGGTTACGAGCCTTTAGATCACGTTATAGCCCTTCTTTCCAATCAGGACGTTCAAAAGTGCACCTTTAATTCCATTGTTTATTGGATCCCAATATAGCTAACTATACAGTCGTATTTTTTTATAAGCTTGAACCTCTCTTCCAGGAAAAATTAGAATGATCACTAAGGCTTATTTTCCACCCCACGCTTTACATCACTTTCGCCACTAGTGATTCATTTCATTTCATTCCATTAATTCTTAGTATCGAAGTCACACATCATAAAAGTCAGAATACCTCGCTGTTCAAATATGGAACAGGGCTATAATCGCTGAAGGCCAGTTGTTTCAAATAGAGAACTAGATCTATACCCCTTTGGGATATAAATAGATGGCTTCTGCTTTATAATTCGATAGAGCGTCACACATGGAAGATTAGTCAGTGGAGCTCTATCAATTGATGTAGTATGGAGCGCTACAAAGCGCAGTAGCTGGGCGAGTGTTCCCTACCTGTTTTGCGTCAGCAGAAGACGTAAGAATCATCCCCTATGCTGTGGCCCTCCTACCCCAAGATACCCCCAAGCAAACCTACCAACACCCCCACCACCCCCCCACACCCCCCCC
>Ga0182030_10001757_pt1 | contig 45205 bp, 36 predicted proteins | sample 812S3MmetaG_FD_121299 | JGI IMG/M metagenome (GOLD analysis project Ga0182030, IMG submission 121299) | Permafrost microbial communities from Stordalen Mire, Sweden - 812S3M metaG (Illumina Assembly) | ecosystem: Environmental > Terrestrial > Soil > Wetlands > Permafrost | place: Sweden...
CGTAGACCTGCTCGATACCCTGAGTGGAGCCACGCCGTCGGGGGGCGACGAAGGCTTTCTTCCCGACGGGCGCCGCGTCGAGAGTGATGAGTTCGCGGTGTTGGGACTTACCCGCCACGACCTGGACATCACCGATCGCGACGCGCTGTCACGCGCCGTGTCGGCCAGCCGGCCCGACGTCATTGTGAACCTGGCGGCCTACACGCAAGTCGATCGCGCGGAGAAGGAGCGCGAGGTGTGCTTTAACGTCAACGCGTTGGCGACCGAATCGCTGTCACTCGCCGCCCAGGACGTCGGGGCGCACCTGATCACCATCTCGACCGATTACGTCTTCGACGGCGAGAAGGGCGAGGGGTACGTGGAAGATGACATCACGAATCCACTCAACGTCTATGGCGCCTCCAAGCGGGCGGGGGAGTTGGCCTGCAGCGAAGCCGACACCGTCGTTCGCACCTCGTGGGTCATGGGCGTGCGCGGAAAGAACGTGATTCACGTCATTGCCCAGCGAGCGACGTCGGGTGAATCAGTGCGCTTCGTCGACGACCAGATGGGCACGGCAACGATGGCGAGCGATCTGGCCCGTGCCCTCGTCACGTTCATTCGTGTCCGTCCGGGCGGCATGTGGCACGTGGCCAATACCGGCGCCACCACGTGGTGCGATATCGCCAGGTTTGTTGGTACTTCGCTCGGACGCGGCGACGAGTTCGTGACGGCGATTGCGACGCGTGACCTCGATCCGGCACCGCTGGCGACGCGGCCGCGCCGAAGCGACCTCAGCACCCAGAAGTGGAGTGACGGCGGCTGGCGGGCCCTGCCGCAGTGGCGAGACGGCATCACCCGGCTGCTGGCGGGGCGAACGGCGAACAGTGAGCTGCTCTCGTGAGTGACGTCACCTCGAGCGTGGCCTGCGTCGTAGTGGACTATCACGCCGGCGCCGCCCTGACTGGATGCATTGACTCGCTGCACGCCAATCACGTGACCAATATCGTGGTCGTAGAAAACGGTCTCGCCGGCTCGACGCCGCCGGCACTCGGCACGCGTGACGTGGTGCTCGTCGAACCGGGTCAAAACCTCGGCTACGGCCGGGGCGTCAATCGCGGAGCCGCGGCGACGGGGCCGGCCGTGTATCTGCTGGTGGCCAATCCCGATCTCGTGATCCACGATGGTGCGGTCGCGGCAATGGTGGCGTACCTGGAGACGCATCGTGACGTGGCCGTCGTGGGTCCCCAGATCCAGCGACCTGACGGTTCGATCTATCCCTCTCACCGGGTGTTCCCGAACCTCTGGTTAGCCGGCGCGCACGCGCTGCTCGAGTCGCCCTGGCCGCAAAATCCCGCCACCCGCATCTACCGGTCACCGCGCTCCGACGGCAGCGTCGACTGGGTGTCGGGAGCCTGCTTCCTCATTCGCCGGGACGTCTTTGAAGAGATTGGCGGATTTGACGAACGCTATTTCATGTTCGCCGAAGACATGGCGTTGTGCTGGCAGGTGCGCGAACACGGCTACACGGTTGCGGGCGTGCAGGACGCGGTGGTGACGCATATTGAGGGCCTCTCGCGCCAGCGCGCTTCGCGCGTGATGATCATTGCCCACCACAAGAGCGCGCTGCGATTTGAGATGCAGACCGCGAAGGGTCTGCGCCGACTTTTGGTGCCCGTTGCGACGCTCGTGCTGGGCCTTCGACTGTTTATGGCCCTCACGGTGCGACCGAAGGCGCCGATCGAAGAGGTCTAGAATGACCCCCTAGGGCTGTGAGTGGTTCTGTGGTTGAAAGTCGATGCCAGTCGCGGGCAAAACGACCCACGTAAGGCGTCTTATTGATGCTGAGCATGGCGCGGTTTAGAAGTAAGTCCTGCCTTGGAGTGATCAGAGTGATCATTCCAAGAGCCGGTGAAGTGTGCGGTTTCATTGCCGGAGAGCCCCAAGCTGCCGGTAGTGCGCACGGACACCGCTGCAGGCAGGTGTGGGGTCAAAGACCAGGTCAGACACTCACAGCCCTAGAGCAAGACCGTTTTCGACCGTTAGGCTGAGTCACGATATGAGTGTATTTAACAAGATTTTGAAGGTCGGTGAGGGCAAGCGAGTTCGTCAACTCGCCGAACTCGTGGCACCAATAAATGAGCTGTCCGACGAGATGGCCGCGATGAGCGATGAGGAACTGCGCGAACAGACCGACATTTTTCGCAAGCGCCTGGCCGACGGCGAGTCGCTCGATGACATCCTGATTCCCGCGTTCGCCGTGGTGCGCGAGGCCGCGACCCGAGTACTCGGTCAGCGTCACTATGACGTGCAACTCATGGGTGGCATGGCGCTGCACTTCGGGTGGATCGCGGAAATGAAGACCGGTGAGGGAAAGACCCTGGTCTCGACGCTGCCGGTGTACCTCAACGCCCTCGCGGGCAACGGCGTGCACGTGGTGACGGTCAATGACTACCTCGCCACGCGTGACGCGAACTGGATGGGCCAGTTGCACCGCTTCCTCGGCCTCAGCGTGGGACGGGTGGGACCGGACCTCGCGGAGTTCGAAGAGAAGCGCGAGGCGTACAACAGCGACGTCACCTACGGCACCAACACCGAGTTCGGCTTTGACTATCTGCGTGACAACATGGCCCGACGCCGTGAACACATGGTCCAGCGTGGCCACCCCTTCGCCATCGTCGACGAGGTCGACTCGATTCTGATCGACGAAGCGAGGACGCCGTTGATCATCTCGGGCCCCGCGTCGGACGTGACCAAGCTCTACTACCAGTTCGCGTCCATTGCCCGCACGCTGGTGCGCGACGTTGACTACGAGGTCGACGAGGAGAAGGAAACAGTGATCCCTACCGAGGCCGGCATCGAAAAGGTGGAGAAGCTGCTCGGGGTGAGCAACCTCTACGACGCCGTCGCGACGAATTACGTGCACCAGTTGGGTCAGGCCCTGCGCGCGAAGGAACTCTTCCACCGCGACAAGGAGTACTTGGTCGATGCCGGCGACGTGAAGATCGTCGACGAATTCACCGGTCGCACCCTTGACGGTCGGCGTTGGTCAGATGGTCTGCACCAGGCCGTCGAAGCCAAAGAACGCGTGCGCATTCAAGAAGAGAACCACACGTGGGCAACGGTCACCCTGCAGAACTACTTCCGGCTCTACGAGAAGCTGGCCGGCATGACCGGTACGGCCGAGACCGAAGCCAGTGAGTTCGGCAACACCTACGGCCTCTCGGTGGTGCCAATACCGTCTAACCGCGAGAACATCCGAATCGACCAGCCCGACCTCATCTTTAAGACCGAAGAGGCGAAGTTCGCCTCGATTGTTGAAGACGTACGCGAGCGCAGCGACCGGGGCCAGCCGGTGCTGCTGGGCACCGCGTCGGTCGAGAAGTCAGAGTTGCTCTCGCGAGCGCTCGAGAAGGCCGGCATTGCCCACGAAGTGCTCAACGCCAAGCAGCACTTCCGCGAGGCCGACATTGTCGCCCAGGCCGGACGCAAGTACGCGGTGACGGTCGCGACCAACATGGCCGGTCGAGGCGTTGACGTCGTGCTCGGCGGCAACTTCGAAGGACTCGCGACACGCGAGGCGACGGCCAAGGGCTTCACGCCGGGTACCGAAGAGTTCGACGCCGCGTACCACGCGGCCGTCAATCAGTTCCGGCCGTTGTGTGAGGCCGAGGGTGATGAAGTGCGCGCCGCGGGCGGTCTCTACGTCCTGGGCACGGAGCGCCACGATTCGCGGCGCATCGACAATCAGCTGCGCGGTCGCTCGGGCCGCCAGGGCGACCCCGGTGAGAGTCGTTTCTACCTCTCGCTCGAAGACGACCTGCTGCGCCTCTTTGCGACCGGGGCCGTGTCGTGGGTGATGGACCGCACCATGCCCGACGACGAAGCGATTGAGGCCAAGATGGTCTCCAAGGCCATCGAGCGCGCCCAGAACACCGTCGAGGGTCGCAACGCGGAGATTCGTAAGGACGTGCTGAAGTACGACGAGGTGATGAACGAACAGCGCAAGGTCATGTACGGACGTCGCCAGCAGGTCATCGACGGCGAGGACATTCACGACGCCACAATCGAGATGATCGAAGAGCGCCTCGCCGAGGTGGTCGACGAACGGCTTGAAGCACAGTTCGCCGAGGACTGGGACATCAACGCGCTCATGATGGATCTGCAGACGTACTACCCGACCCGTCTTAATGCCGAGGCCCTCGACGCCTACGAGGACCGTGAAGACATCGTGGCGTTGGTGGTCGACGACGCGGTCTCGCTCTACGAAGAGAAGTGCGAGCACTATCCCGGCGGTCTGGACATGGCCAAGGAGATCGAGCGCGACGTCATGCTCCAGATCCTCGACCAGCGTTGGCGAGAGCACCTGTCGGACATGGACTACTTACGCGATGGCATCCACTGGCGTCAGGTTGCCCAGCAAGACCCGCTGTCAGCGTGGCAAAAAGAGGGCTACCAGATGTTCGAACACCTGCTCGGAGAGGTGGACAAGGACTTTGTTCGCTACATCACGCACGTCGAAGCGGCCGAGGCGCCGACCGAGGACGCGCAGGCCGACGAGGGACTCGAGGGCGCATTGACGAATGTCGATCAGGTAGCACCCGGCGGGGCCGCTCTCGTGGCCCACGGTGCTGGACCGGCGACCGCGACCAAGCCACTCAGGAAAGAGGGCGAGAAGATTGGCCGCAACGAACCGTGTTGGTGCGGTTCGGGACGTAAGTTCAAGCAGTGCCATGGTCGACCTTAAGGCGGAGAACGCGCTGCGCGATGCGGTGGGCACGCTCGACGAACTCGAGGCCCGCTGGAGTGCGGCCCGTGACTATCTGAAAATAGACGACAATCGACAACGACACGAGCAACTGCGCGTCGAAGCGGCTGATCCTCACCTGTGGGACAACCAGGACCGCGCGCGCGATGTCACAACGGAGCTAGGCAGACTAGCCAATGATCTCGCCGCCTTTGACGAGTTGCGAAAAGCGTTGGATGACGGCCGGGTACTGGCGGACTTTTCTCGCGAGGCGATCGTCGAGGGCGAAGCCGATTGGTCGCTGCTCGATGAACTCTCTTCTACGGTGGCCCAGCTCGAGCATTCGCTGGAGTCGCTCGAGATGCTCAGCCTGCTCTCCGGACCCTACGACGCCAACGACGCGATCGCCGAACTGCACGCCGGTGCCGGCGGCACCGACGCACAGGACTGGACCGAGATGCTGCTGCGAATGTACTCACGCTGGGCCGAGCGACGCGGTTACGGCGTCGAGATCGATGAAGTGACCGAGGGCCAAGAGGCCGGGCTGTTGTCGACGACGTTCATCGTGAAGGGCCGCTACGCCTACGGCTGGATCTCGACCGAACGCGGGGTGCACCGTCTCGTGCGCATGAGCCCTTTTGATTCCCAGGCCCGGCGCCAGACCAGCTTCGCCAGCATTGACGTCACGCCGCTGCTCGACGAGGGATCGGGCGAGGTCGAGATCGACGAGAAGGACCTGCGCATCGATACGTTCCGTTCCTCGGGTGCGGGCGGTCAACACGTCAACACCACCGACTCGGCAATCCGCATCACGCACCTGCCGTCGGGCATCGTGGTGAGTTGTCAGAATGAGCGCAGCCAGCACCAGAACCGTGCCCGCGCCATGCAGATCCTGGTCGCCAAGCTGGCCGAACGGGCGCGGGTGGAACGCCAAGCACAGATGGACGCATTAAGCGGCAAGCGCAGCGACAATGCGTGGGGCTCGCAAATCCGCAGTTACGTGCAGGCGCCCTACCAGCTGGTGAAGGATCACCGCACCGACTACGAAACGGGCAACGTGGACGCCGTCTTAGAGGGCGACCTCGACGGATTCATGGAAGCCGAACTTCGACGTCAGCGAGCGCGTTCGTAGTTGAGACCAGAGAAACACGGACGTTTTGGTGGCACGGTATTGACATATTGCCAAACTAGAATGGTCGTTACGTATGTCAGCGCCTGCGCACTGATTCCAATCAGCCCAAAGGGGGTGTTGCCATGATTCGCTTCGAGAATGTCTCTAAGACCTACAAGAACGGCACCTCCGCCTTGAAGGACATCACGCTCGACATCGACAAGGGCGAATTTGTCTTCCTCGTCGGCGCATCGGGATCGGGCAAGACGACTTTTTTGCGGCTGTTGCTGCGTGAAGAGCTGCCCGATCGCGGGCGAATTCTCGAAGCGGGACGCGACATTGGCGACCTGCCTAAATGGCGCGTGCCGTATCTGCGCCGCAACATTGGCTGCGTCTTCCAGGACTTCCGACTGCTGCCCAATAAGTCGGTCTTCGAGAACGTGGCCTTCGCCCTGGAGGTAATTGGTCGCCCGCGCTCGACGGTTGAGTCGCAGGTCCCGCAAATACTTGAACTGGTCGGTCTGACCGACAAGTCCAAGAACCTGCCCCATGAACTCTCCGGTGGTGAGCAGCAGCGCGTGGCGATCGCGCGCGCGTTCGTGAACCGTCCGCTGATACTGCTCGCTGACGAACCGACGGGCAACCTGGACCCGACCAACTCGGAATCCATCATGGCCCTGCTCGAACGGATCAACCGCACCGGCACGACGGTCGTGATGGCCACGCACGACAAGGGACTCGTGGACCGCATGCGTCGTCGCGTCGTGGAACTCGACCGGGGCGAGATGATCCGCGACCAGGTACGCGGCGTCTACGGCATTGACGAAGTGGGAGTGCTCTAGTGCGCGTGTACTTCCGCTACGCCTTTAAGGAAACCTTCAGTAACCTCTGGCGCAACCGGATGATGACGGTCGCCGCAGTACTCACCGTGGCCGTCTCCCTCTCGCTGGTGGGCGGTGCGCTGCTCTTAAAGCAGAGTGCGGCGCAGGCCTCCTTCCAGTGGCAGCAGGGGACCAGGGTCACGGTGTGGATGCAACCCACGGCCTCGGCGGGCGAGATTTCGACCATTAAGACCCAACTCGCCACCATGCCGATCGTCAAGGACTGCGTCTACTTCACGCAGGCCCAAGACTTCCAGGAGGCCAAGAAACTGCTGCCGCTGCCCGAGTCGTCGGTGCTCACGGTCGCCGAAGTGCCCTCGTCGTATCAGTGCGTGCCCACGGTGCCCTCTGACGCCTTCCTCGTGCGCTCGACGCTCTCCAACGAGCCCGGCATTTACGAAGTGACGGCGCCGAACAAGCAGATTCGCGAGATGAACAAAGTCATCCGAGTGATGCAGATCATCTTCTTGGCGCTCGCCGGCGTGTTGTTCTTCTCGGCCCTGGTCTTGATTCTCAACACCATCCGCATGGCCATCTTCTCGCGGCGTCGCGAGGTGTCGGTGATGAAGTTGGTGGGCGCGACCAACTGGTTCATTCGGATCCCGTACATCACTGAAGGGTTTATTCAGGGACTGTTGGGCGCGATTGTCGCCATGGGCGCGGTCACCGCGCTGCACACGTGGTATCCGCTGCCGACGCAATTCAAATTGAGTATCAGCGACTTGGTGGGTTCGAACGCTGTGGTGCTCATCATGGGTGCGGTCATTGGCTCGGTCGGCTCGGCAGTCGCCATACGCAGATTCCTCGACGTTTAGTCGCTCGCCTCGCGGAAGTCGATCGCCGCGGAGTTCACGCAGTAGCGAATCCTGGTCGGTGTGGGCCCATCATTAAATACGTGGCCCAAATGACCTCCGCACTTGGCACAGTGGATCTCCGTGCGCTTGCCAAAGAGCGAGCGGTCGGTGCGTTCAATGATCGTGCCCGGTTCGCACGCGTCGAAGCTCGGCCACCCGGTGCCGGAATCGAATTTCTGATTGGTGGTGAAGAGACGTTGCCCGCACCCGGCGCACGAGAAGACGCCGTCAGCGTCAACGTGCAGTAACGAACCTGAGAAGGGCCGCTCAGTTGCCGCTTCGCGCAACACGGCGTAGCGCTCGGGCGAGAGTTCCTGGCGCCACTGCTCCTCGGACTTTTCGATTTCGTAGGTCATGGCCTCAAACTACCGTGACCTTTCGCGACGCCAACCTCACAAATAGTGCGCGTGGGGTGATTCGGGAAGCACTCGCGGGAATTCCGGCTTGTCTTCGAGCAAACGCAGAAACGCCCCCGATAGCCCTTCTGCGTCGAGACCCAATTCGGTTAACAAGGAGTCGGGATGGTCGTGCTCGAGGAACACCCGTGGTACCCCCAGTATGCGGGTGGTGGGAAAAGGCTGGGCCAATTCTTGGGCGCGATTGCGCAGGGCCGAAACCATGAGGGTGCCCGCGCCACCGTGTCGGGTGCCGTCTTCAATGGTGACGACCCGTTCGTGGCTCAGGGCGTCGTCAATCATCGCGGGATCGGGCGGCAAGACTCGCACGTCGTAGAGCGTGACCTTGAGACTCTCCTCGCCAATGAATTCCAAGGCCTTGTAGGCGTTCGGCGCCATCTTGCCCACGGCCAGCACACACAGAGAGCCGTCGCCACGGGTGACCTGACGCGCGTGCAATCCTTCGCCAATGTGGCCGTCAAAGGGCTTGGGCAGTGTCTTGGGGAAACGGATCGCGGTGGGCGTGGACATTGAGAGCGCCGTAGAGAGCATCCCGGGGATCTCTTCGGCCGTTGACGGCGCGAAAATCGTCATGTTGGGTATGGCGAGACAGAGCGCCATGTCCAAGAGTCCGTGGTGACTGGGGCCATCATCGCCGGTGATGCCGGCGCTCTTGAAGGCGAACACCACCGGCAGGTTGAGCAGTCCGACGTCCAAGTGGGCTTGATCGAAGGCCCGCGAGAAGAAGGTCGAATACATGGCGACTACCGGCCTCAGTCCACCCATGGCCATGCCCGCGGCCGCCGTCACGGCGTGCTGCTCGGCGATGCCGACGTCAAAGAAGCGCTTCGGGAAGCGTTCCTGGAAGTCGAGTAGCCCCATGGGTCCCGCCATCGCGGCGGTGATCGCGACAATTCGTTCGTCGGCGGCGGCCATGGTGAGCAGCGAGTTGGCGAACGTGTCGATGAAGGACTGGGGCGCCACCACTTCGTCGTTGACGCGCGGGGGCAGTTTGTAGTCGTGCAGCTTCAGGTCGTCGCTCACCGCGGGCGCGTAGCCGCGGCCCTTTTCGGTCAGGACGTGGACCACGATTGGCCCGTCCCAGAGGGCCGCGCTGCGTAGCGCCGTTTCCAGTGATTCGATGTTGTGCCCGTCGATCGGCCCGACGTAGCGAACCCCGAGGGTCTCAAAGAACGTGTGCGGCGTCACCATCTCGCGCATGACCGAGGTCACCCCGTGCATGCCAAGGTAGGCAGCCTGACCGACGGCGGGGATTTTCGGCACCGTGCCACGAATTCGTTCGCGCAGCTGGACGTAGGTGCGATTGAGACGCAGCGACGTGAGTGATTCGGAGAGCTTCGAGATGGTGGGCGCGTAACTGCGTCCATTGTCGTTGAGGATCACGACCACACGCTGGTTCGAGTGACCGAGGTTATTGAGCGCCTCGAACGCCATGCCGCCGGTGAGCGATCCGTCGCCGACGACGGCCACTACGTGTCGCTTGCCGCCGCGACCAATGAGTTCCTTGCGCTGTTCGAGCGCCACCGAAAGGCCGTGGGCGTAGGAGAGCGCCGTGGAAGCGTGCGACGACTCAATCCAATCGTGTTCGCTCTCGGTGCGGTTGGGATAGCCCGACAGTCCACCGCGCTGGCGCAGCCCGCTGAAAGCCTCGCGTCGTCCGGTGAGCAGTTTGTGCACGTAGGCCTGGTGGCCGGTGTCCCACAACAAGATGTCCGACGGCGAATCAAAGACCCGGTGCAGCGCGAGCGTGAGTTCGACCACGCCGAGGTTCGATCCGAGGTGTCCACCGGTGGTCGTGACGGTCGAGATGATGAACTCTCGAATCTCGGCACTCAATTGGTTTAGCTCGTCGTAACTCAGGCCTTGTAGATCGGCGGGGCTTTCAATTGACGCAAGAATCACTTATCTAGCCTACCGTTTTGGCCTTTCGTTACTGTTAGCGCCTCAATACCAAGCCGGTACGATTGTTTTCATGTCACCACTTGTCGAACCAGAAGTGCTCCAACGCGTCCTTGGCACCGCTTTAGAGCGCGGCGGCGAGTTCGCCGAGGTCTTTGTCGAAGACCGCACCTCGTCTTCGGCCATGCTTGATCAACGCCGCGTAGAAGAACTGAGCTCGGGTCGCGACCGGGGCGCTGGCATACGTGTGGTCGTGGGTGAGACCACGGGATTCGCGCACACCGCGGACCTCTCTGAACGCGGACTCGTGGCCGCGGCACAGGCCGCCGCGGCCGTGGCTCGCGAGGGCGGCGGGGGAGTTCGCGAAATCAAACTCAGCGATCTCATTGACTATCCGTCGCTCGCCGAAACCGCCCCGGGCGACGTCGCCAAGGCCAAGAAAATCGAGTTGCTGTTGCACGCCGACGACGTCGCGAGGTCCGAAGGAAACTCCATAAGCCAGGTGCAGGTGGCGCTCGGTGATTCGACCCGAAACTTCGTGGTCGCCAACTCCGACGGTGTCTTTGCCGCCGACCACCAAGTTCGCACTCGCTTTAACGTCTCGTGCGTCGCGAGCGGTGACGGTGGGATGCAGACGGGCTACCGCCCCATCGCCGGCACCCGCGGATTCGAAATACTTACCGCTGACGCGGTTGGCGAAGCGGCTCGCCGCGCGGCTCGCCAGGCAATCACGAAACTTGACGCCCGTCCCGCGCCGTCGGGCGAGTTGCCCGTCGTGCTGGCGGGTGGCACCGGAGGAATTTTGTTCCACGAAGCGTGCGGTCACGGTCTCGAGGCGGACGCCATCTTGAAGCAGGCCTCGGTCTACACCGGGCGCGTCGGACAATTGGTCGCGAACCCTCTGGTCACGCTCGTTGATGACGGCACGGTCACCGGCGAATGGGGCTATTTGGCGGTGGACGACGAGGGTCGCCCGGGATCGCGCAACGTGTTGATCGAGAACGGCGTGCTCACTGACTACATGTGGGATTACCTTCGTGCGCGCAAAGAAGGCCGCGCCTCGTCCGGCAACGGCCGTCGCCAGAGTTATCAGCACCTGCCCATGGTGCGCATGACCAACACGTACCTGCTCGAAGGCGACAGTGACGCCGACGAGATCGTCGCTCAGACGCCGCTCGGCGTCTACGTGGCCCAACTCGGTGGTGGCCAGGTCAACACCGCCACCGGTGACTTCGTCTTCGGAATGACGGCCGCGTTCCTCATCGAGAACGGTCAGATTACCGCGCCGCTGCGCGACTGCAACCTCATTGGCAACGGACCCGACGTCCTGCAACGCGTCGACGCGGTCGCCAGTGACTTCTCCATGATGCCCGGCACGTGCGGCAAGGACGGCCAGAGCGTGCCAGTGGGCTGCGGTCAGGCGACGATGCGCCTGAGCGGCATGACCATTGGCGGTACTGCGTCATGAGTGAACTACTCGAAGAGGCCGAACGCATCCTCGAATCGGCGAGCGGATCCGAAGAGATCGAGATCTACCTCTCCCGCGGCGTCGACACCGAAGTGCGCGCCTTTCAGGGAGAGATTGAGCAGTTGTCGACCGCCTCGTCGGCGGGTATCGGCGTACGGGTCTTGCGCGACAATAAGGGCGGGGCGCAAGTTGGTACCGCCTGGGCCGGATCGCTCGACGCCGAAGTGATCGACGACGCACTGCGCGAGGCGCGTGACAACATGCGCTTCGCCACCGAAGATGAGTTCGTGGCCTTCGCTCGGCCCGACGGCGTCGTCCCGGCGACATTGCAGCTCACCGACCCCACCGTGAGCACCACTCCGCTGGACGAAAAGATCGCCATGGCAGTCGAGCTCGAACGCCTGGTGCGTGGGGGCGACGCGCGGATTCGCCAGGTTAAATCGGCGGACTATTCGGACTACGTCGCCGAAGCCGCCATTGCCTCGACGTTGGGAGTACGCGCCACCTACGAGCGTTCGGGCGCGTACGTCTCGGTGGAGGCAATTGCGAACGACGGCAGGGACGACCAGACCGGCTGGGGCTTGAGCGCCGGGCGAGCCCCACATGAACTGGACGTGCACAAGGCGGCCAACGACGCGGTGAGCCGGGCGACGCGCATGCTGGGCGCCGTCAAACCGGCGTCGATGAAGTGCACGGCGGTCTTTGATCCGCGAACGGCCGCAACGCTGCTCGCGATTATTGGCGGTTCGCTCAGTGGCGAAGCCGTCGTGCGGGGCCGCTCCTTCTTCGCCAACCGCATCGGTGAGGAGGTCGCGTCGCCGCTGTTCACCCTGCTCGATGATCCGACTGACCCTCGCCACTTTTCGGCGTCTACGTTCGATGGTGAGGGCCTGGCCTGTCGACGAAACGTCATGATCGAAGATGGCCAGCTGAAGGCGTTCGTCTACGACACCGTCTCGGCGCGTCGCGCGGGCACTAGTTCGACCGGCAGTGCGGTACGCGGCGGGATCGCGGGTTCTCCCAGTGCCGGATGTCGCGCGCTGGCGTTGCTGCCGGGCGAGCTCGACCAGGCGCAAATATTCGCGCGCGTGGGTAACGGCATCTACGTCGAGTCGCTCACGGGCGTGCACTCAGGGGTGAACCCCATATCCGGTGACTTTTCGGTGGGCATCACGGGTCTGATGATCAGAGACGGGCAACTGTGTGAGCCCGTGCGCGAAATTACCGTTGCCTCGACCCTGCAACGAATGCTGCTGGACGTGTTGTACGTGGGCAGTGACGTGGAGTGGCTGCCCGGCAGCGCCGCCGGTCAGTCGCTGGCGATCTCGGGTATCGCGGTGTCGGGCTCTTAATCGCTGGAACTCGACGCGGTCGTCGAGCTCGATTCTTTCTTGGTGCTCGCCGCCGGCGGCGCTGCGGGCGCCGGCGTGGACGACGAATCGCCCGATGGCGCCGTCGTGGTGGTGTCACTTGTCGCAGAACTAGGTGCTGAGGTTGTCTTGGCGCCCCGGCTGTCGTTCTTGTAGAAGCCGCTGCCCTTAAAGACAATGCCCACGGCCGAAAAGACTTTGCGCAACTCACCCCCGCAGTTGGGACAGATCGTCAGCGACGGGTCGGTGAACTTCTGGACCGCCTCAACGCGTTCGTGGCACGTCTGACACTCGTATTCGTAGGTGGGCATCGGCAAACTCCTGTAGCGACCGCGACCAGGGCAGTGTACCGTCCTTCGTCGTCTGGCCAGTCAGGACCTCAGTAACATGGCGCGGTGGACGACTTCCATCAATTACGTAGAACCCCGCATGACGGGGCCTTCTCGCGCGATCTAGGGCCCTCTGAGGTCAGTGCGCGACGCGCGCTCGCACGGTGCCGCATCACGATGTCCGCGTCTACGACGGCGAGCGTCGCGGCCAACGCCACGAATAAGGGAGACGTGCTGGCAACGGCACGAGTCGCGGGCATTCAGGCGGCCAAAAATGCCGCCTCGCTGCTGCCCATGTCGCATTTGGTCCTGGTGGGCAACGTCTACGTGAATTTTGCCATTGCCGATACGCACATTGACGTGGAAGCCAGTGTCGATACGGTGGACCGCACGGGCGTCGAGATGGAGGCGCTCACCGCAGTCACCGTGGCCGCGCTCACCATCTACGACATGTGTAAGTCGATTGACCGCACGATGACCATTGGCGAAGTGGCGCTGTGGGAAAAGTCGGGCGGACGCTCGGGCACCTGGCGGCGCGAAGAGGTGATCGGCGACGCCCACGAGAAGAACGGGCAGTAAGCGAGCTCACCAGTCGTGCGCCAGTTCACCGGGTGCCGATACTCTCGATGTAAGAAAGACGGAGTTTCATGAGCGCCACGAGTGTCACCAACGATCAGAGTCGCGAGCGATTAATCGCGCTGGTCCTGTTGCTCCAGAGCGTCTTTCCCGGCGCCACGCTCAGCCAGGAGGAGATTGTCCGCAACCTCGAAATTGACGCCTACCCCGAGAGCTCCAAGGGTCCCCAGAAGGTCCGCGCCTACCAAGGCAATGAGGCCGCGGTGCGCCAGAAATTCGAACGCGACAAGGCACGAATCCGTGAGCTGGGCTTTGAGATTGAGACCGTGACCTCGAGCGACGGCAACGTGGGATACCGGATCGACCCGGCGAGTGGCTACGCGCCGAAGATCGCGTTCAGCCCCGACGAAGAGCGGGTGGTGCAGATGGCACTGCGTTTTTGCGGGTTCGGCGCCTCGGGCGTATTCAGTCTGTTCAACGCCGGTCCCGCGAGTGACGGGGGACTGGAATTCACGAATTACTACACGCCGGTATTGCGCGCGCTGCACCTGCGTCGGGCGCTGAGTTTTGACTATCAGTCCTCGACCAATAAGAACCGCCTCGTTGAGCCGCTCAGCGTGGGTCTCTTTAACGGCGCGACGTATCTGGTAGCGCGAGTGCAGGGAACCGACGAAGTCAAGGGCTATCGCTTCACCCGCATGACCTCGATGCCCTTGGTGCTGCCTGACTCGTTTGACATCGACGAGGCAACGGCGGAGCTGGCTAAATCCTGGCGTCCGGAGTTCTCGCGCGCGCCGCGTCCCATCGACGTGGTCGTGACCACGAACGAGAACTACGCCGATCTCTTGCTGCGCCAATTCCCGCACGCGCTCGCGGCCCAGAAGAAGGACGGCGTTGTGGAACTGGGCATCTCGTTTTCGAGCCCGCGGGCCGCGCTGCGCTTCGCCCTCGAAGCGGCCGATCGCGTGCGTGTGCAAAGCCCGAAGTCGCTCAAGAACGAGCTGGGCGAATGGCTGCGCGAAGTGAACCGCGCCAAGCGACCTTCACTCGACGACGTGCACTTCGCCGGTCCGTCGACCAATGACGTCCTGGGTCAAACGCTGCAGCTACTGCACGCGGTCTACCTTTCCGACGAGGGTCTGCGCATCAGCGAGTTGGCCACAAGATTCTCGATGGACCCGGCGTTGGTGCGGCGCACCATGGACCGCCTGGTGTCCTTCATGCCCATGCAGGGTGAATTTGGCTATCCGGCCCACGTCATCAAGGAGTGCGAGGACTGGGATAACGAGGCGTCGGATGACTCGACGTACCGGGCTGAAGAGTTCGACTGGACGGGCACCGTGGAGAATTCGCCGTTGATGTGGCGTGACCTCTTCGAGCTCAACATCGCGCTGCGCGAGGCGGCTCGTATTTATAGCGATCCGGCACTGCAGACGGCAATTGACAAGATCGAGGCGACCACCCGGGCCTTCGTCCAGGTCGAATCCACGGCCCACGAGTCGCTCTTGAGCGTTGTCCAGGAAGCGGTCGCCGAAGAAGAGCAGATCAAGATCCAGTACGTCTCGGGAGTCGCGGAAAAGTCCCAGGTGCGCACGATTGAACCGCGCGAGATCAAGGTGCTGAACGGCCACACGTACGTACGGGCCTACTGCACGACCCGCGAGGCGTGGCGTACCTTTCGCGTGGATCGGATCAGCACCATTCTGGCGAAATCGCCGGCCCTCGAAGAGCGTCCGGACGACGACGTCACGAACTGGCTGACCCAGGTGGGCAACGACGGCGACGAAGTCGTGGTCGTTGTCGAAGGGTACCAACGCTGGCTCTTTGAGACTTTGCCCAACGCGCAGTGGACGACGCTGGAAGATCGCCGCCACGCGGTGAAGTTCCGGCTCTCCGACGAAGCGTTCTTGGACCACCTGATGCTCCAAGCGGGGCCGGGCGCCGTCGTGGCGACGCCTAAGTACGCCAAAGCCGGACACGAACTCGCAAAACGGATGGCGCAGCTGCTCTAGTGCGACCGTTGGGCACCTCTGGGAGGTGTCCGATGATCCGGCTCATTGTGCGTCGTTCACGCGACGCCACGTACTTCACCAACGACGCCGCCCACGAACTCGATTCGCTGCGCGACGGCGCCCCGGGCTGGTGGATGCGCGGCGGCGGCGACACTCGGGACCCGTTGGCGGTCGAACCGGTCTTTACCAGCACGGAGCGTTCAAAGGTGGTGGGCTATGACCTCGTCGTCGCGGCGCCACGACCGATCTCGATGCTGATTGCCTTGGACCCACTCCAGGCGCCGGGAGTGATCAGTGCGCACCGGACGTCAGTCGCGGCGTCGCTGGACTACCTCGAGCAACGCGCGGTGGTGGTGCGTGACCGACGAGACGGTGATGACCGAGAAGTGGCGGCGCGCTGGGAGCGGATCGTGAGCTTCACGCACGGACTTAATCGCCACGGTGAACCCCACTTGCACGACCACGTCCTCGTCGGCGCCCGACCCCAGGGATCGCGCACGGTGCTCGACAGTCGTGCGCTCTTCGCGCACGCGCCCACGGCCGACTCGCTCTATCGCTCCTCGCTGCGCTACGAACTGGCCCAGCGCACCTCGTGGACGGCGTGGCGATCCTTTAACGGCATCGAACACGTGTTGGGAGTCGACGAGGGCTATCGCGCGCTGTGGGGAGGGCACCATCAGGGTCGGGGAGAAAAACTCACGTGGCGGCGCGCCGAAGCCGTCGAGAGGTGGCGCGGCGATCTAGAGCGATTCGAACCCGAAGGCATCGTGTTGGCGCCTCACGGTGATCGAAACCAACTCGACGAACACTCCTTTAGCGCGCAGCTCGAGGGCCACCACGACGTGACTCGCCGCGACGTCGTGGCGGCCTGGGCCAACGCCGCGACCTTTGGCCAGCCCACGAGGGAGGTGGGCGACACCATCGACCGGCTCTTTCCGGAATTGGGTCAGTCGCGCGGAATTCGTGAACAGACCATCGGCATTGCTCGGGCGCGCATGATTGGCCAGGTTCGTGTACGCGGGGCCCGGCCGGTGCACGTGGCTGAGCTGTCCGATTGGACTCAGCGCTCGCGTGAGCGCTCGGGTTCGTGGTCGGAGCGTTCGCGGTGAGGGCGGAATCGTTCGTGGCGGTGGGCCGGTGTCAGTTCAATCCAGTTCATAGAGTTGGCCGCATCGAGTCCCAACGCGAAGCCGGGTCGGCCGCGGGCCAGTTCAGCGATCGTGGCGTGGTCGCGTTCGATCCAACTCGTCGAGTGGCCGGCCGACCGGCCCCGGGGGCCCACTTGCAGGGTGGGGCTCGGTACGAGGGTGCGTCCTGCCAGTTGAGAGAGCAGTTCGAGTGTCGGTCGGTCAGCAATACCCGGCAGCACCACGGTGGTCGAAAACAGCGAGAGAAAGCCGTCCGCCGCGGCACCCCAGCGGCTGCGGGCCTGGCTGAGGTCCTGCAGGCAGGCCAATGTCAGCACTCCCTGGCCACCGCCTTCCGAAACAATGCCCGCCAGGCGGGGCAGGGGGGCAACGTTGGCCAGCTCGTCCAGGGCGAGCAGCAATCGGGCTCCCTCTTCGTGACGGTCGTAGGTGGCGTGGACGATTTCTTCGATCAGTCCGACCACCAGCGGGATGGTGACCGCCTGGTGTCGGCTGGGTGCCACGACGTGCAGCTGGTGGGGGCCCGCCAGGAAGGCATCGAGGTCCAGCGGTGCCTCGCGGGCCGATGCGCGAGCCGCATCGGTGCGCACGCCGGCGAAGAGTCCCGACGTCGTGGACCAAATGCTGGATCGTTCGCGTTCCTCGGTCGCGAGCACGCCGCGCAGCAGGGCCACTGATGGATGATGATCGCCGTAGCGTTCGTGCAGTTCGTGCACGGTAGCGTCGCTCGATCGTTCGTCAATTTGCGACGCGAGCGCTCCCAATGTGTCGTCGCGCAGCGCCGCCGCGTGCAACAATGGCGCGACCAACGCACCGGCGCGTTCGGTCCAGTGATCGTCGCCGCGATCGCCGCGACCCCTGCGCGCGACGTCAATCAGGCTGCGTGACGCTAAAACCGCGCCGTCCCAGCTGCGCGATTGTCGAATTGGAGAGTAACCAATTCTTTGTACATTCGGCGGTGTCGGCACAGTTCCCGACGGATCAAACAACAACGTTGCACCGTCGCGTTGCGTGCGCGACATTTGCAACACGACATCATTCTTCGTCGACGTCACTACGCAAGAACGCATTGTAACCAGGAGATTTGGAATGATAAGTGATGAAGTTTTTCCGCTGCGGCTCGGACCTAACACCAACGTTGAACGTTGCGATCCACTCGTCGCGTCACCACTGCGACCGCGTCCTAAGTAGACGCCATCATCACTCATCACCAAAAACAAATGTCGTAAAAAAAATTGAATGAGATAAAAAACTTCGAAATGCTTGACATTGGTGTCGAAAGCGAGTGAACTTTTGTTTGTCCTTCTGCGGAGGAGGCCAACGTTTTGCAAACGTGTTGTGATCAACACGACTGCAAGACGCTCCTGCGCGTTTGGACCGTGCACTGCGTTTGGTCGCCGTACAGCCGGGAAGCTGGGCGGTACACGGGCGAGTTCACGTTATCGAGGCGGTACCAGATTCGAGATCATCATGTTGGTGTCATCGAGGTCCCAAATTGATTCAACGTTGAGTCCCAAGGAGGGAAAGTGGCAATAGCCGCGAAGAAAAAGGCTCCGGCCAAGAAGGCAGTAGCCAAGAAGCGTCCTGCCGCCAAGAAGGCTCCGGCCAAGAAGGCAGCCGCCAAGAAGGCTCCGGCCAAGAAGGCAGCCGCGAAGAAGGCTCCAGCCAAGAAGGCAGCCGCGAAGAAGCGTCCTGCTGCGAAGAAGGCCGCCGCCAAGCGTCCTGCTGCGAAGAAGGCTGCCGCCAAGCGTCCTGCAGCGAAGAAGGTTGCCCGCAAGGCTCCTGCTCGCAAGGCCGTAAAGCGCGTCGCAAAGCGCAAGTAGTTTCAATTCCCTTCGGGGAATGGCATTTGAGGGGACCTTTGGGTCCCCTCAAATGCTGTCCGGTCTCGATTCGAGATCGTCCGGTTCATCCACGTCAAAGCGCCAGGGGCTGTCAGTAGCTAGCTCACAGGTGATGCCTAGTCGTTGCGCCTCGCGCTGATGAAGCGCGGCGGAATCTTGGCCGTAGGAAAAGTGAAAGTCCAGGGCCGTGGGCAGTGACAACACATTGGTGCCCGTGCCGTGATGATCAGTCACGATGGTGACGCCTGGTCCTGGTTGAAAACTCCCGAGGCCGTGGGGTGAACGTAGGTCCGCGTGGACAATGATTGCCTGGTCGTACTCAGCGACTGACGCATACGCCTCGCTCACCGCACCATTGAGTGAACGCGCGACGGCACGAAATACCCCCGCACCAGACCGGGTCGCAAATTCGGCCACGTCGTCGTCATCACAGACCACCAGCGTCTCGTAGGGTTTCACGGCCCTCAGTACCGCGCCAGCGAGCTGTCGGGTAAGGGTCTCGACGTCGTGTTCGGAGAGCACTTCGCGCAGTCGACTCTTGGCGTCCGAAAAGTTCTTGAGGGGCACTAGCACCACCCTGCGCAGTGGAAGTGCTGGCGACATCCAGTCACCTTATTCGCGGGACCACGACGGTACCCTTGGACAGTGAAGCCGACGATGGAATTCGAGGCCGAGATGTTGGTCCGGGGGCCGGTCGTGGGCATCGATGAGGTCGGCCGCGGCGCCCTGGCTGGGCCACTCATGGTGGGGGCTGTCGTCGTGGACTGCATTCGGGCTGCCCCGCGCGGTCTCGCAGATTCGAAGGCCCTCACGACTATCCAACGCGAACGATTGGTGCCATTCATTGAAGAGTGGGCCCGCGATGTGGCTGTCGGTGTGGCAACGGCTGAGGAGATTGACGCCTGGGGGCTGCGCATGGCGCTGGCCGTCGCGACTGACCGAGCACTCAGTGCGCTTTCCGTTTGTCCGAGCGGCGCGCTGATTGATGGACCGCTTAACTTGCTGCGACCGCCGTCAATATTGTCCTTCGGTGATGAAGCCCCGACGCTCGCATGGAGTGCGCTACCCGTACTCACAATCGTGAAAGGCGATCAGCGCGCCGCCACGATCAGCGCCGCGGCCATCCTTGCCAAGGTGCGCCGTGACGCCCTCATGCGCGAACTGCACGGCGAGGCGCCGATTTATGGGTGGCGAGCCAATAAGGGCTACGGTTCGCTCGAGCATCGTCGGGCTCTGGCCGAACACGGGCCAACACGCTGGCATCGCCAATCCTGGTCATTACCCGAGATCGGTGCTGAGATTGCCCGATGAGCGGGTGATAACAGTGCGAAAATGCCCGTCCTCTCGCCCTGAAACGAATTGTGGCGCTCCCGGCACGCTGCCAGCTAGCGAGTGGTGATAAACATGGCAGTTGCTTGATTGCGTCCGCGCGAAAGTTCGGTGCGCGGGTGGTGGGGCTGGGTTTTGGCTCTTCAACGATTTGGTCCAAGAGGGTAGGATTTACTGACTATGGCCGCGCTGCTCTCCGTGAACAATCTGAAGGTCCAGTTCGCCACTCGCAAAGTATTCGCCACCGCAGTTGACGACTTTTCCTTGACAATTGAGCCGGGAGAGTGCGTAGGTCTCGTCGGCGAATCAGGGTGTGGCAAGACAACCACGGGCCTCGCGGTAATGCGACTGCTTCCCAACAACGGCAAGATTACGGCTGGCAATATTGTCCTTGACGGCGTCGACCTCGCGACGCTGCCCGAAGATGAGATGCAAAAACAGCGCGGCAACGCGATGGCGCTGATCCCCCAGGACCCCATGAGTTCGCTCAATCCCACGATGAGGATCGGCAGGCAGATCGGCGAAGGACTGCGGATCCATCGCGGGGTGAGCGAAGACGACGCTCGCAAACGTGCGCTCGAAGTGCTCGAAATGGTTGAGATGCCCCGACCTGGTGAGCGCCTTGACCAGTACCCCTTTGAACTTTCCGGGGGATTGCGTCAACGGGTGATTATCGCCATGGGGCTCGTGTGTAATCCCAAGCTGCTCATCTCCGACGAGCCCACCACGGCGCTCGACGTGACGATCCAGGCCCAGATCCTGGACATCATTGATTCGTTGCGCAAAGAACTCAATATGGGTGTGCTGCTCATCACGCACGACCTCGGCGTCATTGCCGGGCGCGCCGACAAGGTGGTCGTGATGTACGCCGGCAAGAAGGCCGAGCAGGCCAAGACCACTGACCTCTTCCACTCCATGCATCACCCGTACACCCAATCGCTGCTGGCTTCCATGCCCAATCTGGAGAACACGACGAAGCACGAGCTGGCGTCGATTTCGGGCACGCCGCCGGACCTGACCAAGGAGATCGTGGGCTGCCGCTTCGCGCCTCGCTGCAGTTACACCCAGGATGACTGTCGGGCCCAGGAACCACCGCTCACCGTGGCGGGCGGTCGCGAGTACGCGTGCTATCACCCCACGTCGGCTCCATTAGAGATTGTCGTGAGAGAGGCGTACGTTGCCGCGGAAAAGGCACCGCGCAAGGAGATCATTCGTGCCGAGGGCCTCGTCAAGGAGTACGCCATCAAGGGCGGACTGATTCGACACAAGGTCGGTGTGATCCACGCGGTGTCGGGGGCGAGCTTCAGTATCAACGAAGGCGAGACCTTCGGGCTCGTCGGTGAGTCCGGCTGCGGCAAGACCACCATCGGCAGAATGTTGGTGGGCCTAGAGTCGCTCACCGCGGGCGAGGTGTACTTCGACAACAAGCTGGTGTCGTCCAAGTCGTACAAGCCCTCCAAGGATGACCGTCGCGAGCGTCAGATGATGTTCCAGGACCCGTACTCGTCGCTCGACCCGCGCATGAAGGTCGGCCAGATCTTGGGCGAACCACTGATGGTCCAAAGTGAGGGTACCAAGGCCCAGCAGCGCGATCGCGTACGCGAGTTGCTCGTCTCGGTTGGCCTCGAACCGCTGGCGGCCGACCGTTACCCGCACGAATTTTCCGGCGGCCAGCGCCAACGGATTGGTTTCGCCCGCGCGCTCGCACTGAACCCGCGCATGATCGTCGCCGACGAACCCGTCTCGGCGCTCGACGTGTCGATCCAGGCCCAGATTCTCAATCTGATGAAGGGTCTGCAAAAAGAGCACAATCTCTCCTACGTGTTTGTCAGCCACGACCTGGCGGTGGTGTATTACATGGCCGACTCCATTGGCGTGATGTACCTGGGAAAGATTGTCGAGATCGGCGACGCCGAATCGGTCTTTCGATCTCCCGCCCACCCCTACACGCAAGGCCTGCTGGACGCGGTGCCCGTGCCCGACCCGACCGAAGCCCGCAACCGTAAGGGCCGTCAGGTGACCGGTGAACTGCCCTCGGCCGTTAATCCGCCGTCCGGATGCCGCTTCCGCACCCGCTGTCCCAAGGCCCAAGAGATCTGCTCGGTTGAAGAACCCCAGTTCCAGAGTTTTGGCACCACCCATCAGGCCGCCTGCCACTTCCCCTTGCAGACGCCAGTTACCCTGAGCGCTCCGCCAATTTCCTCAAATCACTGACATCCGCGCTGGCGTCATGGGCGGCTCGCGTCGCCGAATCCTTAGCGTTCGAGCAGGCGTACTTCGAAGGCGTCGCGCATCGCGTCACCGATGTAGTTGATGGCCACAATGACCAGGATGAAGACAATGGCCAGCGGATAGATCTGCCACCAGTAGCCGTTGGCGATATTGGCGGTACCGTTTTGCAGCATCGTGCCCCAGTCCGTTTGCGGGGTCTGAATGCCCAGCCCCAGGAAACCGAGCGCGCTGAGGGCCAGGATGGCGTCAGCGACGGCGAAGGTGCCGGTCGTCACGATGTTGCTGATGGAGTTGGGAAAAACGTGACGGCGGATGATATGCCATTTGCTCGCACCCATAGCCGTGGCCGCCTGGGCGTACTCCAACTGCCGTATTAGTAGGGCGTCACCTCGGATAATGCGTGCGTTGCCCCACCAACCGGTGACGCCGATGATGATGATGAGGAACGCCGTTGAGCGCGAATAGATGGTAATCAAGGTGATCAGCAAGAACAGGTAGGGAATGGACAGGAATGCGTCCAGGATGCGCATCATCACGCCGTCCACGACGCCGCCGAAGAAACCGGCCACCATTCCGTACAACGTGCCCACGAAGATCGTAATCATGCCCGCCAAGATGCCTAGCGTCAGCGAGTACTCGCCGCCGTAGAAGATGCGGCCCAGTTCGTCAAAGCCAGATCCGTCCGTGCCGAGCCAGTGCGACCACGAGGGTGGAGCGTTCCACGGCGCGCTGAGGGCCAGCGCTTGGTTCGTCTGGTTGGTCGGATGAAACCGTGGGACAACAAAGCAGGCGACGGTAATGAGCACGAGATAAGCAACCGAGGCAATGGCCAACTTGTTGTGCGTGAAAATTTTAAGGCGCTGCTTCCACATCGGAACGATGAATTCGTTCTTGTTGAAGGGAGCATCCAAACCGACTTCGTCAACCGCCAGGGTCGCAACGGCCGGCTCGGGCAATAACGTCACCTCGAAGAACCTTCAATTCGAATGCGCGGGTTAACGACGCCGAGCATGATGTCGGCGAGCAGATTGCCCATCAACGTCAGGATTGATACCAACAGCGTGATACCCAAGACCGTGGGAATGTCAATGTTGGTCGCCGCGTTGACCGTTTGAATTCCCAGTCCGCTGTAGTTAAAGACACTTTCGACGATGAGCGCTCCGCCGAGCAGACCGGGCAGATACAGACCCAGGATCGTCACGATGGGTCCCATCGCATTGCGGAACGCGTGGCGCATCAAGACGCGTCGGCTGCTGCAACCTTTGGCCTTGGCGGTGCGCACGTAGTCCTGGACGAGGACTTCAAGCACGGTGCCACGCATGTAGCGACTCAGAGCGGCCACTCCCGCGAGGGTCAAACACGCGACGGGAAGGATAAAGCCCACGGGATCGGTGAACATCGCCCACGGCGAGACGCCGTTGGGAGGCGACGCGGGCAGATGGGGCCACTTAAAGGCGAACGCTTGCAGCGAGAGCATGCAGAGCAGGAACAGCGGCATGCCGTAGAGGACAAACGCCGTGCCGGTCGCCGCGTAGTCGGCGGTTGAATTTCGCCGCGAGGCCTGGAAGATGCCGAGCGGGATGGCGATGACGATAGTGAGGAACAGCGACGACGCCGCGAGCCATATCGTGCGGGGCACGTAAAGCGAAATGATCCCCCACACGGACAAATTCTGCTTATACGAGTGACCGAGATTGAAGTGGCCGAATACCTGGACGAAGTAGTTCCAGAATCTCACGACGAAGGGATGGTTCATTCCGTTCTGCACGGCCCATATGTGCACTGCTGACGGTGTTGCGTGCGTACCTAATACGGCGAACGCCGGCGCGACGATGCCGCCGGGCTGGAAGTAGGGAAGGGTGAACGTGACCAGCATCACGATCATTAGGACAAAGAATGCCTGTACAAGCCGACGAAGCACGTACGTAAACATGGGCAAAGTGTATCAGCGCAAAGTTGTCTATTAATGGTCGCTCGGTGTTCACAATCGGGGCATGTTCGACATGTCTTTAGGGGCGTTGGACAATGAAAGAGACCCCCCTTTCGGGGGGTCTCTTTCATTGAAAACCTTCTTCAATGCGGGTTACTTGAGGTACATGTACTCCGGCATGAAGTTCTGCAACGGGTTCTGCGCGAGTCCGGGAACGCCATTGACCTTGATAGCGGCCAGCGTCTTGAGGAACTCACCAGTCGGGTCAGCCTGTGGCTGGAACAACACCGGCAGTTGCGTCGCAGCTTCCTTGGCGAACGTGGCCAGTTTCGCCGTACCGAACGTGGTGGCCTTGATGTCCGCGGTCATGGTCGCGTTGGTGTACGCACCAACGTTGAATCCACCACCTGGAGCGAACAGCGTCTCACCCGATGGGTAGTAGTCAGGAGCGTAGCTCCATCCACCGCCCCATGAGCAGATCTCGAACTTCGTGCCAGCCTCGCACTCACTGATCACGTCGTTGAACGTGGCTTCGGAGTGCGTGAAGCTGAAGCCCTCGGCAGCCCAGTCAGCCAACTCGGTGTTGAACGTGTCGTCCAACGACGGCGTGCCACTGGCCCACACAATCGAGAAGCTGAGCGTGGTGCCCTTAGTGATACCGGCCCCACATTGGTTCGCACCGGTCCCGGGTGACGCGCACTCCATGACCTTGCTGGAGTTGAGCTTCCAACCGTGGCTGGTGAGCAACTTCGTACCGGCGCTGACGTTGAAGGGGTAGGGGTTTGGCACTGGCTCGAGAGCCGCGGTTAGTCCACTGACCGATTCTGGCGTGTAGGGCGGCAGCGGACTGTCAATGGGCGCACCGTAACCCTTGTCAACCTTCTGGATGATGCCCAACTGGTCCACACCGTCTTGCAGGGCCTGACGGATGTAGAGCTGCGCAACGAGTGCGTGCCTCGGGTCCTTGGGGCTGAAGTTGAACGGTGCGTAGTTAAAGGCCCACGTGGTGCCCGTTACCAGGTTGTACTTGCTAGAAATCGCCGACCAGTTCGCGCCGACCTTGCCGGGCCCTGGCGCGTTACTCGTCAGTTCGGTGGGGTCAACGGTACCGAGCGTGATGTGACCCGAGCGAAGCGCGGTCTCCTCGGCGTTCTCGGTCGTGAATGCGTCTTCCTTCACGAAGTCAATGCCCTTTTGTGCCTTCACTGGACCTGAGTAGGTCGAGTTCGGAACAAAGGTGGCGTTGCCCAAATCGTCCATGGCGGTCAACTTCCATGGGCCGTCTGCACCGCTGGTCCAGAGCGCGTCAGGGAAGTTCGTCTGGGTTGACGACTGCTTGTCGAGGTACTTCTCAACGGCCTTGCAGGCAGTGTCGGTTGCTGCGGCACCGTAGGCACCGGTTGCGCAGGTCGAGGTCTTGCCTGGAGCGGTGATGTCCCACGTGTTAGGCATCGGGGTCAGTTCCGCGAGGTAGTTGTACAAGATCCAGCCTGGGTTCACCGAGCTGGTGAACTTGATGGTCACGGTATTGCCCGTTCCACTGGCGCTCGCGACCTGGTCGGGAATGCCGTATCCCTTGTTGTACCCACAGTAGCTAGTGGGGTCGGCCTTGTACATGTTCAGGTAGAACATGACTGACTGAGCGTCGACGGTCTGGCCGTCAGCGAACTTCCAGCCTTTCATCGTGATGGTGATTGTCTTGTTGTTGTTGCTAAAGACAGGTGCTTTAGCCGGTGACAGGCTGTAGTCCACGGCACTAGAGCCCGGCGTGCCGAACCAGTACACGGGACGGTACGTCATTTCCTGGAACTGGCTCAAGGTAGCCACCGAGAAGAACTGGCAGCCCAGATACGGGAAGATATAGTTCGGGGCCGCGCCCGGAGCCTCCGCAAACGTGATCGTGTTCGAGTCTGTACTTACGGCACTACTCGCGCCGCTCGTGGTCGGAGCAATCAGGCCCAACGACAACGCACCGGCAGCGGCGCCGATCGTGACTAGGAACCGAAGCTTGTGTTTGAATTGCATATTATTATTGCCTCCCCGTACCACCGAAATGGTCACGTCCAATTTGCCCACCCGTATCGGATGATTGTTGGCAACTGTATCGGGCGGTGTAGGTCGGCACAAGTTCATGAAGGCCGGATAATTGTGACAATGACGTAATGAACTCCTTTCTATTGCTTGAAAATTACTAAAACCCTTGATTTGGTGGCTTTTAGTTGGTTAGGACCCTTACGACTTGTGCGGCAATGGAGGGGGCGTCGGGATTTTCAAAGTTGAAGCCACTTTCCTTCAATTTCACGGGCGTAACACGCTGGCTCGCGAGCACTGCTTCAGTTGTTAATTGCGCGCCCAGCGCGACTTTGAGCACCACCGCCGGAATTCTGGCCATCGCGGGTCGATGCATAGCACGGGCCAAGTCGTGGGCAAACTCCTTGTTCGTCAGCGGCGTGGGGCATACCAAGTTGACTGCGCCAGAGAGTTGGTGGTCGATGACCCACAGGACGGCCCGCACTTCGTCTCGAAGTGAGATCGGGCTGAGCCAGTGGGCGCCCGTGGAGTGCGCACCGCCAAGACCGAGCCGAAAGAGCGGCAGTTGCCGTTTTAGCGTGCCACCATGAGCGCTCATCACGATGCCAGTTCGCAACGTCGCGACGAGCGAACCCTTCGCGCGCAGGGAGTTGGCGGCCTCCTCCCACTGAGCGCAGAGTTGCGCGAGAAAGTCGTGACCGAGAGTCGAAGATTCATCGAGTATTTCGTCGCCGCGTGAGCCGTAGACACCAATGGCCGAACCGCTCGCCAGCATCGGAGTGCCTGACGGAAGCGCGCGCAGCGTACTCACGAGTAACTGCGTGGCGTCGAGTCGCGAACGTTCAATTTCACGTTTGCGTGTTGCGCTCCATCGACGGTCGCCAATGCCGGCGCCCGCGAGGTTGATCACGGCGTCAAATCCACCGACGCGGGCGAGATCGACGTCGTCGACCAACTGACGCGAGGGATCCCAGCGGATAACGGATCCTTGCCGCGGCTCACTTTGCGGGCGCACAAATCGAACGACGTCGTCACCGCGTTCTTCCAGCGCCGCGACGAGGACCGAGCCAATGAAGCCGGACGATCCCGTTACGCCAACGCGCACCGCTGCTCCCAGCGATCGCGGATGAGTACCGCTAGTTGATCGGGGTTAGAGAGATGGGCACCGTGTCCGGCGCCGCGAATTTCCCGTAACGAAATGACGGGACTCACATGCCCAAGCTTTTGACCCAGCGCACGGTAGTAGTCGACCAACATGCCGTCGCCGTGCACGAATACGGTTGGGGTGCTGAGGTCCGCCAGATTAAACGGTGGTTCGGGTGTGAGTGTTGTGAGATCACTCACGAGCGCAGGGCCGTCGAGGCGGCGCGACTCGCGCTCGGCTTCGCTCAGCCGTTCCCACGCGCCCGGAAAGACCAATCGCTTGAAGAAGATCTCGCTCTCCATCGCGGCGTCGGAAGAAAGAGGCGGCCGCGAACTCTTTCGCGCCAGTATCCACGGCAGCGGTACCTCATACGCAATAACGAGCTGCGTGAGGGTCGGATTGGCAAGTGCTGCACCGAGGGCCACGACCCCGCCGTAACTGTGACCGAAGTACATCACCGGACCACGAGCGGCCTCGGTGCCCGCGACCGCGAGCAGGTCGTCAATGTGAAGCTCGAGTGACAGCGGGGCGAGGCCTCTGGATCGCTGGTAACCGCGTCGGTCGTAGGCCACGACGTCAAACGTTTCGAGTCGTCGGGCGAGGCGACCGAAAGAGGCGCCGCGGTCGAGGCCCCCGTGAATGCAGATCAACGTCGCTTCGGGTTCTTCTACGCGACGCTCGGCGATGGCCAGGCCCCGTACGGGAGAATGATCCGCGTAGTGCAGGGTCCGCGGGACCGTTGGCGTAGAGCTCACGGTCAAAACCTACCGGTTTCTTTTGCCCTACTTCCCTTCAATATGGGTCATTTGACCCCTAGGCTGGAGAGGTGAGCACACCCGTCGATCCCTCCACGTCGATATCGAATAAGGGGTCTTTTGGGCCCAACGCTTGGCTCGTTGACGATATGTACGACCGATTTCTCGTCGACCCCACTGACGTCTCGGAGAGTTGGCGCGAATACTTCGCCGACTACCAGCGCTCAACGGTGCCGACAGTGACAACTGCCGCGGTCGCCGCAGTCGCCGCGCCGACGCCACCAACCACAGAAATTGACAGTGATGCGACGCCGCTGCGCGGAGCGGCCGCACGCATTGTCACCAACATGAACGCCAGCTTGAGCGTGCCCACGGCGACCAGCGTGCGCAGCGTCGCGGCGCGACTGCTTGAGGTCAATCGTTCCGCGCTCAATGAGACATTAAGCCGCACCAGCGGCGCCAAAGTGTCGTTCACCCACTTCATTGCCTACGCCATTGTTAAGGGACTCATAGCCATTCCCACGATGAACTCATCGTTTGTTGAGGCCGTGGATAAGAAGGGAACGCCGGGCGTGCGCCGTCACGAACACGTGGGCCTAGGCCTCGCGGTTGACGTCCAGCGCCCCGATGGCACACGCAACCTCCTGGTGCCGGTCATCAGAGACGCGGACACCATGGACTTTCGCGCCTTTCTGTTGGCCTACGAGGACTTGGTGCGAAAAGTGCACGGTGGCTCGTTCGGTGCCGACGACTTTGTTGGCGCCACCGTGTCACTCACGAATCCCGGCACGCTCGGCACGGTCCAGTCGGTGCCGCGCCTTATGGCCGGCCAGGGTGCCATCTTCGGCGTCGGCGCGCTCGGTTGGCCCTCCGGCTTCGAAGCGGCCGATCCGCGGGCGCTCGCCGAACTGGGCGTCGGCAAGGTAATGACGCTCACGTCTACCTACGATCACCGCATCATTCAGGGCGCCGAGTCGGGCCTGTTCTTGAAGTACGTGGCGGAGTGCCTTAACGGTGAGCACGAGTTCTATGACGAGGTCTTCGCGTCCTTGGGCGTGGCCTACGAGCCAGCCCGCTGGGCCAAGGACCACAACCCGGTACTGGGCGAAGACGACAACGAGCGCATCCTGAAGCAGATTCGCGTCCAAGAGCTCATCAATATGTACCGTGTGCGCGGCCACCTCAACGCGAACCTTGACCCGCTGCACAGCGAGCCTCCCGTGTTGCATTCGGAACTCGATCTCGCGACCTACGGATTAACAATGTGGGACCTGCAGCGTCGCTTCGTGGTGAGCGGACTGGCGGGGCGCAGCGAAGCCACGCTCGAAGAGATCCTTTCAATCCTGCGCGACGCGTACTGTCGCACCATTGGCATCGAGTACGGCCACATCATGGATCCGGTACAGAAGCGCTGGATCCAAGAACGCGTAGAAGGCGTCAACCTCTCGACGTCGCTCGATGAGCAACGCCGGATCTTAGAGGGCCTCAGCGAGGCCGAAGTCTTCGAACGCTTCTTGCACTCTCGCTACGTTGGCCAGAAACGATTCGGCCTTGAGGGCGCTGAATCGACCATCGTCGCGCTGCGCACCGTGCTCGACATCGCGGCCGACCAGGGAACGAAAGAGGCGGTGATCGGCATGGCGCACCGGGGACGCCTGAACGTGCTCGCCAACGTCGTGGGTAAGTCCTACAGCGACATCTTCTCCGAATTTGAAGGCAACCTGGACCCCGAAAGCGTCCAAGGAAGTGGCGACGTCAAATATCACAAGGGTGCGCGCGGCGTCTACAAGAATCCTCGCGGCGCCACCATCGACGTCTCTATGGCGTCGAACCCCTCGCACCTTGAAGCGGTGAGCCCCGTGGTCGAAGGCATCGTGCGTGCCAAACAGGATGTCGTGTTGCGGCCCACCGACGGCACCCGCAGCACGCTGATGGCCGAGCACTTCCCCTACCTCGCCGTCCTGATTCATGGCGATGCCGCATTCTCCGGTCAAGGCGTCGTCGCCGAAACACTCAACCTTTCTCAGCTCTCGGGCTACTACGTGGGCGGCGCACTGCACATCGTGATCAACAACCAGGTGGGCTTTACCACCGCGCCCGAGTCGGCCCGTTCCAGCTTTTATCCCACGGACGTCGCCAAGATGATCCAGGCGCCGATCTTCCACGTCAATGGCGATGACCCCGAGGCCTGCGCGCGAGCCGCGCGTCTGGCCTACGACTACCGCGAGACGTTCCACCGCGACGTCGTGCTCGACATAGTCTGCTATCGCCGACACGGGCACAACGAGGGTGACGACCCGAGCTACACCCAGCCCCAGATGTACAAGATCATCGACCAGATGCGTTCGGTGCGCAAGATCTACACCGAGACCCTCGTACGTCGCGGCGACATCTCCATAGAAGAAGCCGAGACGGCACTCGATGACTTCAACACTCGGCTGCAAAACGTACTCGTCGAAGTGCGAACGGTGCCGGTGCCCAAATTGAGCGGCGTGCCGGTACTGGAGGTGCCCGTCGACGCCGCGTCGCCCGAGACGGGCGTGAAGAAAGCGATACTGCTCGAGATCGCCAAGGCCACGATGACCGCGCCCGACGGTTTCACGGTGCACCCAAAGTTGGAGCGCCAATTCGCCGCGCGCGCGACCATGCTCGAATCGGGTGAGGTCGACTGGGCGCTCGGCGAAGCGCTGGCCTTCGGTTCCCTCGTTAAGTCCGGATCGAACGTGCGACTGATGGGTCAGGACTCGCGGCGCGGCACATTTTCTCAGCGTCATGCGGCGCTCATTGACTTCGAAAACGGCGAACAGTTCATTCCACTGTGCAACCTCAAGGACGCCGAGGGATTCTTCACGGTTCGTGACTCGTTCTTGAGTGAGTACGCCGCGCTCGGTTTCGAATACGGCTACTCGGTGGAGGCCACCAACACGCTCGTCGCCTGGGAGGCACAGTTTGGCGACTTCGTGAATGGCGGCGAGGTAATTATCGACAACTTCTTGGTCGCCGCCGAGGATAAGTGGGGTCAGAGTTCCAGTTTGGTGCTGCTGCTGCCCCACGGCTACGAGGGCCAGGGGCCCGAGCACTCGAGCGGGCGAATCGAGCGCTTCCTCTCATTGTGCGCGCGCAACAACATGCGAGTGGCGCAGCCAACATCGGCCAGCCAGTACTTCCACCTGCTGCGCAGTCAGGTACTGCGCGAGCACGTCACACCACTGATTGTCTTCACCCCTAAGTCGCTGCTGCGCGCGACGCAGACCCGTTCCGTCCTCGGAGAATTCGAGAAGGGTTCCTTCCAAAAGGTTCTCGACGACAACGTGACAAACACGTCACTCGTGACGCGGCTGGTCCTGGCAACCGGAAAAGTCGCATTGGAGGCGATTGCGCGTCGCAATGAGATTGAGGCCACCTCCGTCGCGGTGGTGCGCGTCGAACAGATCTACCCCTGGCCGGTGTTGGATCTCGCGGACGTAGTGGCGAAATACGCGAACGTTCAAGAGTTGGTCTGGCTGCAAGAAGAGCCCAAGAACATGGGGGCGTGGCCTTACGTGCATCACGAACTGCACAGACATCATCGAGACCTCAAAGTTAGTCACGTCGCCCGAGCAGAATCGGCGAGTCCCGCGACGGGCAGCGCCCTGGTGCATAGCGCCGAGCAGGCCGACCTACTGCGTCGGGCCGTCGGATGAGCCCGACGCGACCACCACGCCTGCGTGTGGTGGTCGATGGATCTAATTTTGCGACGGAGGGTCGCACGACGCCGAGCCTGGTCCAACTCGATGAGGCGGTGCGATCGTTCCTCGAGGAGAATCCCATCGCCGAGATCATTGTGGTTGCCGACGCCAGCTTTGAACACCGGGTGGCGCCGGGTGAGCGGGCGCGGTTCAAGGACGCGGAATTGGCCGGAGAGATCGTCACGCCGCCCGCGGGCGCCGTTGGTCGCGGTGACGCATTCATCTTGAAGATCGCCGACCGTATCAGTGGCGTCGTGCTGAGCAACGACTCGTTCCAGGAGTTCCATGATGAGTATCCGTGGCTCTTTGACATCGGTCGGCTCATTGGGGGCAAACCGGTGCCGGGTGTGGGCTGGATATTCACGCCGCGTCAACCAGTGCGGGGCGTCAAGAGCGGCCGAGCGGTCAAGAAACTCTCGGTGGCCCTACCCAATGGCGCGCAACCGACGATTGGTACGACGTTGACGCCAGTGAAGTCCGTGAAGTCGCCGGCGAGAAAAGCCCCGACGAAGAGCGTCAAACCTCCGACGAAGCCCGCCAAGAAAATTGTCAAGAGCGTGGTCGAGACGCCCGTCAAGAAGAGTGTCGCCAAGCCGCCGACGCCTTCAAAAAAGGCGCCGGCGAAGAAGGCCGCGAAGAAGGCGGCCAAGAAGGCGGCGAAGACTCCCGTCAAGGCAAGCGCGTTACCGGAATCAGTCAGCGCGCCCGCGCAAATGGTCGCCAGCCCGCCAGCGGTGGCGCTGCGACGTGGACGCCAAGCCGTCAATCCCGAAAAGGAGTTCGCGCTCTTTCGCGCGTCGCACCGTCTGGGTTCTCGCGTCGAGGGCGAAGTCACGACGTTCACCTCGCACGGCGCGGTCATCAAGGTGATGCTCAAGAACGGAGAACACGTGGAGTGTTACGCGCCGACCACGTTGCTCGGCACACCGCCGCCCGCGCGAGCCCGCGACGTACTAAAACGCGGCGACCACAAAACGTTTCGATTGGTGACCGTAGACAGCGAACGGCGCATTGCGGAGCTCGCCCTGCCGTGAGCGGACTCTCCATGAATCCGTCAGACTGGTTGCCGCATCGACCACCTTTTCTTTTGCTCGACACGATTCTGAACATCGAGCCCGGCGTGAGGGCACAAGCTCAGTGGACACTCACAGGTGACGAGTGGTTCTTTCCCGGACACTTTCCCGGTCGGCCCACGACGCCGGGCGTGTTGCTCTTAGAGTCCATTGCCCAGTGCGGAGCCGTGGTGATTTTGAGCGAGCCGAAGTACACCGGTCGCCTTCCTCTCTTTGGGGGCGTGGAACACGCGCGTTTCCGCCGCCAGGTGTTGCCCGGCGACACCGTGACACTTGAATGTGAGATCACTCGACTCTCGGCTCGCGGCGGCAAAGGTCACGGTCGAGCCACCGTCGGCGATCAACTGGCAGTCGAGAGTGATCTGTTGTTCATCCTGGCGGACGAAGCGTGAAGGTAGCCACGTGGAACGTCAATTCGTTGACGGCCCGCTGGCTACGAGTTGAAGAGTGGTTGGTGGCTAACGCGCCCGACATTCTCCTCATCCAAGAGACGAAACAGAACGACGCGAAGTTCCCATTCGCGTCGCTGAACGAACTTGGCTACCAGGCCGCCCACCACGGCCAGGGCCAGTGGAACGGTGTCGCGATCCTCTCCAAGGTCGGCATCGAGGATGTCGTGCGCGGCTTTGGCGACGACGACCCCGAGGCGCGCTTCATAGGCGCCACGTGCGGAAGTGTTCGGGTGTACTCCTGTTACGTGCCCAACGGGCGAGCGCTTGACGATCCCCACTACGTCTACAAACTGAAATGGCTCGCCCAATTGCGTGACCTTGTCGAGCGCCGAGACCGATCGACGCATATCGTGGTCGGCGGAGACTTCAACGTCGCGCCGCGTGATATTGACTGCTATGACCCGAGCGTGTTCGAAGGCGCGACGCACGTCAGCGAGCCCGAGCGCGAGGCCCTGCGGGCAATCGAGGCGACCGGACTGGTCGATCTCACGCGGTCCGTGCACCCCGACGAACAGATCTTCACGTGGTGGGACTATCGCAATGGCTCGTTCCACCGAAATTGGGGCTTGCGGATCGACCTACTTTTCGTTGACCCTGAGTTACTAGCGGTCACGACGGCCACCTATGTCGACCGTGAGGCCCGCAAGGGCGAGAAACCGTCGGACCACGTGCCGGTGGTGGCGGACTTCGCGCTCTAGGTGAGGCCCTTGGGCAAGACGGCCTCGATGAACATGGGGCCGGGCGTCGCGTAGGAACGTTCTAGGGCAGTCACCAGTTCATCGGCGTTCGCGACCCGCGTGCTGGGCACGCCCTGGGCCGACGCCAGCGCGCACAGGTCGATCGTGGGGTTGTCGAGTTCCAACATGCGTTGGCTCGTGAGTCCGTCAGTGACCGCGCCCACGCGCTGACGTTCGAGGTTGAGGATGGCGTAACTGCGATTGGACAGTCCCACCACGGTGACGTCCAGGCTTTCGCGCGCCATGGTCCAGAGCGCTTGCAGGGTGTACATCATTGAACCGTCGGCTTCGAGCGCCAGCACGCGTTGTCCACTGCCCACTGCCGCGCCCACGGCGCTGGGCAGTCCGAAGCCAATCGACCCACCGGTCAGGGTCATCAGTCGGTGGGGTAGGGAAAACTGCGACGCTCCATAGAGATGCATTCCCCCCGTGTTGGACTCGTCGGAAATGATCAGTCCCTCGGGAATGGTCGCGGCCACGGCGGCGGCCAAACTTTGGGTCGTGAGTTCTCCGTGCGGCACACCTGGCCCCTCGCCGTTCGGTGAGACAATGACCGGCGCTTCGAGGCCCTCCACTAATGCTCGTAGCGTCGCCGACGTGTCACAGCCCGGCGGCGCCAGTTCAATGACTTCACACCCGTCGCTCGTCAATTGACTCTTCACGTCCGGGTAGGCAAAGAAACCAACTGGTTGGGTGCTGCCAATGAGGATGAGTGCTTCGAGGTCCTGCAGTTGGGCGATGGCGAACTCGCTCAGGTATATGAGGCGCTCGGGACTGACGACGCCGGTACCGCGGTCCATGATCGCGGGGAAGGTCTCCATGATGAGCCGCGCACCGGTGGCGTGGGCCACACGTTGGGCTAAGGCGAGCCGCTCGGCAGTGACGGCGTCGCCACCCACGAACAGTGCCGCCTTCTTCGTTCGCAGCACATTGAGTGACTGCCCAATCAAATGTTCGTCCGGTTCGCTCAGGCTCGCTCTCGTTGCCAGTGGCCAGTCATTAGGTGTGGCGGCGAGTTCGCCCCACGAGACGTTGGCCGGCAGCACCAACGTGGCGACACGTCCCGGCGGACCATACGCGGCGCTGAGCGCGTCGGCGGCGTCGCGCGCCACCTCGTCGGGGCTTTGCGTGCTCCGCTGCCAACCCTTGAGCGAACTCGCGATGGCGGCAATGTCGCTTTGCAGCGGCGCGTCATACTGCGCGTGGTACGTCGCGTGATCACCAACGATGTTGACCAGCGGCACTCTCGCGCGGCGGGCGTTATGCAAGTTGGCCCAGCCGTTGGCGAGGCCGGGCCCGAGGTGCAGCAGCGTCGCGGCCGGTCGCCCGGTGACTCGCGCGTAGCCGTCGGCGGCCCCGGTCGCAACTCCCTCGAACAGGCACAGGATTCCGCGCATCTCGGGCACATCGTCGAGCCCGGCCACGAAGTGCATCTCGGACGTGCCGGGGTTGGCGAAGCACGTCGTCACGTTGTTGCGGGTCAACGTCTTGAGCAGCGCGTGAGCGCCGTTCACGGCAACGGCCGGTCGTCGAGCAGCCGGTAGGGATTCAGCAGCTGATCGGGATCGAAGACCGCCTTTATCTTCCGCTGGAGTTCGAGCAGCACCGGATCAGTGAGCGCGAGGTACGGCCCCTGCTTGTCGAGCCCAATTCCGTGTTCGCCGGAGATTTGACCGCCTAGACCCAGGCCGAACTCGAACAGTTCGTAGACCAATGCGGCGCGTCGATCCTCGTCGTCCTGGAATATCGAAAGGTGCACGTTGCCGTCGCCGACGTGTCCGCAGCCGAATATGAGTGCACCGTAACGTTCGGCCATGCGCTGGACTTCTTCGAGAAACACCGGTACCGTCGAACGCGGCACAACGACGTCGATGATCTCGTTGGCGCCGGCCGCCTTAGAGACCCAGAAGAGATTCTCGCGCGCTTTGATGAGACGAGGCGCCGCGTGGTCGGGCAAGACAAAGAGGTCTAACGCGCCACCCGATTCGACGAGCGCCGCGAGTTCGCCGAGGTCGCCCTCGAGCTGCTCCGCGGTTCGGGTCTCCAAGACAATCAGTAGGTACGCCGCCGTCTTGGCGGCGACCTCGGCGTTGATGCCAAGTTCGAAAGAAGCGGCCTGGGTCATGCCAATCATCGTGGGCGCATCGGCGTACTCCAGGATGGAAGGCTCCAAACCGGACGCAACGATGGAGGGCACGATGCGCGTCACGTCCTTGAGCGAACTGAAGGGCACGAGGATGGTGGCCGAATGGGCCATCGTCGGCGAGAGCCGAAGTGTGATTTCGGTAACGAGGGCCAACGTGCCTTCGCTGCCGACTACTAGTTGGGTGAGGTCGTAGCCCGACGACGACTTCATAACCGGGCCACCGGTGCGCACCACGGTGCCGTCGATGAGGACGAGCTCCAGCCCGAGCACGTGCTGGCGCGTCACGCCGTGACGAACCGCGCGCATGCCGCCGGCATTGGTATTGACGTTGCCGCCGAGCGAGCCGGAGAGTTCTCCCGGAAAGACGGGGTAGCGCAGGCCGCTGGGCTCTAGGGCTTCGGCGAGTTCAATGAGCGTGATGCCCGGTTGCACGACCGCGACGTGGTCATTGACATCGAGTCGCAGCACCTGATTCATTCGCGAGAAACTCACGACAATCCCGCCGGGTACGGGAGTGACGGCTCCCGACAGTCCCGTACCCGAGCCGCGCGGCGTGATGGGCACCTTGAACTCGCTCGCCAATTTCGCGATGTCGACGACCTGCTGGGTACTCGCGGGGCGTACAACCGCGAAAGGCTCGCTCTGACGGGGATGGAGCGTCTCGTCGTGCAGATCCTCGAGATTGTGGTGAGGCGAAAACGTCGCGGCGTCAGTGCCGACGATGGCGATGAGTTCGTTACGCAGGTCCCGAGTTTCCACTAGTGGGCAACGTTATCGTCGTTGACGCCTCTTCTAACTCTCGACGAATGGCGGCGAGTCGGGCTTTTCGCGCTTCGCCGGTGAGCGGCGCGTTCCGCTGTTCGATCTCGGCGATAACCCGTTCAATCGGCGCGAGATAGCGCGAGGGCGATCGGTCGGGATAGCGCGGATCGTTACGCCCCCGGCTCCAGGTAATGAGCAGCGAGTCTTCGGCCCGGCTCAAGGCAACGTAGGCGAGACGTTGTTCTTCCGCGAGTGCGGCCGCGGACGTGGCGTTGTAGTTGGGCAACTGGCCCTCGGCCCAACCAATCGCGGCGACGTGTTGAAACTCAAGACCCTTGGAACGGTGGATGGTCGAAAGGGCGACCGCGTCGTTCTGGTCCTCGTCAAGTCGCCGAGGCGTGGCGTCGGGTGTCAGGAAGAGGTCGGAGGCCGGCGAATGCTCCGGACCTCGACGTTCATAGGGAATGTCGGCCGCTTCGAGATACCCGGCGACGAGCTCCAATTGTGCGTTGGTGCGCGCCAAGACCGCCATTGAACGCCACGGGCTTCCCGGCTGGTGTTTCGCACCCAACCACGTGGTCACTCGAGCGGCCTCTTCCTCATCAGTGTTGTAGCTGCGCACCAAGGGCACTTCGCCGTCGTCCTTCGCGGGCATAATGCCGGCGGCGCCCGCTTCGAGCAACGTGTTAGCTACCGCGATGATGTTGGCCGTCGAACGATGGTTACGCGTGAGGTCGAGCACCACGGTGTCGGGCCAGGTGCGCACGATGTCGTTGAGAAACTTCGGATTCGCGCCGTTAAAGCCGTAGATCGACTGGTTGGGATCGCCGACGCAAAACAGATCGGGGTCGTCGCCCGCCATCTGGCGCAGCATCATGAACTGCAATGGATTCATGTCTTGGGCCTCATCTACGTAGAGCGACCGATTGCGGTGACGGAATGAGGCAAGCACCGACGGCTCGTCGCGCAGCAGGGAGATCGCTTCGCTCAGCAGCAAGTCAAAGTCGAGCACCCCGCGGCTACGACAGAGGCCGACGTAGCGATCGAGGACGTCGGCGAATTGCGAGGGCGGCAGGGGCGCGTCACGACGCAACTTTCGAACACTCTTGGCGTAGAGCGCGCCGTTGAAGCCCTGGCTGAGGGCCCAACTGATCTCCTGCTCGAGTCGGGGCAGTTGCCAATCTTCTAATTTGAGCTCGCCGCTCTCGCGCAGTTGTAGGGCGAGCGCGTTCACGAGCCGGCGACGATTGGCTTCGAGCACCAACGGTTTTAGGTGATTGTCGTCGCGGTACTGGTTCACCAAACTGAGTGCCGCTCGGTGAAACGTACCGGCGCGGATATCACGGATTCCCGCTTTTGCGAGTCGGCGCCTCAGCTCGTCGCCGGCCTTGCGGGTAAAGGTCATCGCCAGCACTTGATCGCCCGCGATCTCTTCGTCGCTGATGCGCCGCTGAATGCGCAATGTCAGCACGTGGGTCTTTCCCGACCCGGCGGTCGCGCGAATGAGCAGGCGACGCTCGGGCGACATCACCGCTTCGCGCTGTTCGGGCGTGAGGCCCACGAGCAGTTCGTCGGAGAAGGCCGTCTCATCACTCATAGTCACCTTGACGCTACCGGCAGGTCGTGACGTGGTCTTGGTCGAGGGTGGCACCTCAGTAGCCTGAAGTACGTGCTACGTGCCTATGGCGATGGAAATCTCTTTGGCGAGCCCTACGGCGAAGCTCCCATTCGGGTCGTGTTTCTGCACGGCTGGGCGAGACGCGGACAGGACTTTGCCGCGTGCGCCACGCAGTTGGCCAGTCGTGGAGTGGGATCCGTGGCGCTGGATTTACCGGGTTTTGGGGCGTCGCCTCTACCAACAGTCGCCGGAGGTGCGCGGCTCTACGCCGAGCTGCTGGCACCGGCCCTGTCCGAGATGAACCGGTCACCCGTGGTGCTGGTGGGGCATTCCTTTGGCGGGTGCATCGCGACGGTCCTGGCCGCCAACTACCCCCAGTCGGTCGCGGCGCTCGTGCTGGTTGGAGCACCGCTCGTGCATTCGTCGGCGTCGGCCAAACCACCGTGGGCCTACCGAGCCACGCGCTACTGGCACGCCAAGGGTGTCGTGAGCGACCGGAAGATGGAGGCGGCTCGCCGGCGCTACGGGTCCAGTGACTATCGCAACGCACATGGCCTACTGCGCGACATCTTGGTCTCCCGGGTGAACGAGAGTTACGAGGACGAATTGGCCCGGGTGCGCGCACCGGTCGCCCTGGTGTGGGGCGAGCGAGACCTCGACGTGCCCGAGTCGGTCGCCTCGAGGGCGAGCGCCCTTCTGCATTCGCCTCATACGTTTCGCAGTGTGGCGGGCGTTGGGCACCTGTTGCCGACCGAGGCGCCCCAAGAGTTGGCGAGCGCAGTCTTGGAATTCGTTTCGTGAGCACGGGCGCGGTGCTCCTCGATTGTCTGATGGGTCTCGCGCTCGCGGGAGCCTACGCGGCCCAGATGGTGCGATGGTTGCGCGTGCTCCAGCGCGAGCACTACGAGCCAAGTTCGATGCGTCGCTTTCTTGGCCGCTGGTCAACTCCGCAGGTGGCCATGGCAAAATCAACGGAACGCTCCAAGGAGAAGCGGCCGGTCACGCTCAGCCACGTGCTGATCTTCCTGTTGGTGGTCACCACCATTCTGCGAGTCGACGTGCTCATTGTCGTCGTGACCGCCGCGTACGGGCTGTTGTGTCCCCAGGGACTCTCTATGAAGGGTCGCACGAGCAAACTGCGCTGGACGCGCCGACTAACCATCACCGCGCTGGTCGCGACGCTGCTCTCCGCGGCGGTGGGCGTCGGTGGTCTCTTTACGGCCCGTCCCTGGCTGGCCTTTGTCGCCATGGTGTGGGCGGTGCCGGTGACGCTCGACGTCACCGCTCGCTTGCTTGCGCCCTACGAGCATCGTCACTCCCAAAAATTTGTGGACCAAGCGATTGCGCGCCTCGCCCGGGTGAAGCCCCGCATTGTCGCGATCACGGGTTCCTACGGCAAGACGTCGACGAAACACCATTTGTTCGAACTTTTGGCCATTGACGGCGGGGTAGTGGCGTCACCACGAAGCTTCAATAACCGCACCGGTCTCTCGCGGGCAATTAACGAAAACCTCGCCGACGGGAGCCGAATATTCATCGCCGAGATGGGTACGTATGGTCCCGGTGAAATCCGTGATCTCTGTTCGTGGTGCCCGCCCGACATCGCGATTGTGACCGCCATCGGACCAGTGCACTTAGAGCGCATGAAGACAATCGAAGTGATTGATCAGTCCAAGTTTGAGATCACCGAGAGGGCGAGCACCGTCATCGTGAACATCGATGATGACCGATTGGGTCGCTGGGTCGAACGATTAGAGCAGAACGGCAAACGCGTGCGCACCGCCGGATCCGTCAACACCAACGCGTCGGTGCGCATTGTGCCCGAAGGTCCGAACTGGTTCGTGGAAGTCGACGGCGTCACGCTCGCGACGATGGTACAGAAGAACGGCATGCAGGCAACTAACTTGGCCTGTGCGCTGGCCGGTGCACTGGAGCTCGGGCTGACGAGCGATCAGGTTGCGCGTCGAATCGACGCCGTAACACCGGTAGAGAATCGGTCCAACGTGGTCCAGGCGCTTTCGGGGATCGTGGTCATTGACGACACCTTCAACGCAAATCCCGCCAGTGCCCTCGCGGCGCTGACCTTGCTGGGATCACTTCCGATCACTGGTCGCCGAGTGGTCGTCACGCCGGGTTTGGTCGAACTCGGCGACGAGCAGTACGGTGCGAACATGGAACTCGCTCGTCGCGCGGCGGCGATGGGCGTGACGTTGGTCGCGGTCGGGCGCACGAACGTGAAACCCTTGCAAGTTGGCTACTTCGCGCCTTTGGAACGCTTCGATACGCGCGAAGAGGCGGTCGCGTGGGTGCGCGCCACGCTGGTACCGGGCGACGGAGTGCTGTACCTCAACGACCTGCCCGACCACTACCCTTGATTTCTTGATGCGAGTAGAGCGGACAAATACATGACTATTGGCGTGCTCTTTGGCGGACCGGCGCCCGAACACGACGTGTCCATCCTCACGGGCCTACAGGCCGTACGTGAAATGCAACGTCAAGGTGAGGTCGTGGGCATTTACTGGACGAAGACCAATCGCTTCTACGCGGTGCCCGGCGACGTCGAAGCGGAATCATTCCTAGAGGGACTGCCCTCGGGTTCAAATGAACTCGTCCTGCGCCTCGGTGACCAGGGTGGGTTTTTCACCACCGGTCGAAAAGAACGCCGCGTCGAACTAGAGGCCATATTGCTCGCCACGCACGGCGGACCGGGCGAGGACGGCACCCTGCAAGCAGCGCTCGACATGGCGGGCGTGGCCTACAGCGGACCGACCGCCGCCGGCGCGGCGCTGGGAATGGACAAGTGGACCTTCGGAGCCGTCATGCACGCGGCCGGACTGCCCACACTGCCGCGCGCCCTGCTGACGAGCGACACCACGGAGCTGGCCTTCACGGGGCCGTATATTTTGAAGCCGCGTGCCGGTGGCTCGTCGATTGGCATCGACGTGGTGGAGGACTTGACCACCGCATTGGCACGTCTCAAGACCAACGTCCATCTCGCGACGGGTTGCGTTATTGAACCATTTCGCAGCGACCTCACCGATGTCCAGATTGCTCTGCGCACGTATCCGTCGCTGTCGTTTTCGGCAATCGAGCGACCAATCCGACGTTCGAGTGCCGCCGAGATACTTGACTACCGCGACAAGTATGTCGGCGGTGAAGGCATGGTGTCTGCGCCGCGCGAACTGCCCGCGGTGCTGGCGACCGGTCAGCGCGACACCATTGAGCGCTTCGCTCGCATCATCGCCGACGTCGCGTCGGTGCGCGGGGTCGCGCGCGTGGACTTTCTCGCCAGCGACTCCGAACTCTACGTGAACGAAATCAACACGATTCCCGGGTCACTGGCGAAGTACTTGTTTATCGATCCGCCGCTGGCCTTCGCGCAGTTATTACGCGATCTGATTGCTGAGGCGATTGAACGCCCGGCCTATCACTTCAGTACCGCTGGGGCCGACGGTGTCGTGCTGCGTTCGGCGGGGTCCATCGCCTCCAAACTCGCGTAGTCTCGGCACGCGAGCGAGGGCCGCTATCAGCGCGTCACTGTAGGGATCAATGAGTCGTCCCTTCTCGAGCGACCAGTAGGCCAACTCGTAGTCGCCGGTGGCGAGCGAATCGTGATGCAGTGCCAGCGCGGCCCATTCGCCGTCGCGCGCCAGTCGCGCGGCGTGACCCTCGGCGAGGAACCATTCAAATCCTCGCAAGGCGCTCGCGAGTGGTTCACCCTGCACCAGGCTGAGTGCTTCACACAGCAGCGGTGCCCAGTCGCCCGAGTTCATTTGGCGCGCGCGGGCAACCAAGCCGTGGAAGATCTCTACGTCACTGGTGAGCTCGTGCGTCACGTAGAGTCCCGCTGACGTGACGGCGTGTAAATGAGGGCCGAGGGCGTCCGCGCCAAGGCTGCGACGTACCGCACTCGCAGTATTGGCCAAAGTTCTCATTGAGGCGTCCACGTCGGCGTGAGTTAACACTCGAGTTCGCAGTCGGTCGCCCGTAACGGGCTCGTTGCGATGCAGCGCAAGGTAGGCAACCATCTCGACGCAACGTCGACGCAACGTCGCCGTGAAAGGTGTTGCAATTCCGACGATGCACGGGTCACTGCGCAAGAGCTCGGCACGGATGCCGAGCGTCGTGTCACGGGATGGAGTTGCGCTACGAATGCTGAGTGGCGCAACTACCTCGACCCCAGCGGATTCATCCAGGTTGGACGGGCCAACAGTGACACAGCGCTTTCGTAACTGCTCGTCAAGAGCGTGCGACGCGCCTAAGTAGACCACAATCGTTGAGTGGAGCGCGCGAGTCGCGAGCGCCCACAGCAGCTCTGGTTCAGTGACCGCGTAGACCACGCGTCCGCCCTCGTGCAGCGCCACTGCATTAGCGATGATGTTCTCACTGTTCCAAAGTTCGGGCACGACGAGTCGGCCGCCTTCTCGGGCGAACGAGATGACTGTGTCGTTGAGGACTTCGCCAATGACGCAGGCAATCACCGGATCGGACGTGTCTGGTCCGGTGAACGCCGGTGTCGTGGGTGACATGTGCACGACGCCGCCTAATTGATCACCGATGCGGTGACGCAGCGCCGCGATGAGTTGTGGGTTATCTGCTCGCAGCAAAGCAATCGTCTCGTCGATGTCGTCTTCACTCGGGACATATTGATGTTGACGCAGCGAGTCCTTGCGCCGTTTGACCACGAGGGCCAATGGCAGAGCGCCCGTTGGCGACAGGGCCACTGGCATGGAACCCTCACGACGTCGGTGGTCTGACGGCACGGGTGAGGGCACGTCGCTCGGCAGCGTCCAGTGCGTTTCAGCGGGCACGGCAACGTACGGTGCCGACCGCGTCGCGGCGGCGGTGTTGGCGGCCCCGACGTCGCTGGGCAGCAAAAAGGGCATCACCATCACTACGAGTCCGGCGAGCCACGCACTACCGTCGCGACCTAGTAGCGCGCCGCGCCGGAGTCGAACGACGTTGCGGGCCAACTGGAAGAGAAACGTGAGCCAGAAGACGCCCAACAACGCGAGCAGCAGACGCACCAGTGACGTGTTGGTCTCCTGTGCGCTCTGCCCCCACTTGGTGAGCACCACGTAGGGCAAGAGAACGAAATAGATCGCCAGCGCGATACCGTGCGCGGGCCCCGCGCCGAAGCGCCTTACGTGATGGGGGTGAGTTGCCATGTCGGCGACACCTCGGGATTCGTCGAGGTGAGCTGCAGTTGGCAACTCTGACTGGTCATGATCACGACCCGGCGGCTGACAGAAACGGTTCGCGAGGTGCAGAGCAGTTGTGCCGTGATCGGAGTGCTCGTCGCGAGCGTCCACAGACCCGGGCCGCGCAGCGGAACGTCGGCGACGGCGAATGCCGAACTGAGCGAGCCGCTGAGCACGCTGTTGGACACGGTGGTGCTTGATGGCGGTGCGACGCTCTTCGCGTTCGAGTCGGTCGCGCTCGAGAATTTCTTCTTGCTCGTTGTTTTCGCTGCGGTGACGGTTGGGGCTTTCTTCGGGAGCAGCGTGGTCGTGGTGGTGCTCGTCGTAGGCGACGCCGGCACCACGATTGGCACCGTCGAGGTGGTCGTCGGCGGGCGGTTGAGTGCCTGCGTCGTGCGAGGTGAGGCGCTTGACGTCAACGTGAAAACCAAGACGACGAGCAGGAGGGGGCTTGACCACATCAGCAGGTGCGCGCTGCGGAGTGATGAGAGTTTGCGCGCCATGGTCTTCAAAGGGTACCGGTGTTGGCGACGACGGAAAATTCACTGATGAGTTTCTCAACTTCCTAAATAAGAAATCTAATTGCGAAGTGCTGCAGTTCGGCTTGCAGCGAGCTAGGTGCGGAGTGGTCGTCCTGGGCGAGTTCGCGAAGTGAACGGCCTTCAAAGACGCGGGCGTAGGTGATGCGCGCGATGCGCTCGTACTGGCTGCCACGATAACTGTCGAGTCGGGCCAGGAGGGGCGAGGACGTCTCTGCGGGTTCGTCGAGGGTGTCGAACTGGGCGAGCGTGCGCATGGCCGCTTTCTCCTTGAGCAACCATCGCCGAAGACGTCCGCGCAGCGCGGAGAGGATGTCGGGTGCGCAGTACTGACGAGACTGCCCGGCCCAGTCAACGAGCAGTTCGCTGGCGAGCGCCAAGGCCGTGCCGAGGGTTTCGCTGGGGTCTCGAACGATGCCCTCTCCAAAGCGCAACTGACGACAGACGCTGACGATGCCCGGAATGAGGGTCTGGAGTAGCGCCCGGTGAACCATGGGATCACCTGCTTCTTCGAGCAGCGCCCGCACGATCTCGGCGCGTTCGATGGCACTGCGACCGGCGCGTAGTTCCAACGCGTCGACGACGTCACAGAGGTCGACCATCGCGTCAAGTCCGACCGTTGGGTGACGAATGCGGAGACGCTTGCACGCCTCGTGTGCTTGGCGACTGCGACCAACGTGTTGCCATTCGCGTCGCAATTGCCCTAACAGGTCGGTGGAGGTTGTCATGGCGCCCAGTACAGGTCTGGCACGACACAGCGCCGCGACCATCAGGGCGCCCAAAATGACTGCATTTTTCACGACCGTCAGCGTGCCGCAGAAAACGCACTTTCCAACGCACATATCGCGCAATAGTCTTGGACACATGGACATCGAATCGTTTTATGAGCAGAAC